>OFSE01000024.1_pt1 | contig 51555 bp, 87 predicted proteins | sample 1543261 | NCBI WGS metagenome assembly OFSE01 (sample SAMN07774225, study PRJEB24372) | wastewater metagenome | isolation source: Exp Tend VB 50WW | collected 2016-02 | reverse complement strand
CTGCTGTTCACGGTGGCCGCCAACGGACCCAGCGCCCCGATCTGTCCATCTACCAGTTCAGGCGCGGGCCATTGCACCGGCAATTGCAGGTTGTCGCGTTCAGCGAACGTCCAATGAGGTCCGAGCACGTATACCACGTTATCCAGCACAAAGGCTGTCGCCACGCTCCGATACCCCGGAAGGAACCGCACATGCTGATCCGCCGTGATGCCCTGTGGGTTTACCCCGAACTCCGGGCTATAGTCGCTCACATACCACTTCGATAGCCCCGCTTCGCTGGTGAAGTACATCATGCGCTGCCCGTATTCCAGGATGAGAAACGGGAAGAATGGTCCGAGCCCGCCAGAATCTTGCGTGAGTAGATTCAAGTTCTGCGTGACATCCTGCCCGCTCGCCTTCAGGTCATCGTCGCTGATGCTGACCGTCGCCGTAAAGGCGTAAGCCTGCCCGCCCGGCACCCCAAACGAAGACCCTGGAATGATGAAAAACTGCGCCGGATTGTCGGAGGTCGTCATGACCGGGTACACCGTGGCCGCTTCCGTGGGCCAGGTCGTGCTGAACGCAATATCCAGTTTCTTCCCGCCCGGAGTAGTGATGATGGATGTCGTATCGAACGTGTTCCCGGATACCGGGCTGATCTTGCCCATGAACCCGGTGCGGCTCGCCACGATGTACCCCACCCGCCGCTCGCCCGGCCCGATGTCTCCTGCCGTAGCGCTGTTCGTCAGCGTGGGCTTGTAGGTCATCGGCCCCATGAAAGCCTTGTCGATGTAGATGGCCGCTACATCGGTACCCACCACCCGCGCCTGGGCGGTGCCTTGACCCGCTGTATCGAACGCACAGGCGTACAGGCGCGATCCACCACTTGCGAAGGATGCCGCATAGGCCCCCGCGTCTGTGAACAGGTCGTAGACCGTCCCAGTGGCCAGATTGGTGATGAGCCGCGCCTTGGTGGCGGTGGCATCAAAGTAGGCCAGCGCGTTGCCGGTCGGAATGGCCACATCGGCGTTTCGAACCCAGTTGAACATCGACGTGATGGCGCACAGCGGCGATGGGGTGAGCGCCAGCCCGAATCCTGCCCGCGTTCCGACATAGCCGGGATTGTATTCGCAGTTCAGAGCGAGCTGCGAAGCGGAGATCGGGATGTCCGTCGCTTCCAGCCGAAACGCCGGGCCGCGAAAATCAGTAATCTTGATGGACTTGGTGGGCATTAGCGGACGTTGCGCGAGAACACGTCCTCATCCTGCGCTTGCAGGTAGTCCTGCATGGCCGAAACTAGTTCTTGGTAGTCCATGGCGCTTTAGTCAATGATCATACCTTTAGGGTGCCTAGTAGCTCGGATTCCACTTCACGCCGTCGTAACACATGAGCAGCGCCTTGTTGGGGACTCCAGTGCTGGCAAGAGAAATATTGCCTCCGGTCGCGGTGGTCGTGAAAACTCCATCTGGGATCAACGTGATACAGCCGCCATAGAAGTTCGTCGGAACGGTGATGGTCGCAATTTCGGCCGTTCCGCTGACATGATGAATTCCACTCGTCGGTGTGATCGTAACACCAGACGTAAGTACAGCCCCCACGCGCTGTGATACAAAATCGCCAGACAATCGGCTTGCGCGGATCTTTGCCGAATTCGGGCTGGCCGAAGCCGCCGTAGCAGTATAGGCTAACGCAGACGTGCCGAAATTCAATTGAAACCCAGAGCACTGGAATGCTTTACCGCTGTTGTTCGCTCCGCGCACCACTCCGAACCACACATCCGTGCCCGTGCTGGGGTAGGTCGCACTAATACGATAGACTCCAGTAACGCTAGTGGCTGCTAGCGTGTACTTGGAAACATCCGTAAGAGCAGTTCCGCTAAAAAAGATATACAAGTCGTATTCAGCGGTCGAGCCACCAGGAATGGGAGCGGTATTATCCGCCATCCGGCAGTACATCGAAAACGTGTAGGGCTGTCCGGCGACCGTGGTGTACGCCGGGAGATATGCATAATCCAATTGTGACGCCGCAGGCACGCTGATGCCATTAGTCAACCCAAGCGCCGTAAACGATGCTTGCGTGATCGTTCCTGATACAGCGCCCAATTGGGCCAGCGTTGGCTCGGAGCGCGTGATAAGATTTTCCGCTCCCATCGTCAAAACGGACCCGTCAGAAAATGCTACAGACTCAGATACGATTCCGGAGCTGGCGGTTTGGGTGAGTTTTCCCGGAGTCGCAATAGAACCCGCTCCGGCAACGGGAGATGCCCCCGAAGCTACTCCGTTATATACTCCGGAATCAAGCAAAAGCTGCTGCACATAGACGGCTATGTCAGCATGGCCCGCCGTGTTCGGATGATTGCTATAGATAAGCCCGGCGGCATTTGCGGCTGCATAGGTGCCCCACCGAGACGTGATGTCCAGTAATTCCGCGTTATACGCCTGCGCTAAAGTTCTGAGCGCAGATCGGTATGACGCCCACAATGCAGCGCCATCGGTGGCAGCAGTTGGCGGTTCGCCCAGGATCAGCAGAGATGCTCCCGCATCCACTCCAGCAGTTAGGATATTTCCGTACTGCGTCTGGAATTCGTCAACCGACACAGCGGCATTGAAGTCGTTAATACCAATCTCAACAATCAGGAGAGAAGGCGAAAGAAGCGCGAGGAATCCAAGGTTGCCAGCCTCCCCCGTAGTCGCTCCGAACGCTGCCGATTTTGCCCCATTCTGTGACAGATTATGCACGGAAACGCCGGTTGAGCCAATGGTAGGAGCCACACCCGCGAAATAGCACTTATTTGCCGAGCCATTGGGTCCGACAGAAACGATGTGCGCCCCTAGAAATCCCGCCGATACCGTGGTTAGAACGGGCGCGGGTGTCGCATTTGTCGCATTCGCTATGACGGTCGCAGCGCCACCGTCGATCACAACGGAACATTCTCCGGAATCCGAAGCACGGTAGGTCAGAACCGAAAAAGAATCGGCTACGATTGCAGGAAGCGTGTATGAGATAGTCGAGCTGTATGCCCCTCCGGTCCCGGTAGCAGACCAAACAGTCGATTCATCGACGCTGGCCGACCCGTAAGGCCCAGTATTTGCCAGGCCCGTCCAGCTTCCGTTTTTTGTCCACGTATAATTATTGTTGTTCGCGTAATTGAGGATGAGCCCAGGACCGTGGTTACCATAGGTCTTCTGGAGGCTCATGTTTAGCAACCCGACCCACCCAGAGGACAACCGCAATGCCTGTGATGTTCCCGCCCCGCCAGAATTGAACCCGCTTCCGATGGAATCGCCAATCACAACGATACCGATACTGGCCGTTTTTGTCGCGAGAGATGATTTCCACGCTGCAAGGCGAGACGAACCCGGAGAAACCACTTCGCCCGCGAGTACCGTAGCGCCTACGGAAAAGGTACCCGTCGCCGTCCCACCCGCGCTCCCCGGTATCACCGCAGGAGCACGCCACGCCGTCCCGTCATACCGCAGTTCCACCGGCACCCCAGACGCGAACTGGCTCGTCTCCACCGCCACATTCTCATTCGTCTTGAGCGCTTTTGCGCCACAACCTGCGTTTAGCGTCGGAGCGGCTCCGCTGGTCACGTCTGGCGTCCACAAGATGCGCATGTCGGTGGCGCACGTCGTAATGGCGGGCGACAGAGCGCAGGTGTAGGCCGTAGCGCTGCTAGAGGCGGAGACGCAGCGAGTGGAGGCTGCCGAGCTGCTTGCCGCCGCGAGCGAGTTGAGATTGCGATTGATCTTGGCGCGGTCCCCAGTGTAGGTCGATCCGGTCAACGGCTCAACCGTCTGCGCGTAATGCGCCGTTGCGAGTGCAAGAGCCGCCAGGATGAGCTTAGTCATTGCGGAACCTCACCCAGGCGTCAATAGCGCTGTTTGCGCTGGCCTTCCACTGAAACCCGCTAGCAAACCGGAACCCACCCTCGGGAGCCGGATCATCGTAGGGCGGCTGCGCAGCCGGAATGTTGACAGCGTGCAGATATTCCTTACCATTGCCATCCGCTACCGTTACGGTGGCGTCTGACCCGCTTTTGTTGGTGAATCGCATTGCCTCTATCCAGCACGACTGTGCGGCTACCACCACATAGGAGGTGGTTAGCGTGGAAGCAGACGTCTTCGAAAAGCGGTGCTGGAAATTCGTCGGACTGTTGTTTGCTGGCATGTCAGGATTACCTTTTTTTCTAAGAGAACGGCCGCATCACAAGAGCATGCCGCCGTGGACGGAACGGCATCCTGCGGTGCGGAATGCGCTGTTTCTGCTTGAGCATCGGGTTGACCAGCGTCCGCAGCAAACCGCCTGATCCATCCGCCGCTAGATTCTTGCCCAGCGACTCGAAGGCAAATTGCGCCGCGCGTTCTTCATCGCGCGTGCGGCCTGCCAGTGATGCCGTGCGGTACACCAGGAAGTCGCGGGCATTATCGATCCCCACGGCACCGGAAGAGGGCGGGTTCCCGCTCGCCGAGTACTCCAGTTTCAACTGCCGCACTTCGTTTGCCCCGAGGAACCGCAAGGCATCACCCTTCCATTCCCAGTATGTGAGGCGCTGCCCAATCGGCCATTGGGGCAGCACATCGGCCAACCGCATCGGGTACCAGTTCTCCGATGACCACGATACGGTACCGCCTGTTCCAGGACCGCCAGCAACCGAATTGTTCAGGCTGAACGTGTCGCTGCCCAGCGATGTGATGAACCACTGATCGTTGATGCCGACTGTGTTCGCAACTCCGTAAATCCCGACTTCCTGGTTCGTCGCCAGCCCGTGCGCACCGTCAGTGGTCACAACGGCTGGCGTGGTATTCGAGATGGACAGTATGGTCTTGGTGAAAGCCGACCCGCGTTCCCATAACTTCTGCGGCTCCCCGAAATCCGTGATGCCCATCTGGGACGGACGCAGTGATTTGCTGTAGGCCGGGAGCACCACGATGCCCTCCTGATCGGAAATCTGAAGATTCAGATTCATCAGGACGCCATACAGTTCCCGGTAGGCCACCCCGTAGTGCTGGTACAGCATCGACGGAGTATAGACTTCCGGGGAGTTCGGGTCCTCCCCGAACAGCCCCGCTACATCCGCGAAGATTTCGGATACTTGCGCGTCGGCCATGAACTACCTCGTGGGTGGCTTCCCAGGAATGGGGCGCGGTGCGTTCACAATCAATTCCGGCGCTTCCGCCGCAAGATACTCGCGTGCCTGCTGCGCCACGTTTTTCAATTCGTCGTACCGCTTCTGGTCTACGATCTCGTTGCAGTTCGAACACTTTGCGCTGAGCGCGTCGATCTGTACCCGGCAGAACGGGCAGGAGATGATTTCCCCGCGCTGGGGAGCCCGCACCCATTCGTGCTTGCGCGTGTCCAGCCGCAACCACTCCGCCGCCATCCGGTGCAGCGTCGATATGGCCTGTTTGTGGCCCTGGAAGTGAGCATCGTCGGCTTGCGCCACGAGTGCGCGGAAATAGGACTCCTGTTCTGCGCGCCAACGTGCGCACTCTTCGGGCGTGGGACCCTCGGTCGAAGCGCAGATCCAGATGCCAGGATGCCGTCCTTCCGCCGCTCCCACCGCGGAGCCGCGCGTGGCGTTGATGATATCCTTGGCGATCTCTACAGCCCCGCCCGGCACCGGCGCTTCGCGGAACACCGCCTTAGCCCCATCCACAGTAGCGCCACCGAGGTTATGCAACTCCAGGGCATCTCCGATGGTCAACAGAACCGGCTCCTTCGCTTCAGCGGGGCAAGCCGGGATGGTGTAGGCAGTGTAGTACCCGCCATCAGGCCGGGACCTGAACCTCCGCTCTACCACCTTCTCTTTCGGCCACCATGACGCAATGACCGCAGTACGGCCCAGATTCAGCATTTTCGCTGCATCGAAGCCTGCGTAATTCAATGTCGCTGTTCCCATACACTCCTTAGATCCCACCCCAACTCGTCGCGCCGCCGCGCGTGCCGGGGATGCTGTCGTACTCCATGCAGACCGAATCTACCAAGTCGTTCACTTGGTTCTGCGTGTTCTTCTGATTCGCCGCCACCCGCGATTTCGATAGAGCCAGGAAGTCGTGATAGTTGCGCACGCGCTGTTCCGAGATGGCCCCGATAGCCGCGACCGTCCATGCTTCGCTCGGTTCTTCGCCGCAAGGCAGCGCGATATCGGTCACCAGATACATCCCGTTGACCGGATACTCCAGTTCCGTCCCGTACCGGGCAAACCATTCGTGCGGAGAACCCGGTTCAACCCATTTCGCCAGCACCCAGCAGTCATCCGGATACTGCCGCACCTGCTCGTAAACAGGTTCGTCTATCGCCATCCACAGTCCGCTCTCATGCTGCCGCGTAGTGCGGTTTACGGCGATTCGCATGGGGTGGGTGAGGGCTGGAGCCCACTTCCATGCGTATTGTCCTTGACCACCATATTGCACCGGAGACCACCCGACTTGCGGATGATCCCCAAGCATCTTGTTCAACCGGTTTATGTTGGAATTTTGCATAAAGGGTGAGCGCGGAGGGCGTTACTCCGCGCTTTTGGAGGGCTACTGTTCGTTGAGGACGCCGAGCCAGTACTCCTAGATGGGCTTCAGGGAAGCGGTGATCGTCACCCCGGCGAGCGTGGTCAACGTTCCGCCGAAATCGACAGACAATCGGTCACCGTTCATGAGAACAACGGCTCCCGCTGCCGCAGGAGTGCCGACCGCCACGGTATTAGCCGTGCTCTTGCAGTCAAACCCACGGGTAGAGTTGTCAGTGAGTAGATCGGTGCCAGCGCCAGGCGCGTCCGTACCGATGTCCTTCACCAATTGCACATTGACGTTCCCGCCGTCGTTCCCGGCCACCGAATTGACATACCGGGCGTCGATGAGTTGATAATCCCCATCCGCCACCCAGAACGCCTGATCGGCCAGCGACCCATTCGCCAGCATGGTCCAACTGATTTCGCGCCGGTCATAGAACGGAGCGAACAGGACCACCACCACCACCCCGGCGAGTGCCGTCAGGGTGCCCGCGAAATCTACGCTGAGCCGGTCGCCCGCCGCCAGCCGCAGGGTTGCGGCGGTAGCAGTAAGAGTTCCCGTCTGAACGGTGTAATTCGCGCCCTTACAGTCGAACCCGGCGTTGGTGTTGTTCGTAAGCAGATCGGTACCGGCTCCGGGCGCGTCGGTGCTGGTATCCTTCGTGACCTGTAAGTTCACGGCAGATCCGTTGGTGCCCTTGACGGCATGAACGTAGTAAATCGCGCTGACCGTGCAGGGCCGATTCGCCACGAAGAACGACTGGTCCGCCAGCGACCCGTTCGCGTTCATCGCGTAGACCGCCGTCTCGCCCTTCATGGCCGGGGTGACGTAAATGGTGAAGACTACGCCCGCCAGTGTGGTCAGTGTCCCAGTGAAGACAATGCCGAGACGATCCCCAAGCGCCAAATCCAGATCCGTGCTCAACTCACCACGCTTATGTAGCGTGCTGAGCGTAGCGGTCTGCGGGGTGTTGGCCGTGGTCTTCATCGATACAGCGGTATGCAATGCAATGCCGCTGCCTACCGCCGTCGTGCTGGTCAGTTTCTCAACGTAGGCCGTAACGGCAGATCCGTTGGTACCGGCCGCGGAGTGAACTTCGGTAATTTTGGTCACTCGGCAAGCGAACGGCACGATGCAGAACTGCTGGTTCTCCAGCGAGCCGTTTGCCGCCATCTTGAAGGTGAAGGTATGGGTGCCAGCGGGAACCGCCTTGCCGTTCAAGAGAACGGCCCCAGCGGAATCCACGTTGAGCGCATCGACATCCGCCGTGTCAGCCGCATTGCGCCACCGTAGCGGCGTTGCGTTGTCACGCGCGTAGTCGATCCCCGAAATGTCATTCGCGATCCCGCCTCGCTTGAGGAAGGGCGCGCGAATGGCAGCGGTGATCGCATTTCGAAGCTGTTTTGCCATGAGGTTTCCTTTTTAACCTGAAAAGTAGGGCTGACAGATGAGTGCCAGCCCTTTAGTTTGCGGACACAGGAGAATCGGAACTACGAGCCGTAGCCGTCCGGCAGGCTGCAATTGTAGATGTAACCAGCCGCGCCGGGGTTGATGTTGTAGTAGTTGTAGACGCTGTACAGATAGAACAGGTCCGCCGTCGCGATGGCTCCGTTGCTCGAACGCAGCGGGAACACACGGCGACCCTCATCGTCGGTGTAGAAGTCCACGACCTGCTGGCCGAACGTCACGCGGCCCCAGTCGGATTTCTTCACAAAGTCGAGCCGGGTCTGCGAGCTGTGCGGAGACAGGTGGCAGGGCACCCCAGCGATGTCCACAACATCCGAAACCTCGGGCATGATGTCGAGCATCTTTTCGCCACCGCCCGGTTTGCGGAACCAGTTGGAGATGTTGATGCCCTGGTTCAGAATGGCGGCGTGCTGCGCCACGTTCATGATGCCGACCAGATCCTTCGGCAACTCGCCGTAACGCAGGAAGATGCGGTGCTGGATCAACAGCACGGCCTGCGGGGTGAGCGTGCCGTTCATGTCGTAGCCGTTCGACACGATCTGGGGGTTCGTGCTCTTGGTAATACCGAGATACGAGCCGGACGTGGAGCTGTCGTTCACGTAGTAGAGCCCGTTCATCCAGGCCGGGGTAGCCCCTACGCCCTGGAAGCACAGACGATCACCGGCGGCCGGCGCATTGCCTGCCGTGAGAGCCGCCGTATTGGCGATGGTGACGTAATGCACTCCGCCCAGCTTGTTCACCGCAGAAACGTAGGGCAGATTGTCAGGCGATACCGCTACGGTCAGTGTCTTGTTGGTGGCCAGTGTGGAATCCACCACTTCGACCACCTGACCGGGCAGGATCAGGTTGGCCCCGAAGTTAGTATCCATCGTGTACGTCAGGGTATCGAGCGCAGTAGACACGCCGATCACGCCCTGAGAACCGGTGATGTTGAAAAAGCTCACATCGTCATACCGCTGCCAGAGCGGGATGGCATCCTTCATGGTCTTCTTGAAGGCATTGACGCGGGACAGCGCGGCGTTGGCGGTTCCCCACGACGTGTCTTTGTTGATCTGGAAGCCGAGTTTCACAGGAAACGCGGTCTGAACCAGATGATCGACCGTGAAGCTGCCGCCGAGACCGAGAGAGCCTCCGGCCATGCTGAAGGTACCGAACTGTGCGCGGTTCCCCGTCTCAATGGGAGCGCGGAAATCAAGAGAATTGACCGTCTTGGTGATCGCGTGTTTCTCGATGCCACCAAGGATCTTGGCGCTGACATAGTTGTTCAGTTCGTACATGCGGGGCAATACGCCCTGACGAACGACTTCCATGTTGGTCTTGTAGACATCAGTGTATGCCTGAGCCATAATTTATCCTTGTCGAATGAATTTGATTGCGCCGGACTACCCCAGAACCGCCGATAGCAGATCCGTCATACTTTTCGCGTCCCGTGCTTTTGGATTCACGGCAACGCCGTTGACGGGACTACCTGCGTTCGCTGGTTCAGTCCTGGTCGCTGCCTGTTGCAATTTAGAGTGGGCTGCAACAGACTTGCCCACCACGCGGCCTGTCGCTGCGTCGATGATTGCCTTGCGATTTTTCGCAATCACCTGACGGGCGAACTGCTCTTTCATTGCGACAAGGTTCTTCCGCGCCTGTTCGCTCGGTTGAGCCTCCGCTTGTTTCCGTAATGCGTCGTACTGGCGCTGCCATGCGGGGTTGGCCTTCTCGGCGTCCTGGATGGCTTCTTGTAGATCGCGCCGCATCCATGTCATTTCGCGCCGCCCCTCGAACGCTTTCAGTTCGGGGATGGCCAGCGCTTTCTCCACCATGCCGTTCACTGTGGAAGAAACGGTAGAATCCGTTGCGTCAAGCCACGCTATACGGCGTTGCTGTTGTTCACGCTGTAGCTGCTGCTGGACCTGCTTCTCGCGCTGCGTAAGAGCGGCTTCACGTTCAGCTAGCGGGTCCGTAGCCGGGCCTTTGGACAGGTCCCGAAACTTGCCGGTCAGAATCTTCTCAAGGTGCTGCGCTACCGCAATGAGCGTGTCGTCGCTACGACTCTGCCCATCCCGGTACAACTGATCGATCAGCCCGCTACTGACGCGCTGCTCTAACGCCCGATAGGCGGCTGGCGCATTCTTCGCGAGATACTGGGGAGCCCCCATCATCATCTGCGTGAACGATTGCGGATTCTCCTGACTCCAGAATTCCGCGAACTTCGCTACGTTGCCCGTCGCAAAGTCCGCTTGCATCTGGTCCACGCCAGACGCGGTATCGTACATCTCCTTGATGACATCCACGCTGGCGCCCGGCACGGCATCCTGAACGGCCCGCCACGCCTGATGCGACTGCAGGAATTTCTGGATGCGCTGCGGTTTGTACCAGTGCATCTTGCCGTCGCGCGACAGGCGATCCGGCTTGCTTAGGTCGTCTTCAGAGAACTCGTCTGGTTGCTCTTCGGCAGGTGGCGGCGCTTCCGTTTCTACCGCTACCGCTTCCTGCGCTGGTTCTGCCTGGACTTCGTCAGCCGGTTCCGATTCAGGGGATGCTTCAACTTGGGTTACGTTCTCCGTCACGCCCGTATCGGGCGTGGGAGAAGACTCGGTAACCGTGCTATCAATGAGGCTGTTCATGGACGCATTCGCGCCGCTATCGGTCGGTGTCATACTGTGTTCGTTTTCCTTACTCCGCTATTCAGCGTTGAGGTTTTCCCTGAGACATTGCCCCGGCTACACCGGAGGCTGGCAATTGCTGTCCAGTTGGGGCTTGCTTGTTGTTCACTGCTGGAGGTTTCCCGCTGTGGGGCGGCCCGCCTTCTGGCGGAGCCTCTTCGGGCGGGAGCGGTTGCCCATCCGGACCCATCATCGGCGGTGGCATCATAATCTGCTTCAACATGCGCATGACCGCCATGACGTTCTCAAATCCTGGATTCCCCTGGGCCTTGCGGCCTGCCATGCTGACCACCCATTCGCGGATCAGTTCCGCCGTGTTCGCCGGATCGAGAATGCCCGCATCCACAAGATCCAGAATGCGCGTTGAGCTAGGCATTGGCGGCTGCGCTGGCATGCCCGGCCCCATGGGGCTCTGCTGGATCGGTTCTCCCTGTAGCAGCTCATCGATCAGTTCCGCGACAAACTGCCGTTCATCATCCGCTGGGTCCTCCAAATCGGGAAGATCGAGATAATCGCGCACCGCCCCGGCATTCACCGGAGCATCGATATGCAACGCCTTCGCCATTTCCGGGTTCTGAGTGACAAGGGTTTTCAACTCGTCCTTCCGTTCCGCAAAGGAACGCGGGATGCCCATTTCGCCTTCCAGATGCCACTTCCCGGACTGTAGAACTTCCAGATCGATCATCTCTCCGGTGCCCGGCACTTCGGGGTTGCGCGGAGAGTTGCGGGCCAGTTCCCAGATACCGTTCGTGAAGATCTGCGTCCAGCCCTGTGTCATGAACTCGCCGGTCGTTCCAAGTTGCATGAGGGCCTGGTTCAAATTATTCCGCGACTGTTCAGCGGTCTGCGTGGGAGCGGCACCTCCGAACACTTCCGGCACCACCCCGGTATGCGATTCCAGATTCTCTTTGAGGATGCCAATCAGTTGAGTGCCTTCCTTGGGGAAGGATGGCGTTTGCAGCGTCTTGACGGACCGTTCCAAGTCCGTTCCGGGTGCTACGCCAATCCACTCCATCGCGGAGTTGGGACGATCCGCCAACGCGTCAATGTCGATGACATCGGAGTGCGCCAGGTGGATTGTGTTGCACCGCTCCACGATCTCGGCGAGTTGGTTGAACGTATCGTTGATGGCGTCCTGGTGCTGAAAGATTCCCCACGAAATGCCATCGCGGAAAATGTACTCCCCAACTTCTGGGTATACAGCGCAAAAGTAATCGTCCAGTTTCTCATGGGATAAATTCACCACGTCCTTCCCGACGCGCACTACTTTTAGACCGTCCGGATACCGCGCCTTCAGGATGGACCGCTTCTCTTCGTCCTGCACCATCTCGTACAGGAACGGACGGATCCAAGTGCGCGAATAGGTGATCCGGCTCTTGTTGGCCTGATTGCGCGGCAATCCCACCTGCGATTCCGACGTGGAGCGGGCCAGCATCCCGGTCTGCTGCATCTGCCCGCCTTCGGGCGATATATTCAGATCTCCATTCTTGAACTTGTCCCGTAGTTTCGGGTAGAGCGCAATCAGCCGCCCAACATGCTCTTCACCCCGATACTCCAGGAATGGCACGCTGCCCATGTCCATTGAGTAGAACGGCACTGTGATGAAGAATCCCGTCAGGAAGTGCAGTTCGACGCGCCCGTTCGGATACCTCTTCATGCGCCCGGTATCGATAGGCACATCGGCCTCTACCGGCGGCACCCATGCGGTAGCGTCCAGCGGGCGGGAGCACGCGGAACAGACGGTGCTTATCTGGGGCGAGCCGAACTCGTCCGGAATTTCCGTAGTGCCTAATTCCGGTTCCTTCGCCCCGCACATCGGGCACTGGTATCCACCCGGTTCGATGACCGCTTTGCCCTTCTCGATAACGGGTTCTTCCGCCCATCCGTATTTGTTCGAATCTACAACGTAGCGCGTGTACGGGTAGATCGTGCCACTCTTCCACGCATGGTACGGAAGCTCAAGATTCTTGATCTTGACATTCCACTGCGACCGCAGCAGGTAGTAGCCCTTTTCGGCTTCACGCGCCGCCATGCGGTCGGCTTCAGAATGCGGGTTATCAGGTACCGCCTTCTGGTTGTAGAACGGGCGCTGGCCGAGGGTCGCAATGAACTTGCGGCCATAGGTCTTGACCTGATCGATATTGTAATCCAGGAGCCCGCGCCGGTCTTCCCCGTTCGCCCCAACCAGCGGGGAGCCCACCGGCGTGTAGTCGATCACGCCTGTTGGCGACAGGTCCGGCGCGATGTACTGAATCCCCTTCCAGTAATAGTCGGCTTTGCGTAGCCGCATGAACTGGAGTAACTTTTCGAAATTCGCGTCCTCATCAACGTGCTCGGCCAACAACTTCTCTACGCTTTCGCGGAGAAGCTCGATGATCTGATCCTGCGTTGGATCAGCTTGCGTTGTTGGCGTCACTATAGAACTCCGCTAATTTGTGAACGAACTCTTTTTCCATGCGGGAGCGCAAATCGGGAGCCTGCTCACGGCGGCCCGGCGCGATGGACTGCTTGTACGGGATGGCGTCTGGATCGGCTTCCGCGAACACGTTGGTTCCCAGCATCTTGCGGGATAGCACATCGATGACGCGATTCTTCGTGTCGAGCAGTTCCTTCGTCAACTCGATAGCGCGCGACTCGGCCTTATCGGCGCGGCTACGCTGGAAGCGAACCTCGTCCTCCGCGCGAATGCGGGCAACGCACGCTTCACGGTACGCGGAGAACAGCGATAGGAACCAGACAATCATCCGTCCTCAGTAGCCACCCATATTCATCCCGCCGCCCTCTTCTCCAGCCTCTTCGCTCTTCTGCCCACGGCAGTAGTTTGCGATGGCTTCGATGAGCCCGGCGATGGGGTGGATCGCTTCGGGGATATGCTGCTGGATCAGGTCGATGTTCTCGCCGATCCGGTTATCCGCGTCATTGTCGGACGGTCCACCCGCCTGATCTGCGTCGGGTTCTTCGTGTTGCGGCGCGGCGGGCGGTTCTTTGTCCTGCTGATCGAGACGCTTCAACGGCGATGGGCCATCTTTGGGCTTGCCGACTGCTACCATGACGGACATGGCGGGCTTTTTTGGAGGAAATGCCATTGTTCAATCCTTCCGTTTTACGGTGTTCTCATCGATACCATCGACCGACGATGCCGTCCCACGTTGCGCGGTATCGTCCCGATCTTCATGCCAATCGTCTGGGCGCACTTCTTTTCGACATGCACCGCCGTCATGTAGCGCGAGTGCCCCGATGCGCCGTCTCCCAGCGCGGCTACGGCATTCGCCACCACCAGTTCACGCGGCACTACGTTCTGCTCTTCGCGGATGGCGTGTAGGCCGTAGCGACAATTATGGACCAGAATGCCGTTGGCGAAATACTCAGGGATCTCTCCTACGCTGATATTGTAGACTTCCGCTTTCCTTCCCTCGATGGGCGTCACTGTCCTAGCCTCAGTAGTACCGTCTAGTGTAGACACCGATTCTCCGAAGCCCAATTGCCCAAGAGGAACCCACGTGCCGCGAATCGCGGAATAAACGGGATGATTCGTAGTCCCGAATAGCACTGTTCCGTTTGAAAAAGTAACGGCCAGTATGGGCTTGCAGCCGGTCTTGCCAGCGAATAGGACCGGCCTTAATCCCTTTGAAGTTTCGACGCGCATCCCGGCCCTGACAAGGCAAATCGGAACAGGTCCAAATTCCGTGTCCACCAAAGTTTCACGAACGAAGCAGGAATCTCCCGCGTCGTCGCCGTCCACCTTCATCACATCCTCAGTGCCCTCTTCGTGCTGAAGGAACTGCAAGCACTTGATGAGTTGCGGGCATCCGGTGCCAACCACGGGCTTGCCCGTTACGGGGTCCACTACCGGCGCGAAGGTCCGCCACTTCGGCAGCACTTCCGACCGCCACGCCTCGATTTTCTGCACGTAATCTAGATAGGCCGTTACGCCCTTCTGCATTAGCAAATCTTCGACGACTTGACGATCCGGTTCGGCCTGCGCGGGCAACATCGGCCACCAGCGCATCAATTCCCTCATGGTGCCCCATCCGTGGATGCGGTTATTGTTGGCCCGCTGGATGGTCAGATTCGTTTTGGTCTGCTGCAATTCCTGACGGCGCTGCATGGCGGCAAGCGCTTCGGCGGCAGGCAACGATTTCTCGTGGTCCGTGAAGTCCACCACGAAGGCGGCGCCCTTGCCCAGTACTTCCGATATTCCGCCCGCGATCTGGTCCGCCGCACTGCCATGCTCGTCGCGCTTGCCGAACGCATCTGGCGAGAGGTACAGGTTCATGTGGTGGTCCGGCAGCCCCTGTAGATCTGGCAGGCACCAGTTCGCGATGCGCACGCCCAGTTCGCGCAACCCTACGCGGGACTCCACCATCTCGCCGTAGGTGTAGGTACGCTGATCGGCGGCACGGCAGTGCTTCAAGGCCGCGAAGTTGTGCGAGAATCCCCAATCGAGGGACACCCACCGCCGCCAGTGCGGCAGAAGTTCTACCGACCCGTAGGGCAGCACGTGCAGCGCTGTTTCTGGCTCACCCGCCATGCGCTGATCCCTGAATTCAGTAAAGAACTGGCCATCCAGCGCGTTGAAGTCTCCCAGGAACCACTTCTTGCGCAGCCCGGCCTGCGGGATGGCCTGCAATTGCTTGAGATATTGGGCATTGTCCCGCAGGAAGTAGGGATTGTCGAATACCGTCGAATGGATGAACGTTCGCGTGAGCTTTGTGATCGGGTCCGTGTAGATCGTGCGTTCAGGCGCAATATCCACGAACCGCGCCTTAAACCACGTGTTGCCGGGACCTCCGGGGTTGGCCGTCACGAACAGGTGCTGTTGCAACTCCTGGAACGATGAACGGCACGACAAGGAGACTTTCTGATAGCGTTCTTCGTCGGGGATTTGCGTCAATTCCTCAGCCCAGATGAACTGAAATTCCTGCCCCTGATACTTCTCAAAGGCGTCTTCGGTAGCAAGATGGTCGAATACGCCTTCCGCTCCCGTCTCGAACCGCACCACCATATCGGAATCGTTGAACGAAGACGCAATCGGCAACCGCGCATAGAACTGCTTGGCGCGATTCCAGCAGTCCTTCATGTCCTTGGCGTTTTTGCGGAGGACTAAAAACCGATAGTGCGGAGAAGCGATGTAGGTGATGTCCACCGGGCGCGGTTGCTTGCCCGCCTTGATGGCCGCCGAGTACTCTTCCAGGTTCCCGCGAATCGATAGCGCAAAGCCCGTTTCCGTTTTCAGGCCGCCACGACCCCCGCCACATGCTACCTCGAACGCTGGACTGACGTAAGCGAGGTGCTGAGGGCCGGGAGCGCAATCGCAGTCGATGTTCGCAAAGTGGTGGAACTTTCGTTCGTACTTCGTTCCCCCGCACAACCGGCAAGTGAAGTAATCATCACGCGGCAACGCCTTGGCCGGGCTACGGAAGCGCCGGATGTAGTTGCACCCCTCGGCGGTGCATACATCGTCCCAACCGGCGCAATGGACGTATTTCCAGGCATTCTTGGACAGCGCCATGCCGTCCGGCACTGGTCCAAAATGCAGCAAGCCACGCGGAGCTTCGGTCGCGTGGCTGCCTTTCGGACGCGCCATCCTAATCCCGGTACCTCTTCACGCCGCGCACACGTCGGCCCAGCGATGGATACGGGCTCTTGTGCTCCGGAAGGGCGGCTACATCCACTCCGTTGCTCTTGCGCAACACTTCTTCTGCCCAAGCTCGCTTATCCGGAGATGCCTTATCGCTGTGCGCTACCATCTGCGCGTACTTGAACTGAGATTTGCTGACAACCGGCATGGGACCCTACTTCTTTGACCTGCGCTTTCGCGGGACGTGTTCCGATTCCGGAACGGGCGCTGCTTCCTGTTCTGGTTCCTCTTTGAGAAACGCCATCAGAACGTCACTCCATGGCGCTGGACGGTCCGGCACCGGCTCATCGTCTGGTTCGCTTCCGGCAGGATCGAACACGGCGGGAGGCTCAGGTACGTCATCAGGCGGAGTAGCCTTAGCGTCCAAGATAAGCAATGCCGCCATCACGAGAGCTTCCCGTTCTATTTGCGTGGTACTGACGGAACCAAGCCGCTCGATAATGTTTCTCAGTTCACATAGATCCATGTCATTGGTCCTTTGGTAACCGCGCCGCTCCCGAATACGGCTGAGTCGCATATCGGCTACCGGGTTGGGTGCGGCGCGGTAAGAGTGCAGCGGGCGTTCTGTATGGCCGTGTTGGTTTGCGAGCCCGATTACGGGTTAGGTGGACGGCGCGGGATGCCGCTGCTACGGAGAAACTAGACAGCCGCAGAATCTATCCTGCGGCCACCGCCATAAGCAGCAGACCTTAGCGCATTATGGCGGTGAGTGTATCCATCACGGTACGTCGTTGTGTTGTCTTCGGCGATGGGAAACCGCATTTTCGGCTTGTGCAGTTCTTTGGATTGCTGCATCGTCGGAAGAAACCGAATCTTCCGTATTCTGCACCACGACCCAATCGCGAAGACGTTTTGGGATTCTACCAAACGCAACAAGTCGTTGCGCGTTGCGGATGCCACGACACGATCTGAGGTCTCCGCTAGGATCTGAATCGGAAACTCCAGGCTGTGCAGGTATTTCAAGATGTTCCTTGCAGGGATTATCACGAAAATCTATAGTCCTAACGTGCTTCCAGGAATTGCATTCGCGGCATAGCGGCTGGATGTTTGAAATCGCATCGCTACCCCCACGAGACAGCGGAACAACATGATCTTTGGAAATCCTTTTTGTCGAACCGCACCGAACGCACCGGAATTCGAACTTAGAAAGCAGCATCTTCCATTCCGCGTCAGAATGGAATTCTCCGCACGACGCAAATCTCAACGACCGAGCATTAGAGCATAGATCGATGGCTACGGCGCGGCACTCGTAACAGACGGAGACACGATCCGGCTTCCACCAGAAATGAAAAGCGTCCTGAACGTATACCTTGGCGTCAGCCACGCCCTTCCGGGTAAACTTTTCCTGGAAGTCCCACACCAACTTGTCTTCGCCACACCGTTCACAATGGCGCGTCTCATTTTCTGGGTCTCTACGCGATAACGCGGGCCTAGACTTCTGGAAACACTCGTTGCGCAAATCAACCCATTCATAGAACTCGAAGATAGGGCCGTCATACCTAATTGCCCGCAAAACGTTATTTTTGCTGAGGATTGCTTTTAACGCCTTCCGTTCAAACGGGACCAGAATATCCAGCCCGCTTTGGGCCAAGTATGCTCCAGAACGTGAAATTACCGGGTAAGCCGCACAGAGAAGCCGCTGAAAATCGTAAAGAACATTCCCATCTTCCATGACACCGAAGGAAGCCCGACGAAACAACTCGTCGGCGGGGAGGATCTTGTCATCCGAGTTGATGTATTGACGCACCTTGGCCCCCAAAAGCCCCCTAAACTGGTCGGTATCCCAAGAGGAAAGGAACCACAAGTCCGACCAAGCGCAACCAACGCCTACATTTTGCGCCGATTGCTTTCCCTTTGTCAACAAGCATTTACGGGGAATATCCCACTGATTGCAACGAAGTGCTTGAAGTTGTATACGGTTGGGTGTATTCTGACGGCATAGATAGACGAATGACCACCCCTGAGTTGATCGTGCTCATCCCGCGATTCCGGCTGTACTGCCGGACGCATGCCGACTGGGGATCGCTGTACCTGGTGTTCAAGATGCGCAAAATGCAAGACGAGTGCGTGCAGCATTGCCTGGATTACGCTGTCCAGGAAGGCGACGAGGAAGGGGCTGCGTTGGCGGGGCTGCTAATGGAGATGAAGGTGCGGCAGCGGCTACGGATGGCGCAGTGCATCGGGAAGCCGTCAGGGCGGTGGATTGGGCCACGCACGCCATCGCGGAGATTGGATGCGGTTGTGCGCGGGTGCGCAAAATGAGCACGCGAATCTGGTTAGGCGAAGGCGATCCGTTCTGGTCGGATTATTCGCTCTACGACTACGACGACGTAGAGGCGCTGGCTTATGCCGTAGGGGACCGGATCTACGCTGACATCCGCGTTATTCTTCAAGATCCATCCTTTTCCAAGCACTATGAACGGCTATGTGCATGGGCTGGCGAGTTCAGAGGAATCTTCGACTTCGAGGTTCAGGTTTTACGGGGCTAGCGCAAAATGAACTATTTCCCTGGAGATGTACGGAGATTAACGAATCTGGAACTAGCCCGACTTGAGAAGGAAATCCTGGACAGCGCCGCGTTCTGCACTCCGTGCGATTTATGCCTCGACGACGCGGAGTGGCGTAAGCAGGCGCGGGCGAGGTTCCAAGAGATTCAACACGAGATAGGCATGAGGTTCCTGGAAGCGCACCCGGAGTTTAAGCCATGGCGCGCAGAACGGGAAGAACAATTACGGGAAGAGGGATGGATTCCAGACGAAGACGGAATCATGCAAAAAGTAGAGTGCAGCACAAAATGACACAAACAGCTTATCTTGTAACGGCAGGAGCGCTGCCCTTAAGGATCGGAAATGAATTGCAAAATACACATCCATGCACCGTACCCGCAGTTTTCGAATGGCGGGACGGTACATCAGTGCATCAACTGCGGGAAGCGGTACTTTGAGCGCGTCGAAACGGTCCAGTATCTGGTGCCGGACGACATGGCTACCGGGCAGGCCATCGAGCAAATGCGGCAAGGAACCATGCGGACGAGCTACGACGGGCTTTTACGCATGGCCAACGGTTGGTTGGATAGCAACGGGACGAAGCTAACCCCTTGACCGCGCACGCGAAGCGGCGCACAATGGGGGTGCATCGCTACTCCTCGGGCGGTTTGCTTGGCCGAGCGCCGCCCTTCCTCAAATCGGGTAGCGGGCAAGGGAGTAGATACGGAAATCAACGTTCCACCCCGTAGGCGGCAACCGGACCCGACGTTCCCCCGTCAATTTCTGAGCAGTACCGATTTCACCCCAGCCCACAAGATCGTCATCTGCGAATTGCTATCCCGGCAAGGAACCGCGAACTACTTTAGGGCGAGTTACGGGCAAATTGCGAAGGAAGTTGGGCTGTCGCGCCGCCATGTTATGAGAATCATTGAAGATCTTGCGTCGCGTAGGGAGGTTAGAGTCACCAAGCATGGAGTTCGAGAGGTTCAGTCGTTCTCCCTGCGGTTCGCAAATAATCGCAACCGGAGGCGCAAAGAATGGCTCACCGAGGATGCCCAAAATGGCCAAACTGCCTAGTGACAAGCTGTCACCATCTCCTAGTGACAGGATGTCACCCCCTAATATAAGCACCGAACAGTTGTTCCTGGTGTGGAGCAACTCGCAACCCAAGCCAAGCCGGAAGAAATTCCGCGCACGGCTGCGGATCGTGAGGGCAGCATGATCGTAACCGGAGAATTACTCGTCGTCCTGCTACTGGCCGGAGTGTTCGGCTGCATCGCGTGCAAAACGTGGCGCGCCGAGTGGCTGATCCCTACCACGCTAATGCTTGCGCTGTTCACGTGGCACTGGTTTTGCTTTCATGCCGCGATCTGAAGGGAGCATACTGAAACCATGACGCCCGAGGAACTCATCGCCAAATACGGCAACGAACGTGACTGCGTGTGCGGCTACGCGCCGAACTCTACCACGCTACCGCCCAATCTCGACGACCAACTCTACGACATCCTCGCCGAAGGCGGCGGCAATCGCGCGGAAACCATCCAGCGCATCAAGGCGCTGTTCGGGGTGACGGAATGAGCAACGACCTGAACGTGGGATTGGACTGGCCCGCCTGGTTCGACGAATGGTCCGCCGCACTGCCGCCCAACGGCACCGAAACCTGCCAACTGCAGGACACCCACAATCGGATAGCCAGCGAACAAGTGGAAATCGCAGAATCCCTCTGTGAATTTGCGTTCCGCCGCGCCGAAGCTCAACACGCGATTGACGAAGATACCGCCATCCAGCGCATCAAAAATCTCTTTGAAGGAACCAAATGACCAACATCGACGCCCAACTCCTGAACGCTCTGTGCCAGTTTTGCGAAACAAACCGCACCCTCTGTGACCTAAACCTTCCCCTCCGCGAGAAAATCCGCCTCCGGTACTCCCTGCACCGCTCCTTTATCGCCAACGCGCGTGCCGTTAGCCGGAAACCGCCCGCCAGCGCATCGTAGCCTCCATCCCCGTACCGTTCCACCCCCGATTGCACCACGCGCGTTTCTGCGTCATCCAGCCCTATGTTCGATATCTGTCGAATTAACCGCGTCCCTCACCGTGCTGACCGGCACCCCTAACCGCTTCGCGATGTCCCCCCAACTCAACCCCTCCCCACGCAACCGTACCGCCTCATCTCGCCGGAATACCTTTGGCGGTCGTCCCAGCGTCTTCCCGTTCCTTCTCGCCGTGCTCAACCCCGCCTTCGTCCTCTCCGAGATCCGCAACCGTTCCTGCGCCGCAATGCACGCCAGTATCGCCAGCACCGCTTCACTGAACGGCCCCATCGAGTCCAGATACTGCTCCGTGTACGACTTCCAGGCCACCCCCGCACCCGTCAGTTGCTCCAAATACCGTAACGTCGCCAGCGTCCCCTCCCGCGTCAGCCGGTCCAGCGACCAGAACAGCACCACATCGAACTCCCGCCGCCCCGCACCAGCAAACATCGCCTGAAACTGCGGACGGTTCCCACTCTTCCCGCTTACGTGATCCACGTATTCCGCCACCACCGCCCAGCCCGACCGCTCACAGTACCGCCGCAACTCTACCAACTGGTTCTCCGCATCCTGCCGTCCATCGTCCGTGCTCACCCGCGCGTACAACGCCGCCTTCATCTGTGACATGGACTTATCGTAACCCCATTTCCGCAATTGCGCAATAGGGTATCTGCGTAATTTCCGCAGAGCTTTGGAATGCTGCAGAATAACGGGGTGAGCGGACTGGGAATATGACGGGCGCTCCCAGTGAACGGACTCGGCATTAGCACTAAAGCCAGTGGATGGGACCCAATGTAAAAAGGGGGTGTACGGGTATGCGCGGCTTGCTGTAGCATCGTAATCCCAGCCAGCCCACGCCGCACGCTTGCGGATAACGTTGCGCAATAGGCGGGGAATTAATGTTGATTACATTGGACTTGGCGGTCAGCGTGGAGCCCTGCGGCAGACGGACGTTATTCGCAGGGCTCCACGTCGATGGTAGTACCACTCGCCAGTGCGGGCCGATCCGCCTGGCTGGTGGACGGCATGACCAACGCCACGTTGATCTGTGTCGTGGTCTGCTGGTCCTGCTGCAGCGCACCAGCGAGCTGCGCCTGGAGCTGGATTGCTCGCGTTTCTGCTGTGTCCAGCGATGCGAGAGCCTTGAAGTCGTCTTTAGATTCAGCACCTTGCATCCAACGTTCGTAGCGCGCGTACTTGCGTTCTAGCGTGGCGATGAACGGCGCTGCGAGGGTTTGCCTGCTCGTTGTCTCACGTATTAATTCCGTTGATACATTCTCTCCAGATTCACGCGCCAAGTTAATAGCTTGCTTGACAACAGCTTTCGCTTGCTTGCCGACGGCGTGGGCTAGCGCTTTCTTCCGGTAATCGTTGATAGCGGAGTGGCTTACAGGCGGGCTACACGTTGCGGCGATAGCGCGAGACGACTTGCCCGCGATGATAGACCGTTCAATTTGAACACGTTGCGGGTGGTCTTCAATGAAAGATCGCATGGCAATGCTGCCTTCATTGTAAGCCCTGTAAGCCGGTTGTAAAGGCTGTAAGGCTAACAGTGCTGACAGTGTAAGCTACAGTGCGCTGGCAGTTTGGGCTTGACGGCTGTGGGGATGACATAATAATATGATGCTATGGAACCTACTCACACTGATCTTACCGACCGCGTAATCCTGCTGGTGTCGCCTGCTGAAAAAGCCACGCTGCGATATCGAGCGGAGTTGCGCAAAACAAATATCTCAAGTGTAATCAGGGAGTTGCTCGGATTTGCTCCGCGACTGCATGGCACGCCCAAAAAAAAGATGGAGGTGGAGTGCAAATAGATATTGACATCTCAACTGAGAGATGATAATATCTTAAGTGTAAGGCAGAGAGAACAGGAGAAGCGAAATGACACGCAAAGATTGGTTCATTGAAACGATAAGGCTCACTGAAGCCGCACGCAAGTATGGCGAAACGTCAGTGCATTATCCGTACCATGTGACGGGACACTACAGTCAGGAATGTTCACAGAACGGCCGCGAGACAACGTTCTCTTGGACGCTGCCCATGAAGTTCTGGGATAACCAACGCTACGATCTGACGGGCGTTACTATCGACGAGAGAACGGTAAACGCTGGCTTGGAGCTGGCCCGCTGACTGATAGCCGCAGTCTCCCCGAGAATGCGGCGATTGAGTTAGTTGGTAACAGGAGAAACGAAATGACAACCAAACAGTACTACGTCAAAGAGGCAACCGCCGATTACGGTGACGCCTTTACCCGCATACCGCATTTCAGCAGCCTGGATGCGGCGATGGCCGAGGCACGAACGTCCTCCACCGAATGTATCGGCGACTGGGATGTTTGCGAAGTCGCACACGGGCAAATCGTGGCTACATTCCGCGATGGTACCCCATTGCCTGAATTTCACATCGGCGACAAGGTGGCCGCCTGAATGCTAATAGCGCGGGATTCTGCGGAGTACCGCGCGATTGAGCAGTTAGGACACAGGAGAAAACAATGACACTTACAGGACAATCAGATGACTTGCTCGCCATTGTGCTAGCGCCCGCACCGAAAACGGAGCCACGGCCTACGGTCCGCCGATCACGGCACTTTTACCGATGTTCCGATTGCTTGAGCGTCGCGGCAACGGATACAAAGCTACCCTGCGTAAAAGATAAGTGGGGATACTCCACAGACGAAGTAAACGCCGCGTGTGATGCCTGCAACGGACCCATTGAGTACATGGGCAAAACGCTGTACACCGTGGGCGGACACGAGTATGCACTGCGACACGTGGTGGGATGCAAGCCCGCTTGTGACGGCAAGTGCATTGGTGCGGTCGGTCCGAACTGCGATTGTCAGTGTGACGGCGAGAACCACGGTACCGGGAAAATGGTGGACATTTACGAACAGGGCAGCGTACCACGGCTAAAGGTTCCGAGTGAAGCACGCACCAAAGGCGAACAGTACCGGGCAGCACTGGAAACGTGCCGGGCCGCGTGGACGGCTAAGTTCGGCTACGTCACAGAGAAAAAGCGCAGCGGAGAATGGATCGTAAACTTCCAGTTATACCTGGACGGGCAGTACGCTCAACAGCGCATAGCGAAAGCACGCCACCTACGAGTGCATGGTACGCGGCTAAAGCGGCTGGCCGAACTGACAGCGGAATTCGGCAAGTAATTCGAAACGGGCTCCGGCCCGTCTGCGGAATCGGGCAACCCGCACTGATGAGATAGCCCGCGCGACCTAACCACTCGCGATTTAAGGAGAACATCATGGAACAAAACAGCCCGCAATGGGCAGATCTACTCAATTCGGCATTAACGGAACCGGGCAGCGTTCATGCTGCCTATCAAAGGTTCCACAATTACAGTCTCGGCAACCAGATACTCGCTGGTTGGCAGTGCGCAGTACGTAATATCCCTATCGGCCCGATTGGTACGTTCATGCACTGGAAGGAAGCGGGCCGCAACGTGAAAAAAGGCGAGAAAGCCATTCAGTTGTGCATGCCCGTGGGCGGCAAGCGCACGGCTACAAAACACAATGACGCGACCGGGCAGGATGAATCTGTCGAGATCGGCTTTACCCGGTTTGTCTATCGGAACAACTGGTTTGCGCTCTCGCAGACAGAAGGCGCTGAGTATCACGCCGCACCTCCGCCGGAATGGGACGAACAACGGGCGCTGGATACTCTGAATATTCAGCGCGTTGAGTTCGCGTCCATGCAAGGCAACTGCCAAGGGTACGCAACGGGCCGCACCATTGCAGTGTCGCCAGTCGCGGGTATGCCCGTCAAAACGTTGCTGCATGAGATCGCACACGTCGTTCTGGGCCATACCGCCGAACTGCAAATGAGTGATGGCGACGAACGGACGCCAAAGGATATACGCGAACTGGAAGCCGAAAGCGTGGCCATGCTGGTCTGCGCATCCCTCGGGTTACCCGGCGTAGAATTCAGCCGCGGCTACATTCAGGGATGGTACTCCGGGAATACGGTTCCAGAGAAGTCAGCGCAAAAGATTTTCAGGGCCGCCGATGCAGTCCTGAAGGCGGGTTATCGTACAGATTCTCAGCCCGCGTAGTTCTCAACGGGCGGAACGTCCGGCTGGTAACCGGGTGGCGGATACGTAACTCCGCCAACAGGAATCAAAATGGATCTGAATAGAATGGGACGAAACGATAAAGAACTCGCCCGCGCGCTGGGCATTAGGGCGCGTCAAGAGGGCCTGGGGTGTGACTCGCTGTTGGATAACCCGTCAATGCGGGAACTCTGCGCTGGGCGAGACTGGCGCGGGGTCAAAATGCTGGCGGGAGCATTCATCCACGGCTGGCAGCTGCAGGACCGCGGTAGCGCCACGGGCAGAGCGTCCCGCGCAACCGGCGCTGGCGGAAAATCACCGAGACGCAGGCACAGCGGTATCTGGACGGCGATTGAGTTAGTTGGTTAACAGGAGAACACACCATGAAAACGCGCAAAGTCAAGGTCTACGATGAGATCGACGGTAACCCCAACATTCTGCGCACTGTAGGACAGCGAGTCCTGCACGAAGGCAGATTCGTATATGTAGATGGAGAACGTTGGTTAGTTCGCAGTGACAAGGACATTGACGGTTACGTGTTGGACTACCGACTTCCGCAATTCAGCAGCTAGACGTAACAGGAGACACTAAGGCCATGACCCATAACAATGAATCAGATTATTGTGAGTGCGACGACTGCCACGAAGGACGCGGCATCGCGCTCAAAGATGACAACGACAGAAGGTCACGGCAGATCGGGGCGGCCCGCTACGAGGCAGCCCGAGCCGCCGTGGACATGGAGAACGACCTGCACCTGCGCGGATTGTGCCGCGCAACCTGCCGTTATTGCGTGGCGATTCGGCAGGGAGACGCAGCGCTGGAAATGGCGATTGCAGCGCTGGAGGAAAAGCGATGTACGAACCAGCCCGCTTGATTACTGACCAGGGCTGAAAACGCGCAAGGACGTGTCGGACCATCTCTACCTACCGCCCACCCCTCCAAAATCGATCCTAGGCACGCTACAGCGTCACGGCGTGCCTTCCTGCGCGGCTTCCGCATCCGCTTTCACTGCGCCAGACAGCCAGCGATGCAGCTGCCACTCCGTAGGCCACACAAATCGGCTGGTTCCGTCGCGGAATGTATCGAGGCATACGTACCGCGAACTCATTCGAAATTTCACCCGGCGCGTTACTCCACGCTTGCGGTACACGTGCCCAACGCTCTGCGTTACGAGCGGGAATAGCGCCTTCATTGCTCCGCATCCAGCGCCATCAACGCGGCGACCGCTACAGCGAACATGGGCTTCGCGGCTTGGTGTCCATGGACCGACCGCCCATCACGGCGCTGGAATGCGGCAGACCATACCGGGTTCACTGCTTCCGCCTGCCATGGCGATCGGATTCTGCACCACCGGCCCCGCTTGCCCATCGCGTTGATCACGTCGAGCATCGCCGCAGCGTCCTGCGTGGGACGGGCCGTCGCGCTACGGCAGATTGACTCGCCTGGGGCAATGCCCGAAATCCTGCTCAGCCCACGGTCACAGCGTACCTCAGTCCACCCGAACAGCCGCTCCATGATCGCGATGTCCACCTGTTCGTCCGTCCAGGTCGCATAGTCCGTCATAGCCCCCTCGTAATGCCGGGCTGCTTCATGCGCGCTGACTGCTCCACGGAAAACGCTGTGAACTGTTCGATTACACGGTCGATACCGCTCATGTGGTAATCGTTGCACCCGTCTTGCCTGGATAGCTCCCGGTAATGGAGTAGCAGTGGCAAAGCCAGATAATCGCGCGCGCGAATTAGGATCACGGGTTCATCGTCCGGAATCGCTTCCCCGTTCGATGTTTTTACGATGCGTTCGCCGTCGATGTGAAATTTCCCGTCAAGTTGTCTCATTTCGCCTCCATCTGCGCCGCCAGCTTGGCCGCGAGATACGCCACACGCCGACGCCGCCAGCCGGTCAACCTGAGCCGCTTCACCGGGTCCTCCCGCTCAGCGCGCTGAATTAAATCCTCAGCCAGCCTCTCGATTTGCTGGACATGCGCACGAACCCATTCCGAGTCCTGCGCTGTCCACGTGCACCCTTGCTTCGCTTCCAGATATTCTGGCAGCGTCGGCATCAAATCCTGTTCAGTCCTCATTCTTCGTTGCTCCAGCCATTCAGCTAACTTTGTTGTCTCCCTGCCGGTTCTGCGTAGAATGCCCCGCCGCTGTTCCTGCCGACAAAACCGTTCCGATGCATCTCGTAAAGCGCATCCCTCACCCGATTGGCATTCATGCGCAACATCAGCGCCACCTTGGACGGTGCCAGTTGCCCCTCTTCCTGCAATAGCCGCAGGATTTCAGCGTTATCCTTCATTCCGCGAACTTGGTTTCCGTCTCCGATAAACTCCCATCCCACACCCCCATCGCGAAACTTCATTCCGATGGACTGCTCTTCGCACTCGCGCCCCACCACTTCCAACGTGGAAAGCCCCTGATCCTCACGCTTCAGCGTCCACACCGCATCTGCCGCCGCCGTAATCCCGCTGGTTCCAGACACGGAATCCAGTCCGCTCTCATTGCCAAACCCCTTGCGCGTGTGATGCACCAGCAGAATCGCCGTCCCTCTCCGTTCAGCCAACTTGTGGAGCGCATCGATCTCGCGATACTCCGACCGCAGCACGTCCCGGCGCTCATTGCCGTTGCCTTGCACCAATGCGAGAAATGTATCCACCACCACCAGCGTGGGAGCCTGATTTGAAATTAGTTCGTCCAGTTGCTCTAGCCCGCCTAGCCCCAGAGGCTTCAGCGCATACACGAGACTGATATTTTGCAGTAACGGCGTCTCGGCGTCGAGCAATTTCTGCATCCGGCCCGAAGTCCTCTGCTGCGACTCTTCCAGCGCTGCATAGACCACCCGCCCAGGCTGCAATACGGCGCGCCCCAGTACCAGTTCGCCGCGGGCAACGTTCAACGCCATTTCTAAAGTCAGCCAGCTTTTTCCGCTCTTCGGGCGGCCGGCGAATATCGTCAACCCGTGATAAAGCAGCCCATCCACGATGCATTTCGTGTCGGCAGCCGGGGTGCGATACACCGTCAGCCCGTCCACGACCGAGCAGCCCCGCTGCTCCTGCAACTGCTCTTCCAGCGCTTCGTGCTTCCGCAGCAGACGCCAGAGGGTCGCCGTGGACGTGAACAAGTCTCGATCCGAAGGCCGGTATCGTAACACCGACTGGCAAATCAGTTCGATCTCTTGCTCAAATAGCGCCGGTACGCAGCGCCGCTGATTCGTTTCACGCAACGTGACACGTAGTTCATCCAGTTCCATCCCCATCCGGCGCATTGCCCCAGCCAGTGCGGTCAGTGTTTCGTTGCGCAGCCCAGAGGGGATCTGGAGAGCTACTGGCAGCTTGTCACTGCGTCTCGTGGTGCCCCCAGCACTACGCTGGTAGAGAGCTTCTAACACCCAAGCGGGAGCCTCCGCTAGCTGGGTGTTCTCGATGTCATCCAGCCCGTCCCAGGCGTACTCCCGCCCCGTGGTGGGATGGATGCTAGGTGGCATGACTACATAGCCGTGCTCCCCTCGGATATCCACCCCCGGCCATAGGCCCGCCGCATTGTGAACGTGAAAATTGGGATAACGGTAAAACTGCTGGAACCCGCCACCGCCAGTGATCTGCTGCCAAGTGTCCGGTAATCTGCCGTGCTTCGACACCAGGTGTTCGTAGGTTTCGTCCCCTCCGTTCTTCGGGTCCACATCAATCACGAAGATCCCCGCCCGGTGACCGCAAGCAAGCCCGATATTGGAGTCCGGGTTTTGCTTCCACCAGCGCGAAACGATTTCAGGATCGCTCGTGGCCTGATCGGGCCAGCCCTTGAACATCGGGTACTTGCTGCGAGGAATCAGCGGAAAAACGGGCAAATTAAGGTGCGCGTAATGCATGGCGGACTCGCTTAATTGAGAGCCCATGCCCCGTTTCCTGCCCCTGCCGCCTTTGCAATCTCGTCTTCCCAAAAACGGCCATTAATCAGCGTGGCTCCGTGCCTACGGTACTGCTCTGTTGATTTCAGCATCGCGGGCTTACGCTGACGCAACGCGTCCATGATCCGATCATGCAGTTCGAGCGAGTCCACCATCTCGAAGTATGCAATCATGGCATCCTGCTTCCCGGCTCCACGGACCTCCAGGTACTCCTGCCAGAAGTCGGTGAACCACTGTAATTTTGCCCACATCCAAGAGAGCGTGTTCGGAGTCATGTCATCCGGGATGTGCCGCCCATCCACGTCGGAAATCAGCCAGCGGACGAACGCGTAGTTCTCCTTCACCAGCTTGCGAAAGCTCCCGTGCCACCCCGCCGCCTTGAGCGCTTGAGCGCACACCTCCGCCGAAACTGGGGGTTCTCCCTTGCCAGGGAGCGGAAAGCAACCAGCAATCCCACCGCCTGCAAGGGGGGGGGATATAAGGGGGGTTATAGAAGATGAAGAAGGAGAGTTGACATGTGGTTGAACCACCGTTGCACCGGACGGTTGAGGTTTGGTTGAGGTTTGGTTGCCGGTTGGTTCAACCACCCTTGCACCACCGTTGCGCCTAGCTTGCTTATTAGCAGCGCTGCGTTTCCCTCCAGACGATGACTTCTCGGCCCATTCGTTCTGTTTTTGCAGTTCGTCTAACAGGCGTTGATTGAACAGCCTACCGTCATTAACGAAGAATTTACTTCGTATTTTCTGGCCACTCTTGGGCCACCCGGCCCGTAGCCTGGATAGCTCAGACAGTGCGGAGTCGTCATCTGGGAGCCCGCAGTCCGGCTGAAGCCACGCGTAGGCCAGTAGGCGGATGTAGGCTCCCTCCTCTGCTGGCGTCATCAGCGCCACGTCCGGAGATGACAGCCAGTCGCTCGGATAAAACTGGAAGGCCGGAGACCTCACCTGGCAGCCCCCTTCCTTCCGCTGATGGCGTGCTTCACCATCAACTGAGTGGGTCCGCTGTTCATCCAGTGCGCTATGTGACCGCCAATAAAAAGCCCCCAGTCCCGCGTGACCTCATCGTAGTACGATCCCCCGACGCCATACTTGGCCGCCAGCTTCATCTGCCCCTGCGCGAAGATATCGCGCATGTTTTTGGAGCCAAGTGTCCGAAACTCGTAAATGCAGAATGGGGCAGGGTGCATGAACACAAACCGGGGATACCACCCGTAGGCCTCGGGATGGCCGGTCAGTTGGGTTTCGATACGGCTCTGCGAGTAGTCGATGCATTGAGCCATTGCGTTGCTGAACTGGCTGAAGTTCCCAGACTTCAGAACTCCGTGCTTCAGTTCGAATCCAATAGCGCCCGATACCTGCTTGGATTTATCAAATCCGATATAGTCGATTCTAAGCCGGTACCCGCCGTTATTGCGCATCCAAATTTCGGGAAATAGTTCAAAACGTTGGCCATAAGTGGCCTCAAAGTGCTTGGATACTTCGACTTCGTTTTCAGTTGGAGACGGAGTGGATAAGAACGACTCTTCAACCGCGTTTTCTGCGGATTCAGCGTCAAGTGCGGCAAGAGTGCTTTGGTGGTGGGCTAATTCAAGTGAACGTAATATGTCCGACTGATCCATCTATACCCTCCTCCTGGTAGGGGGTTAGAGGGGCGTTTTTCCAGGCCGCCCCTCCGGACGGCGTGCGCAGGTCATGACTCCTACGCTCTTCCATTATCGTATCCGCCGCCGTTAGAAGTCAATGGCTTAGATCGTATCACCGCTCCGCCTCCGCCCCGATCTCCGGCTGCTCGCACCGCTCCATGAACCGCTTCTCCAGGTCCCTCATCGCAGCCCCATCCAAGCCCCGCCGAGATCCAACTTTCAGCATCGCCTCGGTTGCCATCTCCTCAGCCAGTTTCAGTTGACCCGGCGTCATCTGCTCGCCGTACCGTTCGCTGTATTCAACCCGTGGGCCGCGCACCACGCGGCTGGCCATGGCCGCGCCTATGGCTCCCATCCCCTTGAGGTCCGAACGCGTGTAGATCACCGCAACGTCCGCATAGAGGCTTCCTATCAGGTCCTGCGCACGGCCAAATATCCACGTCAGGTTTGGCGGCTTCAAGCGATACAGGTGCTCAGTAAACACCCAGGACCACGACGGGTCCGCTTCAATGGCCCAAACGTACTTTGCATACCGGGACATTTGCAGAGCCAACATGCCGACTCCCGCGCCGATCTCCACCACGGTTTTACCAGTGATGTCCGGTATCAGCTTCTGCACCTCGGCTTGCGCCGAGTACCATGACGATACCGTCAGGATGAGCATGGAGTTTATTTCGTGGTCGGCGAAATACTGTTCGACCGCCAAAGATCCTTCATTGCGGTCGTAGATCCCGGCGATTGCGGATTCGGCCTCAGCGTATGCTCGAATGGTTGATTCGGCGCAGTCTGCGCCATCGGAATGTACGGAATCCATCTATAACCTTCCTCACGAAAAGGTAGAGGGGCGTTCGTGAGCCGCCCCTCCGGACGGCAAAGCGCCAGATCGCGACTTCTGGCACCACATCTATTCTACCACGTCGCGCGTGACGTCCTCAGCATCTTTAAACCCATGCGACTGCAGTAGACGGGCCAGTATGTGCGTCATGGTCCGGTGAGCAACCATCGCCGGATGCTCCGCGAGGGCGGCCTTCAGTTTTTGGACCTCTTTTTTCAGGTTCCAATGCCGCGTATCGGGCGGTAGCCCGAGTATGTCGCACAGTTCCGCCCGGATCGGGGCGATCAGGTCGAGTGCTTCTGTTCGTATCTGGTCCGCCCGAAACCGCGCGTCTGCCTCTATCCGTTCGGCAGTGTGACGCGCCTGCTCGATCTCGTACTCCACGGCCACCCGATTCTGCACCGCCCGCGCCACAACCTGCCCAAATTTCTTTGACACCTGCTCGATCTGGCGGCTATCGCTGAAGTGCTTTGCCCGGTAACGCGGCCCTTCGCGCTCCACGCCGTCGATGAGCAGCTTGAGCAGCGCTTCCTCGGGGATGATGACCGGCGACAGCACCGGACGCTTGGCGGCACGCCAGGAGTCTCCACGCAGCACTATCAGGCCACAGTGCGCGGGCACGTCGTCCTTGTTGAGCAGGCTCCCCTCGCAGGCGAATACGACGCCGGCCGCGAATCGCAGGTAACTCTGCCACTTGCCACTGGTCACGTCGGACCTGAAGTCCGATTGGCTCACCTTGCATTCGTAAGCCATCGGCAACGGGTTGCTGAACGATTTATAGATCGCGTACACGTCCGGGCGAACGGACCCGCTCGGGCCAAGCTGTACGTCGCACCACGTCATGCGCCGGTCGCTGCGTAGGTGCCCCGCCAAGCTCTCGGCCAGCGCGTCATGAGATAGCATCGCCCGCCTCCACCGCTTCCCGCTCCAGTTCGTCCACCACAGCCGCGCGACGCGCTTCCGCCAGCAGTCGTATCCCTTCTCCGCAGTAATCCCGTATCCTGCACCGCTCGCACAGCGGCGCACCGCAATGCGGGCATGTCGTGGTGGCGGGCTGGCCGCACTCAAAGCAATCAGGCATAAATCTCCACAAGAGGCTTCACCTCAACAGCAGTCAGCCAGCGGCGGAATATCTTTCCGCGATAAAGCCTCCAGGCATGACTTCCCGGCAAGTCTAACAGCCACACCGTATTGGGAAATTCCGCTGTCAGCAATTCTCGCGCAATGTACAGCATATGCCGAGATGAGTCCGGAATCTCTACAGTGAATCTCACGGCTGCGCGGTCGTACGGTATCAAGATTCTTTCGGCGCACCATTCCTGGTTCCAATCCGGGTCCGTGGTTAGCCATATCCATCCGCGCTCAATGCCGACGAACCTACGATTATTAGCATCGAACTTAGGGATGCCGCCCTTGGTGATGCCTTCCTGCTTGATCTTGCGGGCGAGATGCTCCGCCGTGAAATGGTATAAGCAATCAGGCATCGCGCACCTCCATTATTCTGCGGCCTATCCAAGCCATCACGGGCACTGCCATTGAATTCCCGATGGCTTTGTATCGCGGGCCATCTGCCGCGAGCTTGCCGTTCTTGCGGGGTATCAGCGTGTAATCGTCGGGGAAGCCCTGGAGCCGCTCTGCCTCCCTTGGGGTTAATCGTCTGACCGCGTAAGCTGAGTGTGCTGGTTTACCTTCGTCAGCAGCGGATCGCCGTATTTCTTGAACCGTTGATAGTGCTTGTCGCAGTACCCCAAGCCCTTGGCTGGCTTGCCACATACCGAACAAAAACTCTTGTCTTTGTGAAGTCGGTTGTGGCAACTGCGACAGATGCGCTCCAAGTTCTCTGGTGAGTTGTCCTGCCAGTTCTCGTTCTTGTGATGAACGTCCGATGCCCTGAGTTTTCCGCAACGCGAACACGACCCATTCGGGCAGATCTTGCGTGCATGGTAATGCGCCGTCACCCACCGTGGGTCGTCCTTCACCGGACGTCCGTCGAACGCCTTGCCCATGCAAATCTGGTTGCAAAACTTCCGCCGATTGAAGTGAATCAAGTACTCCAAGTCCCCATTCGGCAAACGCTTTCTCTCCAACTTTTTCCCGCAGTGTTCGCAGTATCTTTCCGGTGTGGGTTTCTTGTGTGCTGGCATGGTTGATACCATTATACCGCAAGGTTTCAGGCAATGCCACGGCCACCTGCCCACCCGCATTCGCGTGGCTTTGATCGTGGCCCATGCCGCGCAGCGTTGGGGAGATCTCGCCTGCGTCTTGGCCGTGATCCTTGCAGGTGAAGGCGATTGTCGGGACCGTGCCTCCGCCGTCCGTATTGCAGAGCGGGGGAGCCACATCACCAGGAGTGAATCCGTCCTGGCCACATGCCCGAAACGCCAACGCCACCGGTACCAACGGCGTCCCTCTTCCCGTTCCGTCCTCGCTCGCGTCGAAGCCATCTCCGCGAAGGGCATGGGTTACGAACGTCTCGCTCTCCCCTGTGCGCGCGCCGGCTTCAAGAATCGGGACCGGGATTAGTGACTCGCAGGTATCAACATCGGTCCCTGGTGGACGATGTCCTCCGGTCTCGTTGCCGCCAGCGCGGAGCGTAGGGCATATTGCGATCTGCTCAGCTACGAGGCCACCGTCACAGTCGAAGTCGGTGCCAAGCCCGCCACCGCCTTTAGTGCGAGCGCTAATTGTGGGGGCAACTGCTTGCCCCGCTTTTCTGCGCGGCGCAGGATACCCCGACAGGCAGTGGCGCTCAAAAAGTACCGCTGCGGCACGTCGCCAGTCTCCAAGATGTCCGACAACGAAGACGCGACGGCGCCGCTGTGGAACTCCGAAATGCTGAGCGTCAAGAACTCTGTAGGCGAACCCATACCCGAGTTTTGCCAGCCCAGAGAGGAAGGCTCCAAAAGCCCGCCCGCTGTCGATGGACAGGACGCCGGGGACGTTCTCCCAGACCAACCAACGGGGGCGAATTCTGCCAGTAAGCGCCACGAACTCCATCGTGAGGTTGCCACGCGCACCATCCATTCCCGCTCTAAGTCCGGCGACTGAGAAGTCCTGGCAGGGTGTTCCTCCGCAAAGAACATCAACAGGGCTTGAGTCTGATCCGATTTCCGTAAAGTCGCCATAGTTGTACACGTCGGGATAACGATGGTTCAGTAAGTCGCAGCAGAACGGGTCAATTTCTGCAAACCATGCCGGCTGCCAACCCAACGGCTCCCATGCGACCGTGGCCGCTTCAATTCCGCTGCACACGCTACCGAACGTCATCGCGCACCTCAATCGGCTTGCCGTAGTGGTCCTCTTCGGCGAGTTTGCCGATTCCAGCAGCCAGCATCCAGATGCGCTTAAACTCCTCCACCGATATCCTTCGGTCGCGGCTGCCATAGTTGTAGGCAGTACGTAACAACTTCCATTCCTTGCGCATTTCTTCAGTAAGTTTCATTTTGTCCCCTTGGGCAGCCCCTCAATAGGCTTTCCGTCGTGGTCCTCCAGCCGCTCGCCGCGCAGCACACCTACCTGGATGCCGGTCGCCCGTTCCTGGGCGCACAGCGGGCACGCACGGCCCTCCAGGCATAGCACCTGGTGCACCGCGCAGCGCTGGGTGAACGTGATCTGCGGTGTCATCTATGCCTTTCGCTGCTCATCCAAAATCAACCGCATCTCCTACCCGTAATCGTGCTCGCCCAATAGCGCGAACTGCAAATTCGCAAACCGCTTAGGGTGCCGCCATCTCCGCCCGCTGAGCACTTCGAGTCGGCAGGCCAACCATACCGCCGCGCACCGGAAATATTCACGCTGCCAGTTCATGAAAACAGCATCCCTTGCTCTCGCTGAGCGATTGCATTCTCGCGCGCCGCTTTGCTGATCATGATCCCTCCAGATCGATTGTTCCCTGTTCGTACTTCGGCGAAACGTCAATGTCGCTGAACAGCATCTCTTGGGACAAACGCTTTGCTGCGATCTCGCAGTAGCGCTCCTCGATCTCGATTCCGATGGCCCGGCGGCCCAGTTGCTTCGCGGCTACCAACGTTGTGCCGCTGCCCATGAAGGGATCGATGATTAGGTCACCGGCGACAGACAAGCAACCAGTAAGATACTTGATCCCATTGAGAGGACGGGGGCACGGATGCCCCTTGGGCCGCTTGCTCATATCGCTCGTTTCGCATACGTACCAATCCCTGCCCGTCCCTGGCTCAGTCTTCGGCTCACCAATAGGCCAAAGCAACGCATAATCAGTAGCCCACGTTGGCCCCTTCCCTGGAAGGATCTGGACAAAGGTTTTAGGCAATGCTATCAGTCGCCACTTGTTGCCGAACCATTGACTCCACATGTATGCCAATTTAGCGGTCTGAAAGACACAAAACCATCCGTTATCTAGCAGTGATTCAGCCGCAGGAATCACGCGCTGCAACAATTCCTCGTATTTCGCCGGATCATCATCATGGCTCTCATACTTCGCGTATCCAATCCCATACGGCGGGTCCGTGAGCACCAGATCCACCGGCCCCAACGTCGGCAGCACTTCGCGGCAGTCCGCGTTGTAGATCGTGATTCCGGCGTGTTCGTAGTACGGCTTCACCTTGCTAGCCTTCGCCGAAGTGCTGCTCATAAATTGGTCTCCATCCACAACTTGAACCGTTCCAGGTCATCCGCTACGCAAACTAGCAGATCGCAGTGCCGCGCGTCTTCGTGCCAGCGTTCCTGAGCAGGGCTAATCTTGCCGCCCGTTTTCTTCATCTCCACAAAGAAGCACCGCTCGCCCTGCACACAGATCCAGTCTGGCGTGCCGTTTTCGTTGAGCTTCACGAATCCGCTTTTCACCCCACGGAGCAGTCCGCTTTGGAGCCGGAACGGCCTCCAGCCCATTGCTCGAACGTAGCCAATGATTTGCGCCGTAGTATCGCGCTCCGATAGCTTGGGTGCCGTCCCACGCTTCACGCGGGCCACCTTGGCGGGCTTCCCCATGCCCGCGAACTGCTTATCGGTGAGGCGGATCATCGCTCACCGAGCAGGTAGCGCTCAGCCGCGCGAACCATCTCGCGCTCTACATCGACATACCCGCCGATGGCCTCGGCGTGCTTCAGCGCCGCTGGTACGTTGGTGAACCGCGAATCGTACGTTCCGCTTTCAGTGCGCACGACGTAAGGATGCGCCTGCGCGAACGTCTCATGGCTGTGGTCCATCTCGCAATACTTCAATGGCCGTACTTCTGGCATGTTTTGCACCGTTCCCCTTTCATCTTCGTTTCATCGTCGGTCGCTTGAATAACCGTGAACCGCCGCGAACAGTGGCCCACGCCTACACACAGTACTGGAGACTGGCACACCCATCGCTTGAGCACGTGCCACTTGCCGCCGACGGTCCTAATCCACATCATATTCGCTACCTTGCGCAACGTTGAACCGGAACTCATCTTCACAATCGCAGCCGCCCACCGGCTGCTTGCATTTGCTGCAGATCGAGCCATCCTCGATCCCCAACCGCAGCCGGCGCGCGTCAATCGCTTCTCGCGTCGTCCAGATCGGAGTACGCCCCTGCTCGATATCATCGACGATGCAATCCAGCGTGTAACCCGCCTCCTTGCACAATTTTGCCGTCTCTCCGTAAGATGCCCCGGCCACGTGGTCATCGTAGAGCGCTAATACTATCACCGCTCGCGCTTTCACGGCATCACAGATACCGTGTGCTTGGTGAACTGTTGGGCGTTTCATTGATCCCGCTCCACCCGCGTCAGCGCGTTCTCCAGCGCAGCGTAGGCGTGCTGCACCTGCAACAGCGTGTGGCGCACGGCGAGTAGTTCAGTTTCCAGCCATGTGATGTAGTGCGCATCTCCGAATTCTCGATAGGAAACGCCGTGTTCCGCTGCTTCAGCCCGTAGATCGCTCATGATCGGTTCGCCTCCACCACCTGAACCAGTTGGCACATCGCACACAGCCCGGTATCCGTGGTCAGTTCGCGGTACTGCGCACACGATGGGCACTTGCGCCACTTCTCGCGGGCCGGCGCATCCTCATTGATCTTTGCCGCACGTCGGCACGCTGCAACATAGGTCCGCTGCTCTTCGCAGTGCGGGCATTTATCCGGCGCGGGTGGAGTTTCGTCGAAATAACGATAACCGGTTCCCTCGCAAGCAAAACAATCTTTGTCATGCGTCCAGGTCCCGCTACGATGCACCCAGCAAAGTGTGCATTTTCTGTATTCGTTGAGTCGGGCAAAGCATGAGACGTACTCAGCTAAATTGCCCGCCGCATCGAAGCCGCGCTCTTCCTTGCGACGCTTCGGTGTTGGGCACCCCCAGAGACAGGGAGCGTGCCGTTTGCCGTCGCTGCATGGCGGCGCGTACCATTTGTGCTTGTCCCACAGATCCTCGTCTACGATTGGGGTAGAAGCGGGATGCGTACCAATCCGATACGCCCCATCCTTTGCGCGATGCGCCGACTCCAGCCATTGCGCATCGTCGTCCTTCAAAGGGAAGTACGCCCCACACGGAAAGATCAGCCGTTTATCTGTCATTCAATTCTCCTGTCGTAGCAAACCAACTCAATCCGCGCCGTTCGCGCGTTCAGGTTTCCGCTCCACCGTCCAATCTGCGTCGTCCACGAACTCGATTAGATCTTCGCGGACCAGCGCTACAATTTGCAGATCCGTCATGCTGGATAACTGTTCTGGAGTAGCCCAGAGTGAGCCTAGTGCGTTGCTGATAGTCACTCGGATCTTAGACATACCGCTTCTCCCGTCGTAGCAAACCAACTCAATCCGCGCCGTTCGCGCGTTTAGCGCCTCTACGCACGCCACCGGCACGTGGAGCGTGGGACGCAGCAGGATGAGGTATAGCAGGCTGGTCATGGCCGCTTCTCCATCGCTGCCGGAAATTCTCGCCACTCCCTGCCGTCAATCATCGCGCCTGCCTTTGCCTTTCCTACGCGGATGCCTTGCCACGGTTCGGCTATTGCGCGGGCCTGTTCGGTCATCGATAAGTTCTGCTGATCGGGAAGTACTTCGCCCCACTGCTTGAAGTGGAATGGTACGTGGGCTTCGACGCACTGGTCCCGAAGATGCCTAACCCAATTTGGATTCATCATGTTAGCACCCGGCCCGGATTGTCCACCTACAATGCACCACGCCCGCTGCCCGAGATCAAGAAAGTCTCGCGGTAGCGTAACATGGCCGTAAAGCGGTTCCATACTAAGCCAGTACACCTCGGACTCTGCTGCCCGCAGAAACGGCCAGCGGATGTCCAGCCAGTGCTGATTCTCCGCCGTAGTGCCGTGCCAGATCCGCGAACTGCGAAGCGGGCACAGCTTGGTTATCAACTGGGGCCGCTTCGTCAGCATGAGATAGATTAGCCAGCGCGTCTTCAATTGGAGATCCCACAGCCGCTCTAGATGTGGAGCTTGTTCCGGACGTCCCTCCGCCCAGTCTCCCATCGACATCACGAACACCGTGCGCATCCGGCGTTCTCGTTCGGCGGCGCGGTCCCACTTCAGCGGCTCGGCCCAGTGCTTGTCTCCAAAGTAGCGCCGGTCCGCATCCTGTCCCCAGATCTTAAATCCGGTTCGCTTTGCCCAGGTTTCCGCGTAGCAACGTGCGCCCGTCTCCGGATCATGGCAAGCCGGAGACCCGCCGACATGCGTACAGCCCCACCACGGATTGAACGTTGCATCACACCACGAAATTTTAGTTTCTTCACCCATTGACGTACCGCTTCTCCCGTCCCACCCTTGGATTCGCTACCGCCCAGGCCGATTGTTGCGCGTGCTGCCGGGCCTTGCGGCACGGTTCGCACCGCTCCGCTTTCGCGCTACGATGCGCCGCGCCGCACACTGGGCATGTTTGATCCACCAGCGGTCGAACGATGCCAGCAGGTGCGCCCCTACGCCGTGGAGCGGTCCTTGGAGGGTCAGGCAGTGCGCCCGTGCGCGGTAGCACCACCGATGCCGCGAATGGTCTGTAGATCCGCACTGGACCGTCGCGGCAGATCGGCTCATCGCAGTACGGGATTGATTTATCGAATGACATCTAATCTCCCAAGCGCACTATCCTTGCGTTCCAGCCATGCGAACCACTCATCCGCCTTCACCGTGAGCAAGATGCGGCCAGTTCCGTCCTTCGGATTATCGATCTCGTGAGGGAATGGGCAATCGTTGAGCAGCGCCTTCAGCTCATCGTTTTCTGCTTGCAGCCTTGCAAGTTCGTCGTTCATCGCTGTATCCCCTTCCAGGCGCGCCATTCCTCCAGCACGCGTTCTTTCGCCGCCGCGCTCAGCTTACGGAAACAATCGCTGGCAGTGCTGAAATCCGGGTTGTCGAACACTACGTCCCGCATGTCATCCCATAGCGTGTCGAGTGTTCCTCCGTCGCAGTAAAATGATGCCCGAATTTCGGCACACAACAGGCACGTTCGAGCGACAAACCACTCGCCTTCCCACTTGCCCGCATAGCGCTCGTACTGTTCCCCCTTTTCGACCACTTTGCGGCATTCTCCGCAGCGCACCGGCTTGCGGCATTTGAGTATTTCCAGCGTGGTGCATTCTAAGGCCCCATCGTAGTCGCCGCTAATGCACACATCACAGCCCATAACGTTCTCCTGTTCGCTCATCAGGACGCTGGTGCCACGATTGCCTGGATTACCGCTCCCCAGACTGGCACCAGCGCCCTGATCAGCGGGCCATCCACCTCCCCCGAGACGACGGCCTCACTGACCCACTTGAAGGTAGCCAACCAATCCTTTCAATTAATTTGCCGCACTTATCAGGTGCGGTCTGGCTTGTGGCCAGCGTTCTGCGGACCCAACGGACTGTTCCGATTGCAACCTCCGGAACTGGCCCGACCGCTTGATCCGCAGAACGGCGGCCATAAACCGCCGTGGGCCGGTTTCCAACGACCCGTGGAGGACACGTGAAAACTAGGTCTCTATCGGTTGTTCTGCACCCCCTTTCTTTGCTCTGCTACCGACCGGGCGCCCGCGTTTCGGCTTGGCCACATCGCCGAGCGCTTTCAGCAGAGAGTCGATCTCCGCAATCCGCTTGTGCTCCTCAGCGATCCGCTTGTCCGCTTCGGCCCGTTCGGCCTTTAGTCCGTCTTTCAAATTTCCGATAGCCACCAGCGCCGCATGAGCTCCGGCAACCGCATCACCAGCCACGTATTCTTTGCTCACCGTTTCTCCTTCTCCAATCTCACCCACCCACAACGGACATCCCGCACGCCTCTCGTCTTCCACGCGCCACTCGATCAGCGGTCTGACCGTGGGCAGCGCGATGTCAAAACTCTGGCACGATACCCGCATTTAGCAGATCCTCGCGCATCGCGGATTGCACATTCCGATCTACCGGGCGATGCCGGATCACGTACTCGATCTGGCCCGTTAGCTTTGCTCCGGGTACCTCAATTCCATCTTCCAGGTGCTTGCGGATCTTGTTCCAATCTGGCGTAGTGCGCAGATACACTGGCAGCAAAGCTGATTCGTCCACTTTGATTACCTTGCGGCGCGTGGTCACCAGTCCAACGGACGTAGCCGCATCCGCTATCGCGCTGTCTTCCTCGAATGGAGTGGGGTCCATGCCAACGTCCCTTTATTCTGTCGGGGCGGCCGGGGGGTCAGGTGTGGCCTGCTCAATGGCCCATAGTTCCCGCGCGATATCCTTCGCCTTCGGTACAGTCATGGGACGCTTCTGATCGATTCTGTGTTTGATCGTCACGCGAGCCCACTGTTCTTCGGCGGCATCGTTGCCGATCTTATACACGAGCCTATCTACGATTTCCCCTAAGACCGCATCGGCAGAAGCCTTGTCCACGATGCGCAGAAGGGCCTTGGTCAGTTCGGGCGGTTCCTGCTTGGTTCCAGGCCTTTGGCTTGTGCTTCGCTGGTCCTGGAACGCCGAAGACGGCATGTCTTCGGTATCTTGGGTGAATCTGCCGCTCAGCCCGGTAGCCGTGAGGGTTGCGGCCACGTAAGCCCGCTTCTGCCCCATCTTCTGAACAGTGTTGATCACGTCGGCTATTTGCGGATTCGGAACCTGTTCAACGGACTGGGCTTCGATGTCGGGATCTCCGTTGTCATACTTTGCTCCGCAACCGCCCTTCTTGGCAAAGCACAACCACCCGCCGCCGAATTCTTCCTTGCCCTTGATAATGGCCCCGGACCCGCAAGCCGGACACGTACGTTCGCCCTTGCGGTACCGATGTTTTGACTCCCACGTAGTGCCGCTTCCGATGCCTTCTCCCACTGGGTTGCCATCCTTCGCCAGGGTGCAGCGGTACTTGTAGTAAAACAGCGGCTCTCCGTATCTATCGGAAGTCCACTCCTCGATTTCTTCCAGGATTTCGTAGTGCGGACAGTACCCGAAAAAGGCGCAGGCACGCTCGGCTCCCGCCTTGAACAGCGTGGGCTTAGCGGTGTATTCTCCGGGCGCCGCCTTGCCTTGCGGTTTGGTGCCAGGGACCCACCCGTAATCAACGCCCTCACGCATGACATGATCGACGAGGTACGTCAAGGCCTTTTCGCGTTCCAGCATCTCGTCAATGCTGAGCACGGGCTTGTACCGGCTGGCTACGCGGGCCTGTTCGCGGGTCGATTCGGCCAGTATCGAATCAAGTAGCGACGGGTTGGCCGCGCTCTCTTCCGGCATTTTCTGAATCTTCTGAGGTACCATGTTCATAACCTTTTTCTACTTACGTTTCTCTTCCGCCCACTTCACGCTGGCCGCCAGTTGCTCATCCAGCGGTGCATCCTTCAGCGCCTCGCGCAGCACGCCCGTGTAGCAGTTCCAGCAGTAGTAATCCTCGACGATCCGGTACGCGCACGCCTCGTGCAGCGCCGCCTTACATTGCTGGCATCGGACCTGATCGCACTTCGCGCAGATCGAGCTGTCGCACTCCGGGCAGACCTGCCGCGGCGCGGATAACAGGTGCTGCCGCCACTCGGCACCGCAGATGCAGGTCCAGTTCATTTCGGTTCCACCGTGATTACCGCGCTCACGGCGGCCCGTTCATCGTCGGTCAGTGACGCCTCCAGCCGCACCAGCGCCGCCTGCATCGTGGCCACGTCGAGCGGGCCCACGTTGATGACCGCGCTCACCTCGCAGCCCGGCTCATAGCGGTCCCAGGCCGCGCGGTCTACCTGGCCTTGCGTTGTGTCGTCTGGTAGGTAGCCGCTCATTTTCCCGCCTTTACCGCCCGCCGAATCCTCCGCTTCGCCAGCGCAACCGCCTTTGCAACAGCGGCCGGACCTTTGCTGCGTAAACACGATTCAGCGGCGAAGGACGCCGTTCTCTTGTAGTCCAACGGCCACTCCAGCAGGGCGCAACCCGTTTCCACGTGGGAAACCGTCCATCCATCCGTGAACTTGTGGTGCCGATGCACCGCGAACTCGGGGAAGTCCTTCAACGGCCAACCTTCAACCGTCGCAACAATATTCAACTCGGGATCGCGAATCGCTATGGTCACCTTGCTCATTGCCAATCCCCGCAAATCCACGCAACAAATATCCACATGCCCGCCGCGCAGGCGATGAATAGCACCGCGAGCAGCAGGCCCAGCGCGAAGTCGCTCATTTCACCAACTCCTGCACCGCGATCACGGCCACGTCGCCATCCGCTTCCATCACCACGCGCACTCCGCGCTTGGCCAGATCGAGCATCGTGCCGAGTACCAGCGTCTCAAGGGGTGTGGTCGGGATAAGCCGCAACTTAGCGGAGCCGTTGATCCTGATTTCTACGTCCATCACTTCTCCTTGACGTAATACTTCTCCAGGTACCGTTCCAGCGCGTACCTGTCAGATATTACGCGGACCCGATGATCACAATAGCCCCTGCGCTTCTTAGCTACGCAAACAAAATCAACGTGAACGTCAGGGTTGGGACAATAACAACGATAGTCGCCCTCATGCCCTGAGCACCCGCCTTCCAATACCACATCGAACTTCATTCTCGCGCCGCACTTTGGGCAGTTCATCCCTACCACCTCAACATCGGCACATTGCCCGTCAGCACCGCGAGGAACGCCAGCGCGTGGACCAGCACGAGACCCCAGAATGCGCCGCGCCAGTTGGCCGCAGATTGGCGTGCGTCGTACATCTCGCCGATGAGCCGCCGGATTTGGCCCTGCTGCTGATCGATGTAGGAACTCAGCCAATACACGTCATCTTCTGCCGTGATCACGTGGCGGTTATCCGGCGTGGTGGCGGACTCGACGAGCCTGCGGACTTGCCGCGCGTCGTAGTGTTGGTTCATCGGTCCTTATTCTCCTGTTTCACCCAGTATTCGAACGACTCCACGTGAGCCTGGATGGAACGTGCTATTTCCTCTAGTTCTGAGGGTGAAGCATCTGGATAGAAATGTGCTGCCAATTCCAGACATTTTGAATCGTACGACGTCATCCTGTTCTCCTGTTCATCTCCTGAAAAATCGGGAGCGGTTGGCCTCTGGGCTCCGCTCCCATGCCGTAACATCGGCAAATTCACTGCCATCGACATACAGATCTTCGCGCATGTTGATCTCCATGCCTGCCTTGATGCGCCGCCAGAAATATGGGTTCGGTACATCAACGCTGTGCACTGTCTCTCCGGTCTCGATGGATCGGTAATGCAGTTGCCGGATTTTTTGTTCTGGAATCGCTGGTACAGTTTTCATCCTGTTCTCCTATTCATCTCCTGCAAAAAAGCGGGGCAAAGTTCCGCAAGGTCCCTGCCCCATGCTCACAGGAGGATTCTCATTCACCGCTTACGTTCGATCTCTCTCCGCAGTGCGATCTCTACAAATTGCTCAACGGTCAAGTCACGTACAATCGCTGTTTTCTTCACTTCGCGCTTGAGCAACCGTGGAAGCCGCACTCCGAAGTGTTCCTTCCCAATTCCGTTCTCTGGTTTAACTTGTTTCACCGTCGATTTCAATTATTAGCCTCAGTGCGTTCGAGTGTCAAGAGAATTTTCAACTATTTTTCGGCTTGCGGGAAATTCGCGGGCGGGAACCGTTTCTTCCCATAGCGGCGGCCTTCCCTCTTGCTCTTATAGATAGAGCAGGGGGATGGGCCATCCCTCCGTAGGACAACGGTTAGAGCGTTCTTGTGCCGACGATGTGAAGGCTTAGTATAAACACCGCCGAAGCGGTGGAGCAAATTGACCCAGACGTAGGCCGCCAAATGCAGGATCGATTACCTGCCCGTTGCTGGGCCGTCCAATAGGTTTCGCTGGACGGGTGATTTCGCCTCTTATCTCGGCTCATCCGAGCCACTTCCGGTAACGCTTTACAGCAGCAGGCCGTTGTTTTGTGGGTGAAGGAGTCCTGCAAACCAACCCGCCCTCGGTACAGAGAGCAACCGTTGTCTTCAGCACGCAGGCAGGGATGTTGGTTTGGATTCGGCGAGGAGCCGACTTGCGAATGGACCGAATTGTGAACATCCCTGCTCACGTCTTCTATGATACTACAAAAAGTTCTGGCCCGTCAGCTTTTCTCGGCGGGTGGATAGTCCGCGCTGACGGGCCAATTCTCGAACCATTCGGCACAGCGGCCACTATCAAGATATCATGATTCGATGATGGACGGCAATAAAAAAACCGCCCCGTGAGGAGCGGCTGAGATGAACGGAAAACAGGAGAGCCGTCTTCAGGATGAGAGGCTCAGCTACAGGGTAGCACTGGTGCGGCGAGGACCGATACAGATCATCGGCTGCTTTTTTGTTGTTTTGCTATTGTGTGTACGGGATTCTGGCCGTACAATGGAAAGTGAGGCCGAGGTGGGGATAGAACCCATGGCTCAGGAGATGCAAGCTCCTGTCCCTAACCACTCGGGATTAGCTCCTCGGCCACATAGTTTCTGCTTCCGTCGCAAGCCAGAAGCAGAAATGGAATGCTGTTAGTTGACTTACTTCAGTTTATGGTGGCTCGATAGTGTGTCACCTCCCAATCTGAACGCTCGGAGCCTCAACTTCGAGCGTTCTGCATTTCTGTGCGGCTAGGGTTGCCCCTATAATTCCGCCCATCCCTTACATGGGAATCCATAGATTACTCGGCCCGTGCCGCAATTGGCGTGCCAAGTCAGACCAGCGTTTACGCACTCTCCCTTATCCCTGGCTGGGCCACCACTCCACCTCACATTATCACGTTCGCGGTCGATACGTCCCACATGAACAGCCTAGTGTGGGGAATCTGAACAAGCGGGCCGCCTCTGCTACCGGGCGGCCTTCTTCGCCCGCCATTTAGCCGCCTCTTGGTCGCCGATGTAGACCATCACCGAGTCAAGCTTCTGTTCCAGCCGTTCTACTTTGGCGTTGAGTTGGTTGAGCCGCTCCATCTGCTGACCGGCAGTGAGCAGTATGCCGCCGAGCAGCACCAGAACGCCGATCACGCTGATGAGGCGCTCCAGGGTCATGCGCTACCCCACGGGAACAGGCAGAACGGCATATCGGTATCCCCGCACGCGGTCATCATGCGCCACTGTAGCAGGCGGTCGGTAACCCACCAGCGCGCGGATAATTTTCTCATCGCCGCGTGTTCCTCCACGTTGCCCAACTGAGTACTCCGGCCATGCCCGCATTCGCCGCCGTCCACCCTTTGTCGTGCCGCCACGGCCAAAACTCTTGGGCCGCCGCTAACCCCGCGCAAGGACCTGCCTTCAGCGCCCATATGCGCCCCATGGCGGGGTGGCCGTCCGGTCGGCGCAGCAACGGGTTCAACTCGATGCGGCGCGGCCCCTGCGTCGTGTAGGCGTCGGCAACCATGCTGCTACAGGCGATGGCCAGCGTTGCGCGGCGGATGGTTCGCCAGTTGGCCGCTTGGGCGGATGCGGCCAGCAGGATCAGCGCGAGAGCGATCCTCATCGTCCAGGTGCGGTTTCTCTCATTTAGGCTTAATTGATGATCGAGTACGAGAAGCAGGCCGGATTCGTGTCCGGTGCGCTGGTAGTAATCGTAAAACTGGTAGCCGCTGTACGTGCCGTTACTGCCGCCAGTGTTGGCGTCGTGTTGCATGTCACGGACAACTTGGTGCCGAGGCTAGAATCCCACGTCACAATGATCTGACTGTTCGCGGTAACCGCCGTCGTGTTGACAACTACTGCCATAGCAGAGGCCGCGACCACCACGGAGCCCGCCGCCGCCGAACCACACACGGCGGGAGATGCGGAGCTGGAGCAGTTGGCCGTCGTGCGGAAGGTAGTACCAGAGAATGCCCCGTATGCGTCCACATACCCGCGTAGCGAGGGGGAGCCCGCCGTAATGTCCTGGAGGTAGAGCCCTTCCATTTCCAGTGTACGGGTCGCGTTCGAAATAAAAACCTCAAGGTATCCATCTCCGGGCGCAACAAATTCAACACCTAGATTTTGGGCTACGTCCACCTCGCGCATGACGGAATAAAAAGAAAACAACCGCACGGCAGTCCCTCCCACCCTCAAAAACCAAGACCCGGTGCCACCACTGTAGGCATACCGGCCTGTAAGCCGATATCGCCTGCCAGATACTAGCTGTGCTGCATTCGCAGCCGTGGTAATAAACCGGCACCCATTGGTTCCATCCGGGCATAGTAGTTTGAGGTAAGCCCCATGCAGACCGTGGGCGGGCGTTGTCTCCGCCGTTATTGCCGCGCCCGTGCCGGTGACTGTCCAACCAGTTACGTTGGTCGCGTAGTAAACAGCATCAAAAAGCAGGTTTGGCGCTGCAAACACATTGATCCCGTTGTCCATCGTCCACGGCCCCCGGAGGGACGAAATGGACGAGCCAAAGGATAAGGGTGTGAAATCGAAAGTTGTCCAACTTTGCTGCGCCCGTCGTTGAGCCGGTTGTAGGTACGATTCATCAGCCACGACGACCCATCCGTGAGCCTCCGAGATTGGGGCACAACAATTTCCGGATGTCCGATTGTTGGTTATTTCCAATCGGGCGTGTGGCACAAGGGACGCTCCTCCCAGGACCGGGAGCTTAACGGGAATTGTGGTGGTCAACAGGGAGTTCAGCGTGTTTCCAGTGACGCGAATCATGGACGGAATGTTCGTGGATACAATGGACGAATGCACCTCGATCAGATAGGTGTTGGACCCGCCTCCAAACACGCAATCCTCAATCGTGATCCGCGCGGAAGATCCACCACCGCCGGTTCCGGCTTTTATCAATATCGGCGATCTCACAGCGTCCGCTGGATCTTCAAGGTACGCTCCCTTGATGTGTATATCCCCAGAAGCCTGGATATCCGCAACCGTATTCGATTCCAGGTTGCCAGCGATTTCGCACGCTGTACAGGGCTCAAAGGTAGCAGATGTAGTATCGAGGAATATGCCCACTCCTCCGTTTGATTCCGCCGTAAATGTAGGCGCCGTCACAAGCTTAACGAACCCCCCGTTGCCCGTACTGTAGAGTCCATGGCCCTTGATGCTGTGAATTGTCACAGTCCTAAAATTCACATTAGAGCAATTGCTCGGCGTAGAACACGTCAGTTTAATCCCCGCCACAGTGAACCCTGCTTGGTTGGCTCCGTTGATGGCGATATCATCAAAATCCGTATACCAGGGGTTGTATGCCTGAATCGCAATCTCGCTCGTAGCACTTGCGGAATAAAGACTATACCCGCCCGTTAAAAATACCGCCCTATGGTTCCCGTCCACTGCTCCAAAAACTATGGCAGGACCCGCTCCGGATGGAAGCAGTGTAACGCATTTACTACTCGCCCCGAGGAACGCAAATCGCGGGCGAAGCAAACTGGTTAGAGTAGCTGAGATCGTGATTTGCGAAATTTTATAAGACCCGCAGGGGAGTAAGATGTTACCTGCTGGATTGGCGTCAATGGCTGCCTGGATCGCCGCCGTGTCATCGGCCACGCCGTCCCCGACAGCACTATACGGAGGCGACGTAACGCTTACTGGCAGGTTGTCGGCAGATATCGTAGCGCCTGCGTTAACATTCGTCAGAAACTTCTGCCCTGTCGCCCCCGGCGCTGGCTCCTGCATCAGCCAATACGTGCCGTTGCTCCGCACCGTGTACACATACCCGCTCTCCATGAACCCGGTCGGTATCGCCGCGCTCGCCAGTGCATCGCGGATCGCCATCGCGCCGCCACCGCAGTTCAACGTGGGCGCGGCTCCGCTGGTCTGATTCGCCGTAAAGCGGACCTCTACGCCGGTGGGGTAGGTGGACATGGCTGGCGACGTCGCTCCGACGTAGGCCGTCGCGCTGGACGACGAGATGGTGCAGATCCTCGCGCCGGTCACGGCGGCGGGGGTGATGGACCCCTGCGGCGGTATCCGCAGCGGGTCTCCCGGTAACGGCGTTGGAACCGTCTGCCCTACCGCCATCACGCACGCAAACAACGCAAGCAATAAGTGTTTCATGATATCTCCTCTGCGCGAGTCCGCGCGGTGAATAGAAAGTCAAACGCCAGCATACATGCGGTCTGCCCGGACAGCACAAACAAAGCTCCATCGTAAGGCCGCGCCTTGACCCATCCCGGAGCGATGGCCAGAGAAAAGTACGTCACCAGATCAAATAGGCAGAACGCCATCAGCACGATGGTCCGCGCGTCCGGCATCCTGTCATGCCACCACGCCCAACCCCAGATCAGACCGACCGGCATCGACGTCAGCAGGGCGCGGCACATAAACGCTTTATTCATGAGGACCTCCTGCCACGTCGGGTCAACACGCGATTGCAATTGATGCGATGGTATCGCTATTCCAACGATGAGCACGGGCAAAATGAACGCCGCGTAGGCGGCCCTTGTTGGCCGCTCCCGCACGAACAACCCGAATGCCTCGATGCCAGCGCACGAGAGCAGGACCATGTCCACCGGCTCCGTGATGAGATACCCGTACCCGTAAGCCGTCCACGTGCGCGAGGACCACAGCGGCAACAGCGCCATGGCCCGCGTCAGGTCGAACGCGATGAACCAACAGAAGCACGGCAAGCTCGCGAATGAACGTGCCCGCACCAGCGCCGCCAGCAACACGGCCTCGGCGAGTATGTGGCCCAACCATACCGCTCCCAGGTACTCAGCCACACATTACGGCTTCGGGCCGGGAGGAGGAGACGTGGGTGGCGGTACGCTCTCCGCTTCCAGCAACGCTAACATCTCAGCGATGTCCGCTTTGTTCTTGAACGTCAGCTTGCGACCCAGGAAATCTTCCACAAACGCAAATACTTCATTAATTGTTTTCTTCATTTCAACTCCTTATTGACGGCCTCTTTTACTTGGGATGAAACCCAATTGATGCTTCTACGCCAAGCGTTGCTGATGGCCTTGACAGCGGCGGTCGCGGCAGCAATGCAAGCCAAAACGATGGTTACATTCATCAGTGTGTGCCACAACGTGGCGTCCTGCTGGTTATCCATCATCTTTCGCTTTCGATCTTATCCACCCGTGTTATCGTGCCTACGTGCGCTATTAACTTGTGGTCGTCGTCAAAGACTGGGGTGGCATGGACCAGCACTCTGATTTTCCCTCCATCGGGGGCGATGTAGTATTGCTCCATATCCCCGTAACTGCCTGCGCTCCACGTCGCCTTCCACCACGCCATTGCCGCATCGCGCATTTCAGGAACAATGATGGTGCGCCAGCGGTCCTCCTGCAATTCCGTCATAGAGCGCCCCACCCATCGAAGGACCTGCGACGACAACCACACCAACGCTCCGTTGGCATCCGTCTCGAACCATCCTCGATTCTCATCGTGGAATCCCAGCATTGCCCGCTGCTTATGGGTAATGAACCGCAAGGTACTGGAGAGTTGGTGCTGCCCATCAGCTAACTTGTCCACGGCATCGCGGAGGGATGATCCGCCGTTGGGATGCAATTCGGCCTTGATCTCTTTCGTCTCGGCGCGGACCACTTCCTGGATCGTGCGGGATAGATGGTCTCGGATTCGCCCCGGCATCGGCCAAATATACAGCCGCCAGAGCGCCAATATGGCAGCGGTCAAGCAGGCAGTGATGATAGCGCGGATGATGGGATGATCGAGAGCAATCATGCTTTGTCGGCCTCTTCCTTTCGCGCCCGCGACCGTTCGATGTCCGCACCTTCCAGTAGCGCCTGTTCGCGAATCAGCTTGGCCATTTCGGTGAAGCGCCCGTCCATCACCTGCTCCTGCTTCGTTTGGGCCACCTGAACGCTCTCCACCTTCGCGTCTGTTTTGTTGGAGCGGTGCATGGTGAGCCATACCCCCAGGACTGAGAATGCCGCCGTGACAATTACGCCGATCAGCGCGAGTAGCCCGGTAACCTTTGTGGTCTCGGTGGTGAGCCGAGTGATGGCCATGGTATCGGCGTTTCTCTGTATGGCCGATTGGAGGTCCTTGATAATAACAGTGTTGCGATCCACGATGGTGCGTGTAGCTTCTATCTCTTTAGCCGCCTGATCGCTGAGTGACTTACGCTGAGCGGTAGCTGCCGTGGCGGCGCGCCCAGCGGCAGCAGCAGCGGCTTTCTGCGCGACCGCAGCGGCTTCGGCCTGACGGCGCAACTCCACTTCGGTCTTGGACTGGCCGTGCAGGTGGCTCAGCGCCAGAGCGAGGAGCGCAACCAGCCAGTGAGGTTTGGGCATCACCTCACTCGTGGCAGAGAGGTGCCACCCACAATTCCAAACGCCCGTAGCAGCCATATGCACAGGATGAGCACGACCACCACAGTGATTACGGTTTTGATTGGCGCGGCCATTGGAATGTACGTCTGGATGAGCCAGAGCACAACTCCGACAATCACGAGAACGATCAGCACTTGGATGATATCCATGTCACTTCCCCTCTCTGCACAGTTCTTTCAACTTGTCGCGCCGCCCCCAGTTGAGCCGCGCGAAGATCATCGGCAGGCGGATGTTGCCTATCGGTATCGGCACGATGCGCTTCCTCAGGTCGCGCGCGTAGGCCCATTCATCGCGGGCGTACAGCGATGCGATGGCCTCCGCGCTAACCAGCGCCACCACTACATCGGAGCGTTCAATGGCGCGTTCTACTTCGCGCCGCCAGTCGTCACCGGGCGACAGCACCACGTCGGACCAGACCTCACAGCCTGCCGTCCGCAGACGGTCCTCGATATCCCGCGCGGATGGCGCATCCGCCGTTGAGTAGGAGAGGAATACGAGGACCGCCGCGGCGAACATATCAGGTCTTGTGGTTGCCCATCCGCAACTCTGCTGCTTTCGATCTGAGCACGTCCGGCGTCGTGGGCTTGGCTTCCAGGATGTCGGCTACCATCTCCAAAATGCGCGGAATGAGGTGCTGCTCCTCCCACTCCTTGAGCTTGTCTTTGATCGACGCGAACAGGTCCACGGCTACTCCTCGACCTGCCAGTAGGCGTCGTAGATGCTGCCGGCCGATTCGCAGACCAGCACTTCCTTGCCGCGTGTGAGGCGGGCACCCAGCTGGATCTGTGCCTTCATGAAGT
>OFSE01000023.1_pt1 | contig 51634 bp, 44 predicted proteins | sample 1543261 | NCBI WGS metagenome assembly OFSE01 (sample SAMN07774225, study PRJEB24372) | wastewater metagenome | isolation source: Exp Tend VB 50WW | collected 2016-02 | reverse complement strand
CGAGTGCCTTGGGCACGGCATTAAAATCTTCGTTGTATTTATATTGGGCGCCGACGGAAACTTGCGGCAACCAGCTGTCTTGCTCTTAAACGGCATCCCCTAGTACGCGGACTTTAACGCCCAGGGTGTTCAGGCGAATCTGCTCACCGGGCACGGTGTCACCGAGGCCAAACCTGGCCTGACTGGCGCTGACTTCGACGCGATTGTAAAAGCCTAGCGCAACGCCAGTGGTGTTGAGTTTGAAGTCACCGCGCGTTTCCGCGTGGGTATAAAACAACGAGCCGCCAATTTGTTTGTCGGTGCCATAACCACTGATGACCGCCCATGGCATGAGCCCGCCGCCTGCAGCGCCTTCAATTTGCGTGACGCCGCCAGTGGCTAGTAGGCGGTCACCTGCGTATGCGGGGACGGCAGTGATAGTACACAAAAAAGTGGCATGTATTAGGCACACAAAAAATCGATAAGCGGATTGCATAAGGCGTATTTCCGGATAGTTGATTGTTGCATTATGTCGTTAACGCGATAAATATCATTGACAGTTTATTTTTACATTGCTTATTTGTGATCACAAATTATAAAATAACCCAACTTATCATCAAACCCCAACCAAACTACCCAGCGAGACCCATCCATGCCTTCGAGCGGAATTCCCCAGCGTGCCATTGCGCAGTTTGCTGCACGTGAACGTCAGCGTTTCATTGACAATAATCCTCATTCGGTCGCACTGGCCGAGCGTGCCAAGCAATCGCTTTTTGGCGGGGTGCCTATGCATTGGATGGCCGATTGGTCCACACCAGTGCCGCTGTTTGTTGAGCGCGCTAGCGGTGCGCACTTTTATGATGTGGATGGCCATGCCTATGTCGATTTTTGCCTCGGTGATACAGGTAGCATGTTTGGTCATTCACCGGCACCGGTAGCGCGTGCCTTGGCTGAGCAAGCAACGCGTGGCCTAACCACTATGTTGCCGGGTGAAGATGCGATTGTGTGCGCCGAAATTTTGCGTCAGCGGTTTGGTTTGGATTTTTGGCAGGTCACTGCCACTGCAACGGATGCCAATCGTTACGTGGTGCGCTGGGCGCGTGCGATCACGCAGCGCAAAACTTTGTTGGTGTTTGATGGTTGCTATCACGGTACGGTCGATGATGCGATGGTGCGTCATCAAAGCGGGGCAACGGTAGCGCGTGTGGGTTTGGTTGGGCAAGTGTATGACTTGGCGCAATATAGCCGTTCCGTTCCCTTCAATGATCTCGCTGCGCTGGAAGCCGCGCTGGCACAGGGTGACGTAGCAGCACTATTGTGCGAACCGGCAATGACCAATATTGGCATGGTGTTGCCGGAACCGGGCTTTATGCAACAGTGTCGTGCATTGACCCAGAAATATGGTGCGCTGCTGGTCATCGATGAAACCCACACGATTTCAACCGGCATCGGTGGTTGCACCCGTTTGTGGAATCTGCAACCTGATTTTTTTGTGATGGGCAAGCCGGTCGCCGGCGGCGTGCCGTGCGCTGTGTTTGGCTTTACTAGCCAGATGGCAGCCGCAATGGAGCAAGCACGCGCACGCATTAGCCAGCACACCCAAGGCCACGCTCACAGCGGCATGGGCACTACCTTATCGGCGAATGCCTTGGCGATGCATTGTATGCGTGCCAATCTAGAACAAGTGATGACCGAATCGGCTTACGCACACATGCTGATGTTAGCAGTCTATCTGGCAAACGGCTTTCAGCAAATGATTGTGCATCATCAATTAGCGTGGTCAGTGACGCGCTTGGGAGCGCGCTGTGAAATTCAATTCTGTGCCCAGCCCCCCAAAAACGGGGCAGAAGCCGAAGCCGCATTTGACGATGAGCTACAGATGGCGATTCACTTATATCTGATCAATCGCGGTGTGCTGATTACGCCATTTCACAACATGACCTTATGCTGTCCAGAAACCAGTGCGGCCGACGTCGATCGATTGATCAACACCTTCGACCAAGCATTGCGCGATCTGCACGCACTCTCTTGATCATTAACGTTGGCATTGACGTTGATGTTGACATTGATGTTGACATTGATCTCGCCGCATTTATAAAAATTACCTCCTAAATAACCAGCTAAGACCAGCCATGAATTTCGCATCAAGCATCGAAGCAGAAGCATTTTTAAAACAACATCCGAATGTCCGAAGTATTGAAATGTTTATCGTCGATGCCAATGGCGTGGCGCGTGGCAAGCTGTTGCACCGAGATGAATTACTCGCCGCCTTTCAAACTGGCCGACCACTGCCGAGCAGTATTTTAGCGCTGACCATTAATGGCGATGATGTGGAAACTTCTGGCCTGATTTGGGATGTCGGTGATATCGATTGCATGGCTTATCCATTGGCCGGAAGCTTGGCATTACAAACCTGGCGCAATATTCCAGCTGGGCAGGTGCAAGTCAGCATGCATCCTAAAGAAGGGCTGCCCGGCAGCGTGGCCGACCCACGTCATGTACTGGCGCGCACCATTAAGCGCTTACAAGCCGATGGTTATTATCCTGTGATGGCGGCAGAGCTGGAATTTTATTTACTCGATCAGGGGCGCGATGAAAGTGGTAGACCGCGCACCGCGCCGCAAATGAATGGCGTGCGGCCTTACACCACGCAGGCTTATGGCTTGCATGAACTGGAGCAGTTACAACCATTTCTCGATGATCTGTACGACGCCTGCGAAGCACAGCAATTACCGGCACGCACCGCGATCTCGGAAGGCGCACCGGGGCAAGTTGAAATTACCCTGCAACATCGTACCGACGCCTTGTTAGCAATGGATGAAGCAGTACGTTACAAGCGCGTGGTAAAAGGGGTCGCCAACAAGCATGGCTTTCAAGCCTGCTTCATGGCAAAACCCTTCGGCAATTTTGCCGGAAGCGGTATGCACATGCATATCAGCTTGGCCGATGCCGACGGCAATAATTTATTTGCCAGCGAAGACCCGGCTGGCACACCACTGTTGCAACACGCCATTGGTGGCATGATGAGTACCTTGGTCGAATCACTAGCGATCTTCTGCCCGAACGCCAATTCATTCCGCCGTTTTTTAACCAACAGCTATGCGCCGATGGCACTCACCTGGGGCATCAATAATCGCACGGTGTCTTTGCGCGTACCCAGTGGCCCGGCCAGTAGCAGGCATGTGGAACATCGTATTTGCGGTGCAGATGCCAACCCCTATCTAGCCGCCGCAGCGATTTTAGCTGGCACCCACCACGGCATCCGCGCACAGCTCGACCCAGGCCCTGCCACCACAGGCAATGGTTATGAAAACGCCAAAGAATACTTGCCCATCGACTGGCTGGCAGCACTGCGCGCGCTGGAATCGTCCGAATGGGCGCGCGAAGCCTTGGGACAAGATTTTCTGAAAATTTATTTGGCCACCAAACTGCTAGAACACCGCCAGTTTGTCGGTGAAGTGGGTGAACAAGATTGGCGCTGGTATTTAACACATGCCTAAATCCCGCTCGCCGCTACTGATCGAATCGACCTGATCAAGAAAGAGTAACGGCTATAATGCCGACTTCTGAACACGGTTCATCACAGCGGACTGCACCACCATGAACAAACCAGCACCTCCCAAAGAGCTGCACACCGATAGCGCCGAAAGCACGCATCAAGATCAAATCTACGCCACGCTACGCCAATGGATCACCGTAGGCCGCTTCCTGCCCGGTGAGCGCCTGAAAATCCGCACCGTGGCGGCCAACATGGGTGTCGGGCAAATGCCGGTACGCGCAGCACTGCAGCGCTTGTCAGCAGAAGGTGCGCTCATCAATATTCCGAATGCAGGTGTCGCGGTACCACGCTTATCAGTACCAGAGTTTGATGACTTGCTGCAAATGCGCATGCTACTAGAAGGCCAAGCCGCCGAACAAGGCAGCCTGCGGCTGGAACCCGCACAGATCACACAGATGCAGCAATGGTGTCAGGCAATGGATGCCGCACTCAAAGCCGGCGACGCCAAACGCTATCTCGACATTAACGAAGACTTCCACGTCATGCTCTACAAAGCGGCTGGCTCCCCGCTGCTATTTCATCTAATCGACACACTCTGGCTACGCTGCGGCCCAATCTCCAACTGCCTATTCGACACCCCAGATGCCAGCCCGGTACTCAATGACGCGCATGATGATCTAATCAAGGCGTTGATCAAACGCGACAGTGCTGGCGTGAGACGGGCAGTGGAACGCGATATTTTTGTGGCGGGGCAGTTTTTGCGAGCGAGTTGCGCGGAGAGAAAATTTTAAGTTAATAAATCTAAGTTAGATATTTCTAACTATGTATGATAATCCCCAATAAAACCAATTCTAAAAAAACATCTGCATTCATCTGAGATCTTAGAATAACGATTCTATTTCATAATAATCAGGAACCTGGAGTAACAGATACTCGGCGAACAGGCCTAGCTCGAACAGCGAGTTCGTTGTTTGACCATCGAAAGGGTTCATATTGAGATCTGATAGACACTTCCTTATCACTTTCAAAGTAGCCAGCATATCTCTCGGAATATGTAATTAGCTCGAGTGTATTTAAATAGTATTCAGAATACTCTGGCTCCGTATCAAGCATTTGAATAACGTGATGAAGATCAGTCTTCCTAGTTCTACGCCAATGGCGTGGCCAATCTAGCATAGCTCCACCCCATAGATGCTGGTGAGTTTCTTTGATATGTCTGTCAAACTGTAAAAGATACCTTGGTGGTATTTTCTGATTCATTCCGGAAATACAAAAACTTGCTCCAACCAAACGATGGCCGTTTTCAAGCCGTGCTGCCTCAACTATAGGCTGTCCCAAAAAAATATTTTGTAATGGGTCGACCATAGCTTCACCAATAGCTACAGCTCCACGCAACGGGAGGCCAACTTCAAGAGCACGGCACATCAGATCGTTACAAACATCTAAAAAGTTATCACAGGGAACCGGGTGGTATTTCCACCCATCCGCTAAATTATTGGCCAATCTCTGACGAGTTTCTCTGTCCTTACCGCATGCCTCTGGCCACGTATGATTTGCCCAGAGCAAAATTGAATCACTTGCATATGCTCCGTCCACTTTATTAAATATGAACACGTCGCCTTCACCAGTCCAATATGGGGCTTCGGCAAAACCAAAGTTTCCAAAAACTCGCAATATCTGTTCTTTACGGTATTGAACAGCTTTAATTAATTCCTTATATCTGGCTGACATTTCTGCCAAACCAACCTTGGCAAGTTTTTTTTCAAATCCAAGCACATCAAAAAGTGCAACAATATATTCATTGGCCATAAATTAATATTACTGCTCAGTAGATGAAAAGAATTTTTTATAGACCAACAGAAAATAGTTGATTAATAAATTCACATACTCCCTATTTTTTATAAAAAAATAAGCCATTCCCGCACATCAATCAAGCATAGTTGAAAAATACTAATAGCAGTATCTTTCAACTCTAGAATTAAACTGCCAATGCTTTGGCGAGTAAGGCGTGCAACTCGGGGAAGGATGGTTGGCCGATAAAGCGCTTGATGATGTTGCCGTCTTTGTCGATCAGGAAGGTGGTGGGGGTGAGTTTCACATCGCCAAAGGCGTCGGCGATTTGGCCTTTCAGGTCGAGCGCGACGTGAAAGGGCAGTTTGCGGGTTTCGGCATAGTTAACCACATAATCAGGGCGATCATAGCTCATCGCCACGGCGACGAACTCTAAGCCTTTGTCGTGAAACTTGTCGTAAGTCGCCATCATGCTGGGCATTTCGGCGACGCAGGTGCTGCAAGAAGTCGCCCAAAAATTCACCAACACGACTTTACCGCGCAGACTTTGCGAGCTGATTTTTTCGCCTTTTAGATTGGTGAAAGTGACATCGGGTGCAGCTTGTTTGGGTACCAGCGATTGGTAAAACAAAACCGCCAACACGATCACGAGTGCAGCGGCAATAACGGAGAAAAGGGCAAATTTTCGCGGGGCGGAGGGTGCTAGCATGATGTTGGTCTCTTAAAAAACATAATATGGCAAAAAAGAGGCTGTCTTTTGATAACGATATTCTGTCATTATACGACGATGTGCCCGTCCCTACATTGTCTGCGCTTGATCCTGGATTTGATCGCGCTCAAGCTGCCACTTTAAAACACGCCCATGAGTTTAAAGCACCTACCTAAAAGTATCTGGATTCTCGGTTTCGTCAGCATGTTGATGGATATTTCTTCGGAAATGATTCATAGCCTACTGCCTTTGTTTATGGTGAGCACGCTGGGCTTGTCCACCACATCGATTGGCTTGATCGAAGGGATTGCGGAAGGCACTGCCATGGTGGTGAAGGTGTTTTCGGGTAGCTTGAGCGATTATCTGGGTAAGCGTAAATGGATTACGGCGTTTGGCTATGGCTTGAGCGCTTTCACCAAGCCTTTGTTTGCGCTGGCCAATGGCGTCGGCTTTATTTTTACGGCACGCATGATGGATAGAATCGGCAAAGGCATTCGCGGCGCGCCACGTGATGCGCTGATTGCGGATATCACACCCGCCACTATGCGCGGCGCGGCATTTGGCTTGCGCCAGTCGCTCGACACCTTGGGCGCTTTCATTGGGCCTTTGTTGGCGGTGGGTTTGATGTTGTTGTGGGTGAATGACTTTCGACGGGTGTTTTGGATTGCAGTGATTCCGGCTTTTTTGGCGGTGTTGTTGATCATGTTTGGTGTGACTGAACCCGATAAACAAGAAAAGCCACGCCTTGGCAACCCGATTAGCCGCGCCAATCTGCAACGCTTGAGCAAGTCTTACTGGTTGGTGGTTGGCATCGGCGCAGTGTTTACCTTGGCACGTTTTAGCGATGCATTTTTGATTTTACGGGCACAACAAGTCGGCGTGCCGACCGCGCTGGTGCCGCTGGTGATGGTGGCAATGAATGTGGTGTATTCAGCGTCTGCCTACCCATTTGGTAAGCTGTCGGACAAGTTCAGTCGCGTGAAGATGTTGGCTTGGGGTTTGCTAGTGTTGATTCTGGCTGATCTGGTGCTGGCGGCTGGCAGCAGTTGGCTGTATCTGGCTCTGGGCGTGGCTTTGTGGGGTGTGCACATGGGCATGACCCAAGGTTTGCTAGCAGCGATGGTGGCGACCACTGCGCCAGTCGATTTGCGCGGCACGGCGTTTGGTTTGTTTTATTTGATTAGTGGCGTGGCCTTGTTTGTTGCCAGCGCAGTAGCGGGTTGGTTGTGGGACGCGATTGGCGCGGCCTTTACTTTTTATGCGGGCGCTGGCTTTTGCGGGCTGACTTTATGTGCTTTGTTTTTATTTGCCCGACGAAGCACGGTAATGATTGAGCAGGCCTAATCAGGCAATTTAGGCAAAGAAATCGCCTTGCCTGCCACATGCGTGGTTAACACGATCGCGGTGGAAGTTGAGCCAAACGCATTCAGCGCGTTGATGATGCGCTGTAAATGTTCAACATCAGTTGCCAGCACGCGCATGACGGCACCGTCTTCGCCAGTGACGGTGTAGCAATCGATAATCTCTGGGCAATTCGCTACAAAATCGGCATACGGCCTGCCCTGCTGAGTTGAGATGCGGATCATCGCGGTAATCTGATAACCAAGCGCTTTCGGGTCAATCTCAGCACGATATGCGCGAATCACGCCATTCGCTTCCAGCCGCTTGATGCGCTCCGCCGTAGCGGGTTGGCTTAAATGCACCTGACGGCCCATTTCCGCATGCGACATGCGGGCATCTTGCTGCAATAACTGCAAGATTTTTTGATCGTATTGATCGAGCTTTGAATTCATAGGTAATACTGTCGATTTTCTTTGAGAATAACGATAAGCACGCCGAAATACGCGGCAATTTGCATTTGAATCGTCACTTGCGCTTGCTAAAGTATAGGCCAAGCTCAGGCCGAAAACCAATCGTCTTCTGATTTTCGCCTTATTGTCGTCTTTCACCATTTAAATCCATGAACCCCATTCAAGCAAAACACATCGCCCAGATCGCGCAAACTTGGCAAACTCCTTGCTGGGCGTATGACGCTGCCACCATACGGCAACAAATTGCACGGCTGCGTCAATTTGATGTGATTCGCTTTGCGCAAAAGGCTTCCAGTAATATTCATTTACTGCGCTTAATGCGTGCCGAAGGGGTGTTGGTGGATTCGGTGTCGCTTGGCGAGGTCGAACGTGCGCTGGCCGCAGGTTATGTGCCTGACGCCAATGCCAAACATGCGCCAATCGTGTTTACCGCTGATCTGCTCGATAAGGCGGCGTTAAAACGCGTGGTCGAACTGCATATTCCGGTCAATTGTGGTTCACCGCAAATGCTGGAGCAATTGGGGCAAGCGCATCCTGGGCATCCGGTTTGGCTACGCATCAACCCCGGTTTTGGGCATGGTCATAGCCGCAAAACCAATACCGGCGGCGAGCAAAGCAAGCATGGTATCTGGCACAGCCAATTAGCAGATTCATTGGCTATTATTCAGCGCACTGGTTTGCAATTGGTGGGCTTACACATGCACATTGGCTCTGGGGTTGATTACGCGCATTTGCAAAGTGTGTGTGATGCCATGATCGCGCAGGTAAAAACTTGTGGGCAAGATCTACAGTCGATTTCGATTGGCGGTGGTTTATCGATCCCGTATCGAGATGGCGAAGCAGATGTCGATACCGATCATTATTTTCAGATTTGGGATAAAGCGCGCAAAGAAATCGAAGCGTACCTCGGCCATCCGATTAGCATGGAAATTGAACCGGGGCGGTTTTTGGTAGCGCAATCGGGTATTTTGATTTCAGAATTACGCGCGCAAAAGCAAGTTGGCAATAATTTTTTTGCGCTGGTCGATGCCGGCTTTAACGATCTGGCGCGCCCCGCCATGTATGGCAGTTATCACCGCATCAGCGTGCTGACGGCTGACGGCCAGCCGCGTAACCACGGTAATACGCGTGCCACTGTGGTGGCTGGGCCATTATGTGAATCGGGCGATGTGTTCACCCAAGAAGAAGGCGGCGTGGTCACCACGCAAGATTTACCGTATTGCGAGATTGGCGATTTGCTGGTGTTTCACGATGCAGGTGCTTACGGTGCCAGCATGTCGTCGAATTACAATTCACGCCCTTTGATTCCTGAAGTCTTGATCGATGGTGAGCAATTACAATTGATTCGGCGTCGCCAAACCATTCAGGAATTGATCGCGCTGGAATTGGATTTACCCACCACGATTTAGTGATTCACAACATCAGCAGCATCATTGGGCGGCAAGTGATGCGGCAAACGAATCAAAGCTTCTAAGCCCCCTTCAAAGCGCGCCAGCAATTGCAAGCTACCGCCATGCAATTGCGCGACCCGCTCGGCAATTGCCAAGCCTAGGCCAGAGCCAGAAATCAAAGCGCGCCCGGTGTCTAAGCGGGTGAAAGGTTGCTTTAAACGCTCGACTTCATCGAGCGGAATACCGGGGCCGCGATCCAAGATGCTAATGCTCACAAATTCCGCATCGATGCGGGTGCGTAACATCAAATCCTGTTTGCCATACAAGGCCGCATTGCGCATTAGATTGCTGACCATGCGATGTATCGCCACCGGGCGCAGCGTCATGGGCGGCAAGGGCACTAGATCAACCGCAAACGGCGTGCCCTGTGCGACAAATTCACTAGCCAGATTCATCATCATTTCATTCAAATCAAAACGGCTTTCCACTTCTTCGCTGCCGTTCCGCGCAAAATCGACAAACTGTTCAATGATGGTGTTGATCTGCTCGATATGACGAATCATGCCTTGCTTTAAGTCTTCATCTTGATCTGGCGTCAGCATCGCAACGCCTAACTGTAACTTGGTTAACGGCGTGCGCAAATCATGTGAAACGCCAGCCAACATTACGGCACGTTCGTTATTCAGATTATCCAAATTGCGCGCCATTTGATTAAAACTGCGGCTGACGGTGGCAATCTCGCTAGGTGCATCTTCTGGTAAGGGTTCCAACGTCGCCCCCTGACCAATTTGCTCAGCCGCCAGCGCCAATTCGCGCAAGGGCTGATTGATACGGCGCTGAATCAGATAAGCCACACCAAAGGCAAATACGCCATATAGCAAGGTCAGTATGAGGCCGATACCAGAAAAGGCGCGGGTAAAACGCTCGCCCGAAATCTTGAACCAATACATTTCCTGCTGCACTGGGAAGCTCATCCACACTTCCGGTTTGCCATCGACCCGCCAATACACTTCTGCACCGGCTGGAATTTTGGCGCGCAGCTCATCGAGAAAACTGTACACCACCGGATTCATTGCCTGCGCTAGAGAGCGTGCTGATAAACGGCTCGATAATACCGCTGGATCAATATCGGCACCAACTTGCTGACGCTTTTCAATTTGTACGCCCTCCTTACGATTGAACTGCTTAATATAAGTAATGCGCTGTTCTTCACCGAGATTGCTTAACGCAGTTTGCAACAATTCGATATAGGTAGCGGCATAACTCGCCATTTGTTCACTGCGCGGCTTTTGCACGATTTGATAAAACGCCAGAAACATGGTGAGCTGCACGATTAATATCAGCGCCACCAATAACATGACATTGCGCCCAAACAAGGAACGGGGGAACCACTTGATTTGTTTCATACTTGAGCTGGGGCGGGAATAAACACATAGCCCACACCCCATACGGTTTTGATATAACGAGGTTGGCTAGGGTCAGTTTCAATCAAACGGCGCAGCCGTAAAATTTGCACGTCAATACTGCGATCAGTGGCTTCATAATCGCGCCCTTTTGCCAATTCAATCAAGCGCTCTCGCCCAAGTGGGCGATTCGGATTGGCAACGAATGCGCGCAGCAAGGCATATTCGCCCGTGGTACAGTCCAGCACTTTGCCATCGCGCAGTAATTGGCGTTGCGCTTCATCCAGCGTAAACGGGCCAAAATGCACCAATTCTTCATGCACCGCAGCCTTGCCAGCGCCAAGCATGCTTTGACGGCGCAACATGGCCGAAATCCGTGCGGCTAATTCGCGTGGGTTAAATGGTTTCGCCAGATAATCATCGGCACCCATTTCCAACCCAACAATACGATCCACTGGATCACCGCGTGCCGTCAACATGATGATGGGAATGGTTTCGCCCTGCGCCCGCAAACGGCGGCAGACGGTTAAACCATCTTCACCCGGCATCATCAAATCGAGCACCAATAAATCAAACGGCTCGCGCTGTAATAGCCGATCTAGTTGCACCGCATCGCTGACGGCGCGGGTGACGAAGCCTTGCTCATTCAGATAGCGCGCCAGCATGGCACGTAATTCTTGATCGTCATCCAGCACAATAATTTTGAGGCGTTTCTCTTCCACGCTGAGATCCTGTCTGAAGTCGGTTTATTTCGTTGGAGGCTATATTGGTCATCATCTTAACGCGACCTTGCCAACGCACAACTTTCGATCTTTGGCGAAGTTATTACAAACCATTACAAACCAGCAAATTTGCAATGATTGGACACACATCATCCCGATCTGGTCGCAGTTTATTAACAATTGAACGCTAACATGGCTGCACTGGTTCAGCAAACATGAGCCACAAAAAATCGAAAGTATCGCCCCCTTCACTTTAAATGGAGTCAACATGAAAACCGCACAATTCGCTATCCGCTTGACCACACTGGTATTGAGTATCGCTTGTCTTAGCAACGCTTATGCCGATGGTTCGCGCTTTCGCCAGAAAAACCCTAACGGTGGTATCAGCGCTGGTGCCAACCACAGTTTCGCTGGGCGCAACGGTGGCACAGCCAGCAATAGCCGCAGCCTGGTCACCGATGGTGCTGGTAATGCAGTATCTAACCGCTCTGGTCAGGTACAAACTGCCAACGGCGGCTTTGCCTCACGCAACGGCAGCAATACTGTTAATGCCGATGGTTCGGCCAGCCATAACAGCAGCGCCAGTGCCAGTGGTGTGAATGGCAATATTAACACCCAAGGCGGCATTAGCCGGGATGCTGATGGCAACGTAACGCAATCGCGCACCACGCAGGCGACCTCCGCTTCCGGTGCGACTTACAACGGCTCCACCAACTACTCCAAAGAAACTGGTCTAACCCATAGCGGCTCTTGCACCGACGCAGCGGGCAACAGTATTCCTTGCAAAAAATAAATGCACACCGTTTTTTAATAATAGGCATGGGGCCTAGTCCCCAGCCTGCCTGCATTCAGTTCAACCTAAAACCTAAACCTAGGCCAAACAATCATGGACACACATCGTGCCACGCTGATGTATATTTTTCCGATCTTGATTGGCATCGCCCTGCTAGAAGCGTTATTGATCACGCTAGTCAAGAAAAAAAGCTACCCGTGGCGAGAAAGCTTGGCATCAATCGCGGTGGCGCTGGGACAGCGCTTTGCCAGCTTGGCGACAGCCGGTTTGGTGACAGCTGTATTCGGCTTTGTGTGGCAATATCGTTTGTGGACGGTGGATCTGCATGACTGGTGGGGCATTCCACTTTTATTTTTAGGTGTGGAATGCTGTTATTACTGGCAACACCGCACTATGCATGAATGTCGCTGGTTTTGGGCGAGCCACGCGGTGCATCACTCTCCACAGCATATTAATCTGTCTAGCGCATATCGTCTCGGCTGGACTGGCTCAATCACTGGTGCAAGCTTGTTTTATGTGCCGCTGATTTTACTGGGCTTCGCACCGCAAGCGATTAGCCTGACTTTAATTTTGAATTTACTCTACCAATTCTGGCTACACACCGAGCTGGTACCACGCTTGGGCTGGCTGGATCTGGTATTCAATACACCCTCCAATCATCGTGCCCATCACGCCACCAATCCACAATACTTGGACACTAATTACGGTGGTGTCACCATGATTTTTGATCATCTGTTTGGCACTTACGTCGCCGAAAAAGCCGACGACCCTTGCCATTATGGTCTAGTACACCAGATTGCTTCTTATAATCCGCTAGTGATTGTATTTAATGAGTGGAAAAACATCACGCGAGATTTGCGCCATAGTAAAACTTGGCACGATATGTTTGGCTATTTATTCAAACAACCCGGCTGGTCACCCGATGGCGGCGGTTTAACCAGTGCGCAAATTAAGACGATAGCTAAGCTGATGAAGCGACCCTAAATGACAATGCGTGGGGAGTGCATGATTTGGTGCAAGACGCTTATAAACTGATTAAGTTTAGCGAAAATTCAATCATATTCTGGTGCATGCATTTGCACGGTTTGTATGCAAGTTTTCAGAATCGATTTTGCCTAAAAATGCAGCAAGTTGTATTTTAAAAATACAAAATGGCATAAAGCTTCATATAAACAAGCGCTTGCTAAAAACAGGGAAATAAACGCCGAAGCTGGCACGTTGTATGCAAGATGGAAGAGGTCCCCTTCACCTTTTGGAGATCTTCCATGCACCCGTCGTCATCGTCTCTCAAGCTTTCTCGCTGGTTACTCAGCATTCCGCTGGCTTTTGCCTTGCATACACAAGCGTTTGCTGAAACGGTCGCCCGTTACGGCATTTCGTTGGCCGATATTCCGCTCACGACAGGCCAGCCTGATCGCGGTGCAGGTGCCTATCAATTTACGGGTCATACCATTTATGACCCTTTGGTGGCGTGGGAATCGAATATCGGTACCCGCCCCGGCAAATTGGTGCCGGGTTTGGCTACCGAGTGGAAAGTTGATCCAAAAGATAACAAGAAGTGGGTTTTCAAATTACGCAAAGGTGCGCTGTTTCATGATGGTTCAGAATTCAAGGCTGACGCCGTGATCTGGAATCTGGACAAGGTATTGAATGATAAATCCCCCCAATTTGACGCCAAGCAAAGCGCGCAAGTGCGACCACGGATTCCATCAATCGCCAGTTATGCCAAAATCGATGATTACACCGTGCAAATTACCACCAAGGAAATCGATGCCCTGTTTCCTTACCAATTGCCGTGGTTTCTCATTTCTAGCCCAGCGCAATGGGAAAAACTCGGCCATGACTGGAACAAGTTTGCTTCACAACCTTCCGGTACCGGCCCTTTCAAGCTCGACAAACTGGTACCGCGTGAGCGCGCCGAATTGATCAAAAATACCGGCTACTGGGATAAAACCCGCATGGCGCAAACTGATCGCATCGTGCTGATTCCGATTCCTGATGCGCTAACCCGTTCCAACGCCTTGCTCAGCGGCCAGGTTGATTTAATTGAGACGCCACCACCTGATGTCTTGCCACAATTAAAAAGCGCAGGCTTTAAGCTAGTCACTAATGTCACTCCGCACGTCTGGCCTTACCACTTCAGCACCCTGCCCGGCTCACCTTGGACTGATATCCGGGTGCGTAAAGCCGCCAATCTGGCCATTAATCGCGAAGGCATTGTCAGCCTGCTCAATGGCTTAGCAGTGCCAGCCAAAGGCCAGCTCGATGCAAGCAGCCCATGGTTTGGTAAGCCGACTTTCAAGCTGACTTACGATCTCGCTGCCGCCAAAGCCTTGATGGCGCAAGCGGGCTACAGCAAAGAAAAACCCTTGAAAGCCAAAATCATTATTGCGCAAGGTGGCACTGGTCAAATGCTATCGTTGCCGATGAATGAATACATTCAGCAAAGTCTGGCCGAAATCGGCATCCAGATTGATTTTGAAGTGGTTGAACTGGAAGCCTTATACCTGCACTGGCGTAGTGGCGCGAAAGCCGACATGAATGCGGGCAAAGGGATTACCGCGATCAATCTTGGCTACGTTACTTCTGATCCTTTCTACGGCATTGTGCGCTTTGTCGATAGCCGTTATGTCGCCCCTAACGGCGTGAACTGGGGTGGTTACAACAATCCGAAAGTGGACGCCGCGCTGGATAAAGTACGCACCAGTTTTGATACCAAGGTACAAGACAGTCTGCTGGCAACCGTGCATCAAACCATGGTGGATGACGCCTTGATGTTATGGGTGGTACATGATGTGAACCCACACGTGCTATCACCCAAAGTCAAAGGTTTCGTGCAGGCGCAACATTGGTTTCAGGATCTGACCACGATCAAGATGTAATTTCAGCGGTGAGCGCACGGTGCAAACAGCCAACTGATTTGCACCATGCGCTGATTCAAATTTCAGGATGTCACCCCGCAGCAAACCCCATCAAAGATGCTATGTTTTCCTATACCCTAAAACGCCTGCTGTACACCATTCCAATTGCGCTGAGTGTGACCCTGGTGTCGTTTCTGCTGGTGTATCTGGCACCGGGCGACCCGCTGAATGCGATTGCCCCGGCCGACGCACCGGAAGAAGTAATCACCGCTTTAAAAAGCGCTTATGGACTTGATCAACCGTTGCCGGTGCAATATGGCAAATGGTTATTGCGTGCGGTGCAGGGCGATCTCGGCAAATCCATTGCGTCTGGCCGCGAGGTGGCGGGCGAAGTGTTAGGTGCCGTCAGTAATACCTTGCTACTTGCGGGCGTGGCGGGCTTTGTCGGTGTTTTTGCTGGTTGCATTTTGGGTGCGCTAGCCGGATATTGGCGCGGCGGTTGGGTTGATCGGGTCGCCACGTTTTTATCGGTGATCGGCGTCAGCGTGCCGCACTATTGGTTGGGTTTGGTGTTGACGATTATATTTTCTACCAAACTGAGCTGGTTTCCGGCCATGGGCGCGGGGCCAGGTGGCTCGGCGCAATGGGCGTGGGATAGCGAGCATTTGCTGTATCTGGTCTTACCTGCACTGACTTTATCGGTGATCCCACTGGGCATCATCACCCGTACCGTGCGGGCGCTAGTGGCCGATATATTGGAACAAGAATTCGTCACCGCATTAAGAGCGCGCGGTTTAAGTAGTCGTGCCGTGTTTCGTCACATTGCCAAAAATACCGCCCCCACCGTATTGGCCGTCGCTGGTTTGCAGCTTGGTTATTTGATGGGCGGCTCGATTTTGGTGGAAACCGTTTTCGCTTGGCCGGGTACTGGCTTTTTACTCAATATTGCAATTTTCCAGCGCGATATCCCCCTCTTGCAAGGCACGATTCTGGTGCTGTGCCTATTTTTTGTCGGCTTGAATTTATTGGTTGATATTGTGCAGCCTTTGTTTGATCCGCGCATAGGACGTGCCTAATCATGGAAGCCATGAAAACCGAGATCACGATGCCCCCCATGTTAACCACAGACGCCACCCAAACTACCGCCATACCATTACCAAAAACCGCCCCTGCGCGCAGTTACTGGAGCATGGTTTTACACCAATTGCTGCGCGACCCAATGGCCATGATCAGCGCGCTGATTTTATTGTTATTCATCGGTGCAGCGATTTTCGCGCCGTGGCTGGCACCAGCCGATCCATATAAAACCAGCATGTTGCAACGCTTGATGCCAATTGGCACTGAGCACCACTGGTTAGGCACCGATGAATTAGGGCGCGATATGGTAACGCGCTTAATGGTTGGTGGCCGCATTTCCTTGTTGATGGGTGTCGTGCCAGTATTGGCAGCGTTTTTGATTGGCACCACCATCGGCTTATTTGCGGGTTATGTCGGTGGCCGGGTGAATATGCTCACGATGCGCTCGCTCGATGTGTTTTATGCGTTTCCCTCGGTATTGCTGGCGGTGGCGATTGCTGGCGTGCTTGGCCCTGGTATTAGCAATAGCCTAATCGCGCTGACACTGGTATTTGTGCCGCAAGTGGTGCGTGTGGCGGAAAGCGTGACCACGCAGGTACGTAATTTAGATTACATCGAAGCGGCGCGCATGAGTGGTGCCAGCGCCTTTTCGATTATTCGTGTGCATGTATTAGGCAATGTATTGGGGCCGGTGTTTGTGTATGCCACTGGCTTGCTCAGTGTCAGTATGATTTTAGGTTCTGGCTTATCGTTTCTGGGCTTAGGTGTCAAACCACCGGAACCAGAATGGGGTTTGATGCTCAATACCTTGCGCTCGGCAATATTTATCAACCCGATGGTGGCTGCCGTGCCCGGCGCGATGATTTTTCTGACATCGATTGCGTTTAATCTGCTCGCCGATGGCGTGCGCTCAGCCATGGATATTCGCCAATGAAACCGATCTCTGCCACAGTGTCAACCTCAACCCCAGCACCCGCAACCATGTTGGCGAGCGACCCTGCATTAGATATGCCGAACCCAGATCGCGGTGGTCCAGCGCAACCCCTGCTGGTGGTGCGTAATTTAAAAAAATATTTTCCGGTACGTAAAAACGGCGTATTGGATCGAAGCCGTCAATTTGTCCATGCAGTGGATGGCATCAATTTCACAATTGCCAAAGGCAAAACCTTGGGCATCGTCGGTGAATCGGGCTGCGGCAAATCCACCACCGCCAAACTAATTGCGCGCTTGATTCAACCCGATAGCGGTTCGATGATTTTTGATGGTGATGGCGTGGCCGAATTTGGTGGCATTGAACTGAAAGCCTTCCGCCGCAATTTGCAAATGGTGTTTCAAGATTCGTTCGCCTCACTGAATCCCCGTTTGCCGATCATTGACACCATCGCTTACGGCCCGCGTGCGCATGGTCTAAGCGCGGTACAAGCAAATGAGCGGGCGCGGCAATTGTTAAAACGGGTGGGACTAGCACCAGAACAATTTGGCACACGCTATCCGCATGAATTATCTGGCGGCCAACGCCAACGCGTGAATATTGCACGCGCACTGGCATTTAATCCGCGCTTAGTCATTTTGGATGAAGCCGTCGCCGCATTGGATAAATCGGTGCAGGCGCAAGTGCTGAACTTGCTACAAGAACTCAAAGCCGAACACGAACTTACCTATTTATTTATCTCGCATGATTTACACGTGGTGCATTATTTGTGTGATGAGGTGATGGTGATGTATCTCGGCCAAGTGGTCGAAATTGGTTCAGTCGAACAAATTTACGGCAACCCCGCACACCCCTACACCAAAGCGCTGTTGGCCGCGGTGCCAGCGATGGACCCGGCACAGCGCACGCGCCAAGCACCTTTGGTGGGTGACCCGCCCAATCCGATCAACCCACCACCCGGCTGCCGCTTTCGTGAACGTTGCCCACATGCTGAAGCAGTTTGCCACGAACGCGCCCCGACCTTATTGCCCATGTTGCGTGAAGAAGGGCATCAGGTCGCTTGTCACATGAATGATTCTTTGTCGGTGCATAGTCTGCGTATCGGCATTAAGCTTGATGTCAACATCAACAGGTCAGGTGCAATAACTGAGGGGCAAGTCGCATGAATACCAGCGCTCATCAGCAGGAGCAGAAGCAGGAGCAGCAGCAACAGCCTTTAGTCTCAGTCAAAAATCTGAACGTCGAATTTCATGGAAAACGTACTGCCAGCGCTTTAAACCAGCTCAGTTTTGATTTGCAAGCTGGCGAGGTGTTAGGCTTATTAGGTGAATCTGGCTCTGGCAAAAGTGTGACTTTACGCACACTGCTGAAACTACACCCAGCGCGCAATACCAAAATCAGCGGTCAGATCGAAGTCGATGGCCGTGATGTATTGGCTCTGCAAGGACGTGAGCTAGAACAATACCGCGGCGGCATCACTTCGATGATTTTTCAGGAACCCGGTTTAGCATTTGATCCGGTGTACACCATCGGCCAGCAAATCACCGAAACCATCCGCGCTCATGAAAAGGTCAGTGCCAGCGCGGCGCGCCTACAAGCCTTGCAAATGCTAGAGCGGGTACAAATTCCACAAGCAAAACGACGTTTCGACGCTTATCCGCATGAGCTATCTGGCGGCATGCGGCAACGCGCCATGATTGCCTTGGCACTGTCTTGCAAACCCAAATTATTATTGGCCGATGAACCAACCACCGCGCTAGATGCGACCGTGCAGATACAGATTTTGCTATTGCTGCGCGAACTACAAAAAGAAACTGGCATGGCGGTGATTTTTGTCACGCACGACATTGGCGCGGCGGTTGAAGTGGCGGATAAAATTGCAGTGATGTATGCCGGACGCATCGTCGAAGAAAATACAGTCGCAGCGATGGTACAAGCACCACGCCATCCGTATAGCGCAGGCTTACTAGCCTCGACCGTTGGGCACCAGCATCGTGGTCATGCACTTATCGCAATTCCGGGTGCGCCGCCTGATCTGGCAGCGCTACCACCCGGTTGTAGTTTTGCGCCGCGTTGCGCGTATGCCAGCGCGCAGTGCCGCAGCGACTATCCACCTTTGTTACAACAAGGTGAAAGTCGGCTCGCCTGCTGGCATCCGCTCAACTTACAAACGGTGGCAGCATGACGCCCGCCCTCGCCAAGCTGGTGGCGGTAAGCAATCTACAAAACCTTGAACAGACTGAACAGCCTGCACAGACTACGCAGGCCGAACGTTTGCGCGGTGGCCGTGCCGATGAAATTTCCAAAAAGATTGCCGACGATATCGTGCTAGGGCGCTTTCAACCCGGCGCGCGTTTGGATGAAGTGATGTTAGCGACCATGTTCCAAGTCTCGCGCACGCCGGTGCGCGAAGCGCTGAAACAATTGGCGATATTGGGGCTGGTCGTGGCTCGCCCCAATCGTGGCGCGGTGGTGGCTGCCATGACGCCCGAACAATTGGATGCCATGTTTGAAGCCATCGGCGAGCTGGAAGCCGCTTGCGCGCGCCATGCTGCTACCCGCATGAACCAAACCGAACGTGATCGGCTGTGCAGTTTGCACGCCAAATGCCGACTGGCAATGCGTGCCGGTGATGTCGATTTATACGACAAGCTGAATCAGGAATTGCATCAAGTGATTATTCAGGGTTCCTGTAATCCGGTCTTGATCGACATGACTATGAGCTTACGCCATCGTGTCTCGCCATTTCGTCGTTCGCAGTTTCGCAATGTTGAGCGCATGAGCGCCTCGTTTGAAGAGCACGCCATCATCGTCGAAGCTTTACTGGCACACGATGCAGGCGCAGTGCATCGGGAAATGCGTGCGCATCTGTTATCAGCCCGCAGTGCCGCCGCGCGCATGACCAGCCAATTCAATGGCCAGACACAAATCATCGAGCCGCAGCGGATGACGACTGAAACATGATATTTTTCTGATTGCAATTTGATTATGACTTGATTATGGTCTGACCATGACCATGAGCATCACCAATTGAAACATTTTATTCAGGATTTTTATGCTTAATACTGCACGGGCAACCCATGCTATGGCGGTCGCACCGCACCATCTGGCCGCGCAATCGGCGCTCGCCGTTATGCGTGAAGGCGGCAACGCTTTAGAAGCGATGGTGGCGGCAGCCGCCACCATCGCTGTGGTGTATCCACACATGAACGGCATTGGTGGCGATTCATTTTGGTTGATTGTGCCACCCACGGATGCAGCAGCGTCCGCACCGATTGCGATTGACGCCTGCGGCCAAGCGGCACAAGCCGCCAGCATTGCCAATTATCAGCAACGTGGGTTGACCAGTATTCCGATGCGCGGCCCATTGGCTGCGAATACGGTGGCTGGTACTGTCGGCGGCTGGCAAATGGCGTGTGAGATCGCGGCTGAAATGGGCGGCACAATGCCACTCGCTCGTCTTTTATCCGACGCGATTGGCTACGCACAAGATGGCGTGCCGGTCACTGTCAGCCAGCAACAAGCAACCAGCAATAAATTCAACGAACTGGCAGCGCAACCCGGTTTTCAGGAAACATTTTTGCTTGACGGCACACTCCCGCAAGCTGGGCAACGCTTTAAGCAACCACGCATGGCGCGTACTTTATCGATGTTGGTGCGTGATGGTTTGGATAGCTATTATCGCGGTGCGCTGGCCGCCGAGATTGCTAGCGATTTACAAGCCGTCGGTGCATTGGTAAATGCCGATGATCTAGCCGCCTATCATGCGCAACGCAAAACCCCTTTACATCTAGCGCACAGCGCTGGCGACTTATACAACATGACGCCACCGACCCAAGGCGCGGTCTCACTGACTATTTTAGGCTTGCTAGACCGCGTCGGCTTGGCTGAAGTCGAAGCTGACAGCGCCGATCACATCCATCTTGCCGTAGAAGCTACCAAGCGTGCTTTTGCCCTGCGTGATCAGGCGATTACCGATCCGGCTGAGATGCCGGTCGATGCGCAAGCCCTGCTCTCAACAGAAAAGCTGGATGCAATGGCCGCCAGCATCAAGCTAGACAAGGCCGCGCCTTGGGGCAAAGGACGTGGCCCCGGCGATACGATCTGGATGGGTTGCATCGATCAAAACGGTTTGGCGGTCTCGTTTATTCAAAGTATTTATCATGAGTTTGGTAGCGGTGTGGTGTTGCCAAACACTGGCATCAATTGGCAAAATCGCGGTGCCTCATTCAGCCTCGACCCGACCCATTTACTGGCACTAAAACCCGGCAAAAAACCATTTCACACCTTAAACCCAGCCGCCGCACGTTTAAAAGACGGGCGCACCATGGTGTATGGCACTATGGGTGGCGATGGTCAACCGCAAACCCAAACCGCCGTGTTCACACGCCACGTGGTATTTGGGCAGCCATTGCAAACTGCCGTGAGCGCGCCACGCTGGTTGCTGGGGCGCACCTGGGGGCAAAGCTCAGACAGCTTGAAACTCGAACAGCGCTTTCCGCAAACTGTGATCGATAGCCTAATCGCCCGTGGCCACGAAGTCGAAGTCTTACTACCTTTCGATGAAACTATGGGGCACGCGGGCGCGATTGTGCGGCAAGTTGATGGCACTTTAGAAGGCGCAAGTGATCCGCGCTCAGATGGTGGCGTGGCGGCTTACTGATCGATATTCCCCCATTTGCTGACCCACCAAACGTAGCGGAACCATTCCACATGCAACGTCCACGCTTCTTGCCTGACAATTTTATTTTAATGATGCTGACGGTATTGCTGATCGCCAGCTTTTTACCCTGTGCTGGCACTGGTGCCATCATTTTTAATGGCATCACCAATGTCGCAATTTGCCTGCTATTTTTTTTGCATGGAGCAAAGCTGTCACGCGCAGCGGTAATCGCTGGCGCTACCCATTGGCGTTTGCATTTAACGGTATTGGCGTGCACCTTTGTCGCGCTACCGATTTTGGGCTTGCTGCTGAAACCGCTGGCCTTGCTATTGGTGACGCCGGACTTGTATCTCGGCATTCTGTTTGTCTGCGTGCTACCTTCTACCGTGCAATCCTCGATTGCGTTTACCGCCATCGCGCGCGGCAATGTGCCAGCCGCAGTCTGTGCGGCATCGGCCTCTAATTTGTTGGGCATTTTTATTACCCCATTATTGGTCAGCTTACTGCTGGTGGCGCACGCAGAAGGAGCTTCCTCGTTGGATGCCGTGCGCAATATCGCGCTGCAATTGCTGCTACCTTTCATCGCCGGGCAAATCGCGCGCCGCTGGATCGCGCATTGGATCGACCATAATAAATCGGCGATCAAATGGGTCGATCAAGGTTCGATTTTATTGGTGGTGTACACCGCATTCAGCGAAGCGGTAAACCAAGGCTTGTGGCAACAACTGCCCGCTCACGCATTGCTCGGTCTGCTGTTTCTCAATGCCTTGTTATTGGCCTTGATTATGTTAATCACTAGCTTTGGCAGTCGTTGGTTGGGCTTTAACAAAGAAGACGAAATCACCATCCTATTTTGCGGTTCGAAAAAAAGCCTGGCTAGCGGCATCCCAATGGCCAAAGTGCTGTTCAGCGGCCATGCACTTGGTGCCATCGTCCTGCCCTTGATGTTGTTTCACCAGATTCAATTAATGCTCTCTGCGGTACTGGCACAACGCTATGCGCGACGCCCAGCGCATGTGACGCATTCATCGTGATTTAATATACTCCCTATAAAATATAAAAAATAGTGCCAACTCCGCTAGTCAATATTGCGTATTAAAAATATACTACATACAGTATATTTTTAATGTGCAATTTCATGTATTTTTGCCCTTGAAAATTGAATCTCAGCGAAACTACTGGTGGTGCAATCCGAATTGAGCTGAAATTGATGAAAACCGTATTTCACTACTTGGTAACTTCGAGCGTTTTTTTCGCCCTCGCCACCTATGCCACCTATGCCAGCTCTTCAGCATCTATGCATCTTCAATCGGGGACTGAACAATCATGTCATTGTCTAAATTAATCCGCATCACCCTCATTTGCCTGATCGCGTTGTGCGCAAGCACCTACGCTGAAACACCGGCTCCCATACATCCAATTGATGCCTGGCTGGCGGCGCATGTGAATGACGATATTTCAACTGCCGGTATGCGCCATAACATACTGATGGCACAACAAAAGTGGGAAGCAGAAATGAATCTTGTGTATCAACGTCTCATACATCAATTAACGCCGCCCCAGCAAGCCAGTCTTCGTAAAGCGCAGCAGCAATGGCTAAAATTCAGAGATGCCGAAGGCGCGGCAATACAAGAGATAGTGTCATCCCAACTGGGCACCATTCATCAACTTTCTGGAACCAATCGAGGTATGCAACTGGTTCGTCAACGGGCTCTCGACTTGATTTCGTATGAACAAGAACTTGAAAACTGATCCGCACATGCAAATTACGTCGGCGACGCAGAAGCACGCACCATCCAAGCTTCGGCTCTTGTTGATCTACACATTCTTTGGGCCACTGCTTGGTTGGCTCTTCTTTTTCCTCGCCTTTAATTTAGTTCAGGTGATTCCCGATTTAATCAAGGATCCCCATAACCAGTTTGGCCATCATCGATGGTTCGAATATTTCAGCACGTTGGCATTCATGCTGCTCTTTTCCTATCCAATCGGCATTCTTCCAGCGTTGGTGTCTGGCGTCTCCCATGCCCTGTTACGTCAGCATTTTCAGACACGCCGTCTGTATTGCATCGGGTTGATCGGTCTTGCTGGCGCAGTGACTGCGGCTACCGGTTTAACACTGCTACCAGTCAAACTAGATCGCTCGCTGTATCTGATTCTGATCAGCGCACTTTGCGCCACAATACTCTCGATCTATTGTTCAAGAACTCACCTGCGCAATGATGATCAAGCATAAACGCGCACACCACATTGCGTGCTGACCAATCGAATTTTTTCAGCTACCATCTAACTCTTGAATTGGTTTGAAAGATGGAGCAACACGATGTTAAGCGCAGCGCAAAAAATGCAATATCAGCAAGACGGTTATCTGGTGTTACCCGATTTCAAAAGTGCGCAAGAAGTCGCCACACTGCGCGCAAGGGCACTGGAAATCATCACCACATTTGAACCGCCGCCTAAACAAACCGTGTTCACCACCTTTGAGCAGGAAAAAGCCACCGACGACTATTTTTTAGGCTCAGCCGACAAGGTGCGCTGTTTTTTTGAAGAGAAAGCTTTTGATGCAGAAGGTCACTTGCGGCAAGACAAAATTTTGTCGATCAATAAAATCGGTCATGCCATGCATGATCTTGATCCGGTGTTTATGGCATTTGCGCATGACGCAAAGCTGGCTGAAGTGGCAGACAATATCGGCTTGCTGGAACCACAAATCTGGCAATCGATGTACATCTTCAAACAACCCGGCATCGGTGGCGAAGTGCGTTGGCATCAGGATGCGTCTTTTTTTGAGACCACGCCGATTAGTGTCACCACCTTTTGGTTTGCGCTGGAAGACGCGACAGTGGAGAACGGTTGCCTATGGGTAGAACCGGGCGGCCAGCGCGGCCCGCTACGTGAGCGCTTCACGCGTAATGGCAGTAAAGTCACGCTCGAAACACTTAGCACCGCGCCGTGGCCGGACGATCACACCGCAATTCCGCTACCCGCCAAAGCCGGTAGCTTGGTATTTTTTCACGGCTTGCTACCGCATTACAGCGCGCCGAATTTATCACCGGTCTCACGTCACGCATTTACTCTGCATGTGACCGATGGGCGCACGCAATATTCAGAAAAAAATTGGATACAGCGCAGCGCTGACTTTCCGGTGCGCGGGTTTCGTTAAACCTAGATTTTCCATGAGACGCACCAGAGGTGCATTTGAGCGCTGGCGGCGCATTTTCGGTCAATTTGGGGGTTCTTCCTTATTGTCATTCCTTGATGGCTTGCCATGAGCGCCTCATTCACGTCAAAATTGCCTCGAAAAATGCATCCGCCTTCATCTCAAATCCTAATGGAAAATCTCGGTTAAATCACAATTTCAGGCACGCTAGCCGAGCGCGAGCCGGGCACCGGTGGGTTATCCGCAGCGCGATAGGTCAACACTAACGAAAATTTGGTGGCGCTGGTTTGGTTATGGCCTGCGGCATGAAATAAATTACTGTGAAACAGCAAGACATCACCGGGCTGCAAAGGCACGGGCTTGGCTTGTGCCAGCAAAGTTTGATTTTGGGGCAGATCGGTACGCAAAAATTGCGCGGTATCGAGTTGCTCTGGCTGGATTTGCCAAGTGTGCGAGCCGGGTAGCACCAACAGACAGCCGTTTTCTACCGTTTCATTGCGCAGCGCGAGCCAAGCGGAGACCAGCTCGGCGCGTTGAAAATGCCAGTAACGACTATCACGATGCCAACCAGTTTGGCTAGAAAAACGCGGCTGCTTGGTCATGATGCAGTTATGATGCGCTTGCGACAACATCGCCCCCTCACCTAGCAATTGTTTGAGATTATCGGTTAAGCGCGCATCGGTCGCCCACTGCATTAACAGTGGATCACGCGCCACCGCCTGCAATAGACGGCGCGCCGTATGACCACCTTCGGCCTCGCGTGAAATGGGCGCGCCGGGGTAACGGGTATCCGCTTCGTATTCAATCGGCTGCGTTTGATCTAACAAAGCCTGTTCGGCTAGTTGCAAAATGGCGTGACAAAATTCAGGGCTGGCAAGTTGCGGCAGGATAAGGAAACCATCGCGCCGGAATTGCAGTTGTTGGTCTGTGCTCAGCATAAAATTAAAACCTTCTTCGAGAGCGCTATTGTGACATGACTACTAGCTGATCGCATCTGCGCTAAAACAAGGCACGGCAAGATCGATGCAAGATGAATAAGGCTTGCGGTGCGTGGCTCATAGTGGCAAGATGTACTCACCGGAGTAATTAAGGACGCTAGCATGGTGACGAACCAAACAACGGACAAAACAACGGGCAAGATTTTGGTAGCACAAGGCGGCGGGCCAACCGCTGTGATCAATCAATCATTGGTTGGCGTGGTGCAGGAAGCACGACGTTTCCAGCAAATCGAACGGGTGCTGGGTGCGCGCTTTGGCGTGCGTGGCATTGTCGATGAAAATCTAGTCGATTTATCGCAGGAATCAAATTTCAATCTGGAACAGGTCGCACAATCACCTTCATCGGCTTTAGGTTCCACTCGTGACAAGCCCGACGAGCGCTATTGTCAGGAGATTTTCAAAGTTTTGCGCGCTCATCAAATTACGCAATTTATGTATATCGGCGGCAATGATTCGTCGGACACGGTACGCATTGTCAGCGTTGCAGCGCAAAAAGCGGGCTACCCATTACGCTGCATTCATATTCCGAAAACCATCGATAACGACTTGGTTGGCAGCGACCATACGCCGGGCTTTCCCTCTGCTGCGCGCTTTGTGGCGCAGGCATTTGCCGGGGCGAATTTGGATAACGCTGCTCTGCCCGGCGTGTATCTCGGTGTGGTGATGGGGCGACACGCTGGCTTTTTGACTGCCGCCGCGGCGATGGCGCGGGTGTTTCCCGACGATGGCCCGCATTTAATTTATCTGCCGGAACGCACCTTCGATACCGCACAGTTTTTACACGATGTGAAAGCCACTTACGAGCGTTATGGGCGTTGCGTGATTGCCGTGTCAGAAGGCATTCACGATGCCAGTGGCACGCCCATCATTAGCTTACTCAGCAAAGACATCGAACGAGACGCGCATGGCAACCTGCAATTGTCTGGCACTGGCGCGTTGGCCGATTTATTGTGCGAAGAGATTAAAGCCAAGCTCGGCATCAAACGCGTGCGCGGTGATACCTTTGGTTATTTGCAGCGCTCCTTCCTCGGTTGCGTATCAGAAGTCGATCAACACGAAGCGCGTGAAGTTGGCGAAAAGGCAGTGCAATTCGCGGTTTGGGGGCAGCAAAATGGTTCAATTGCGATACGCCGCACAGCGGATTATGCGGTGGACTATGCTTTACTGCCCTTAGAGGCAGTGGCCGGAAAAACCCGCGTAATGGAAGATGCCTTCATCAGCGCCAGCGGCAACCATGTAACCGACGCTTTTCGCACTTATTTACGACCGCTGCTAGGCAGCAGCATGCCAAGCGCAGCACGACTGCGCTTTAGTCCGGTTGAGAAAAAATTGTCAGGCACTTGAAAACGCGGTAGTAACAACAATTTTAACGATAGGTCTTATAAAAATCGTCACAATGAATTCCAGCAAACGTCGTCAATTTTTAAAAAAATCTCTAATGCTCACCAGCGCCGGCTTGGTGTATGGCTACCTGCCAGCACCAGCACAGGCCGATGAAGAGAGCAAAGCCAAATTAACGCCCCCACCTGATTTATTCGATTCGCAAACACTGGACATTGAATTTTGGGTCAAGCCAAGAATTCTGGATTTGGTACGCCCCAGTAGTGGTGAACGGGTCAATCTGTTGTACTGGAAAGATGGCGAGGTGCTCGATTCTGCCTACCAAGAGGTATGCCACATCTTGCGCGACGTGAATGGCAAAAAGACTGCCGCAATCGATCCTAAATTATTGGAAACCTTGTGGGCAACCCAAGCTTTCGTGGCGCGCTTTGGCATGACCAAACCACTCGAAATATTATCTGGCTATCGCACGCCGGAATCCAATCAGCGCTTGAGAGAAGAAGGCATTCCAGCCGCTCGTAAATCCTTGCATCTAGAAGGGCGCGCTGCTGATATACGGATTGCCAATTTGCACGAAGAAGTGCTGGGAGAATTGATACGCAGTTTCCGCCAAGGCGGTGTCGGTTTTTACTATCGACCAAGCGCAAGAGGTGGCTGGATTCATACCGACACCGGCTTACAAAGAAGCTGGAAGGGTTAAGCTGAAGTTAAGTTGAGGTTAAGCTAAGGTTAAGCCAAGATCAAAGTAATGCTGAAAACGGCTGCGAATTAATTAAGGATCAGTTGGAAACTGGTTAAAAATCGCTTGAAAATCGATTGAGAAGGGACGCGTTATTTTTTTGGCCGACTGCGATCAGCCGATTCGCGCAAGATCGTAAAATTCCAGTCATGCTCGTTACTAATCCCGGGCGCATCCACCACCACTCGAAATAAATTGTCTGCGCCTTTTAAACGGCGGCCTTTAGCTTGTAATTTATTGCTGACGTCGTTGCGGTTATAAACATCCAACTCAATCTCATTTCCTTCTAGGCAGTGAGGCGACAAAATCGCGCTGATCGTTTTTGGAGTGAAATCGACCATATAGACCGGCATAACAAACGCACCCATAGTAGCTCCTCGCTATGTGAAGTATCAAGATCGCACCCAAATACAGGTCGAGAGTGACGATTTTAACCGTGCTAGGCAGGAAAAAGTCATAACAATAGTTAAAAAACCACGCCTTTCATATTCGATTCACGCAAAATAATGCAAAAAGCAGGCAAAATTGCCTGCTTTTTGTGTTTTACCAGTGCGCCAATTGCACCCTAATCGGGTGTATTTCCCACACTGATTTAGGATGCCGCTTGTACCTTTGCTTGTACTTTTGCTTGCGTTTTTACCCAGTCATGAATGCGCTGCTCCAGCACATCCATCGGCAATGCACCCGCACCCAGCACTTCATCGTGAAAGGCACGAATATCAAAGCGTTTGCCCAATGCTTTCATCGCATACGCGCGCAGTTCGAGAATTTTTAACTGGCCAATTTTGTAGCCCAACGCCTGACCTGGCCAGACGATGTAACGATCGGTCTCGCTTTGCACTTCGACTTCTTCGGTGCCGGAATGATTGTGGAAGAAATCCACCACTTGTTGCCGCTTCCATTTTTTGTAATGCAAACCGGTATCGACCACCAGACGAATTGCGCGCAACATTTCATCTTGCAAATGACCGTAATAGCTGTAAGGGTCTTGATAAAAACCCAGCTCCTCGCCTAAACGCTCGGCGTACAATGCCCAGCCTTCGACATACGCGGTATAGCCGCCTTGCTGACGAAACGGCGGCAAATCAGTGAGTTCTTGCGCAATTGAAATTTGCATGTGATGACCCGGCACGCCTTCATGCAGAGTGGTGGTTTCAATCGATAAAGTCAGGCGGTTTTCATAGTCGCCAGTGTTGACCATGATATGACCGGGACGTGAGCCATCGGGCGTGCCCTGATTATACGAAGCGCCAGCCGCTTCTTTTTCGCTGAATTCCTTGACTGGCATGACCACCACTTTGGCTTTTGGTAGGCGTCCAAACAATTGTGGCAGTTTGGTATACATCTGATCGGTGTATTTGGTATACAGATCGAGAATTTCCTGACGTGATTTTGGGTGCAATTGCGGGTTTTTCGCATTGGCTTCGTTAAAACTCTTCAAATCGGCAAAGCCGAGTTGATGCGCGACGCCCAACATTTGGGTTTCAATCCGCTTCACTTCACGCAAGCCAAGTTGATGAATCGCTTCCGGTGTCATGTTGGTGGTGGTGGAAGTTTTTACCTTGAATTGATAGCGCGCAGCGCCATCAGGTAATGACCAGATCCCATCATCTTTACGGCCATACGGTTCGTAATCCTTACGCACGAATTGCGCAAATTTTTGATAAGCGGGCACCACCAATTGCGCCACTGCTTCATTGATGGCGCTGCTTAAACGTCGCTTATCGTCATCCGAAAAATCTGCCGGAAAGGTTTTTAGCGGTTGTGTAAATGGTGAAGCATCTAAAGGCAATGCCGCGATGTCGTCACATTGACGGGCGATTTTGCCGAGTAAAAATTGCGGTGGCATCAGTTTGTCTTTGACACCATTGCGCATCAAGGCGCTGACTTGATCAAAAGCACGCGGCAATTGCTTTAAGCGCGCCAGATAATCTTCGTAGTCTTTGACCGTGACAAACGACAAGCTGGCGACCAATTCGGCCGCTTCCAGATGAATGCCAGAATTTTGCAGGACTGGCATTTCCCATTCTTTAAAACGCGCCCCATCGACTGCGACTTTGAGTTGGCGCAGCATCAATTCTTTGTTCAATTTTTCCTGTTCGGAAAAGCCGCTACTGTCGATTGCCTGCAAACGCTTTAAAAACGCCGCCTGTGCTTGATTGTCGGCTTCCACGGCAGCAGGCGAATAATCGCTGAGTTTGTCGTTATAACGTTTGTCGCCAATAATCGAGGCGAACTCTGGGCTTTTCTTCAACGTGTATTCCCACTGCTCGCTCAACAGCTCGGTCAAGGCTTTGCGGCGGGTTTCCAGATTGGCTTGCTTGGTCTGGCTAGCCTGCACCGCACCGCCGGTGGCTAGCATGACCAACACTAGCGTGGTGACGCTGAGCCGATTGATCGTCGTCACTAGACGTCGATCGAAGATGTTTTTTAACATAAGAAACCTATTCAGAAATCGTCAATTAAATAAATGCAGCCGGGCAAAGCGCTACAAACCTTTCTAACATAAGCGATAATGGCAGTTAATTCAATCCAGATTTTCATCAAAACCCCATGAACCAAGCCGATTTAGAAAATATCAACGTCAGCGCCTTCGATGGCATGCCGACCCCTTTGCAATTACATAGTTTGTTACCCTTATCTGAACGCGCTGCGGCGGTGGTCGATGCCGGGCGCGAAGCCTTGCGCCGGATTTTGGAGCGGCAAGATCCACGTTTGTTTGTGGTGGTCGGGCCGTGTTCGATTCACGACCCGGTAGCCGGTCTGGATTATGCACGCCGCCTAAAAGCCTTGCAGGAAGAAGTGCAAGATACCATGCTGCTGGTGATGCGCGTGTATTTTGAAAAACCGCGGACTACCACCGGTTGGAAAGGGTATATCAACGACCCGTTCATGGACGATTCTTTCCGCGTCGATCAGGGTATGGAAAAAGCGCGTCGCTTCTTGCTGGATGTGTGCGAACTCGGCATGCCGACTGGCACCGAAGCGCTCGACCCGATTTCACCACAGTATCTGGGCGACCTGATTAGCTGGACGGCGATTGGTGCGCGCACCACCGAATCGCAAACCCATCGTGAAATGTCATCCGGCTTATCGACCCCAGTTGGCTTTAAGAATGGTACCGATGGCGATATTGGGATCGCCATCAATGCGATTTTGTCAGCGTCGCATCCACACTCGTTTTTGGGGATCAATCAGGATGGGCGGGTGGCGATTGTGCGCACGCGTGGCAATCAGCATGGTCATGTGGTATTGCGTGGCGGCGATGGTCGGCCCAACTACGACACCGTATCGGTGGCGATGGCTGAACAGGCGCTGGCCAAAGCCAAACTGCCCGCCAACATCGTGATCGATTGCTCGCACGCGAATAGCTACAAAAAGCCGGAACTGCAACCTTTGGTGATGGCCGATGTGATTAGCCAGATTGTGAATGGCTGCAAATCCTTGGTCGGCGTGATGATCGAATCACATATTCACGCGGGCAACCAGCCGATTCCGCGTGATCTGAGCGAATTGAAATACGGCTGCTCGGTCACCGATGCCTGCGTTGATTGGGATACCACTGCCAGCATGTTGCGCGAAGCTGCGGCGCGCTTACGACTCATGAAGAAATAGATCTTATTAATAAACTTAGGACTTACGCAAAATTGCGTTGGCTAGGCGCGAAGCCGCAGACAGTACGAATGCTACAAAATGGTCAGGGAGGCGAAGCAACAACGCCAACGTCTGTTTTGCGTAAGTCCTAATACTATAGCCTGTATATTTTCAAGATGCTTATTAAACGTGCGGGAACGGCATTATTTTTTATAAAAAAACGGTAGTATGTGTTTACTGCCGGTTTATATTGCCCTCAACTGACGCATACAGCGCACAAAAGCCGCCTGAATCTGCGCTTCCTGTCGATGGCGACCTGCGCTGACCACGGTTTTGCCGCCCACCACCACCTCTTTTACCAGATTGTCGTTACCTGCAAAAATCAAGGTGTTCATCACAGCCTGCGGTGCTAGCTCTTGCAAATTCGGGTGTGTCTCATCCAGCACCAAAAAATCGGCACGGTAACCCTGCGCCAATTGCCCAACCCGGCGGGCGCTGGCTTGTGCCCCACCACGTGCGGCGGCTTGCCACAAAAATTCGCCGGATTGGCTTGATTTGCCAATACCGATACTGTCACCCACCGATGCCAAATGAGATAAATGCGCAGAATGAATCACATGGCGCTGCTGACTGCGCAAGCGCTGGCCGTATTCCAGCCAACGCAATTCTTCAATCGGGCTTTGCGAGACGTGACTATCACTGCCGATTCCAAAACGCCCGCCCGCCTTCACATAGTCGGCCAAATCAAACCAGCCATCACCTAGATTGGCCTCGGTGCTGGGGCACAATCCCACCACGGCCTGACTTTGTGCCAGCGCCTGTAATTCACTTGCTGATAAGTGGGTGGCGTGTACTAGGCACCAGCGCTGGTCAATGCCCTGCGCTGTATCCAAGCCCTGCAGCAAATAAGCAACCGGGCGCTGTCCGGTTGCCGCAAGGCAGGCGGCAACTTCTTTTTGCTGCTCGGCGATGTGGATGTGAATCGGCCTTTGTGACGGTAATTCATTGAGTAATTCAACTATCTGCGTCAGATTGGCGGCGCGCAGAGAATGGGGCGCAACGCCAATTTCGATTTGCCCATCGCGATAAGCTTCCAGTAAATTCAATATATCGAGCACATCCCGCACCGAGGTAGCGAAACGGCGTTGTTCAGACGCCAGCGGTGCATCATTAAAATCGGCATGGCTATACAACACCGGTAGCAAACTAATGCCGATACCAGTCTGCGTGGCAGCTTGCAAAAGCGCTTCTGCCGTGGCAATTTTATTGGCATACAAGCCACCATCTTCGGCGCGCTGCAGATAATGAAATTCACAGATGCTGGTGTAACCATGCCGCAGACATTCACTGTACAACTGGGCGGCAATCGCTTGCATTTGCTGCGGCGTGATATGCAGTGCTAGGCGATACATTTGGCTGCGCCAGCTCCAAAAATTATCACTCCCATGCTGCCCGGCATTTTCCGCCAAACCCGCCATGGCACGTTGAAATGCGTGCGAATGTAGATTCACCATGCCGGGTATCACGTAAGTTGCTTGAGCGAGGTTGCCATTTTGATCGGCATCTGACAATACGTAATTGGCTTGTACCTGCAGCAAATCGCCAGCCGCATTCCAGCTTAACTTAACTTGTTGCGCCCAGCCGTCTGGCAACAAGGCATGTTGTGCGTAGAGCGAATCAATCATTGCTTAGCTCCCGACTGCTGTTGCGCCCACTGCAAACAGGTTGCCAATAAAACGCGCAGCAAGGGCTGTATTTGCTGGGCGAGCTCTCGCCGATAATTGAATGGCGGGCTTTCATCCATGTACACCCTTTGACTCATTTCTAGTTGTATCGCGTGCACCCCATTTTGCGGTTGACCGTAATTGCGCGTGATATAACCGCCCTTGAAGCGACCATTAAACACATGCTGATAAGCAGCTGCTAGCGGATTGTTTTGCACGACTTCAAGCAATGCATTTTGCAATGCAGGTGCGCACGATGTTTGATCGGCTGTACCAAAATTAAGATCCGGCAAACGCCCGCTAAAAAAACGTGGCACCTGCGAGGCAATCGAATGGGCATCCCACAGGAGGGCAATGCCGTACTCGGCGCGCAGTCGCTGTAACTCTTGCTGAATTTGCTGGTGATACGGCAGCCAATAAGTTTGCACGCGCTGGGCGATTTCAGACTGATCCAGCACTTGCGCAGCGCCATTTGCTGCGCTGTAAAGCGGCGCTTTGCTGAATGTGTCAAGCGGACACAGGCCAGTGGTATCTAAACCGGGATACAGATTTGTGTCATCAGCAGCGCGATTCAAATCGATCACATAGCGCGAATAACGGGCTTGAATACAGGATGCGCCCAGCTCTTCAAGCATGTTGTACAGTTGCTCTAAATGCCAATCGGTATCCGCGACGCTTAACGCTGCGGGCGTCATCCTTGCTTGCAATGCAGCGGGAATCAGCGTACCGATATGCGGCATAGAAACCAGTAGTGGCACGCTGCCTCGGCGAAATGTATACGTGCTGCTCATGATATGAGATTACCTCGCTGATGACATTGGCGCATGCACTGCAACCGGGTAGAGCTTGGTTCGATTACTAACGGGGCTTGGCATTCGCGCTAGCTGGTGCGCCTGCCTTTGCCCCACCGCTCGCCGCAGCGCTTGCAGTTGGATTTGCGGCTGGTTGGCAAGCTTTTACTTCCTGCTCATGATAGTCGGCCATGATCAAATCAAAGCGCTTTTTTTCATCAGCGCTGAGATTGCGAAGCTGAAATAAAAATTTGTTAACAGCGACCGTGCGCAAACCAATTTTAGCCGACTTAACACCTTTCGCATTCAGATCAGCGAGGTGGGCTTTGGCCGCTTCTTCGGTACGAAATACGCCTAAAGAAATTCCCCATTTCAGATTCGATTGATCTTGTACGATGAAAAAATCCGTAATCCCCAAGCGCTTTAATTCGGCTGCTTTTTTATCTGCACCGTCTTTGCTGCCGAGTGAGGGAATAAACACGATATGACTGGCGATATCGATTAAATTGTTTCGTATTTGCCGATCGCCCAGTGCCAAGGTTTTTAATTTTGCTTCAAACGCGGCTAATTCACTTTGCTGAAACGGGCTAACTTCGAGGCAGGCAATCAATTTATTGGCCTCCTCCGCCTTTTTATCAGCGACTTTTTTGGCGGCATCGGCTTCGATAATCGCATGCGCCGCATCTGCTGAGATCAATTGCAATTGCTCTGCATGCAACTCAGGCTGCGCACGCTGCCCACCTGACTTGGCAGTACTTAAATTATTGAGTACCCCCATATTCAATGCGATCAGGGCGGCATTTGCCACTAAAAATAAGTAGAAAAAAAACCTCAACATAGGCGTCCTAAGATCATCGGCAAATTGCGTTTGTTGGCGTACAGGTAGTGTGGGTACACTGCTTCAATACTGGTCTGATACTGGTCTGATACTGGCCTGATACTGGTCTGGCACTGACACAATCATTGTTACTTCAACTCTGTGGCGGCAACAATCGCCAAGCCGCTCAGTACCAGAGCCTCCATGTGCGTGACCACTTGCACTCCGGTATTTGGCAATGATAAATGTGGCAGCAGATAGCTTGCCGCACCACCAGAAATAATACAAGCGGGCGTGGTATTTTTTGCTTTGGCAAATTCGGCGTAAGCCCGTTCAATCGCGCCAATTTGCGCCTGTATGCAACCATTGATAATCGCCTGCTGGGTGTGATCGGCAAACATATGCTGAATGGCACGTGGGTCGTCAATCTGCGGTAATTGTGCGGTGTTTTGCGCCAAGGACTGCGCCATCAACTGCAGACCCGGCAAAATCATGCCGCCGATAAATACACCATCAGCGCTAATTGCATCAATCGTGGTGGCGGTGCCACAAGTGGCGACTAACACCGGACGTTGTGGGTACAAAGCATGCGCGGCAATCGCGGAGGCGAAGCGGTCACTGCCTAACTGAGCGGGATTCGCGTAGCCATTTTGTACGCCAGCGCAAGACGCTTGCGAGACAAATCTATGCATCCGACTCTGTGGTGCCAACGCTTGCAGCATGTTCTGCAATTGCTGTTGCAGACGCTCACCCGCGACATTGGAGATGTAGATAGCCTCAATGTGATGAGCTCGCAGGTGCTCGCTAATGGCATCAATCTGCAGGTGCGTACTTGAACCTTGATGCGACCACGATAATGGCAAGACCAGCGTTGCATTGGCCAAGGCTGAGCGTATGTTCGCCAACTGCTCGGCTGCCAGCAACGCCCATTTCACTCGGGTATTTCCTGCGTCGATGAACAAAATCATGATAACTGCTTTCAGAAAGGAAGACGCTATTCGATCAGCGCTCGATGCCAAGCTAGCACGTTAGGCTCTGCCATCTATTGGACGTAAAGAGACATCGCCAGCCAAGATGGTTTGTATGCCGTTCGCATTTTCTAGCAATAAACATCCTTGCTGATCCACCCCAATTGCACGCCCTTGTGCAATCATTGTACCGCCATCGAGTATGCAAACCTGCTGATTGGCATACGCATGATACTGATTCCAGCGGTTGGTGAAAGCGGCAAATCCAGTGTGTTCGAAGTCCGCCATCGCTTGTGCTAACGCATTCAGAAGAGTCGCCAGTAACTGGTTTCTGTCCATCTGTGCGAGCCAAGGCGCATCTGCCACGGCTTGCCCGATGCTCGTTTCCAGCGCATCCGACACGCGGAGATTCAGCCCCACGCCGATCACCGCCCAAGTGCCGCCTTGCTGTGCTGGCGCAGATTCAATCAGGATGCCGCCCAGCTTTTTAAACATCTTATTTTGCTCTTTGAGCAAATCGTTCGGCCATTTCAGGCGTACCGGCACCGCCAGTTGCTGCAAGGTTTCCGCCAACGCGACGCCGACTGCCAAGGGCAAGCCCAATAAATGCCGACTAGATTGCGAAAATCGCCAAGCCAGTGAAAAGGTCAATCCATCGGCAGGACTAGAATGCCAGCTACGACCAGCGCGGCCTTTGCCTGCGGTTTGATGTTCTGCCACACGCAATAATGGCCCTTGCAATTGCGCCAGACGTTGTACCAAATCGGCATTAGTCGAACCGGTTTCGGCGACGACTTCAATCGCAATACTCTGCGCTACACCGAGTCGCAAGGCATGCAATTGCGCGGCGTTAAACAAGGTGCTGGGCATTGATAAAGTAAAATTTGAGCCAGTCATAATCCTAGAAACGGCAGTTGACCGCTAAAATTTGTCAATAAGGTTTTGTTTTTAATCATCAATTTCGTGTTCTAAACGTCCACCATGTTGGTGGCAGCGCTGCCAGCGTAATTGCCCATTTTTGCGACTCCCTGCCGTTGTTGCTCCTCCTAGCAGATATAGTCTGCGTCGTCGTCGCGCCTAGCCAGGAAGCCGCAAAAACGCACACTCACGCTCGTCCAACTGCCGTTTCTAGGATAAAAAAAAGCGAATTAGAGCGCACCAACAAAAAAGGCACCGTAGCCTAGCTGCGGTGCCTTTCTTGAGAACGCCAAACGACTTATGCTTCGCCGCCCGCCGCTACATCACTTGCAGCGACTTCGGTCGGCGCAGTAAATAAGGCTTTTTCAGCTTGCAATAGTGCTGCACGCTCTTCGGCTTCCCATGTTTCCTTCATCTTGCGAGCACGATGGTAAGCCAAGCCAGTACCGGCTGGAATCAAACGACCAACGATCACGTTTTCTTTCAAGCCACGCAAGGTGTCTTTCTTGCCCATGATCGCCGCTTCGGTCAGAACCCGGGTAGTCTCTTGGAACGATGCTGCCGAGATGAATGAATCGGTAGACAAAGAGGCTTTGGTGATACCCAACAAGATATTGTCATAGGTTGCTGGAATACCGCCCGCCGCAATAACACGGTCATTCTCACCGAGCAAATCAGAGCGTTCAACCTGTTCACCCATGATGTAGTTGGCATCACCTGGATTGACTACCACCACACGACGCAACATCTGACGCACAATCACTTCGATATGCTTGTCATTGATCTTCACGCCTTGCAAACGGTACACGTCTTGCACTTCATCGACGATGTAACGTGCCAATGCTTCGATACCGAGCAAGCGCAGAATATCTTGCGGATCTGCTGGACCATCGACAATCATCTCACCCTTGTTCACGACTTGACCGTCATGTACCAAGATTTGCTTGTCTTTGGCGATCAAGAATTCGTGCTTCTCACCATCCATATCGGTGATTTCGAGACGTTGCTTACCTTTGGTTTCTTTACCGAAAGCCACGGTACCGGTCACTTCCGCCAACATACCAGCGTCTTTTGGTGAGCGCGCTTCAAACAATTCAGCAACCCGTGGCAAACCACCGGTAATATCACGCGTCTTCTGCGATTCAGTTGGAATACGCGCCAATACTTCACCAACGTGCACTTGCTGACCGTCTTTCACGGTAATCAAAGCGCCCACTTGGAAGCCAATTGTCACTGCATGCTCGGTACCAGAGATTTTCACCTCTTCGCCCAATTCATTCAACAACTTCACTTGTGGCCGCAGTGATTTACCTGCGGCACTACCACGCCGTTTGGCATCGATCACCACCAGTGTGGACAAGCCAGTCACTTCATCAACCTGCTTCGCAACAGTGACGCCTTCTTCGACGTTTTCAAACTTCACGGTACCGGTGTATTCGGTAATGATAGGACGCGTCAATGGGTCCCATGTCGCCAAATCTGTACCGGCCTTGATGACCATACCGTCTTTCACGTTCAGCGTCGCACCGTAAGGCACTTTATGACGTTCACGCTCACGACCATGATCATCGGTAATTAACACTTCACCAGAACGGGAAATGACGATCTGATCACCTTTACCGTTGGTCACATAACGCATCGTGGCAGTAAAGCCAACTGTACCATTCGATTTCGCTTCCACCGATGACGCCACCGCAGCACGCGAAGCCGCACCACCAATGTGGAAGGTACGCATCGTCAACTGAGTACCAGGTTCACCGATTGACTGCGCCGCAATAACGCCGACTGCTTCACCAGCATTCACCATATTGCCACGACCCAAATCACGGCCATAGCACATCGCGCATAAACCATAACGGGTGTCGCAAGTCAGTGGTGTGCGCACTTTCACTTCATCGATACCCAGACGTTCGATTTCTTCAACTGCAGTTTCATCTAACAAAGTGCCAGCAGCATATAAAGTCGCTTGTGTTTCTGGATTCACGATGTCATTTGCAGCAACCCGACCCAAAATCAGATCACGCAAAGGCACATTCACTTCACCGCCTTCGACCAATGCCTTCATCGAAGCACCATTAGCAGTACCGCAATCATCTTCGATCACGACCAGATCTTGAGTCACGTCAACCAAACGACGTGTCAAGTAACCGGAGTTCGCTGTCTTCAACGCAGTATCGGCCAAACCTTTACGTGCGCCGTGGGTCGAAATAAAGTATTGCAACACGTTCAGACCTTCGCGGAAATTCGCGGTGATCGGTGTTTCAATAATCGAACCATCCGGTTTTGCCATCAGACCACGCATACCAGCCAACTGACGAATCTGTGCCGCAGAACCACGTGCACCGGAGTCGGCCATCATATAAATCGCATTAAACGATTCTTGCGTACCGACTGTGCCGTCACGACGTGTAACTGGTTCTACTTTCAGTTGTTCCATCATCGCCTTGCCGACTTCATCGCCGGTCTTGCCCCAGATATCCACAACCTTGTTGTAACGCTCACCGGCAGTCACCAAACCAGATGCATATTGCTGTTCGATCTGTTTCACTTCGTGCTCAGCACTTGCCAGCAAAGTGACTTTTTGTGGTGGTACCAGCATATCGTCGATACAGATCGAGATACCCGCACGAGTCGCCAAACGGAAGCCGGATTGCATCAATTGATCGGCGAACACCACCGTTGCGCGCAGACCGCACTTACGGAATGAGGTGTCGATCAGTTTAGAAATTTCTTTCTTCTTCAAGGCGCGATTCAATACTGAGAACGGCAAACCTTTTGGCAAAATTTCGGACAGAATCGCACGACCCACTGTGGTTTCATAACGCTTGATGGTTTTCACAAACTCACCAGTCGCTGGGTCTTTTGGATACTCGGTAATGCGCACGGTAACGCGCGTCATCAATTCGACTTCCTTGTTGTCCCATGCGCGAATCGCTTCGGCAACGTCAGGGAACATCATGCCCTCGCCTTTGCCGTTGATTTTCTCACGTGTCGCATAGTACAGACCCAACACGATATCTTGTGAAGGCACGATAGACGGTTCGCCGTTAGATGGGAACAGAATATTGTTTGATGCCAGCATCAAGGTACGTGCTTCCATTTGCGCTTCGATTGACAAAGGCACGTGTACCGCCATTTGGTCACCGTCGAAGTCGGCGTTAAATGCCGCGCAAACCAGTGGGTGCAATTGAATCGCTTTACCTTCAATCAGGACCGGCTCGAATGCCTGAATACCTAAACGGTGCAAAGTTGGCGCACGGTTTAACATGACTGGATGTTCGCGAATCACTTCTTCCAGAATATCCCAGACCACAGGTTCCTGAATTTCAACTAATTTCTTGGCCGCCTTGATGGTGGTCGCTAAACCCATCAACTCCAGTTTATTGAAGATGAACGGTTTGAATAATTCCAATGCCATCAATTTTGGCAAACCGCATTGATGCAGCTTCAGTTGTGGCCCCACCACGATCACGGAACGACCAGAGTAATCAACGCGCTTACCAAGCAAGTTTTGACGGAAACGACCGCCCTTACCCTTGATCATTTCGGCCAATGACTTCAATGGACGCTTGTTCGCACCAGTCATTGCTTTACCGCGACGACCGTTATCCAATAATGAATCAACCGCTTCTTGCAACATCCGTTTTTCATTACGGGTAATGATTTCCGGTGCGCGCAATTCCATCAAGCGCTTCAAACGGTTGTTACGGTTGATTACGCGACGGTATAAATCGTTCAGATCGGAAGTCGCAAAACGACCACCATCTAGCGGCACCAATGGGCGCAACTCTGGTGGCAGCACTGGCAATACTTCCATGATCATCCAGTCTGGCTTGATGCCAGAGCGTTGGAACGCTTCCAGCACTTTCAAACGCTTGGAGTATTTCTTGATCTTGGCTTCAGATTTGGATTCTTTCAGCTCTGTGCGCAATGTTTCGGCATCACGATCGATATCAATCGAGCGCAATAATTCACGGATACCTTCTGCACCCATGAACGCGGTGAACTCGTCGCCGTACTCTTCATACTTGGCGGCGTAATCGTCTTCCGACATGATTTGGCATTTTTTCAGCGGGGTCATGCCAGGGTCAGTGACCACATAGGCTTCAAAATACAACACGCGTTCGATATCACGCAATGTCATATCCAATACCATACCCAAACGGGAAGGCAACGATTTCAAAAACCAAATGTGCGCTGTCGGCGAAGCCAGCTCAATGTGACCCATGCGCTCACGGCGCACTTTTGCCAAAGTGACTTCAACACCGCACTTTTCGCAAATAACACCGCGATGCTTGAGGCGCTTATATTTGCCGCACAGGCATTCGTAATCTTTAATAGGGCCAAAAATTTTGGCACAAAACAAGCCATCACGCTCAGGCTTGAATGTGCGGTAGTTGATGGTTTCCGGCTTTTTTACTTCACCGTAGGACCACGAACGGATTTTTTCGGGAGACGCAAGACCAATTTTGATCGCGTCGAATTGTTCATTGGGCTGAACTTGCTTGAATAAATCGAGCAGGGCTTTCATGTATCACTCCAGTTGGTGTGAAAAATCTGTTGCTAAACCAAACCATCAATTCGGATTTACAGTGTATTTCACTGTAAATCCGATCTTGATTAATTACGCTCGAGGTCGATGTCGATACCAAGTGAGCGGATTTCCTTAACTAAAACGTTAAACGATTCCGGCATACCCGCTTCGATCACGTGATCGCCTTTAACGAGATTTTCGTACACTTTGGTACGGCCATTCACGTCATCCGACTTCACGGTCAACATCTCTTGCAGAACATACGATGCGCCATACGCTTCGAGTGCCCAGACTTCCATCTCACCGAAACGCTGGCCACCGAACTGGGCTTTACCGCCCAGTGGTTGCTGCGTGACCAGAGAGTAAGGACCAGTTGAACGCGCATGCATCTTGTCATCGACCAGATGGTGCAATTTCAGAACGTGCATATAACCAACCGTGACATTACGCTCAAACGATTCACCAGTGCGACCATCATACAAAGTCACTTGGTTTTTCGATGGTGTCATGCCGAGCTGCTTGGCGATTTCGTCCGGGTAAGCCAAATCTAGCATACGACGAATTTCTTCTTCGTTAGCACCGTCGAATACTGGTGTCGCAAATGGCACACCGTTCTTCAAGTTCGATGCCAATTCCAGTACATCAGCATCAGACAAACCATCGATGTCTTCTGTTTTGCCAGATTCGTTGTAAATCTTTTTCAGGAAGCCTTTGAGTTCTTCAATCTTGGCTTTTGCTTTCAGCATTTCGCCGATACGCAAACCGAGACCTTTTGCAGCCCAACCCAAATGCACTTCCAAGACCTGACCAACGTTCATCCGTGATGGAACACCGAGTGGGTTCAACACGATATCTGCTGGCGTACCATCGGCCATGTAAGGCATATCTTCAATCGGCACAATGCGTGACACCACACCCTTGTTACCGTGACGACCTGCCATTTTGTCACCAGGTTGCAAGCGACGCTTCACAGCCAGATAGACCTTCACCATCTTTTGTACGCCTGGTGGCAATTCATCGCCTTGCGTCAATTTGGTGCGCTTTTCTTCAAAAGCCAAATCAAACTGATGACGTTTTTCAGCGATAGAATCTTTAATCGCTTCCAACGCACGGGCAGCATCTTCATCAGCAGGGCGAATATCGAACCAGTGGTAACGATCTAAATCAGCCAGATATTCCTTGCTGATTTTAGTACCCTTGGCCAATTTCGCTGGACCACCGTTGGCGACTTTGCCGATCAACATACGTTCCAAACGCTCAAAAGCATCGCCTTCAACGATACGCAACTGATCGTTCAAATCGAGGCGATAGCGCTTCAATTCGTCGTCAATAATTTGTTGCGCACGCTTGTCGCGCTGAATGCCTTCACGTGTGAAAACTTGCACATCAATCACGGTACCGACCATACCTGAAGGCACACGCAATGATGTATCTTTTACGTCCGACGCTTTTTCACCGAAAATCGCACGCAGCAATTTTTCTTCCGGCGTCAATTGAGTTTCGCCTTTTGGCGTCACTTTACCGACCAAGGTATCACCAGCCGTCACTTCTGCGCCGATGTACACAATACCAGACTCATCCAGACGGGCTAATTGATTTTCAGCCAGATTCGAAATATCACGGGTGATTTCTTCGGCACCGAGCTTGGTATCACGTGCCACTACTGATAATTCTTCGATATGAATGGAAGTATAGCGATCATCCGCCACCACTTTTTCAGAAATCAAAATCGAATCTTCGAAGTTATACCCATTCCAAGGCATAAATGCGACCAGCATGTTCTGACCCAGCGCTAATTCGCCCAAATCAGTCGATGCGCCATCAGCCAACACGTCACCGCGCGCCACCATATCGCCTACTTTGACGATAGGACGTTGGTTGATATTGGTGTTCTGGTTAGAACGGGTGTATTTGATGAGGTTATAAATATCCACACCAACTTCACCGGCAGTTGCCTCAGCATCGTTAACACGAATCACGATACGACCTGCGTCAATGTAATCAACCTTACCACCGCGCAACGCTTGTACAGTCGTACCCGAATCGACCGCGACTGTGCGCTCGATACCAGTACCCACAAATGCCTTTTCAGGACGCAAGCATGGTACCGCTTGACGTTGCATGTTGGCACCCATCAACGCACGGTTCGCATCATCGTGCTCCAAGAACGGAATCAAGGAAGCCGCAACCGATACGACTTGGCCAGTGGCCACGTCCATGTACTGAACCCGCTCTGGCGAAACCAAAATAGTTTCACCTGCTTGACGTGCTGACACCAGCTCATCATTCAAGCGGCCTTCACCATCGATAGTTGCATTCGCCTGCGCGATAATGTAACGACCTTCTTCAATCGCGGACAAGTAATCAATCTGATTGGTAATCTTGCTATCGACAACCTTACGATAAGGTGTTTCAAGGAAACCATATTCATTCAGGCGTGCATACAGCGCCAACGAATTGATCAGACCAATGTTTGGACCTTCAGGTGTTTCAATTGGGCAAACCCGACCATAATGGGTAGGATGCACGTCGCGCACCTCAAAGCCAGCGCGCTCGCGGGTCAAGCCACCAGGTCCCAAAGCAGAAATACGACGCTTATGCGTGATCTCTGACAATGGATTGGTTTGATCCATAAATTGTGACAACTGTGAAGAACCAAAAAACTCACGAATTGCCGCCGATATCGGTTTTGAGTTAATCAAATCGTGCGGCATCAAATTATCCGCTTCGGCCTGACCTAAACGTTCTTTAACAGCACGCTCAACCCGTACCAACCCAGCACGGAACTGATTTTCCGCTAATTCACCTACACAACGTACACGACGATTACCTAAGTGATCAATATCATCCACTTCACCGCGACCATTGCGCAATTCAACCAAGATCTTGATCACCGCCAAGATATCTTCGTTTGACAAAGTCATCGCACCGGTCAGCTCATCACGACCAATACGGCGATTAAATTTCATACGACCAACAGCCGACAGATCGTAACGCTCTTCACTATAGAACAAGCCATTGAACAGCGCTTCGACTGAATCTTCAGTTGGTGGTTCGCCTGGGCGCATCATGCGATAAATCGCCACGCGCGCGGCCATTTGATCTACCGTGTCATCCGCACGTAAAGTCTGAGAAATGTAAGACCCTTGATCCAAATCGTTGGTATACAAAGTTTGGATATCAGTCACACTTGCTTCACGCAAACGACCCAGCAAGTCTTCGGTCAATTCATCATTGGCATTGGCAACCACTTCGCCAGTTTCGGCGTCAACGATATTTTTGGCTAAAACACGACCCAACAAATAGTCTTCTGGCACTGAAATATGCTTGATACCAGCGCCTTCAATTTCACGCACATGTTTCGCGTTAACCCGCTTATCTTTAGCGACGATGACCTTGCCGGATTTATCGGTAATATCAAAACGTGCCACTTCACCGCGCAAACGCTCCGAGACGAATTCCATCTCAGCACCATCGCTATGCAGCTTGAAATTATCAAAGACAAAGAAATTTGCCAAAATCTGTTCGTTGCTCATGCCGATGGCGCGCAACAAAATCGTTACCGGCATCTTGCGACGGCGATCGATACGGAAAAACAGAATATCTTTTGGATCAAATTCAAAATCCAGCCATGAACCACGGTAAGGAATGATACGTGCGGAAAATAATAACTTCCCGGACGAATGGGTCTTGCCGCGATCATGCTCAAAGAACACACCGGGTGAGCGATGTAACTGAGAAACAATCACCCGCTCGGTGCCGTTAATCACAAAAGAACCAGTGTCTGTCATGAGTGGTAATTCACCCATATAGACTTCTTGCTCTTTCATTTCTTTAACGACAGGCTTGGTCGGCGATTCTTTATCCAAAATCACCAAACGTACCTTGGCACGTAAGGGTGACGCGAAAGTGAGACCGCGCAACTGACATTCTTTGACATCGAATGCCGGATCGCCTAAAACATAAGACAGAAATTCTAAACGAGCGAACCCATTATGCGACACGATCGGGAAAATGGACGAGAAGGCAGATTGCAAGCCCTCATTTTTGCGTGCCAACGGTGCTTTGTCGGCTTGCAAAAAGCCCAAATATGACTCGAGCTGGGTCGCCAGCAGGAACGGAACGTTGTGGACGTTAGCGCGTTTCGCAAAAGATTTACGAATTCGCTTCTTCTCAGTAAATGAGTAGTGCATGGACACTCCGTGAGTGACAAGGAAGGATGGAGAATTCAAGCTTCAATTCAGAAATGAACTTCATTTAAAAAATGAAACTTCAAGTCTCAACCCTGTACCTTATATACTTCTGAACAAAACCAATACGACAAAGAAGCCAAAGAGGAACCTTCTCTTTCAAGAAGGTTCCTAACTCTGACCAGAGCAAATCTTGCGACCTGCTCGAATATACGACAATTACTTGATGTCGGCTTTCGCGCCAGCTTCTTCCAATTTCTTTTTAGCAGCTTCTGCGTCAGCTTTGGAAACGCCTTCCTTAACTGTCTTAGGTGCGCCATCAACGACATCTTTTGCTTCTTTCAAACCCAAACCAGTCAATTCACGCACTGCTTTGATGACGCCTACTTTGTTTGCGCCAACGTCAGACAAGATTACGTTGAATTCAGTTTGTTCTTCAGCAGCAGCACCTGCAGCAGCAACAGCAGGACCTGCTGACATTGCAGCAGCTGAAACACCAAATTTTTCTTCGAAAGCTTTCACTAAGTCGTTCAAGTCCATAACAGACATTGCACCAACTGCTTCCAAAATTTCATCTTTACTTAATGCCATTTGAAACTCCAATATTTTTGATTACATCGATTCGAATTTGACGAAAAAATCTATTAAGCTTCAGCAGGTGCTGCGCTACCAGATTCTTTCTTTGCGGCCAAAGCAGCCAAAGCACGTGCAAATGCGGACACTGGTGCCTGCATCATGCCCATTACTTGTGCCAACAGGACTTCACGACTTGGGATACTTGCCAATGCAACAACACCTGCTTTGTCAAGGGATTTTCCAGCGTAATTACCTGCTTTGATTACCAGCTTATCGTTACCTTTTGCAAAGTCTTGTACAACTTTAGCAGCAGCAACAGCATCAGCCGAAATTGCATAGATCAAGGGACCAGTCATTTCAGATGCTAAGCTAGCAAACACTGTGCCTTCTACTGCGCGACGTGCTAATGTATTTTTCAATACACGCATGTAAACGCCTTCAGCACGCGCAGCCGCACGTAGTTTCGTCAAATGACCGACCTGGATGCCACGATATTCAGCTACGACGATAGTCTGTGCAGTTGCTACCTTTGCAGAGACTTCAGCGACGACGGCCTTTTTGTCATTCAGATTGAGACTCACGGTCAACCTCCATTAGTGATAAACCTATTGCGCACCGGGATGATGCGATTTCGGTATATCGTTTCGAACACGGCGTCCGAAGTTAGGAGTTTCACTGGCAAGCCAGTATGTAACTACAAAACTTGTTCGGGTCCACCATCTGCGTTGGGAATAGTTGCAATCGATAAAATCTGATAAGCACTACGGTTTAACTTTGCCTCAAGTTGCAGGCATCGCCCAACGGTCTTTGACACTCTGCATGAGTTAACTCACACAGCCCAAAGATGCGCCGTATGCATCAGCGATGCATACGGACTTAATACTTTTTTACGCAGAAAGATTGCCGTGATCAACACGCACACCTGCACCCATTGTGGATGAGATGGAAATCTTGCGTAAATAAACGCCTTTGCTGGATGCAGGTTTTGCTTTGTTTAAAGCTTCAACCAAAGCCAACAGATTTGATTTTAAATCGGCATCGGCAAACGATTTACGACCAATGGTCGAATGGATGATACCGGCCTTATCAGTACGGTACTGAACTTGACCGGCTTTTGCGTTTTTCACCGCAGTCGCAACGTCTGGAGTTACGGTACCAACCTTTGGATTTGGCATCAAGCCACGCGGACCCAATACCTGACCTAATGTACCAACGATACGCATAGTGTCTGGCGAAGCGATGACAACATCAAAAGGCATATCGCCCGCTTTGATGCGCTCAGCCAAATCTTCCATACCAACTACGTCAGCACCAGCGGCTTTAGCTTCTTCCGCTTTTGCGCCTTGTGCAAAGACCGCTACGCGTACTGTTTTACCTGTACCGGCTGGCAATACCACTGCGCCACGCACAACTTGGTCAGATTTCTTAGGATCCACACCCAATTGAATCGATACATCGATCGACTCATTAAATTTTGCCGTTGCACATTCTTTGATCAAGCTAATTGCGTTGTCAAAAGAATAGACTTTTAAGCGATCTACTTTAGTTGCAAGCAACTTTGCTTTTTTAGTTAACTTAGCCATTACAGACCCTCCACCGTGATACCCATTGAACGGGCAGATCCTGCAATCGTGCGAATCGCTGCTTCCATGTCCGCTGCAGTCAAATCTGCGCGCTTGGTGGTTGCGATTTCTTCCGCTTGTTTGCGTGTGATCGAACCAACTTTGTCAGTATGTGGCTTCGCGGAACCTTTGGTAATGCCAGCTGCTTTTTTGATCATGTAAGTTGCTGGAGGCGTTTTCATGACGAATGTAAACGACTTATCAGCAAATGCAGTGATCACAACAGGAATTGGCATACCTGGTTCAACACCTTGGGTTTGCGCATTGAATGCTTTGCAAAATTCCATGATGTTCAAACCACGTTGACCCAATGCTGGACCAATTGGAGGGGATGGATTTGCTTTACCGGCTGGCACTTGCAGCTTGATAAAACCGATGATTTTTTTTGCCATGATGGCTCCTTCATTAATTGAGTGGTAGCGCTTAAAGTTGATTGCTCAACTGTAAGCTCCTCTTGAGATGCTTTGTCTGAATTTAACTAACTATTCATTAGCCGGGCTTCAGGTGCCCAAATTTTGCTTATCGACCAGCTTAGACTTTTTCGACTTGCGCAAAATCCAGATCAACCGGAGTTGCGCGACCAAAAATCGTGACAGTGACACGCACTTTTGATTTTAAATAATTTACTTCTTCTACGCTGCCGTTAAAGTCGGTAAATGGTCCTTCTTTAATACGCACCACTTCACCCACTTCGTACAATACTTTAGGTCTTGGCTTCTCCACGCCATCCTGCATTTGCTGCAGAATTTTGTCGATTTCCTTTTGTGGGATCGGGGACGGCTTATTTGACTTGCCGCCGATAAATCCAGTCACCTTATTGGTATTTTTTACCAAATGCCAAGTGTCATCGGTCATTTCCATTTCAACAAACACATAGCTTGGAAACAGACGACGCTCGGTTACTGTCTTTTTGCCGTTCTTTACTTCAATTACTTCCTCGGTCGGCACTAAAATTTGACCGAATTTATCTTGCATTTCAGCGCGCTCGATGCGCTCCACCAAAGCACGCTGTACGCTTTTTTCCATACCGGAATAAGCGTGTACTGCAAACCATTTCTTTGCACTTTTTGGCACAGAAATGTTTGCAGCTTCGTTTGTTTGATCTTCTTGCAGACTTTCGCTCATTATTTTTTCAACCCAAGAATGACGTCATATAGCAAGAACTCCAGTAACTTATCGGTGCCCCACAAGAATATTGCCATCACAAGCACAAATCCGAACACCACTGCAGTAATCTGCCCGGCTTCTTTTCTGCTTGGCCAGACCACTTTTTTTGTTTCCCGCACGGATTCTTTGGCAAATGCAAAAAATTCACGCCCGGTTTCGGAAGTCCACATCAACGCAAGTGCGACCAAAAGTCCACCAACAAGTGCCGCAGCACGAATATAAGTTGGTTGACCAGCAAGCACATAAAACCCAGCAATACCCGCAACAATAGCGATAATAGCCAATATGACTTTATATTTTCCGCCTGAAGTGCTGACGGTCTGTATTGGTTGATTCGACATTCTTGATCTACTTTCGGCGCCCTGCGGCTAAAAATTTGGCAGGGGCGGAGGGAATCGAACCCCCAACCTTCGGTTTTGGAGACCGACGCTCTGCCAATTGAGCTACACCCCTACGCTTAAAAACGACTCAAATGACAAAGGCGATCGCTTGTGCGATCACCTTTCTCAATTTGCTGTTTAACCAGCGATAATTTTAGCAACAACACCAGCACCAACGGTACGACCACCTTCACGAATCGCGAAGCGCAAGCCTTCTTCCATCGCGATCGGGTTGATCAGCTTGACGGTGATGGAGACGTTATCACCTGGCATGACCATTTCTTTGTCCTTTGGCAATTCGATGGAGCCTGTTACGTCCGTGGTACGGAAGTAGAATTGTGGACGGTAGTTGTTGAAGAATGGGGTGTGACGGCCACCTTCATCTTTGGACAAGACGTAGATTTCGCCAGTGAAGTGGTCATGTGGCTTGATGGTGCCTGGCTTGGCCAAGACTTGACCGCGTTGGATGTCTTCACGCTTGGTACCACGCAACAGTACGCCGACGTTGTCGCCTGCTTGACCTTGGTCGAGCAGTTTGCGGAACATTTCAACACCAGTGCAGGTGGTTTTGACAGTGTCTCTGATGCCGACGATTTCGATTTCTTCGCCGACTTTGATGATGCCGCGCTCTACACGACCAGTGACGACAGTACCACGACCAGAGATGGAGAAGACGTCTTCAACTGGTAACAGGAAGGCGCCGTCAACCGCACGTTCTGGGGTTGGGATGTAGTTGTCGAGTGCGTCAGCGAGTTTCATGATGGCTTCTTCGCCGAGGGGACCTTTGTCGCCTTCGAGTGCTAATTTGGCTGAACCTTGGATGATGGGGAGGTCGTCACCTGGGAATTCGTATTTGGAGAGTAATTCGCGTACTTCCATTTCAACCAGTTCTAACAGTTCAGCGTCGTCAACCATGTCGCATTTGTTGAGGAAGACGATGATGTAGGGAACACCAACTTGGCGTGCCAAGAGGATGTGTTCACGGGTTTGTGGCATTGGGCCGTCAGCGGCTGAGCAGACTAGGATGGCGCCGTCCATTTGGGCAGCACCGGTGATCATGTTTTTGACGTAGTCGGCGTGGCCTGGGCAGTCAACGTGGGCGTAGTGACGTGATGCTGTTTCGTATTCGACGTGCGCAGTGTTGATGGTGATACCACGTGCTTTTTCTTCTGGCGCTGCATCGATTTCGTCGTATTTTTTGGCTTCGCCACCAAATTTCGCTGACAGGACTGTTGCAATCGCTGCTGTCAGTGTTGTTTTACCGTGATCGACGTGACCAATTGTGCCTACATTGACGTGCGGCTTGGTGCGCTCAAACTTACCTTTTGCCATTTCAAATTTCCTTCAAAAAGAACGATTAGATTAATTGCTCATCTCATTTTTATTCAACGAGATGAGCTTTCCGATTTTAATACTGAATTTAAATACTTAGCTTAATACTAGACAAAGCTTACTTCGCTTTTGCCGTTACGATTGCATCGATCACATTCTTTGGTGCTTCAGCATAATGCTTGAATTCCATCGTATATGTCGCACGACCTTGTGTTGCAGAACGCAAGGAGGTTGAGTAACCAAACATCTCAGACAAAGGCACTTCTGCTTTGATGATCTTACCGCCGCCGCCAGGGATCTCATCCATACCTTGAACCATACCACGACGTGAAGACAAATCGCCCATCACAGTACCAGCATAATCTTCAGGCGTTTCTACTTCCACCGCCATCATTGGTTCCAGAATAACTGGGCTAGCTTTCCGGCAACCATCTTTAAATGCCATCGATGCAGCCATACGGAACGCATTTTCATTCGAGTCAACGTCATGGTATGAACCGAAGAACAATGTAACCTTCACATCAACCACTGGATAACCAGCCAACACGCCTGAGGTCAATGTTTCAAGCACACCCTTTTCAACTGCAGGGATATATTCACGAGGAACGGTACCGCCTTTGATTGCGTCAACGAATTCAAAACCTTTACCTGGCTCTTGTGGTTCGATCTTCAAAACAACGTGACCATATTGACCACGACCACCCGATTGCTTAACGAATTTACCTTCGATCTCTTCGCAAGTTTTGCGAATTGTTTCGCGGTAAGCAACCTGTGGCTTACCGACAGTCGCTTCCACGCCGAATTCGCGCTTCATACGATCAACGATAATTTCCAGATGCAATTCGCCCATACCACCGATAATGGTCTGACCTGATTCTTCGTCTGTTTTTACACGGAAAGAAGGATCTTCTTGCGCCAAACGATTCAAAGCCAAGCCCATTTTTTCTTGGTCGGCCTTAGTTTTTGGCTCAACTGCCTGAGAAATAACTGGCTCAGGGAACACCATTTTTTCCAAAGTAATTACGGCGGATGGATCGCATAAAGTTTCGCCTGTCGTCGCATCTTTCAATCCGACTGCTGCAGCGATATCCCCTGCGCGTACTTCTTTGATTTCTTCACGTTGATTAGCGTGCATTTGCAAAATACGGCCAAGACG
>OFSE01000021.1_pt1 | contig 52643 bp, 51 predicted proteins | sample 1543261 | NCBI WGS metagenome assembly OFSE01 (sample SAMN07774225, study PRJEB24372) | wastewater metagenome | isolation source: Exp Tend VB 50WW | collected 2016-02 | reverse complement strand
AATAAAATTTGCAATGAGGCTCTATAACTAAGCGCAGCCAGCGACTCAATCAGCATCGGAGTCACTGGCATTCGCCAACAACATCGCATCGCCATAACTAAAAAACCGATAACGCTCACGAATCGCATGGGCATACGCGGCGCGAATCGCATCGACACCAGCAAAGGCCGACACCAGCATCAGCAAGGTTGATTTTGGCAAATGAAAATTGGTGATCAGTTTATCCACCGTTTTAAACACATAACCCGGCGTGATAAACAAACGCGTATCGGCACTACCTGCCTGCAAATGACCGCTTTGCGAGGCCGACTCCAGCGCCCGCATACTGGTAGTACCCACCGCCACCACCGCCTTGCCCGCCGCCTTGGCTGCTTCAATTAGCGCCACGGTTTCTGGCGGCACGGTATACCACTCGCTATGCATCACATGCTCACTCAAATTCTCGGTGCGCACCGGTTGAAACGTACCCGCGCCGACATGTAAAGTCACATACGCTAACTGCACACCCTTGGCGCGACATTGTTCCAACAACGCATGATCAAAATGCAGCCCGGCAGTTGGCGCTGCCACCGCGCCAGGCACGCGTGAATACACAGTCTGATAACGCTGCTCGTCAAAATCATCAGCTTCATGATTGATATACGGCGGCAATGGCAAACGCCCATATTGTTCAATCAAAGCAAACACGTCACCCGGAAAATGCAGTGTAAAAAATTCGCCAGCGCGCTCGCCCACCAACACATCAAACGCCTCCGCCAAACGAATACGGCTGCCTGCCTGCGGTGATTTTGAGGCGCGCACTTGCGCATGCACGCTATGTGCGCCATCGGCATTGTTGATCACTCGCTCGACCAGCATTTCTACTTTGCCGCCACTTTCCTTCACGCCAAAAAAACGCGCCTTCAATACCCGCGTGTCGTTAAACACCAGCACATCACCCGCCGACAGCTCGCCCAACACGTCGCTAAACTGCAGGTCACGCAAACCCGTATGCGTGACCTGCAGCAGGCGCGACGCACTGCGCTCGGGCAAAGCGGTTTGCGCAATCAACTCTGGTGGCAAATCAAAATCAAAATCACTTAACGTGTACATGGGGACACTAACTTCCATTCATTTCTACTTCCTTAAAAACATATACTGGATATAGTATAAAAATTAACGCCGGTCTTTAAAGCGGAAATTGCCTTATTTTTAGCTATACTGCCACTTTTTTGTAAATTAACTGAGAATACGAAAGCCCGCAGAAGGTGCGCAAATAAGCCAACAGCAGCCGGAATCGCTCAAACCGAACAAATCGCGCCATCATGCGCCAGATTCACAACGCCGCCTATTGCCTATTGAATCTTCAGTTACAACTGTATAAAAAACCAGTAGAATGCAAAATCATTCGCAAAACCTTGCATTTTACCCCATGCCAGTTGCCGAGACACCTATTGCCGCAGTTGATGCAGTTGATGCCCTTGCTGTCGTTGCTGCCAAGCCTGCCGCCAAAGCAGCGACTACCAAGGCCAAAGCACCCAACAAAACCCTCAGCGAAAAATTCGCCAAGCTGGGCTTGCGCACCGATATGGATTTCGTCTTGCATCTACCGCTGCGTTACGAAGACGAAACCGAAATCACCTCCATGCACGACGCCAGCTTGCGCGGTGGCAGCGCGGTGCAAATCGAAGGCGTGGTGACTGCTTGCGAAATCCAATACCGACCACGCCGCCAACTCACCGTCACCATCCGTGACGACAGCGCACAAGTGGTGCTACGTTTTCTGAATTTCTATGGCAGCCAAACCAAGCAAATGGCGGTCGGCAACCGGGTGCGCGCCCGGGGCGAATTGCGGCACGGCTTTTTTGGTGCTGAGATGGTGCACCCCAATTACAAAATCGTGACCGAAGGCGCAGCACTGCCAACTGCCTTAACACCCGTATACCCGGCTGGCGAAGGGGTCTCGCAAGCGATGTTGCGCAAGGCCATCGCCAACGCGCTCGGCAAAGTGCAATGGCACGACACGCTCTCAGCAAGCAGACTAAAAAATCTTAAACTGCTCGGCTTTGAAGCCGCCGTCAAACTATTACACACACCACCGCCCGACGCCGATCAATACGCCTTACTGAATCACGAGCACCCCGCTTGGGAGCGCATGAAATTCGACGAACTGCTAGCGCAACAACTCTCCCTGAAACGCGCCCAAGCCGCACGCCGCGCCAAAGGTGCCACTGCCCTCAGCGTGGTCGGCGAATTATGCAATGCATTTTTAATGACGCTGCCATTTCAACTCACCCAAGCGCAAGAACGGGTGCTGGCAGAAATTCGCAGCGACTTAAAACAAGCCTACCCCATGCAACGCCTTCTGCAAGGCGATGTCGGCAGCGGCAAAACCATCGTCGCCGCGCTCGCCGCCACACAGGCCATCGACAGCGGCTTTCAAGCTGCACTGATGGCACCCACCGAAATTTTGGCGGAACAGCATTTTCGTAAAATCGCAGGCTGGCTAGAACCGCTCGGCATCAAAACCGCTTGGCTCACTGGCAGCATGAAAAGCAAAGAAAAGCGCGCCGCGTTAGCCTTAATCGCCTCCGGTGAAGCGCAACTGGTAATCGGCACCCATGCCATCATTCAAGATCATGTGCAGTTCGCCAAACTTGGCCTAGTGATCGTCGATGAGCAACATCGCTTCGGCGTCGCACAACGCCTCAGCTTGCGCAACAAAGGCATGGCCAACGACAAGCTTGCTAACAATACTGCGCAGTCTGCCCAGTCCGCACAGGCCATCCCGCATCAACTAATGATGTCCGCCACACCGATTCCGCGCACGCTGGCCATGACCTATTACGCCGATCTCGAAGTCTCGGTGATCGACCAACTACCGCCCGGCCGCACCCCCATCGTCACCCGCGTCATCGACCAAACTCGGCGCGAAGAAGTGATCGAACGGGTACACGCCGCCGCGCAAGAAGGCAAACAAATTTACTGGGTCTGCCCACTCATCGAAGAATCAGAAACCCTACAACTACAAACCGCCACCGACACCCACGCCATGCTTAGCGCTGCCCTGTCCGACCTACAAGTCGGCCTGGTACACGGACGCTTAAAACCCGCCGAAAAACAAGCCGTGATGGACGCCTTCACACGCAATCAAATACAAGTCTTGGTCGCCACCACGGTGATCGAAGTCGGTGTCGATGTGCCGAACGCCAGCCTAATGGTAATCGAACACGCCGAACGTTTCGGCCTATCACAACTACACCAACTACGCGGCCGCGTAGGGCGCGGCGCAGCCGCCAGTGTCTGCCTGCTGCTCTACCAAGCGCCACTAGGCGGCACCGCCAAACAACGCCTAATGACCATGCGCGAAAGCACAGACGGCTTCGAAATCGCCCGCAAAGACCTACAACTCAGAGGCCCCGGCGAATTCTTAGGCGCCCGCCAATCAGGCGAAGCCATGCTGCGCTTCGCCGACCTCGAAACCGATCAATACCTAGTAGAAAAGGCGCGTCAGCTCGCTAGTGAATTGCTGGCAAATGATACCGCTACTGTGGAGGCGCATTTGCAACGGTGGATGGGGTTGCGGGAGGAGTTTTTGCGGGTTTGAAGGTTTGTACAGCGGTACTCAACATTAACCGTAAAATAAGCAATATGACCGAGATTCAGTATGGTTATTCATCTATTTCATAAATAAACTTCCGGAACAATAATTTATTTCATTTCTTCGATGTTTAGGCCATCTTTATTCGAATCGAATTCATATAGCACAATTGCATTTTTCGTTGAAAAACATTTTCCAAGTTCAATACTGGACGATAGCGTTACTTCTGCATTAGAAAATTTTAACCTCGTTGCTTGCCCCCGATTATCAAATATCCACCACATAATTTCGCCATCATTAATTATCGTTTCATAGTGATTTAGTGATTTACCTATTTTTTTTCAAAATTCTCTCTCAACATATATGCAGGCTGAAAGCATATCTCTATATATTGGCTAGGTAGAAACTCGCCTAATCCAAATATTTTTCCTCGATGATTTTTGATTTTCTGCATTGTTGCTAATAAATTTTTTCTAAGCAATTCTATTTCGACTTGTTTTTTAAGTCATCAATAATGAACGCTATAATTCCAATTAAGAAAAAAGAAATAATTGAATAGGTAATCCATTTTTTTATATTCATGTGACAACATCACTAGAAAACGAACCATCATCTCCATTGATACCAGCTGCGCGATCCGGCCAATTTTCTAGTGTTTGATATTCCATAGCTCGATCCAGTGTACCAGCGCTAGGCTGTAATATCCCGAAGGTCACGATAACCTTCTGCATACTTTCCTGCCTCCACAAAATTTCGAATATCATTGATTTGAGAAAAATTAAGCTCTATTGAGGGAGAAGTACTATTTACTGAAGAAGAAGCCATATTTATCCTTTATTAGACATTGATTTGATGTGGTTACGAAGAAAGTTAGTGACGATTTGGTCTATCTGAATGAAGTCTCTGCCGATGGGTTTGGCGATAAGATATCTGATATGCAAAGTGTCACCGATTTTTCGGTCTGCGTTGAACTTAACTGACCAATCGCCTGGATCTTCAACGCCGACAAACTTTCCATCCTGCGCTTTGAAAACGTAAGTCGTTGTTTGTGTACGTGGTTCTTGCTCTCCAATGTGTGTATGATAAATATCGTAAGTGCCTTCCCTTCCAGCACGATATTCCGCACTAGGGCGATTTGGATCATAATCATTAATTGCATTTCTAATTCTGAATTCTGTTCTTCCACCGCTATCTGCTGATAATTCGACAAATATATAAATCTCGTCAGGTCTTGAAAGGCCATCAGGATTGAGCGGCTCCATACTCGGATATTTGCAACGTATAATCATCAAGTGATTTGTCGGCTTTTTCGCTCTGTATGTTTCAGGCATGAGAAAAGTCATTTGCGTTCCACCATCTTCAAGTCTAATTTCTTCTATGACATTGGGATCGAAATTATTTTTACAGCCGATGACAAACAATGACGGCAATAGGAAAGCAATGCACTTACCTATTCGAACGCAAGGCAATAGTTTTTGTAGACGGACGTGTTTCCACAATAAATACAACAATCGTTGATACCGAAAATTCATGATTATTTTTCTTTCAATATTCATCCATGCATCCTTATGAAATTTTGCACACTGCTGTTATTAAGCTTTGCTGACAACCATGCACTGCCTTCAATTATAAATATTGGCTTTTTAAATAGTTATAATTTTCCATTAAATTAAGAACAATATTTCATGACTAGGTCTGCTTGAATATACATGATGCAATCATACTCAAGCTGTCTGAGCATTAAATGATCGCAATCCAGTCAATTTTCCCATTTCCCATAAAAGAGACCGCTGCACAACTGTAGCGAGCGGCCAGAGTTTGCGTTGAGAAGCGCACCTGTACGACTGGTCAGCGAGCATCGCAAACTCAAAATTTGGCCGCGCAGTAGGCTGTGCAGAGGTCTCTAAATGGCGATACTCTAGCGTTACCTTTTAGCTGAAGACGGCCATGACAACTACCTCATTAAAACTCTCTGATGATCTCAAACAAAGGGCGGCGGCGATTGCGCAGGAGCTTGGTATGACACCGCATGCGTTTATGGTGGATGCGATTCGCAAAGCATCGGATGCGGCTGAAAAGCATGCCGAATTCGTGGCGCAAGCTAAAGCCGCGCGCAAAAAAATGCTGAAGACTGGTTTGGGCTTTGAGGCCGAGGCGGTACACAACTATTTGCGCGAACGCATTGCCGCCGCTAGCAAGCCTACAACCAAGAGAAAGACCCAGATTGTTGCACCGGAAGCCAAGTCGTAGCGCGACTGATCTATGCTGAACAGGCGCTCAACGACTTGAAACGTCTCAGTGATTTTCTACTTGCAGAAGATTCTGCCGCCGCGTTAGTGACACTGGATTTGATTGAAGAAGCGTTATCAATTTTACGCCGTCATCCCTACATTGGTCGCCAGCTTGACGACGAACTCTATGAGCTAGTAATCTCACGTGGAAAATCAGCTTATGTGGCGCTCTACAGTTTTGAAGAATTTGATGACGCCATTCTTATTTTAGCGATTAGACATCAGCGCGAAGCTGGATATGGGGCAACCAGATAAGGTCTGTTGACATATAAATTGGGTGTAATTGGTTATTTCATTGGGTTAGGCATCAAAAATGAGTGTAAGCATGGACGTATATCATTGGTGAAGCGATCAAGCTCACCGACACAATTACCCAATTTTTTAAAGGAAATGACATGACGCCATTTCAAGCATCCACACCCGCTCGTCAACAGCCTCACCATATCCGTCAACTTGTTAATCTAACGATGGCGTTCTCGATTGGTTTAATCAGTTTATTTACAGGCACACCATCCTTCTCCGCAACACCACCACTTGCCTTACCCAACGCAGTCGAAATTTCCCCAACCCTAACCACCGCAGGCCAGCCAAGCGCGAAGGCTTTGGCACAGCTTGGTGCGCAGGGTTATCAGGCGGTGATTAATCTTTCGCCGCCCACAGTTTCCGACGCGATTCCTGAAGAGGCGGTGATTATTGGTAAGCAGGGTTTGGTGTTTATTAATATTCCGACGCGCTTTGATCGGCCGACCGAGCAGGATTTTTTGGCCTTGTCTGGTGCATTAAAAGCATTGGCAGGTCGCAAGGTGTTGGTGCATTGTCAGATCAACCAGCGTGCTTCAGGTATGGTGTTTTTACATCGGGTGATTGCCGAAAAAGTTGATCCGCAAGTCGCGTATAAAGCGGTTGAAGAAATCTGGACACCGTATGGCGTTTGGCATGAATTTATTCAAACGCTGTTAAAGAAAAATGCGATTTCGTTTCAATTAAAATAATCGTCTGATGTCGATTTTCAATGCCGGGCAATAACGCTCGGCTCGTGATTTTTTGTGTCCGAGCTTCGGTATAATCGAAAGATATCCATCACAAGCATTCCAACACTCATGCGCATCTCCATCATCGATGTCGATTTCAATAATCTGACGCACACCCAAGCCCTGCTGCAAATGCTCAACGAATATGCTTGTGACCCAATGGGTGGCGGCACACCTTTAAGCGAGTTTTGTCGCACACATTTAATTGAGGCTTTAAAAATACGGCCAACGGTTTGTGCGGTGCTGGCGTTTGTCGATACCATGCCGGCTGGGTTTAGTATTTGCATGGAAGGTTTTTCGACTTTTGCTTGTCAACCGCTGTTAAACATTCATGATTTCGCGGTTAGCCCAGCGTTTCGTGGGCGCGGTATTGGGCGGCAATTGTTAGCGCATATTGAAGCTCTGGCTGCGGCACGTGGCTGTTGCAAGATGACGCTGGAAGTTTTACAAGGCAATCAGGTGGCGCAAAATTTGTATCGGGCTTGCGGTTTTGCGCCGTATGAATTGGATCCGGCAATGGGCGGTGCGTTGATGATGCAAAAATTGGTATAAAAATAGAGGCAGAAACGCCTTTGTGGCTGGCAGCAAGCTCACGCCACTGCCCTTCTTAAAATTTCTCACAGGATGATGTATGAAAATTGATTTTAACGGTCAGGTGGCGATTGTCACCGGTGCGGGTGGTGGTTTGGGGCGCGAGCACGCATTGGCCTTGGCTAAGCGTGGCGCGAAAGTGTTGGTGAATGATTTGGGTAGTCACCGTGATGGCTCTGGCGGTTCATCGTCAGCGGCTTTGGCGGTGGTGGAAGAAATCCGCCAGGCCGGTGGTGAGGCGATTGCAAATGGTGCTTCGGTGACTGATTTTGCGGCGGTTGAAGCAATGGTGGCAGAGGCGATGGCGGCTTGGGGGCGGGTCGATATTTTGATCAATAACGCGGGTATTTTGCGCGATAAAAGTTTTGGCAAAATGCCGCTGGATGATTTTAAACTGGTGGTCGATGTGCATTTGATGGGCGCGGTGAATTGCTGTAAAGCGGTATGGCCGATCATGAATGAGCAAAAGTATGGCCGCATTGTGATGACCACCTCATCTTCTGGTTTGTACGGCAATTTTGGTCAATCAAATTACGGCGCGGCGAAGATGGCTTTGGTGGGTTTGATGCAAACCTTGGCGTTAGAAGGCGCGAAAAATAATGTACGGGTTAACAGCCTAGCACCGACCGCAGCGACTCGCATGACGGAGAGCCTGTTTCCGGCGGAGATGTTAGATGCCTTGCAAGCCAGTGACGTGGTGCCTGCGATGCTGGTACTGGCATCGGCACAAGCCCCCAACCGCACCATTTTATGTGCCGGCGCGGGGAGTTTTGAGGCGGCGCATATCAGCCTGACCAAAGGCACCTGGATAGGTCGTGGCGACGATGCGCCAGAGCAATTGGCAGCACAACTCGAACTGGTTTGCCAACGCGACGGTGATACCGTGCCAGACAGCGGCACGGCGCAAGGGCTTTTGGAATTAAGCAAAGCCATGGCGCAGGCAAAACAATAGATTTAACGCTAAGATGAAATCTGCAATGCCATTTGGGGAAACTAAAAATTTGTAAATTCATAATTGATGAATTTATATACTCTAGTTAGTATGACTATTTTTATACTACTTTCCGCTTATTTATAGGGCGTATAAAAATATACTCCCCTATTTTTATTAAATATTGGATTTATGCAATAAGCAATTGCTGACGTTGAGCAAAGTCTGTGCGAAACTGGAACGATCGTGCAGTTAGTCGGCAGTGATTAGTTGGTAAAGCGTTCCACAAATAATGACCGATCAGATTAGACACCGCTAGACTCAACGATCTTGCTTGTCTGCATGAAGATGAATACAAAAACAGCCTCGGTATTATCTTGGCTTGATTGCTTGAATTAACTAAAAGTAGCTCGCTGGTTTAATGACCTCTTGATATGACACTCACCGAACTAAAATATATCGTTGCCGTTGCCCGCCAAAAACATTTTGGTCATGCGGCAGAAGCGTGCTTTGTGGCGCAGCCTACTTTATCGGTTGCGATTAAAAAGCTCGAAGATGAATTGGGCGTGATTATTTTTGAGCGCGGCGGCACCGAAGTCTCCACCACGCCGCTGGGCGCGCAAATTGTGGCGCAAGCAGAACGGGTGTTGGAGCAAACTGCCGCTATCAAAGAAATCGCCAAGCAAAATAAAGATCCTTTAGCTGGTCCATTTCGTCTCGGTGTGATTTATACGATTGCGCCTTACCTGTTGCCGACGCTGGTGAAAACCATGATCCAACGCGTGCCGCAAATGCCGCTGGTGTTGCAAGAAAATTTTACGGTGAAGTTATTGGAATTATTGCGTCAAGGTGAGCTAGATGCGGCGATTGTGGCCTTGCCCTTGCCAGATCAGGGCTTGATGATGCAAGCGCTGTACGATGAACCGTTCGTGATAGCGGTGCCGAAAGATCACGCCTGGGCGAATCGTGAATCGGTGCCGGCGGAAGAATTGAAATCGGAAACCATGCTTTTGCTGGGCAATGGTCATTGCTTCCGCGATCAGGTGCTGGAAGTCTGTCCGGAAATGTCGCGCTTCTCTACCGCCAGCGATGGCATTGCGCGCACCTTTGAAGGCTCGTCTTTGGAAACCATACGGCACATGGTGGCCTCTGGCATCGGCATTACGGTGCTGCCAGTCGCATCGGTGGCAGATTTGGATAGCAATGACGGTTTGCTGCGTTATTTGCCGTTTAGTGAATCGATCCCTGATCGGCGTGTGGTGCTGGTTTGGCGTAAAAGCTTTACACGGCAGGCAGCGATTGAAGCGATACGCTCGGCTGTTTTATCGTGTGAATTGAATGGTGTGTCGATGTTAAATGAAGCAGCAACCCCGCAATAAAACGCGCATTTACTTGGCTACCCAGCTACCCGACCGCGCCGAATTTATACTCTGCGCTTTCTTGTTTTATGGCGAGTGTGAAACTCGCCTTCCATGATTCATCCATGATGCCTAGCAATCAAACACAACCTGCGCTGCCGACCGCGCCTTCCCGTTTTCGCTTGTACCTACAACTGGTGCGCCTCGATAAACCTATCGGTATTTTGCTGCTGCTATGGCCCACCTTGATGGCGCTGTGGATTGCCTCGAACGGCACACCCGATTGGCATCTGCTGTTGATTTTTACGCTAGGCACGATATTGATGCGCTCGGCGGGCTGCGCCATCAATGATTATGCTGACCGTGATTTTGACAAGCACGTGAAGCGCACCGCCCAGCGACCGCTAACCAGTGGCAAAATCAGCGGGCGCGAAGCCTTAATGATCGCTGGCGGATTGGCGTTGCTATCGTTTGCGCTGATCCTGCCACTCAATGCTTTAACCAAACAACTCTCTATCGCAGCAGTCCTGATTGCCGCCAGTTACCCTTACTTCAAACGGTTTTTTGCGATTCCACAAGCGTATCTGGGTATTGCGTTTGGCTTTGGCATTCCAATGGCCTTTGCCGCTGTGCAAAATGCGGTGCCGATGGTGGCCTGGATATTATTGCTCGGCAACGTGTTTTGGGCGATTGCTTACGATACCGAATATGCGATGGTGGATAGAGATGACGATTTAAAAATCGGCATTCGCACCTCGGCCATTACCTTTGGGCAATGGGATGTAGTGGCGGTGATGCTGTGTTACCTGATTTATTTTGGGTTATTGGCAGCTTGCGCTGATCAGCTTTCCTTGGGGTACTATTTTTATGTCGGGCTAGTCATGGCGGCGGCTTGTGCCTTGTATCACTATTTTTTAATCCGCCATCGTGAACGCAACGCTTGTTTTACGGCGTTTCGTCACAATAACTGGTTAGGCGCCGCACTTTTTTTGGGTATTTTGCTGAATTATTCGCTACGCTAAGGCACGCTAATGTCTGTCAGTGTCTGTCAGCGTACAGTTTGCGGCAGCGCAAACCATGTAGAGTGTGATTGATTATACTGATGACTCTATGCGTGGTAATGATTTTTCACGAAGTATTTTTTGAAGGGGTACCAACATGAGCTCTGCCAATACAAAACTGTACGATGACTTACAACAAGTGATCAAAGACGCCGAAGAATTGCTGAAAAATGCCGAGCATCAAACCGATGCGGGCTTTCAATCAGCGCGCGCCAAGTTTGAAACCACACTGCGCAATGCCAAGGCTGAGATCGGCCGCATTGAAGATGCCGTGGTCACTAAAACCAAAGACGCCGCGCGCGCCACCGACACTTACGTCAAAGAAAACCCTTGGCAATCGATAGGCCTTGCTGCTGGTATTGGCTTATTACTTGGTGTAGTGATCGGGCGCAGTAAATAAGATGGCGATCACCGACTCGCTGGCACGCTTGGCGGGTACCTTACTTGCCACCTTGCATACGCGGCTGGAGTTGATTTCTGTCGAGATCGAAGAAGAGCTGGCCTGCTTTTCTTCGTATCTGCTGTGGTCAATCGTGGCATTAGGTTGTGCGGCAATCGCGGTGCTGCTGAGTATCTTACTGATCGTTGCGCTGTTTTGGGATAGCCACCGCTTTTTGGTGCTCGCTAGCTTGATCGTGATTTTTGCGGGCAGCGCCGTTGGCCTTGCACTTTGGTTACGTGCAGCGATTCGTGCCAAACCACGTTTGCTGGCATCTAGTCTTGATGAGCTGCGGCGCGATAGTAATGCTTTGTATGGTCAACCTGCGCAACATCAAGCACAGCCAGACGATGTAGCACGATGAAAACGCGCTCTCTGCACTTATCCGAGCGACATGCCGTGCTGGTACAGCAATGTCGCGCTGAGCGCCAGTTACTGACTGAGCAGACGCAGGCTTTACAACAAGGACTAAGCATGGCTAACTGGGCTTGGCTTGCGCTTGGCAAAGTGCGGCAATACCCTGCTCTCAGCGCGGCTAGCTTGGTGTTAACGGCCACACTTGCCGCCACTTTAAAACCGCGTCGCCTGTTTGCCTTGGCAAAAAACGTCTACGTTGGTTGGCAATTAGCGCAGCGTGTGCTGCCGCTTCTAAAAAATTTGACGCAGCGTTCCGATCCAAACTAGATTGCGCTCCACGGCGACACTTAGCGACACTTAGCGACACACACAGCGACCTAGGTTCGACCTTACTCAGCCTGCATATACCGCAAACGTTCCTGTCTCTCTTCTTCCTCGCGCCTGGCGATTTCAATTTCACGCATCACTGCACCGACATCGGCTGGTCGTTTTTCTATTGCGATGCGGCCGGTTAACACACTGTCTGGCTGTAATTGTCCGGCCAGATACAAGCGCCAAATTTCCTTGCCGTACTGGCTGTGCGCGAGTTGCGCTGCAAACTGGCTAAAATACGTCGCCAGATTATTCACATCGCGCTCCAGCATCACTGCCGCTTCGGTATTGCTAGCCGCATCAATCGCCTGCGGCAAATCAATGATGACCGGACCATCGGCATCGAGCAGGATATTGAATTCAGACAAGTCACCATGAATCATGCCGGCGCACAGCATCAACACCACCTGATGCAAGAGTTGCGCGTGATAGCGTAGCGCGCTTGCTTCATCAAGTGCGACATCATTTAATCTGGGTGCGGCGTGACCGTCGGCATCGGTAATCAAGTCCATCAACAACACACCTTCAAAACAGATGTAAGGCTTTGGCACGCGCACACCGGCAGCAGCTAATTTATATAGCGCATCGACTTCGGCGTTTTGCCAGACTTCCTCCTGCATCTTGCGGCCATAACGCGTGCCTTTTTCCATCGCACGCGCCTGCCGGCTATTTTTGACCTTGCGCCCTTCCTGATACGACGCCGCCTGCCGAAAACTGCGCTGGCTGGCTTCCTTGTAGACTTTGGCGCAACGGATTTCTTCACCGCTGCGCACCACATACACGGTCGCCTCTTTACCGCTCATTAATTGACGTAACACCTCATCGATCAAACCTTCTTCTACCAGGGGTTGCAGGCGCGCAGGTGTCTTCATGCAGATTGCCCAAATTCGTCGCCCAACTGTGTGCCACGGGTTGCCGCTGCCTGAATTGCCGTCATGATGGACGCTTTCACTTGATGTTGTTCCATGCTGCTCAATGCGGCAAAGGTGGTGCCGCCTTTTGAGGTGACGCGCTCGCGTAATACATGAATCTCTTCGTTTGATTCTGCCGCCAATTGCGCTGCGCCCTGAAACGTGGCGAGCGATAAGATTTTTGCCTGCTCCGCCGTCAGGCCCAGATCAATCGCCGCTTGCTGCATGGCTTCGATAAAATAAAACACATAGGCCGGGCCACTGCCCGATACGGCGGTGACTGCATCCATCATACTTTCATCATCCAGCCAGATGATCTCACCCACTGCGCGCAGTAAATTCTCTGCAATCTGGCGCTGGCTGGCGCTCACCTCCGGCAAGGCAAATAAACCGGTTACACCGCGTCCTATCATGGCGGGCGTATTCGGCATACTGCGCACGATTTTTTGATAGCCACCCAGCCAACGTGCCAGATCGCTGGCACGTATGCCGGCAGCAATCGAGAGCACTAGTTGTTGTGCGCAAAATGGGGCCAATTGTTGCGCCACCGCGCTGAGCTGCTGCGGTTTCACCGCCAAAATGATGGCATCAACCTCAACAAGCTGCGCATCAATCTGTGTGCTGGTACGCAATGTGATTTGCGTGCCGAAGCGCTGCTGCAAAGCTTGCAGCGTGCTGGTTTGCGTATCGACGACCAGAATTTCACCGATCTCTTGCTTTGCTGCGCACAGGCCATTGATCAAGGCGGTCGCCATGTTGCCGCCGCCTATAATTGCCAACTTCGATACCACCTCTGATGTCACCTCTGATGTCACCTTCAATCTAGACTGCATAATGTCGTTTCCCAAAAATATTGCTGCCAATTCTGACCATCGTGCTGCCTTCGGCAATCGCTGCGTGCATATCGCCACTCATGCCCATTGAGAGCGTATCGAACCGCGGTGCCGTACCAAAGCGTGTTTGCAATGCGGCTGCAATCTCATCTTTAAGCACGCGCACGGCCTGAAACGCTTGACGCTGTTTAACGACATCGTCACTCGCTTCAGGCACTGCCATCAAGCCGCGCAAACACAGATTCGGCAATGCTTGTATCGCACAAGCCAGCTCACAACTTTCTGCTGGCAATGCGCCACTTTTACTGGCTTCGCCACTGATATTTACTTGCAGGCAGACTTGCAGCACTGGCAAACCCGGCGGGCGTTGCTCCGACAAACGTTGCGCAATTTTGAGACGATCCACCGAATGCACCCAATCGAAATGGGCGGCGATTTGCCGGGTTTTATTGCTTTGTATCGGCCCGATGAAATGCCATTCAAGCGGCTGGCTAGGCATCAGTGTCGCGGCTTGCTGTATTTTAAGCAATGCTTCTTGCACGTAATTCTCGCCAAAACAACGTTGCCCGGCATGCACCGCTTCGGCAATCGCCTCGATGCCAAAGGTTTTTGAAACCGCCAGTAGGCGAATTTCTGCCTGATCACGCCCGGCGGCGTGCGCGGCGGCCTGTAAATCCGCCAAGACAGCTTGCAAGTTATCAGATATTGAGGACATAATCAGTTTATTCAGCGTGCTTTGGGTCTGTCGGTACGCTCGTCCACCGCGAAAACGCGTGGACGCAGTCAGAAGCATTGAAAAGTATTTTTGCAATACCCTGTTTTCAGTATCCAGGTTTTATATACCAACTAAGACGCGCCGCTTGTTATACGGTGGACGGCTTTTTGTCATTTTCAGCAACGATTCTTTTGCTTACCGGAATTATAAATGGACATTTCAGAACTTCTCGCTTTCTCGGTCAAGAATAACGCCTCCGATCTTCACCTTTCTTCTGGCTTGCCGCCCATGATACGGGTACATGGCGATGTGCGCCGCATTAATTTGCCACCTTTGGAACATAAAGACGTGCACAGCCTGATTTATGACATCATGAATGACTCGCAGCGCAAAGCCTACGAGGAACATCTAGAATGCGATTTTTCGTTTTCGATTCCCGGTCTGGCGCGCTTTCGTGTGAATGCCTTTAATCAAGAACGCGGCGCGGCGGCGGTGATGCGCACCATTCCCTCCAAGATTTTATCGCTAGAGCAATTAAACGCCCCCAAAATTTTTACTGAATTTGCCTTGAAAGCACGTGGTTTGGTGCTAGTCACCGGGCCGACTGGCTCAGGCAAATCCACCACCTTGGCAGCAATGGTGAATCACGTCAATGAAAATGAATACGGCCATATTTTGACGGTGGAAGACCCGATTGAATTTGTGCACGAATCCAAAAAATGTCTGATCAATCAGCGCGAAGTCGGGCCGCACACCATGTCGTTTACCAACGCATTGCGCTCAGCGCTGCGCGAAGACCCGGACGTGATCCTAGTCGGTGAATTGCGTGATCTGGAAACCATTCGCTTAGCGCTCACCGCCGCAGAAACCGGGCATTTGGTGTTTGGCACCCTGCACACCTCATCCGCCGCGAAAACCATTGACCGGATTATCGACGTGTTCCCCGCCGAAGAAAAAGAAATGGTGCGCTCGATGTTATCCGAATCTTTGCAGGCGGTGATCTCGCAGACTTTGCTAAAGACCAAAGACGGTTCAGGCCGGGTGGCCGCACATGAGGTGATGGTCGGTACCCCAGCGATTCGGAATCTAATTCGGGAAGCCAAAGTCGCGCAAATGTATTCAGCGATTCAAACCGGTAGCAACGTCGGTATGCAAACGCTCGATCAAAACCTGACTGACTTGGTACGCCGCAATGTGATTGCAGTCGCCACCGCCCGCGCGTCAGCCAAAACACCGGAAAACTTCCCGGGTTAACTTTCATCATGCACACTGCGCCATTTTAAGCATCAAGAACACAGAAACTCTCAGGACAACATCATGGAACGCGATCAAGCCACCAAATTCATGAACGACCTGCTGCGCCTCATGCTCAGCAAAAACGGCTCCGATTTATTTATCACCGCAGATTTTCCGCCCGCCTTCAAAATCGATGGCCGCATCTCGCCGGTGTCGAATCAGCCTTTATCGTCGGCACACACGATAGATCTGGCGCGTTCTATCATGAACGATAAACAATCAGCCGAATTTGAATCGACCAAAGAATGTAACTTTGCGATCAACCCAGCAGGAATGGGGCGTTTCCGCGTGTCGGCATTTATGCAGCAGGGCAAAGTCGGTATGGTCTTACGTACCATCACCACCGCCATTCCAAAAATGGAAGACCTGGGCTTGCCTGAGCAACTGAAAGAAATCGCCATGACCAAACGTGGTTTGGTGATTATGGTCGGCGCTACCGGTTCGGGTAAATCCACCTCGTTGGCAGCGATGGTGGGCTACCGTAACGCCAATAGTTACGGTCACATCATCACGATTGAAGACCCCATCGAATACGTGCACCCGCACAACAACTGCATCGTCACCCAGCGTGAAGTCGGCATTGATACTGAAGACTGGGGCATCGCTCTGAAAAACACTTTACGCCAAGCGCCAGACGTGATTCAGATTGGCGAAATCCGTGATCGTGAAACCATGGACTTCGCCATCGCGTTTGCCGAAACCGGCCATCTTTGCTTGGCCACCTTACATGCCAACAGCGCCAATCAAGCGCTGGATCGGATTATCAACTTCTTCCCTGAAGAGCGCCGCCCACAATTGCTGATGGATTTGTCACTCAACTTAAAGGGCGTGATTTCACAACGGCTGATCCCCCACAAAGCCAAAAAAGGCCGGGTTGCAGCGATCGAAATTTTGTTAAACACACCGCTGATTTCTGATTTGATTTTTAAAGGCGACGTGCACGAGATCAAAGAGATCATGAAGAAATCTGGCGAGCTGGGTATGCAGACTTTTGATCAAGCACTGTTCAACCTATTTGAAGCCGACCTCATCACTTATGAAGATGCGTTGCGCAACGCCGATTCGGTCAACGAATTACGCCTCGCCATCAAACTACGCGGCAAAGACGCCAAGACCCGCGACCTCAGCAGCGGCACGCAACATTTGGGGATTGTTTAATCACTTCATTAATATACTGTGCCCTGTATATTTTCAAGACACTTATATAATGTGCGGTAATGGCATAGTTTTTTATAAAAAAACGGCAGTATAGGTAAATAAACGCACCTGTACTGCCAATTTTTTGGTGTTTAGTCACACCAACTCAATTGATTGTTGACGTCACACTTAGTGCCCAAGCAACTGTAAAGCAATCGCTGCCTGACAAAAGAAACCGACCGTAAATGCCAGTGTACGCAACCAAGGAATGCCCAAGGTGTACACCACCAAATGCACCACACGCGCCCAGAAATACACCATGCAAGCGGTCGCGATAACGGTGTTAGTGGCGGCAATGCCAGCGGCCTGCGCGATCAACACCAGCGTAGCAAATACCACTAAATTTTCCACCGCATTGGTATGCGCCTTCATCATGCGCTCGGCCCACGGCGCATGCGGTTTGGGGTTGGCCGGATAACTCACCGTATCGATGATACCCCACACCAGAAATCGGTTTAACACATAAGGAACCCAAAGCAAGCCCGTCAATGCGGCCACATACGTCAAATATAAAAGCGCTGTATTCATGCATTTCTCCGTCAACAAAAAAAGGTTAATGACATACCGCATCATCCAGATCAATTCAAGATCAATTCAAGATCAATTCAAGATCAAACACCGTGCCATGATGGCGGCACGAATAACGGTGTCAGCGAAAAAGTAACCGCAAGTACAATATTAAGCAACTCTTAATTGCTGATTTGACGCAGACTTGCGCATATTCCAGTAAAGCAGAAATATGCTGGAATATATCCAAAATTTTTTGAGTTTGTCCAAGGTTTGAATCTTTATAGTAAAAAATCAAGCCAATCAAATATCGCTTTTTAAATATCGCTTTTTTATTCGCCTTCAGGCATCCATTTCGATCTCAATTAGTGACACAGTATTTAACCATCCAACGTGGACTATTCCGTACTTTTTTATTTTAGAATGTAAGTCATCAAGTAGGCAGCACCGATTTATCTACGCCGCAATGAGTGGGTTCGATCACCATCGCCAAGGTAACGCGCAAACTCAAAGCCAACGACGCATTCGCGCATCACACACGATTCGGTATCAAACCATTGCGGCACTACCGGGTACCTATGTCAGCTCATGTAATGACATAGCCAGAGTACGAACGACAGTTGAGTCGTTGGTGCTGTCAACAGCGGCTACGATTTATTGAGCGGGCTAGGTACACCATATATAATCATCACCGCCATCACATTGAACTAGGCAAATCCGAAACCGCTAATTTGCCACTGCACCTCAAACATGCTAGTACTTGATTCCCATAATCGAATGGCGCAACTCAATATGCCGATGAGGATTACAGTTAGTGGCATCGAATCTACACGAGCTTCCTTTCCTCACGGGTTGGCACATTAGGCGTCACTATTAACATAACCTAGCCTTCGTTGTCGCTTTCCACGAACGACTAAGTTTAAAAACAAGATTAGATAAATATGTCCAATATATTAATATTGCGATATATTTCAGCTTTCCGAAAATAAATGTGTCAGCCAATACTAACGCCGTCAACACCCAAAATTTAGTCAACCAGATTGGAGTCAGTTGACTCGATTTCAACGTATATGGATCAACCATGAAAAAAATATTTGCTTCTGTTTTTCTAATCAGTATTCTCTTGCTAGGCTGTGCCACTGTAGGAACCCAAAGTAAAGTTGTTCCTATCGGCCTCGACAAGTATTCAATCGGTGGGAATCTCTACTCTTCCGGCTATGCTAGTAGTGACACCAGAGCGACTTTCTTTCAAGAAGCAGCCAAGTATTGCGCAGATCGCACCCGCGTGATGCAACCGATTGACACATCCAGCTTAGAAAACAGGGTGGGGGATTCAGGTAGAGTGGAACTGCAGTTTTACTGCCTACTGGACAGCGATCCTAGGCTAAAAAAATAAGCGCATCAAAACAAAACCGATGATTTATCCAAGTGGATAAATCATCGGTTTTTTATTGCTTAAAAATTTAACTCCTTAGTCAGCGCTCAAATAGCACCTCCGGTGCGACCAATGGAAAATCTCGGTTAAAGCACAATTTACCAATCATCCTTCTTCTTGGTATCGCTAGGCTCAGCACTCTTTTTCTCACTATTTGCAGATTTTCCTACAATTGCCGACGCCTTTTTTCCAGTCGCTTTGGTGTCATCTGATTGCGTATCGGCTGCCGGTTTACTCAACGCAGCGCCAATCACTTCACGAATCTGAAGCGCCCCCGGTTGAACTCCATCCAGTTTTACTTTGATATTTTGTAGCGTGCCATACGATAAATTTGGTGTCACCCGATTCACCAGCACTTCACAGCATGCCGTCTCGATATTGCCCAAAGAAAGCCCAGTTTGCGGGTCTTTGATTTCCTTGCCAAGCAAATACACCATATAACGACTGTTCTCACGCAGCGCGTTACCGCCTTGGCTCAACACCACAGAATCACCATCCCGCTCTGCCACAGAAATCGGAAAGGTTTTCAGTAAAATAGCTTCGACGGCTTTCGTCACCATCTCAACGCTCATGCTCTTTACAATCGCAACTTGATCAGGATTAGTACCCAAAGTCGTTGGCGCAGTAGCGGGCGCATTTCCTTTCAGCGATACAGATTGTAAAATCTGGCGCGTCGCCAGATTGATCATCCTTTGAGAAATCGACCATCCACCAGAAAAACTAACCAAATCACGCTCAGCTAACTCCAAATGGCGCACATGCTTTTCATACGCAAAATCATTGACGACACCCACCCAAATTAAATCTGCACTAGCCGCCTGTCCTAATTTGGCGAAATCGGTATTCGGTGTTTGGCCGGACCCGATTAATTCAAGTTCATTTTGTAATTCGCCTTCAAACTGTCGATCCAATACCAAAAAGCGCCCTGTCTGCGTCAACGCATCAACAATTTGTTGATGAATAGTTGTAAGCACATCCTGCGCCGGAATTTGTCTCCCGCCAATATTGAAAGACGCTTTATTCGTGTGTAGAGGTGCCACTACGATTTTTAACTTACCCGCTGTCGAAGGCGCACTAAATTTCGCAATCTTTGCTTCTATCTGCACTTTAAATAAGTCACCCTTTTTTTCTGGTGGAGTCACCGAAAGCACTTTAAAAGAAGAGATCGCTCCTTTTGATTCGGTGATAATACGATCTGCAAATTGCTGACTCTGCAAAGTGGACGCTGCTTTTACATAAGCGCTACCTTCTGAACTTTCGACATCCAATGTCTCCAAGGTCGTCTGTGAAATATTCAGGCTGTCTGTGCTTGCATTCACAGTGACCCCATTCACTTGCATGATTGCGAGTTTCAACGCTTCGCTCAAGGCGGCGCTCGGCGAGTTACCACTCCCGTCAGCGGTAGTGACCACCTGCTCAATTTTACCCACATCGACGGTATTTTTGATGCCTGCAGGATCAGACGCATTGCTCGCTGCTGCATTGGCAGGCGCAGCCGATTTTTCTGTGGATTCGCCAGATTTATTACACGCAGACAAAAAAATACTCGACGCTAAAATTACAGTTAAAAGAACAATTTTTCTCATCGTTGCCATTCGGTATTCCAGTATATTTAAATGAAATTCTCGGTTGAATATAGACCCATCACTTAATTAAGTGTCGAGCAAGTCAGCGCGATATAAAAGCGGCTTATAAAAAGTTAACCTTAAAAATAAAGGTCTACCGTTCTAGATATCGGCAGACCTTCATTTATTAGCGCCAGCAGCTCTTACAATAATGCGGTTGCGTCCGTTGCTTCTTTAGGAATTGGAATATCATTTTCCTTAGAAAAATCGATAGCTGCCTTCAAAGTCGTACCCAAATTTTTGATTGAGCTAGGCAAAGTTTTCACCACATACAGAGCCGATTTGGCTGATCCGCCAATTGAAGTAATACTAGGTTTGAAACTCGACACATCTTTACTCATCCCTACATACTGAATCATGCCAACAGCAAGGTCTTTTAGGCCAGACGCAAATAATTTTTTACCAGCGGCATCCATCGTTACTTTTTTTCCATTGAGTTTTTCTTCTAACGCCTTACTGCTTTCGGTTTGAACCTTATCGGCATCTTCCAAATTACCTTTTGTTGCTCCTTCAGTTAAATTTTGTGCTTGCAACGCGGCCTTAGCGGCTTCGTCTTTTAAACCAACAGCTTCCAGCATCTTGGCGTCGGCCTGGGTCACATTTCTTGAGCCTGAAACATATTTACTGACCATTTGTTCTGCGCTGATACCGCCACCAGAACCGCCCAAAGCGTTCGATAACCCCCCTAATTGTGCATGTGAGGCACTGGTGAAAATTGACAAAGTTGCTGCGAATAACAGCTGAACACTAGACTTTTTCATGACTAAAATTTCTTTCTAAATTTAAGATAGGATTTATGGAACATCATATAAAGCATCAAACTTCTATTTCAATGACTAACTGCTTCTTACAAAAATTTCGGGGCGTCGTATCATCGAATCCCAGCAGCATTCAAGCGGCTCACCACTTCTTTGGCCGCCGCAATCGATGCGTCTTTTAATGCCTTGGTGGTAGCGGTCGCGTTGTCTGCACCAAGGCCGTAGTATTGAACTGGTGGCACCGAAGCGACTTCACGTGGTATTTGAGTTGTTAAATCCAGTACACGACCAGTGACAGAGACTGAAACACGTTGTAAGCCAGTAGCGCTATCTTGGCTTGGTGCATTCACATCAAATGTCGCCAACACCAGATAAGGTACCTGCGCTTTTCGCAATGACTGCACTACACCACGAATGGTGGCAGGAGCCAAATCATTCCCTTTCGAGTAATCGCCGTTTACCGCTTTCAGATCGCTATCTGCCAATACAAATTCGGGATCTGCAACAACAAACCCCGCCTGTGAAAACACGCTAGTCGTAGAAGTCTTTTGATTTCCCAGCGGCAGCAATCGGTACGCGACATCATCCGAACGACGAGTAGTGCTACCGCCCGTTTCCAAGGTTGCCGATTGTTTTACGGCGACATTGGCCGAAACTTTCTTTGAGCCATTGGTGGCAACCGAGTTAGCTTTTACCGATTCACTTTCTTTACTCTTTTTAGATTTTGACTCTTCAACTGCAACTTCCTCGCTAAGCTCGGCGCGCTGCACTACACGGTCATCAAACGACTTTGTGCTGGCAATTTCTCGCGCTACAAAAACGTAAACCATCTGTGATTTTTCGGCGTTGCTGGTTTTACCAGTGGCGCTCGCACCTTTGAGCGTATTGCGTAATTTGGCGACATTTAGTTCAACTCGCAATGTAATTGAATATTTACGCAACCCCGGTTGATCTTGCTCATTTAATACGGTACTGCTCAAAATAAATTTATCCAGATTCGCTTCAACCTTATCCTGAATTGCTTCAAAATTTTGCGATTCCGCCTCACCGTTTTCTGCAAAATATCGCTCTACCGAAGCCACCTGCGCAGTGCGATAAGCTTTCTCTTTTTCGGGTGCAGTCAGTACGGTTGCATAGGTAATCGTACTGACACCTTTTACGGTAACGATCTGCGCAAAACACTGCAGTGACAGCAGCATGCCAAAAATCGCCAATAGAAGTTTTTTCATTGTTTGCTCGCCTTTATAATTTCACGGGTTTTTTCAAGTTGTAAATTAATATCTTTCGCTGATGCTGCGGTGTTAATCCATTTTGAATCTGTGCTTTGAACGGCATCGGCGAATTTAAGAAACAGACCACGAATTGCCGCCTCGTAGGCCGGAAAATCATCATTACCAATTTGGCCAGCAGGTATCACTTTCACTTCACCATTTTTCAAATCAGTATTAATAAAATTGGTGTTTTGGGTCGGTTCAAAAAAATGTACATTAGCGTAAGCTCCATACACATACGAGCTGGCGACATTGCTCTCGCCACTTTTGATCTTGGCAAATTTGTTTAACTTCAATTCAAACAAATAATCGCCTTCGCCAATTTTAAGCACAATATCGTCACCGTTTTCGAGTCGCAATGATAAAGTTCCCAAGGTATGGCCGATGCTTGTAGGCAGCATCGGTACGCCCCATTTGGCCGCCAAAATCGACGCGAATGCATCGGCCAACACGCTTTCAGCGACTTGTGGCTCGGCACGCAAACGCTCCGGCATCAATGCCAATGCCTCTGGCGCCACTTCTGCTTTTTTGATTTGTATATTCCTGCTGCCGGGTGGTGGCAAGCTCGCGCTCGCCATACGGCGTGTATATTGCGTAATCAGTCCACCTCCATCTTCGCGCAGCAAAAGATCTTTAACGAAATGAGCGATCACATCGCTACTGGGTTTGGCGTCGGTCGCGTCAAATACCACAACGCTGATTGGATAACTGCGCACCACGGTCTTATTTTTGTAATCAAAAATTAAGACATCGCCACGCAAATTCACAAAGGTTTTGTAGTAAGAACCGAAGTTTTCGGTCGAGATGGTTTCGCCTGTCAATACCAAAACAGACATCAACGCCTGATCATTTTTCAAATTCACCAAAGAATCCAATGCGGCAAATTCGATTGCGGTATTTTTGACAGCTTTGGTTCGATCAAAAATCGTATTCGATAAACTTTTTTCACCCGCGGTATTGCTATTCAATGCCTGAAAAATCGAATAACTATATGGAAAGCGATCTTTCGCTGTTTTAAAATCACCCGCAAATGAAAACCCTGCGATGGTAATCACTGCCGCGTGGCTCATCAGACTACATCCCAGCAACATCATGACAACGCCAATTTGAACTATCTTTTTAAATCGTTTACCGCCCAACCTAACCATTGAGTCCTTCACTTTCTAAAATAAATCAATTTAAATTGACGCATCGCCCACGCTATTTAAATGACACACCTATTTGCATTAATTACCGTCACTTTTTCGCGCTTTTGAATTTCCCTGAATCGAATTTCCCTGAATCGTTGAAAATTTTTATTTGTATCCTAATTGTTTTGCATTGTAACAAATTTAATAAATTAAATTGGGTTTTTGATACGGATTTTAGCGCTCATAAAAAGTGTAAAAAATTTAATTTTTTACCCATTTAGAACTGACGAGAAATTGTCCCAGCGAGGCTCTGCAACGACATTGGGGTGGTTTTGCGTCAGTCCTCGATTTATTCGGATACGAATACCGATAGAACCATTACAATCAAAACTTCTTCTCTACGAACCATCTCTTTTATCTAATGAGCGACACTGAACACACCCTCACCTCGCCTTTATCCGTCATGGATCAAGGTGCCAATCCCCTACTCGGCTTAACCATCATCTGGCACCCTGATCGTGCGCGTATTGGCGAGCAATTCATTGGTGGCACGCAGGCGGGGATGCTTGAGTTGGGGCGCTTTCTACCGCTGTTTCGGCAGCCGGGTGGCGAAGGCTTGGCCTTGGGGCATAGTAGTGTTTCGCGCGATCCGCTGCGGATTCTGCGCGATGCTGACAATGGTGTGCGCCTTGAGCTGCCGAATAGCCGCATGGTGGTCGAGCTCAACGGCGAAGAAATCCAAGAGACGCAATATCTGTGCGCCGACGACATCGAAGCCGGGCAAATTCTCGGGCTAGGGCGCACCGTGCTGCTATGCCTACACTGGATGCGCTGCCTGCCAAAAAACAATCCGGTTACCAATCTGCTTGGTGTGGGTAGCGCTGCGATTGTCGCGCGGGATCAAATCAAGCAAGTCGCTGGTACCGATTTACCGGTACTGCTACTCGGTGAAACCGGCACCGGCAAAGAAATCGCCGCACGCGCAATTCACGCGCTCAGCTTGCGCAGCAACGCGCCATTGGTCACGGTGAATATGGCAGCACTCAACGAATCGCTGGCCGCCGCAGATTTATTCGGCGCGGTAAAAGGCGCTTACACTGGCGCGCAAACTGCCCGCAAAGGTTTGTTTGCCGAGGCCGATCAAGCCACGCTTTTTTTGGATGAAATCGGCAACACACCGGCCAGCGTGCAACCCATGTTATTGCGTGTATTAGAAGGTGGCGATTATCGCCCTCTCGGCGCGCACAAAGATTTGCACGCCAGCGCCCGCATCATTGCCGCCACCGATCAAGACCTAGAAAGCGATAATTTTAATCAAGCCCTGCTGCGACGCTTGGAAAGCTTCGTCATTCATCTACCACCTTTGCGCTTGCGGCGTGAAGACATTGGCGTATTGATCAAGCATTTACTCAGCACCAATACCTTGTTCGAGCACGCGCAATTAGCCTTCCCAACATCACTCGTCACCGAGCTAGCCAGCTACGATTGGCCGGGCAATGTGCGCCAGCTCAACCACGTCATGAAACGCGCCATGCTAGCACTGCAAATGGGCGACACCCCCACACTCAGCAGCCTAATCAACATCGCACCAGAGCGCATTAGTCAAAGCAGCCAGCTCAAAGCGTATCCATCTTCAGCCCAAGCCAATTCGGCTGAATCAACCAAAGCCAGCAGCGCGAACAGCAGCTATAAAAAACCCGCCGAGCTCAACGAAGAAGCCATCCTGCGTGCGATGGAAAATAACGATTGGTATATTCAAGCAGCAGCACAAGAATTAGGCATCTCGCGCCCCTCGATGTACAAACTGCTGGCGGCGCACTCACAGATACGGCGCGCCGAAAAAATTCCCCTAGAAGAAATCCATCAAGCCTTATCAACCAGCGCAAACAATGTGGCACACTGCGCCGCGCTGCTGAAAACCCCGAGTGAAGCTTTGCGGCGATATTTGCGGGGGATGGGGTTGTTGGCTTAGTGCAGATCCTGACATTTGGTGCGACGGCAAAGCAATGACCAGCATTCCATTGATTCATTACTTTACTGTTACTTCAAACTCAAGCAATAAAGTACTATTGGCGTATTGCTGCTAATTAAAGTTAGGCTGGTGCATTGCGTATCGGCTGGTGATGTGCAGTTGGAAAATGTGGGGATGTGTACTGGACGATACTTGGCGACACCTTGTGACGCGAATGCTTAATACAATTCAATTGCACAATCAGTTGAAAAAAACATGGCGCGACCTAACACGCCATGGCTTAAATAAATAATAATTATCCACCTGGCGTTACGATAACTTCAGGATCAGGCAGGAAGTAAAAATGCGTCATGCCACTTGGCTCAACAGTCGATAAGCTGACCACAAAGCCCCATTTGCCCATGCGCGTGCCGATGGTCAGAGTGCTTTCTTTGGTTAAGTCAATATCGTTGCTGTCTTTTGTAAAGGGTGAACTGCCCTGGCCAGCGGATGCTTCTTTCCAGCCAGCGATGAGCACGGCTTTTTGGACTTTGCTGCCTGCCACAGCGCTCATGCCAGAGGTAAACACAAAATTCATGGTGTCGCCGGGGTGAACATTGGTGGGCGTGATGGCGGGCGAAAAACTATAAGTGGCGGGCGTGCCCGGTGCATCATAGCTGATGGTACAGGTAAATTGGGTAGGCTGACTCATAAGGGTTCCTTGAAATAAAACATACTCAATAAAATGAATACAATGAAAAAACAAAAGAACAAGCTAGGTGGAACAAACTAAATGAAACAAACTGCGCTCAACCGAGCCGATAAATTGTGTTGACCACTTACACAGCAAGGCTCATCAGTTTCCCCCAACCAACAAGATAGCAGGTTTCATGCCAGCAATATTTCATGTTTCACTGAATAGCGTATTGGTACCGCATTAGCATTCAAGGTGCGCTGTAAGCAGGGTCGCGCCGTAGTGCCAATAAATCTGGCTCGGCTTCGATAAATTTTTCTGGGTAACCCAACGCTTTGGCTTGCCGAATTGCCTGAAGCGCGGCAGGCCGATCGCCCACTAACTCGTAACTGAAGGCAGCACGAAACTGCACATTAGCATCGCGCGGTGCCAGCATTAGTGACTTGGTGGCAAGTGTACGCGCCTGCACGGTTTGCCCGCTGCGTGCCGCATACAAGGCCATGCGTGATACCAACACCACATCATTGGGGCGTTTTTCCAAGCGTGGGCCAAGCAAATCAATTGCTTTCTGATACGCTTGGCGGGCTTCATTACGACGCCCGGGAATCCATAATAAAGTATCTGCCAAGTTTGCCCACGATAAATAAAACTCTGGATTACCTTTATTTGGTGACACCGCCAGCTCAAACGAACGCGCCGCGGACACGTAGTCACCACGCTGAAACTGCACATTACCCAAATTGGTATATAAAATATCACTAGGTCGAATCTGCAGACCGTTCTGCAATATATTCAAGGCTTCATCATCACGCTTTTGAATCAAAAGAATCACACTCAAATTTGAATACGCATACACCGCATCCGGCTGCAGACGAATACTCAGCCGAAATGCCTGCTCAGCCTCTGACATTTTTTTTTGTTCGTAAAAAATGGTACCCAAATGATCTGCAAAAACCCTTTCCTGCGGAAAGCGCTGCAAAGCTAATTGCGCTAACTGCTCCGCTTCTTCATAACGGTGCATGTTTCTAAGAACAAATAGCTTTAAACTCCATGAAAAAAAATCATTCGGATCCAATTTCAACGCTTGCTCCACCTCATCCAAACTTGCCTTAGGCTTGCTTTGCAAATCGAATACGGTTCCCTGTGCCACATGGCTAAGCGCAAGCTGCGGATTTAACTGTATGGACTGCTGTGCACTGGCATCAGCTTTGGCTAGCAGCACTTCATCTTTGTCATTGATATAACGTCGGCTATACACCAACGACAACCTCGCAGCAGCAGCCGCATTATCTTTATCATGCTCCAACACACTCATAAAGTGTTTGGTGGCCATATCAAGGCTGCCCGGGCGGTCAAACAGCTTGAGTGCTTCAAAGCCTTGTTGCAAGGCACGTGCTTGGGAATACGGTGCGATGGTGCTGGGTAGTGTCAGCCATGCGGGAAAACTGGGCACAAACTGCCAAGTGCCGATCAATGCCAGCAGCACAACCGTGGTTGCGCTGACGCTGATGCGAAACTTTGTGCTCTTGTTTTGCCAACCTGCTAGTAACGATGCGGTGTGTTGATGGGTTTGTGGTGTTGCGATCAATTGATCAGCCGGCTTAGGATTAATTGCCACAATCTGTGCCGCAATCTGCGCCTCAATCTCTTGCATGCTCGCCACGCGCTGCTCTGGCTGCTTGGCGGTCATGGCGCGGATTAATTTTGTCAACGCTGGGGCGAGTGTATTCGGGTAATTCCATGCGTCAGAGCTTGATTGCATCAATGCTGCCGCGAGTGACAAGCCGCTTAGCTCGGCATACGGGCGCGCGCCTGTGAGTAGTTCGTACAGAATGGTGCCTAGTGCGTAAATATCGGATTGCGGGCTGGCTTTTGCGCCCAGCATGCGCTCGGGTGCCATGTAGGCGATGGTGCCTTGGGGGTCGAGCTGGCTGACCGAGGTGGTGGCTTGCGCGTCGGCCTTTTGTGCCAAACCAAAGTCAAGAATACGTACCTTGCCAGCAGGCTCGATGATTAGATTGGAGGGTTTTAAATCGCCATGAATCAAGCCACTGGCGTGCGCTTCCTGCATGGCTTCGGCGATCTGGCGTATAAATTCCAACACGGTTTGCTGATAGCCCGTTTCGCTAATCGGGTGGGCTTGCATCCATTCTTTCATCGTCAAGCCGGGCACCAGCTCCATGATAATTGACTGGTTGCCTTGCTCTTCTTCAATCGCATAAATGTTCACAAAGGCCGGATGCTGCAACGAGGCCGCCAAACGTGCCTCTTTCAATAGGCTTTCGGGCGCTTGTTGGTTGGCGCTTGGCTTTAAACGTTTAATCGCGACCGGGCGATGGAGCTTGCTATCCCACGCTTCATACACATCGCCAAAGCCACCAGCACCGAGGCGGCGGCGCAGTTGATAGTGATTTAAGGAGATCGAGTCATCGACGACGAGTTTTACTTCATCGGCGCTGCCGCTATGTTGCGTGCCGTCTTGGGCATTCGATTGATCACTACGCTGATGACTCACGCCCGCCATTGCTGATCCCGATTCTGTGTGCTGTTCATGGGTATTACCGGATTCCACGATTTGGAATAGTTTTAATTACATTATTTTAACTGCGCCGCTCTAACATTGGTTTGAATGCCTGTGAATGCCAGTTTAAGCATCAGCTTGAGCGCCGCCTAAATTCGACACGCATAAAACAAACGCAGTTGACGTGTAAAGTTACATCCATTTTACACATGGAAGGCAGAATAAAAGCAAAAAACAGCTTAAATCGAATGGCACGTAACTTGCTGAAATGCGGATAGACGAGTGCTGTCGTACTTTGTCTTCGGTGACGGTTTCAAGACTACGGAAAGGAAATAAAAATGAAAAATGCCATGCCTATGAGCCTGTTTCAGAGCGACTTTTCAGATGCAAAAATATTCACGCCATGTTGCAATAAAGTCTTAACGAAAAGTTCATTTCAGCGCGCCCAAGCGCGCGCACAGGGTCGCGCCTGTATCGCTGCCGCACATTACTGCACGCCAGATAGAGCTTGTTAGATGTGTTGGCGTGCGACCAATCTTGCCAGCTCTGCTTGTGGGTATATGAGTGATGGTTAATCGTGCGCAAATTAAGGGTTTGGTTAAAAGCCCTATCCCTTGCCTATCGATTTACTTGGTGTTTGCACTCTTGTTTCGGCTTGGCTCTGCTGGCAGCAATCTGGCAGATCTGATGCCCTTAAAAACCAGACTGGCTTATTACTTAGTATTGGGTGCCATGCCCTTGTTTTGTTGCGTGGTGCTGTTGATTGGTCATGGCTTTCTGGCGTTTTCTACCCATCTCGCGGCGTTCAGGCAATTGCTCTCCAGCTTAACGACCGCTTGCTTGGCTTTGTTGAGCTTATGCGCTTCGGTTGGCAGTGAGCACGGCGCGGCGTTGGTGGTGTTTGCATTCATGTCGCTTTTAATGATAGGCATGAGCGCTTTAAGTTTCACACGCGCCTTAAATGGTAATGCGCCAGAGCGGTTTTTTCTGGCGGCGACCTTGTGTGGCACGGCAGGCAGTATTTACAGCACGCTGGTGTTAATAGAGATGTTGCCAGCCAGCGCTTCGACTTATAGCACACTAGAATTAGCGGCGCTGGCTGAAGTGAGCTTGTTGGTAGGCGCTTTGGGCTATCGCTCATTACAACAAAGAAAAGCATTTTTGTTGGCCGACCGACTGGCACACCGCGATCCACTCACCGATTTATATAATCGGCGTGCTTTTATAGAATTAGCGCGACCGATCTGGAGTACCGCCCAACGCAATCAGCGGCCGCTGACCATGATCATGCTCGACATTGATTATTTCAAACGCATCAACGATCAATTCGGTCATGAAATGGGCGATCAGGTGTTAATTCAAACCGCGAATTTGCTGGCGCGCGTGTGTCGCGCTGGTGATCTATTATGCCGCTGGGGTGGCGAAGAATTTTTATTACTGGTACCCGAAACAGATTTGCGCCAAGGGTTGGCGTTTGCCGAGCGTATTCGCTATTCATTGGAAGAAATCGATTTACCCAACGATGCGGAATCGACATTTTTAACTGCCAGTCTGGGCGTGGCCGAACGTGGCAATAAAAATACCTTAGAAGATTTAATCAAAGCGGCCGACATGCAACTCTACAAGGCCAAACACAGTGGACGCAATCGCTCAATTTGCGAAGGCCACGAGCCATTGTTAACCCATGTTGAATTTCCGCAGGCTGAGCAAATTAAGTAAGCCTCGGTGTCTGTTATTGTCTGTCATTGTCTGTCTTTACTTCCCGCGATATTCCATTTTGTCGGCAGTTTTTAGCCGCCGATCTAGGCATGCCAATATCATCGCTCTCAAAAATAGTGTGCTAGTATCTTTTCGATATTGTCTGACGCAAGCCAGCGCAAGATGCGTTTGGCGGCCAGTCACGACTTGGTTCAGGCTACTTTGTTTAAATCACATTAGGACTTACGCAAAATTGCGTTGGCTAGGCGCAAAGCCGCAGACAGTACACATCAAAATGGTCAGTAAGGCGAAGCAACAACGCCAGCGTCTGTTTTGCGTAAGTCCTATACTTAGTGCAGATTACTTCATAGACAACCATGATCAAACCTCTTTTTCAGCTCACGATTTTATTTTTCGCTGTTGCACTATCTGCCCCATCACCTGCACAAGAAGAACCTGCCACAAAAACTGCTGATATTTTTGATAGCCCGCAATCGGTAGAAATCAGCGCAAGCAAAGACCCCGATAGCAAGCTGTATCGTAATTTATTAAAAGGTCTGGATGCATTTGAAAAGTATCACGCGGCAGCGCCGCAAGCCGAAGCAAAATTCATTTTAAAACCGCGTAAGGAAGGCTTGGATAATAACCATCTCTCGGCACGGATCGCCTATGATGAAATCTCGATACCGATTCAAGTCGCCAATGACGCCACATTCACGCTGCCGCGCAATGCCGACGCCAAAGAAAAAAACGCCGACGTGCTACTCAATCAAAAGAAAAATCTATACCGCTGGTGGCCCTACATACGCAGCCCGCAGTTGACATCAAACCAGCGCCGCCTGGGTGATTTGCGGCTTGAATGTCAAATGCTATGGGCGGTGTATTACGACGATATTCCCTTTTTCGTGCGCAATATTGTCCGCGCGTTAGGCGGCCCATGCACAACCAGTAAAGTGAGCATCAGTTATCCGGCAGAGTTCAAAGGATTGCAGGCCGCCACAGTGAAACAAGGCGAGCAAACGATGGCGCTGAAAGTCAATACAAAACAATCTGGCTTCGCTGCCCCACTCGCCGATAAAAACTGGAGTGACGACGCCATCATTGAATTGCAGTATGACGAAAGCGATCAGCAAAAACGCGAAATCAATTACGAGGGCATCTCTGTCAGCGTGGGTTTATAGTGTGGTTTACAAATAAGCCAACCAATATACTACACCCTGTATTTTTTCATCATGCTTTATTGATGTGCGGGAATCGCCAATAAATTATTGAAAAGGTGACAGTATAGGTAAATTACCTAGAAAGAATCACGTTTTAACCACACGCGATACACCAGCAAGGCGACTTGTGCATCATCTGCCGCATATTGAATCTGCCGTTCAGATAATCGAGCGCTCGCCCAGTTTGAGGTGGAAATCTTTTTGGATTTTTTCAGCGTCATGCCCAGATATTTTGCCACCGCCGCTTTCGCACCCATTTCTTGATGCTTGTTTACGCGCATAACGCGCGATAAATCTAATACAGCACATGGTTCGATGTTAAATTTAGCGCGCAGGCGCTGATTATCGTCACGCAAACCAAAACCAAGCTTGACGATAGTGGGCGATTCTAGCAAAGCCTTTAATACGGTAATGATAGCCGCTGCATCGGCTGCCGCTAAATGCGCAACCGGAAACAGATACGCCTGATCATCCGTCGCAAGCTGAATCAAATGCGGGCCATCAGAAGCTTGGCCTTTAAAGAAAATCGGTTTTGATTCGGTATCAAAACCCAAAAAATCCGCCAAGCGCATCGCTTGATAGGCGCGCTGCGCATCAGCCGCTGTGCGTACTAACATCACCTGCTCTAGCGCGATGCCCGGATACGCAGGCAAGACCGTCATCGGCACTGCAGAAGCTGCACCAGCATCCGGTGCAACGAGCCTGCTTGAGCGTTGTGAATCGTCTTGGTTCATGGTGGGGATTATCGCATACAGTGATTTGAACACGAATGTGTTCAAGTTATTTGCTCAACAGATCTTTCTCATGAAATTATTCTTTAGTGGTTCTTCAAAGATTATTCACGCCAAGCCGGAAATACCGCCTGCCGATGAAAAAACGAAAAATCATGATTCGGCCACAATTCCGCTTTTTCTGAAACGGCCAAGGCATTCAATTTACGAATACTCTGAATCGCCAAGGCTTCGTTGTCTTGCCAACAGTAGCCGGGGGCGATTTCATCGGTCAGGTTTTCGGTTAAATCGGCGGCGTCGCCACATAAAATCACGGGAGCGCCTTTCGGCAACTCGATCATCAGCGACATGTGGCCTGCGCTGTGGCCGGGCGTGGTGATGGCGCGCACGCCGCTGGTGACCTGGTACTCGCCCTGCTTGACTTGCCATTGGTTGGCATTGGCAATTTCATCCTGAAAAACGCCATCATCGATCTTGGTTTTCGCAGCAGCCAATTCGTCATGCTGAATGTGTACTTCGCATCCGGGCACATCACACAAACCACCTGCGTGATCAAAATGCAGATGGCCCAAGAACACCAGATCAATATCTTTAACGCTCAAACCCAGTCGTTTCAAATATGCTGGAATGCGCTGCGTTTGCGTCATTTCTGGTGGCTCAAACTGAGGGCGCATGGGGTCAAAAAATTGCTTCTTCAATGTGGCATCGGCGATTTTTTGATAATCGCAACCAACATCGTAAAGAATTCGGCCATTCGGCGTTTCGATCAGATAGGCGAGAATGGGTGCGTCGATGAAAATGCCGTGCCCTCTATTTCTGGTGGAGACGGTTTTTTCGTAGCGATGTGTTCCTGTCAGCAAAGGCCAAAGTCGTAGTGCGTGAGACATGTTGTTCCCCTTTAAATGCGGGGTCGTCCCCAAGAAAATTAAAACTGGTTTTCGGGTCGTCCCATAAACCAGATATCCAGATATCCAGATACCAACTAAATCAATACTTTAATCAAACATCGCTGCACCCTGCTGCCAATGCGCTTCTACCTCTTCATCGTCCAGCGCAGCCAATATGGCTTGGCTTAACTCGTGGCCGCTGGCGTCAAGCTGATGCGCCGCATAGGCAGCGGCGGTGCCTTTGATGAGTGCTTCCGCTTGCAGTAAGACTTGCAAGCTTTGCGGGATTTCTGCATGGTGATCGGCACAAGCGCTGACATTAAATGAATGAGCCTTGCGACAAACGGCGGGGCGGATGGCGTAAATAGTGCACAGGTGATCTTGCAAAAATACGCAGGGTACACGGTGTTCGGCGATGCTGAGATGTTGCACTTGTTCGACATGCGCTTGCAGGCGTGTGCGCCAAGTTTGCAAGACATCGGCGGGCAATTGTTTTAGAGCGCTGACGATCTGTAAAATCTCAGGTACCAGTGCCTCGACCCGCACTTCACAACAATGACTGCAACCCGCCTGACAAGCGAAACTTTGCGCGCTATCTGATGCTGACATCGCCGCATTGGCGGCAAAATGAATCTGATCAACGCCGCGCTGTAAATGATCAACAAACCGAATCTTTGCAGTCACGCCAACGGCTTTGCCCAAGCCTTGAAAAGCAATTTTTTGCACGCTGTCTGCGCCACGTAATAGCGCATCTCGTTCTTCATCGGTCAACATGTTGGCGCTCTTTCATTCCAAAGATTTTAATTTCTCGGCACTGAAAAAATGACCCTTAATAAGGGAGGTCAATTATAGCGAGTTTTATTGCAAATCGATTCAACACAAAAAAAGCCCGCAATGATTAACGGGCTTTTTAGCATGCTGCTTAAACTTCTAGACAGCTTTGGGTCGATTGAACAGCCAGATGATGCCCATTAAAATCAAGAATGGCAGCAATAAAGGTGACAGCGCGATGCCCACTGAACCAACTATCACAATCGCCAGCAAAGCCAAAAACAAGGCGACGCCAACCAGCACCATGCCAGTCACAGCGGCAGCAAACAAGATCGCAATCAGTGCCAGCGCACCGACCATGAGAGCGATGCCTACACCAGCCACGCCGCCGATTTCATCGCCATCGATGTAAAAGCTGTGCGGCTCAAAGCTCCACAGGATACAACAAGCCAGCGCAATCAGTATGAGGCTGGCGATCAAGAAATAACGTGTCTTGGTTTTCATGGTCTGCTCTTCTTTCTATGTTTAGATGACGCACAATTTGTGCTGATTTTTTTAGAACTTACGGAAAATTGCGTTGGCTAGGTGCGATGAAGACATCTTAAAAAGTCGCCACCCATGCCTCAAGCGAATTGCGATAAACGGTATTTTTCGACGGCTAGGATGAAAAATCAGCCTGATTTCGGGTAAAAACTCGGTGCACCCACGTCGATTTTCTTCAGCAACAATATCGACGCCATTTTTCGCACAAGTGCAACAGCGCACGCTGGCACCGAGGCTGCGTATAGATTAAGGGGAAAACAAGGGAAAATCTGGGGTAAAATCATAGGTTTAGCGAACCGTCCAATCCGCGCCCTCGCTGGGCGCAATGAGATTAAATCCACAATGCTTACTTTTCAACAAATCATTCTTACTTTGCAAGATTATTGGGACAAACAAGGCTGTGCTTTGCTGCAACCCTACGATATGGAAGTCGGTGCGGGCACCTCGCATACCGGTACCTTTTTACGAGCGATTGGTCCTGAGCCTTGGCGCGCTGCCTATGTGCAACCTTCACGCCGCCCCAAAGATGGCCGCTATGGCGAAAACCCAAATCGTTTGCAGCATTACTATCAATATCAGGTCGTGCTGAAACCCGCACCGGATAATATTCTTGACTTGTACCTCGGTTCACTGAAAGCATTAGGCTTGGATTTACAACAAAACGATATCCGCTTCGTGGAAGACGATTGGGAAAACCCTACATTAGGTGCTTGGGGTTTGGGCTGGGAAGTTTGGCTGAATGGCATGGAAGTCACTCAGTTCACCTATTTCCAACAGGTTGGCGGCATTGATTGCAAACCGATTCTGGGTGAAATCACTTACGGCCTAGAGCGTTTAGCAATGTACTTGCAAGGCGTGGAAAACGTCTACGACTTGGTCTGGACCGAACGCGAAGAAAATGGCCGCAGCGTGCGCTTGTCGTATGGCGATGTGTTTCATCAAAATGAAGTCGAGCAATCGACTTTTAATTTTGAATATTCCAACGCTGATTTCTTGTTTTCTTTGTTCAGCAATTACGAAGCGGAAGCTAAACGCTTGCTGGAAGTGACTGAAAAATCTTTGGCGCTGCCCGCTTATGAAATGATTTTAAAAGCGGCGCACACATTCAATCTGCTTGATGCGCGTGGTGCCATTTCGGTGACTGAACGTGCGGCCTATATTGGCCGGATACGCAATCTGTCACGTGCCGTGGCGGCAGCGTATTACGCCTCACGTGAACAACTGGGCTTCCCGATGTGCGCCGCCGATGATGTCCACAAGCCTGCGGCGAAACTGCCTGATGCAGAAGCCTTGTGAAGCATCATCCTGAAAAATATCATCACCAGACATTTGCAGCATCCCATGTTGATTAGCACATTGCACCTTCAGTGCTAAACCAAAGATCACGGAAAAGTACATGAACCACACTTTATTAGTTGAATTATTGACCGAAGAATTGCCACCCAAAGCCTTGGCTAAATTAGGCGACGCATTTTCTGCTGGCGTTGCCAATGGCTTGAAAGCGCGCGATTTTTTGGCCGCCGATGCGCAGGTTACTTGTTACGCTTCACCACGCCGTTTGGCTGTCAGCATCACCCAGGTACGCGCTACTTCGCCCGATAAATTATTACGTGAAAAAGTATTACCAATCAGTGTTGCACTGGATGCGAATGGCAATCCTAGCGCACCGCTGTTAAAAAAATTGGCGGCGATGGGTTTCCCTGATCTGCAAATCAGTGATCTGGAAAAAGCGCAAGATGGTAAAGCCGAGAGCTTCTTTTACCAACACACTGCGCCTGGCACGGCACTGGCACCGGCACTGCAAAGCGCGTTGGAAGAAACCATCAGCAAGTTACCCATACCCAAGGTAATGAGTTATCAGCGCCCAGATGGTGCGACCGTGCATTTCGTGCGCCCGGTACATCGCATCATTGCTTTACATGGCAGTGAAGTGGTACCGATCCAATTGCTTGGTTTGCAAAGCGGTCGTAGCACGCTGGGACATCGCTTCTTGTCGAGTGGCACTTTACAAATTGCCCATGCCGACGATTACGCCGCGCAACTAAAAACGTCTGGCAAAGTGATCGCCAGCGTGCAAGAGCGTAAAGAACAAATCCGCTCGGCCTTGCTGGCCAAGGCAGGTGCTGATCAGGTGTTGATGCCGGAAGCATTGCTGGATGAAGTGACCGCGCTGGTGGAATGGCCGGTGGTGTATGAATGCCATTTTGAAGACACCTTTTTAAGTGTGCCGCAAGAGTGTTTGATTTTAACGATGCAGACCAATCAAAAATATTTTGCATTGGTCAACAATGAAGACGGTGGCAAAGGCAGATTGCGCTCACGCTTTTTGATTGTCTCTAACCTAGAAACAGCCACGCCGCAACATATCATTGAAGGCAACGAACGCGTAGTACGCCCACGTTTGTCTGATGCGCAATTTTTCTTCGAGCAAGACAAGAAAAAAACCTTGGCATCCCGTTTGCCACAATTGGCGAATGTGGTGTACCACAATAAACTCGGCAATCAGGCTGAGCGTATGGCACGCGTCAAAGCACTGGCCGCAAAGATTGCGCAGGCAATGGGTGCTGATCAAGCTGGCGTCGCCTTAGCTGAGCGCGCTGCGATGTTGGCGAAGGCCGATTTACTGACCGACATGGTCGGCGAGTTCCCTGAGTTGCAAGGCATCATGGGCACTTACTACGCGCTACATGATGGTGAACATGCCGAAGTCGCCGCCGCTGCTTCAGAACACTATCAACCGCGTTTTGCAGGCGACGCGCTGCCCGCTACCCAAACTGGTACTGCCGTGGCGCTGGCCGACAAGTTAGAAACCTTGGTCGGCATCTGGGGCATCGGCTTGCAGCCCACTGGCGATAAAGATCCGTTTGCCTTGCGCCGCCATGCTTTGGGTATTTTGCGCATGCTGGTTGAGAAACAACTGCCCTTATCGCTCAGCACCCTGCTGACTGAAAGCAGCGCCCTGTTTGCCGATAACCCACAATTCAAACAGCCAGACGCCGATGCACTCAGTTTTCTGTATGAGCGGCTACGAGGTCAATTGCGTGAACGTGGCTTTGCGCAAAATGAAGTGGAAGCGGTGGTGGCACAAAACCCCGATCAGTTACACAACATCGTCGAGCGTTTGCAAGCGGTGCAAGTATTTGCCACCTTGCCCGAAGCCGCCGCCTTGGCCGCTGCCAACAAGCGCATTACCAATATTCTGAAAAAAGCCGATAGCGCACCCGGCGCGCTACAGCAAACTTTATTGCAAGAGCCAGCGGAACAAGCGTTGTATCAGGCGATGATCACGATCAAACCGAAGGTTGATCAAGCGTTTGCGCAAGCTGATTTTGGCAGCGCTTTAAAAACCCTGGCAGCATTGCGTGAAACGGTTGACCAATTTTTTAATGATGTCATGGTCAATGCAGAAGACCCAGCTTTACGCAATAATCGCTTGAGTTTGCTGCTTAGCTTGCACGGCATGCTGAATCAGGTGGCTGATATTTCCAAGCTGGCGGCTTAGCAATTTAAGCATATTGATGCAGTAAAAAAATAGCGAGTGTGACCTATGGAGAAGGCAATGAAGCTGATCATTCTTGACCGTGATGGCGTCATCAATCACGATTCAGATTCCTTCATCAAGACGCCGGATGAATGGCAGCCCTTGCCCGGCTCGTTACAGGCGATTGCACGTTTAAATCAAGCGGGTTATTTTGTGGTGGTCGCCACTAATCAATCGGGCATTGCCCGCAAATTATTTGACATGGCGGCTCTTAATGCGATTCATCAAAAGATGCATGCGGCGGCCTTGCAAGTGGGCGCTGAGATCGATGCAATCTTTTTTTGCCCGCATAGTGCTGACGACCATTGCGATTGCCGTAAACCGAAGCCCGGCATGTTTAAAGAAATCGCGCAACGTTACGGCGTTAATTTAAAAGGCGTGCAGTCTGTGGGTGATTCGTTACGTGATTTGCAGGCAGGTTTTTTGAGCGGTTGCGTGCCGAATCTGGTGCTTACTGGCAAAGGCCAAAAGACGCTAGAAAAAGGTGGCCTGCCACCGGGTACACGCACCTTCGACGATTTGGCGGCGATGGTAGACGCCTTGCTTTCGGCACCAGCGAGCGCGCACAGTTTCGCAGTCTGAGCTTATCGATAAAAATCTGCATACCAAGATCGTCAACACAGTGCCGTGAAAACATGACGTTGATGTGGCACCCGACAAACTAAAGTAATCTCTTTTATTCTCCAGCATGGTTAAATTCAGCTTATTGTTACGTTCCCTCTTGTTCACCTTGGTGATGATCGTTGTTACTGTGGTGTGGACATTTGTTTGCATGTTACTGGCACCCTTCCCTTACAACGTGCGTTATCGTGGCACTGGAATTTGGAACATCATTATTATCTGGGCAGCTAAAACGATTTGTGGCATTCGCTACGAAAAACGCGGCTTTGAAAATTTTCCAGATGGCCCGGTAGTCGTTTTATCGAAACACCAATCTGCCTGGGAGACCATTTTTCTATTAATGGCGACGCCTCGCCCGCTGGTGTTTGTGTTTAAAAAATCGATTACTTATATTCCATTTTTCGGCTGGGGCATCATGTTGCTACGCATGATTCCTATCGATAGAAAAAAAGGCAAAGATGCATTTGCCCAAGTCGTCACGCAAGGCAGACGCCGCATGGCTGATGGTCAATGGGTGATCATGTTTCCTGAAGGTACACGTATCGCAGTGGGTAAAAAAGGCCAATACAAACTCGGCGGCACACGGCTGGCGGTGGAAACCAATACGCCAGTGATTCCGATTGCACTCAACTCTGGCGAATGCTGGCCACGTAATTCTTTCATCAAAAAGCCGGGGCTGATCACGGTCTCAGTTGGTGCGCCGATCGCACCAGATGGCATGGATGCTGTGCAATTAATGCAAAAGGTAGAAGATTGGATTGAAGCAGAAATGCGCGTTATTTCGCCACACGTGTATGCTAATGAAAAATCGAGCGATTAATTTGTTAGTCTATTTTTAGCCTATTCTCACTTCTCGTCGTATTAATGAAAAAAACCCTCTCTTCAATCGGCCAAACTCTGCAGCTTGCACTGCAGTTAGATTTTTTCAGTGATTTTCTGATTCCTGATCAATTGCAAGCAACCCCGCAGAAAAATCTCGCTCCGAGAGAAGACCATAATCATGCCGCCAAGCCACCAACACCGATTCCGCACGGCTTCGTTAATACCACACATAAACGGCAGATTCTGGTACAGGATTTTTTACTTGAGTATGAATTTTTACGCTCCAAGCGGCGCAGCATCGGATTTCTAATTACCGAACATGGCCTACGCGTGACTGCCCCGCGCTGGGTGACCATTGCCGACGTTGAATCGGCGATTCAGGAAAAACAAAACTGGATTTTAAAAAAACTCAGCGAGCGCCGCGAACGCGTCGCGCAACAGGCGCAGCTTGAAGTGCGCTGGCAAGATGGTGCCAAGTTTGCATTCATGGGGCAACCACTGTGCCTGCGTATTGATAACAGCAAAACACAGAGCGTGACATTTGACAGCGCTTCGCGTGAATTGACCATTTGCCTGCCACACGATGCGGGCGAACAGCAGTTGAAAGATCGCGTGCAAGCTTGGTTGCAACAACAGGCGAAACAGGTATTTTTAGAACGCCTGCCCGTGTTTGCCGAAAAACTTGGGGTGCGCTATCACTCAATGGCTTTATCTGCCGCCAGCACACGCTGGGGCTCTTGTACCTCAGAAGGCAAAATTCGTCTGAACTGGCGCTTGATTCATTTTTCGCCCGATGTGATCGACTATGTGATCGCGCACGAATTAGCGCATTTAAAAGAGATGAATCACGGCCCCAGATTCTGGGCGACTGTGCAATCGGTGTTTCCTGAATTTGAACAGGCAAAACACAGTTTGCGTCATCACGCTGCCCAACATATTCCTGTTTTTTAGGGAGTATCCTTATTTTTAAAAAAATTGCGCACTGCTGACGTGCGCAATTAACTATCAAGTCCATATACAACCACCTGTATATTCAAGAAAGGATCATCATGCGCATATTACACACCATGTTACGCGTCGGCCATCTGCAACGCTCTATCGACTTTTACACCGAAGTGCTCGGCATGAAGCTGTTACGTCAATCCGACAACCCCGAATACAAATACACCTTGGCCTTCGTCGGTTACGGCAACAACCCCGATCATGCTGAACTGGAATTAACCTACAACTATGGCGTTGAGAGTTACGACATGGGCAACGCGTATGGTCACCTAGCGATTGCGGTACCCGATGTTGCCGCAGCATGCGCCAGCGTGAAAGCAAAAGGCGGCAAAGTCACGCGAGAAGCCGGGCCGGTAAAAGGGGGTAAAACCGTGATCGCGTTTGTGGAAGACCCAGACGGCTATAAAATTGAATTAATCGAACGCAAAAATTTTGATCAATTAGTTAATCTGTAAACGCAATCTATCATCTACGGTAGGTTTTGCAATAAATTCGCCAGCGCCACATACGGCTCCAGCGCAATGGTTTCGGCGCGCGCTTGTGGGTCAATGCCAACTGCTTGCAATTGTGCTTCGCTGAATAAGCCAGCGAGGCAATTGCGGATGGTTTTGCGGCGCTGTGAAAACGCTTTGGTCACCACCTGCTCTAGCAGCTTTGCATCACATTGCAAAGGCGTTGCTTTGGGAATCATGCGCACGATCGCCGAATCCACTTTCGGCGGTGGGTCAAACGCAGTCGGCGGCACTACGAATAACAAATCCATGTGGTAACGCCATTGCAGCATCACCGATAAGCGACCATAAGTTTTACTGCCCGGCTCAGCCACCATGCGCTCGACCACTTCTTTTTGCAGCATGAAATGTTGATCTGCCACCAGCGTGGAAAACTCCGCAAGCTGAAACAGCAAAGGGCTAGAAATGTTGTACGGTAAATTGCCCACCACGCGCAATTTTTTGCCCCCTGCTTGCAATAAGCTGGTGAAATCAAATTTCAATGCGTCGCCTTCATGAATGATTAAACGCTTGGCATCAAAATTTTTCTTTAAACGCGCTACTAGATCACGATCTAACTCAATCACATGCAGTTGCGATAAATGCGGTAGCAACAAGCTGGTCATTGCAGCTAGGCCTGGGCCGATCTCGACCATATTGTCGTCAGCTTGCGGATCAATGGCGGCGATGATATTGCCCAGCACCTGTTGATCTGTTAAAAAATTTTGGCCGAAGCGTTTGCGTGCGATGTGTTTCATGAGGCTTGTTCTTTTTTGGTCTATCTAAATCAAATGGCGAATATCGTTCACGCATGGCTTTTGCGCACCATATCCGCCGCCACCCGTAAGGCCACGCGCATACTGGCGTCATCGGCAATGCCAAGGCCGCGCCGTGCGATATCGAGTGCCGTGCCATGATCTACCGATGTGCGAATCAATGGCAAACCCAAAGTGATATTCACACCCTTACCAAAACTGGCGAACTTCAGCACCGGCAAACCCTGATCGTGGTACATCGCCAATACACAATCGGCCTCTTGCAAATATTTTTGCTGAAACAAGGTATCGGCCGGCAAAGGGCCGCGTGCATCGATGCCGATTTGCTTGGCTTGTTCGATGACGGGGATAATCACGTCAATTTCTTCGCGCCCCAAATACCCATTTTCACCGGCATGCGGATTTAAGCCAGCGACCAAAATGCGTGGTTGCGCGATGCCAAATTTTTGCTGCAAATCGCGCTGTATGATCTGCAAAGTAATCAGCAAAGACCTAGCTTGAATCGCGCCAGCGACCTCTTGCAAGGGCAAATGCGTTGTCGCCAGCGCAACGCGCAAAGCTTGTGGCAGTGTTGCTGAAGCTTCTGCTGCCAGCATCATCACCACCTGCTCAGTCTGGGTTTGTTGCGCCAGATATTCAGTGTGCCCACTAAATGCGACACCAGCATCATTGATCGTGCTTTTTTGCAGTGGCGCAGTCACCATCGCGCCACACCAATTGTGCTGAATCGCACTAATGGCAACATCCAGTGTTTCGAGCACTGCGCGGCCATTGCGCGCATCCAACTGCCCGGCCACTACATGCGCCGCCAAAGGGCAATCGATCACACTTAGATGCTCAACATCGCAATCGGGCAAACTGCTGGTCTGAAAGCGCAATGCTTGCGCCGAAGTTGCCCGCAAATTGATGGCGGGGTTAATCTCGTGCGCCAGCATGGCGAGATACGCCGCATCACCGATCAACACCGAACGAATCTCTTGGCGCAAAGCCCAAGCGGCACGCAAAGAAATTTCTGGACCGATACCAGCAGGCTCGCCAGTAGTAATCGCAATAACTGGACGCGACGATTGTACTTGCATGGCGGACTACGCCTTTTTGAAGATGAATGAGGCTGGAACTGACAACTAAAACTGACGCTACCGCAGTCGATAGCGTACAGATTCTAGCTTACCTGATTATTTTTGCTGATCCCGAAATTCAACATAAGCGCGATCACGCAATTCACGAATCCAACCTTGCAATTCTTCTTCCGACTTACGTTCACGCAAAGCCTGACGTGCCGCAACCCGCTTGCGCTCTGGTGATAATTCATCGGACTTGCGTTCTGTGACTTTAATCAGGTGAAAACCGAAAGGTGATTGCACTGGCTCACTGACTTGACCAATCGCCAGTTTGTTCATCGCTTGTTCAAATTCTGGCACGGTATCGCCGGGGAAAATCCAGCCTAACTCACCGCCTTTGGCTGCCGACAAATCATTCGAGAATTGCTTAGCCATTTCTTCAAAGGTGGCTGTCTTATCGAGAATTTTTTTACGAATATCTTCCAGTTTCGCCTTCGCCTCGGCTGCCGTGACTACCTGATTCACCTTGATCAAGATGTGGCTAACATTAGTCTGCTGTGGTGCGGCAGGGCCTTCGGCGGTCTTCGGTAAATCACGACGGCCATTGAGTTTGACGATATGAAAACCATTCGCGCTACGCACGATCTCAGAGGCTTCACCCACCTTGATCTTACTGATGGCATCAACAAAAATCTTCGGTAATTTATCTTGTTCGCGCCAGCCAACGTCACCGCCTTTTAAGGCTTCGGGCGCATCTGAATAAGTCGCCGATAGCTTGGCAAAATCTTCGCCAGCCAAGATTTTCTTTTGGATGTCTTCCGCTTTGGCGAGTTGTTTGGCGATGATTTCAGGTGAAGCATTTTCTGGAATGCGCACCAGAATCTGTGCCAGATTCAGTTCTTGTTTGATTTTCGGCGCTTGCTCTTCGGCCAGCAGATAATTATCGACTTCTAATTCAGACACCTGAATCTTGCTATCAACTTCGCGCTCGCGGATACGCTGAATCAAGATATCTTCACGCACCTCTTCACGAAACGATGCGTAAGACGTTCCATCACGTTCGATTTGATTGCGGAACTCTTGCAAGCTGAGTTTATTTTGTTCCGCCAGACGCAGCATGCTGCGATCAAGCAAGACGTCATCCACCTTGAAGCCACTTTCTTTCGCCAATTGCAATTGTGCGCGATCAACGATCATGCGCTCCAGCAGTTGTTTGCGCAAATCTTCTTCCTTCGGTAGCGCCGTACCTTGCGCCTGCAAACGACGCTGGATATTGTGCAAGCGTTCATCCACTTCCTGGCTGGTAATCACGTCATCATTGACCACCACCACGATTCGGTTGACCAACACTGGATCACTATTTTTTTGCGCCTGCGCGTACACGATATTGCTTGACGCCAATGTCATCAGCGCCAAAGAGGTCGCGATTGCTGCCGCCATAGGTCGGAGCGGCTTGGCCGAGGCTTGCTTAGATGTCAAAAATGTCAAAATAGGTCGCATAGTAGTCCAAATTCAAAAAATAAAAATGAAAGGATGCCGACTTGCGGGCTTCTTTCATTACTTGCATCTCACTGTTTCTATTGCACAAACTTAATTTGCATCTGCGTAGCCGATTGCTTTATTGACCGCGCAAAAGCTGCAATATACACGCTAATTTGTTGACTGATAACCCGAAATATTCTTTTTGAGAATTTCCAATGGGTTAGAACCCAGTCGTGATAATCCGTTCAATTCCAGTTGAATAAAAAAGGTCGTGGTATTGCTAATTGCATTGGTAGCAAATCGTTGCGCCACGAAGCGCAGCGCCCAGCAATCATCTTTATATTCAAAACCGGCCAAGCCTTCTACCAACTTCTTGTCGCGCAAGGAATAATTGCTACGTCCCACGCCATACCAACGATCGGTCAGCGGCCATTGCGCGGAAAAATCGACTTGTTCCAAGGTATCGCGCTGATAACGATATTCAAGATTCAAAACTTTTTTCGCCGCAGGACGCCAGCTCAAACCGTAATTTGACATCACGGCCTGGCGATTACTCTGGCTAATTTGCAAACTGGCTTCGGCACTCAGTGTATCGCTTAATTTACCGCTACCGGCCAACAATAAATCTGAGCGGCTATCTGCCACGCCTGTGCCATTATTTAAGGTATCAAGCGTTACGCGCTGGCTATTGAAGTAAAAACGTTGCCCAATCGACAGTTTCGCTCTTTCCTGTCCATCATCTTCTATGTAACGCGAAGTCAGGGCTGCCGTGATCTGATTTGAGTCACTAATCCTATCCTGCCCAGAAAAACGGTTTTCGCTGAAGCTTTGGGCGAAATTGAAGTCGGATAAAGCACTATCAAAGTTAGGAAATAAGCGCTGATCGCGGTACGGCGTGTTCACGTAAAACAGGCGTGGTTCCAGCGTTTGCGTTAATGCCTTGCCTAGCAATTCAGTTTGCCGCTCAAAGATCAAACCACTATCGACTGATAAGATCGGCAAGGTACGCTGAAAAGTGGTGCTCTGACCCGGCACCTGATTCGTCAGTTGATAATCAGTGACATGCAAAGACACTTTGGGGATCACAAAAAAGCCCGGCGCCACAATCGGATACGACAGTTGCGGATTAAGAATAGTACGATCACCACTGACTAACGTCGGATGCGAGAAGCGCGTGATGCTGCTATCCAACGCCCAATCAAAGCCAGCGATATCATGCTGCTCGGCATGAAACTGAATTTGCGGCAAACGCGCATACGGTTTGGCAATCGGCGAATTTGCATCCTGCAAAACTTGGTAATTACTGGTGCGTATCGAGGCATTCCAAAACGAACCGCCATACGTAACACCAACTTCCCGCGCCAATAAGCGCTGCGAGGTTTTGGCAATCGAATGTGAAAAATCGGTCGGATAATTATCATCCGAGGCAGAATTCAGATTCCAAGAAAAATCCAGCCCAGGCGATAGGTTTTGGCGGTACACCGAAGTAATCGCATACCGATTGCGTCCGGTTTGCTTATCGTCCAACAAACCTTCTACCGTGGTTTCACCAGAATAGGTTTCACCCAGATAACGCCCTTCCAAGCCAAGCTGTGCGCCGCGCCGCTGGATGTATTTAGGGTAAATCGTCACATCGCGGTTTGGTGCGATATTGTAGTAATACGGCAGCGTTACCTCTGTACCACCAGTGGTGGTGGCACCCAAAACCGGCGGCAGAAAACCTGATTGACGCTCACCCGACAAGGAGAAACTCAAAGGCAAAAATGAGGGCGAAGACAGAATCGGCACGCCTTTAAAATACAGCACCGATTTATTTGCCACGCCGGTATCCAAGCCTTTATCAAGGCGCAAGGTATCGACTTGTAAATACCAGTCAGGATTAAAGCCTTCGCAAGTGCTGTAAGTGCCGTGAATAATGCTCGAGCGACCTTCACCTTCAAACTCCACCCGCTCGGCTTTGCCTTGCGCATTGCTGCGCAACAGGCGATACACCGGGTTCACCACGTGGCCGGTATTGCTATCGACTTGCAAGCTGATTTGATCACCCGTGTAGCAATCGCCGTCTTTGAGTAATTTAACATTGCCCTCAGCATCGACTTGATCTTCCAATGAGCGATAGGTGCCTTTGTTGGCAGTCAGATTGATATTCCCCTTCACTACCTCTACATTGTCTTCGGCGATCACGATGCGCTCTGGGCGGCCGGAAATTTTCTCCGCCTGAATCACAATCGGCGCATCTTCCTGCTTGACACCCGGTTTAATCGTTACCTGAATCGGCGCGTTGGCCGTATTCGACTCGCCGGGCTTTTTCGCCGCTGGCTTGGTCTTTTCATTAGCTTGACTCTGGCCCTGCAACTCTTTGCTCGGAACCACATTTTCTTGCGCCAAGGCGGGTGCGCAAAAGCCTGATACAAATACCGGTAAAAGCAGCTGTGCAATTAAGCTTAATCGGAAACAAGGCGAACTCGGCAAGTGGGGGGCAACAAAGAGAACAGGCTTCCGGCGCATGGAGTCAGAAAGTTGGTTAATAAAATGAACGGGATGAATGCAACTAAATAAGTAAATTAATTAAGCAAATTAAATAAGCAAATTGGATAAACAATATATGTGCGCTGCCGACCAACGAAAAAAATAATACCCGCAACGATCCACACGAAATGCGACGTCCTGCCTAGCAGCTTGGTAAAACAAACGGGTATTATAGGGGCTTATAACCGTCTTGACGTGGAAATAGTCAATTTGACAGGGTTTTTCCACATCTTCGACCACAGCAACGCAGACTAACCATTACACTATGTCAACAAACCTCCCCTCCCACACGCCAGACACTCAGGTACAAACCGAACGCCAGCAAGCCTTGCAAACTTGGCTTGCCCAGCAAAGCCAGTTCAAATTACAACTTGAAACAATCCGTCCGGCTTCAGCTGATGCCAGTTTCCGTCGTTATTTTCGCCTCGACACAAGCGATGGCAATACGCTGATTGCAATGGATGCGCCGCCACCGCAAGAAAATGTACGCCCATTCATGCAGGTGGCAGCACTGTTTGATCGCTTACATTTAAGCGTGCCCAAAATCATCGCCGCCGATGTCGAGCAAGGTTTTTTACTGCTCAGCGATTTAGGCAACACAACTTATCTGCACGCCTTAAATCACGATAGCGCGCATCAGCTTTACATGGATGCGATTGACAGTTTGATTTTGCTGCAAACCCAGAGCCAGCCGGGTATTTTGCCCGATTATGATCGCGCTTTTCTGTTGCAGGAACTCAAGCTGTTTCCCGAATGGTATATCAGCAAGCATCTGGGCGTAACACTAGACGACACACAAAATGCCACGCTGCAAAAAGTGTTTGATGAGATTTTGGCGAATGTCTGCGCGCAGCCGCAAGTGTTTGTGCACCGCGATTACCATTCGCGTAATTTAATGGTGATCCATCCGGGCAATCCTGGCATTTTAGATTTTCAGGATGCGCGCTTTGGCCCCATCACTTACGATCTAGTATCGCTATTGCGTGACGCTTATGTGCAATGGGATGAAGAAATGGTACTCGACTGGGCAATCCGTTATTGGGAAGCCGCGCGCCGCGCCGGGTTACCTATCAACCCGGACATCGACAGTTTCTATCGCGATTTTGAATTCATGGGCTTGCAGCGCCACCTGAAAATTCTCGGCATCTTCAGCCGCCTCGCGCACCGCGACGGCAAACCGGCGTATCTCGATGATATTCCACTGGTCATGAGCTATGTGCGTAAAACCGCGAATCGCTACAACAGCCTGATTCCACTGTTGCGCCTACTTGATGTCATCGAACAAACGCCGCCCTTAGCCGCCTACACGTTTTAACAAAAAAGTGGCAGTATGCCAAAAAATAGGCATATTTCCGCTTTATTGACGAGCGCATTAAAAAATACAACTACCAGTATATAAAATGAGAGCAATGATATTAGCGGCTGGGCGAGGGGAGCGCATGCGCCCGCTGACCGACACCTGCCCCAAGCCCTTACTGCAAGTACGCGGTCGCCCGCTGATCGTTTGGCATATTCTGCATCTAGTGAAAGCCGGCATACCAGACATCGTTATCAACCACGCTCATCTTGGTTACATGATTGAAGAGGCGTTAGGCGATGGCAGCCAGTTTGGCGCACGTATCCGCTATTCGCCAGAGGCCACGGCACTGGAAACCGCAGGCGGCATCGCCCAAGCTTTACCCTTATTGTGCGACCACGATGACGCGCCTTTTTTGGTGGTATCGGGCGATATTTATGTGCCGCACTTCAATTTCGCTGACTGCAAAAACACACTGGAAGACAATGATATGTGGGGCAACCCGCATCCGCTAGATAAACGTGATGTGGCTTGGCTCTACATGGTCAACAACCCCAGTTTTCACCCACAAGGCGATTTCGCCATGAGCTTAATGGGGCTCTCCAATCACGGCGAGCCCAAGTTCACCTTCGCCAATATTGGCGTGTATCGGCCAGAGATGTTCCGCAACATTAGCCCCGGTGAACACGCCAAACTGGCACCGTTACTACGCGCCTATGCCGAGCGCGGCCAGCTTGGCGGTGAGCTGTATCGCGGAGAGTGGCATAATCTAGGTACCCCCGAACAACTGGCTGCATTAAACGCACCGCTGACAAGAACCAAGCTCGGCGACAAAAACAGCACAGACCATCCTAGCGAGAAAGGAACCCCACCATGAGCATGTCCCCTTTCATCGAGCGCCGCCGCCAATTGATGGCACAAATGCAGGCGCAAGGTGGTGGCATCGCCGTACTACCCACCGCCAGTGAGCTGGTGCGTAATAACGATAACCATTTCCCGTTTCGGCATGACAGTTATTTTTACTACCTGAGCGGCTTTACGGAACCTGAATCGGTGCTAGTGCTGATTGCGCAAGACGAGCAGCAACGGAGTATTTTATTTTGCCGCGAAAAAAACACCGAACGCGAAATCTGGGATGGTTTCCGTTATGGCCCGCAAGCGGCGCAAAGCACTTTTGCGTTCGACGAGGCTTATCCAATTGACGCGCTCGATCAGCAAATGCCGACTTTTCTGGCCGATGCCAATAATCTGTTTTACAGCGTTGGCGCTGACAATAATCTCGACACGCAATTGCACACTTGGCTTGAAGCAGTGCGCGCCAAATCGCGCAGCGGCGTGCTGCCACCGCACCGCACGATTGATGTGCGCCGTTTGCTCGACGACATGCGCGTCATCAAAGACGCCAGTGAAATCGCCCTGATGCAACGTGCTGCCGAAATTTCGGGTCGCGCCCACGCGCGTGCCATGCGCTTCACGCGCCCCGGGCATTTTGAATACGAACTCGAAGCCGAACTCTTGCACGAATTTCGCCGTTCTGGCGCACAGTCACCCGCCTACGGCGCGATTGTCGCCAGCGGCGCGAATGCCTGCGTATTACATTACCAGAGCAACAGCGCGCAGATTAAGGAAGGTGATCTGATCCTGATTGACGCTGGCTGTGAATGGGATAGTTACGCCGCCGATATCACCCGCACCTTTCCCGCCAATGGCAAATTTTCACCAGCGCAAAAAACCTTGTACGAATTGGTATTGGCCGCACAACAGGCAGCGTTTCAACAAGCACGCCCCGGTGCGCGCTACATGGATGGTCACCAAGCCGCAGTGCGCGTGCTAACTGAAGGTATGCTTGCCACTGGCTTACTGGATAAAAATCTAGTCGGCAACGTCGATGATGCGATTGCCAGCAATGCTTTCCGCCAATTCTATATGCATGGCACCGGCCATTGGTTGGGTCTAGACGTGCACGACGCAGGCGCTTATCGCACCGCCGACAAACAAGGCGACGAACGCCCTTGGCGTAGCTTGCAAGCGGGCATGGTACTCACCATCGAACCGGGTATTTATGTGCGGCCAGCAGCGGGCGTGCCTGAGCAATTCTGGCATATCGGTATACGGATTGAAGACGATGTGCTGATCACCGAACAAGGCCACCTAAATCTCAGCCGCGACACACCCAAAACGGTGGCTGAAATCGAAGCAGAAATGCGCGTAAGCAAAACACTATGAGCGGTACGCCTTTGCATTATAGCGTCGCCATTTGCGGTGCCGGCCCGGTTGGGCAATCGCTTGCTCTGTTGCTGCGCCAAGTTGGTATAGCCGCAGAAAAAATCTTGCTGATCGACGCCAAAACCCATCAGCAAGCACAGCACGATGCGCGCTCGATTGCGCTGTCGTATGGCAACCGACAAATTCTGCAAAGTGTGACCGCTTGGTCTGCTCACGTCACACCGATTCAACAAATTCATGTATCACGGCGCGGCCATTTTGGGCGCTGCTTAATCGAAGCAGAAACTTACCAGCTACCCGCATTGGGCTACGTTGCCCGCTATGGCGACATCATCGCGCCCCTGCAAGCACAGGTAGTACAAGCCACCATCGCACAGCAAAGACCATTACTGATTCAGCAAATCGTGGAAAACGATGAAGCTGTCCAACTGCACGCCGCCAACGGTGACATGATCAGTGCCGACATGGTAGTACAAGCCGAGGGCGGCTTATTTGCGCAGGAACAAACGCAAAACTCAGCGCACAAAATGCAGCAAAAAAATTATCGGCAAACTGCCATCGTCACCCAGATCAGCAGCGCAAAAGGTGCCGGCAATTGTGCGTTTGAACGGTTTACCGATCAAGGACCATTAGCGCTACTGCCACAGGATGATGGCTACGCCTTGGTCTGGTGTGTGCACGCCGATCATGCGGATCAATTAATGGCGCTCAACGACAGCGATTTTCTAGCGGCCTTGCAACAGGCATTTGGTGATCGTTTAGGACAATTGATCAGCACCGGCAAGCGCCATCGCTTTCCTTTAGGTTTACAAATACAAGAGGATGATGCGCCAGATTCGCGTTTAGTCAGAATTGGCAATGCGGCGCAAATTTTGCACCCGGTGGCAGGTCAAGGTTTGAATTTGGGGCTACGCGATGCGCTGATCTTGTCTAAAAATTTGGCGGGATTAGCGTCATCTTCAAGCGCCCCGCACAACATCAAAACGGCTTTGCAACAATTTAGACAGCAAAGACGAGCTGACCGCAGCAACACCATCAAACTCACCGATTGTCTGGCACGCTGGTTTACCCAGCGCGGTTCATTTTCGCTTTCGCAAAATGTACTCAGTTTTGGAATTGGCGCACTCGATCTGCTCGCCCCCGCCAAACAGGCATTGGCTGAGCAGATGATGTTTGGTCGGCGCTAAAAAAGTATCAAGCCGCAGGTACCAATGCTTCCACCGCCTGAATCGCCCGCAACACGGCCGGGCGCTGTGCCACAGTGTCGTACCAACGCGCGACTGCAGGCGTTTCGCTAAAATCAACCTCAGCAAAAGCGCGCCGCCAAATCCAGCCAAAGTGCGCGATATCGGCAATTGAATATTCTTCGCCAGCAACGTAGGTGTTTTTTTCCAGCACTTGATTTAACACCGCCAAAGTACGCTTTGCTTCACCATGAAAGCGCTCAATCGCAATCGGCATTTTTTCCGCTGCCATTTTCTGGAAAAAACCAGACTGACCAAAAGCAGGGCTAATGCCAGAAGCATGGAAAAATAATTGCTCAAAAGTGCGCGCCCGTTGTACGCCACTGGTGGCCAGCAAGGCCCCATGTTTTTCAGCCAGATACACTAAAATTGCCGCTGATTCAGTCAGCACAAAATCACCCGCTTGGTTATCGACCAACACAGGCACTTTGCCATTCGGATTGAGCGCCAAAAATTCTGCAGTCTTTTGCTCGCCTTTGCGCACATTAACGCTGTGCAGTTGATACGGTAAACCTAGCTCTTCCAAAGCAATAACAACTTTCACGTTATTCGGTGTCGCAAATGCATACAGTTGATACATATCATTCCTTTATTGATTAAACCTAGAAACGGCAGTTGACCGCTAAAATTGACTAATAAGATCTTGTTTTTAATCATCAATGTCGTGTTTTAAACGTCCACCATTTTGGTGACAGCGCTACAAGCGTGATTGCCCATTTTTGCGGCTCCCTGCCGTTGTTGCCCATTGTTGCACCTGCTAGCAGAATGCAGTCTGCGTCGTCGTCGCGCCTAGCCAGGAAGCCGCAAAAACGCACACTCACGCTCGTCCAACTGCCGTTTCTAGGA
>OFSE01000020.1_pt1 | contig 52991 bp, 71 predicted proteins | sample 1543261 | NCBI WGS metagenome assembly OFSE01 (sample SAMN07774225, study PRJEB24372) | wastewater metagenome | isolation source: Exp Tend VB 50WW | collected 2016-02 | reverse complement strand
TGCGAGTGCGGCAGTCAGAAGCACATTTACGACCTATCCAAACTTTGCTGCTGCGCGAGGCTAGTAGCCAGTGCGAGACCGTCAAAGATTCACCAAGAGATAATGCTGGCTTACATAGCGAGACAAAGCTACGCACCGAAACGCGCCGACATTTTGAATTATCTCAAAACGAACTTACCGGCTGCTTGAGTGCCATTGAAATTGACGCTGCAAGGCGTAGGGGGTGGATGTGAGCGTCCCACCAGCACCAACTGACCATATTCCCGACATCAGGAAAATGGTAACTGAGGAGGCGACAAAATGAGCGAAAAGAAACCAGAAACACCCGCAGAATGGGCGGCGTTCCGTTGTCAGGCATCGTGCAGAGTTGGTCGGGATGCCTTCGACCTTCATACTAACATTGCCCCCGGTTGGGATAGGCGAGACTACGCAATCTATTGCCTAATGAGCGCCGTTGAAGATTTAAGCAAGCAAGTCGAACTATTAAGCAAAACTAAAGAGTTGCCATGATTGAATCCGACGACCAGCAAGTTAAAAGAATTCAGGAACAGTTACGCACCGAAGCGCAGAATCGTTTTCAGTGGCCTATTTTGAACGCATGGGCGAAGCAGAAGGAATGGCCTATTAACGGCGTAATGACCCGTATAAGCGCGGATGACTACAAAGACATACTAACTGCTGCCTTTGAGGGTGAAACGATGCCTAGAGTTGCTATGGGCTATTCTGGGGGCATTGTGATGCTTGGTAGACGTACATCCAAGTACGGAAAGAAGAAATTTAGCGAATGGGCGGATTGGCTGGTGGCCGCTAGTGTTGTTTCAGGGATTAAGATACCCGCTGCAAAATGGATGGAGGATGAACAATGACCTACACACCGCACCAATTCCTAACACCCGAACAAATAGCCGAGATGGAAGCGCACAACGCGCCATTGCCAAAGGTTACGAAGCGAGAGGCGACCGACTGCCTGACGGAACTTCGCGCCCAATTCGAGAACGGAATACATCCTCTCTTTGCCAAGCTAGAGCGATATTTCCGTGGCGAATAATCAACCGGCGTGGGTGTGCTTTGAATGCGCCCGAAGATACGGGCAACGGATTACCGCTGGCTGCTGTACTGTGCATAACGGAATCTGCGACGTTTGCCACAAAGATAAGCCAGTAACCGAACCGCGTGACTTTGGATATTTGAAACCAGACTGGAAAAACCATGAAAACGTGCCCAAACTGCCTTAACGAACACGCCGGAGCAACGTCCCGGTGTGGATATTGTCTAGCAGTAGCCGACCAAAGACCGCAACGAGGCGACACCGCTCAATCGTTGGGTGATGATCGAGTTAATGACGCTTTCAACGAGCACCAGCACTCAAACGCTGAATCATTGGATGGAGGGTGGGTAGAGTGAACTCATTTTCCATTGACCTAATGAATTTCGGAATAAAGCCTATTCCGCTATTGCCAGCGGTTTCCCCAAGTGGCAAGCCGATTATGCCGAAAATAAGAAGTTCGCCAAGAGTTAGTCGTGCTAAATGCCAAATCTGCCCAACTGAATTCCTGCGGAAGGGACGGCAGGTATATTGCGAGGACTGTCGAGACAAGATTAACAAGGCGAAATGGCGCGCGGCATCCTTGCGCAAAACAGCGATAAGAAAAAAGCTAAATGGCTAGGTGCAAAATCTGCCGAGCGACTTTTCAGCGCAAATCAATGACGCACAAGGTTTGTGGTAATCCTGACTGCGCGGTTCAGTATGGGCTAATATTACAGGCGCAAAGGCTAGACAAAGAACGCAAGGCTGTGCGGCGCGATACGAAGATTCGTCTTGAACGGCTTAAGTCGATTACAACTATTACGGGCGAAGTGCAAAAGATTTTTAATCGGTGCATTGTGATGCGCGACAAGTTGGCTGGACACGGTTGTATTAGTTGCGATACTAAAGACCCTGAGATTCAGTATTGTGCCGGACATTGGCGTAGCAGGGGCGCAAGCAGTGCGTTGCGATTTAATCCTGATAACGTATTTTTGCAGTGCAATAGTCGGTGCAATGACAAGTTAAGTGGGAACTGCATCGAAGCCGAAAAGCGTATCTTGGTCAGGATCGGCGCTGAACGGCTAGAAGTGGTCAAGAATCACAATGAGGTCAAGCATTGGACGCGAGAAGAGTTATACGCGCTAAAAGCTGAATTCTTGGCGTGGGAGAAAGTATTGAAAGCACAATGGGAGAACAAATGAATATTCTGGTCACTGGCGGAACTGGTTATTTTGGGCGTGCGTTCTGCGCTTCGGTTACTGAGTTATCAGGTCGGGTTGTGGTTTATTCGCGCGACGAGGCCAAACAAGCGGCCATGCGCGACCAACAAGACTCGACCAAGATGCGTTGGATGATAGGGGACGTTCGAGACCTGCAAAGATTAACGAGGGCGATGCGTTCAATAGATGTAGTAGTCCACGCGGCGGCACTCAAGCGCATCGAAGTCGGCGCTTATAACCCTGATGAAATGGTAAAAACCAATATCATCGGAACCATGAATGTCATTGAAGCCGCAATCACAAACAACGTACAAAAAGTCGTGTTTCTATCAAGCGACAAAGCTTATCAGCCGATTAGCCCTTACGGACAATCCAAAGCGTTAGCGGAGTCTTTGATTCTCAACGCGAACAACATCTCTGGTGGTGGAACGCGGTTTTCAGCCGTTCGCTACGGAAACGTCTCAGGCTCAACAGGTAGCGTCATTCCTCGGTGGCGAGATGTAATTTCAAAAGGCATTCATGTTCCAGTCACCAATCCAGATTGCACAAGATTCTGGATGACGATAGACCAAGCCGTAAAACTGGTCACAGAAACGATTGAAACCATGCAAGGAGGCGAGTTAAACATTCCCGACCTGCCAGCATATCGACTCGGAGATTTATCATTAGCAATGCAAGCAGAAGGGCATTATGTTCTAGGGCTTCCAAAATTTGAAAAGATGCACGAAAGCATGGATGAAACCAGATGCTCAAAAGACGCGCGAAGGATGACCGTTGAAGAAATCATGGAGGCACTGAAAACAATATGAACCCACACGCCGTTACTCGTGATTTTGAAAAGGCAATTGCCGAATACACCGGCGCACCGTTCGCCGTTGCGGTTAATAGTTGCACTATGGCGTTGCTGCTTGCGGTGCGTTGGTTTGCGAAAGATGAACGGTTAGGTAATGGTCAAACATACCTTGAGGTTGGCATTCCGAAACGGACCTATGTCAGCGTCCCTATGTCGATTATTCATGCGGGGGCAACACCGATATTTCGAGACGAGGAATGGCGCGGAAGCTATCAATTATTTCCATTACCAGTCTTTGATTCAGCTAGATGGTTTTCGACTGGAATGTTTGAGCAATTAAAGCGAGAATCTATGGAAAAAATAGGCGGAATTATTTCTGACGCATTTGTGTGCGTTTCCTTTCATGCTTCCAAAACTTTAGGACTTGAGCAGGGCGGAGCAATCCTTCACAACAATCCAGAAGCAGACGAGTGGTTTCGTCGGATGAGATTTGATGGCCGAACAGAAGGAATAACTCCTAAGGATGATGACTTCAAGGAAATCGGTTATCACTGCTACATGAACCCAAGCACTGCCGCACAGGGCATCCTTCGACTTCATTCGTTGCCGAGACACAATCAACCGTTGCCGAATGACCCGTACCCAGACCTATCCACGATGGAGATATTTAAATGAATCTCGCACAAAAACTACGGGCGCAACTCGGCGCAACTCAACCGCTAGACCACTTTCGCACCGACCACGGAATCACCGACACGCACATCTTCTGCAAGTTCGGTAAGCCAATCGACAACCTAACGATGACGCTAGAACAATGCGACGAAATGATAGCGGCAATGCAATTCTGCCGTGCCAAGTTTATTGAACGACAAGAGGAGAAGAAAAATGTCTGATGGTGTTTATGCGGCAATCGGTACGGAAGGGAAACAGGTGGTCATTGCGTTCTCGCAGGATGCGGGTTGTAGCACCCCTGCAAACATTTCTCGGTGGATTATGGATGCGGAGCAGTGCATCTCAATCACTCAGGCAATGGCAGACGCGGCATTTCAGGCAGATACAAGTATCAAACCAGTGGGGCCGACACTCAAAGCTACGCTAGTCGAACAGCATCGCATGAAACTGACGGCACGATTCGCTTTGATGCTTAACACTTTACGGCACAACCCTGAACGGTCTGACGGGCAGATTGCTCAGTCGTTGGTTGACGCTGCTTTGTCGGAGATTTTTTGATGGGAAAGACAATTTGCCTTATCCCTGCACGCGGCGGCAGTCGCAGAATTCCGGGTAAGAACATCAAGGACTTCAAGGGTAAGCCGATTATCTATTACTCGATTAAGGCCGCGCAGGACTCTAAACTGTTTGACGAGATCGTGGTCTCTACCGATTCAGAGGAAATCAGCGAAGTCGCCCAAAAGTACGGGGCATCGGTTTATATCCGGTCAGCGGCAATGAGTCGAGATGAAGTCGGGACACAGGAAGTGGCTAAGGATTTTCTTCAACACGCCGATAACATCCAATTCCTATGCGTTATCTACGCTACCGCACCGATGGTCAGCATAGATGACCTAGAAGAGGCTTACGGAATTGCCGCGTTTGGTGAATTTGCCTATGCGATGACTGTTGGCGAACCGCTTCACGATGCAGGGCAGTTCTACTTCGGTGCTGCTGAGTCATTCTTGCGTGATATTCCGCTGATTGGGTCAAGCACAATAATGATTCGCGTCCCACCAGAACGTGACTGTGACATCAACACCATGCAAGATTGGTATCGAGCAGAACAAATGTTTGAATTCCTTGAGGAGGGAAAATAATGATTATGAAAATGCCAGTAGGAAGCTTGCCGCCCGGTTCAATGACTGTTCCAGTCAAAACCACATCCGCAGCAGAATTGTGGGCAGGGGATTTCGGAAACGCTTACTTGAAACGAAATCAGGTCGAATGGATTAACCGAATACACTTTTGGGAATTGATGATTGAAACAACGCTTGCGCGATCTGTCTTTGAAATGGGCGCAAACGCCGGATGGAATCTATCCGCTATCCGCGAAGTCTCCCAAAACATTCAACTGTACGGCAACGACATCAATCCCGTGGCAGTGAATCAAGCACAACTAGCAGGGCATCACGTTGTCTGCAAACTGGACTTCGCCAACGAACTACCGGGGCCGATGGAACTTGTCTTCACGGCAGGGGTTCTAATCCACATTGAGCCTGAGAACCTCAAAGAAGTCATGCAAGCGTTGATTGACAAGTCCTGCAACTACGTTCTAGCCATTGAGTACGCGGCAGATGAGGAAACGATTGTCGAGTATCACGGGCATTCCGACAGGTTATGGAAACGAAATTACGGCAAGCTGTACGAAGACTTGGGATTGACTCTGCTTGATGTAGGACACGCGGAAGGGTTCGACAACTGTACCTACTGGTTGCTCCAGAAATGAAGCGGTGTCGAACCTGCTGCTACCCTGACACCAAGCCAGACCTGTATTTCGATGAAACAGGCGAATGCTCGGCTTGCATATCCTACCGAAAGCGAAAGAGCATTGATTGGGGTTCGCGCCTTAAGGACTTGATGCAAATCATTGAGACAACGCCGCGCAATGATTCTGGTTACGATTGCATCGTTCCGTCTTCTGGGGGTAAGGACAGCACGGCGCAAGTGCTGAAAATGATAGAACTTGGTCTTAGACCGCTGGCGGTTACGGCGACAACCTGTATGCTTTCTGACATCGGCAAAAAGAACATTGAAAATCTTGCTCGATACGCGACAACGATTGAGGTGTCTCCAAACAAAGAAGTAAGGCGAAAGCTGAATCGGCTTGGTTTGCAAATGGTAGGTGATATTTCTCACCCTGAACACATGGCGATATTCTCCACCCCGTTCAAGATTGCGTGTGACTTCGGTATCCCGTTGATATGGTTTGGTGAATCGCCCCAATCCCATTATGGGGGTCCGCTTGGGTCAGATGAAGCCGTGGAAATGACCCGTCGCTGGACAAGCGAATACGGCGGCATGCTTGGATTGCGTCCATCGGACTTTGTAGGCATTGACGGAATTACGGAACGAGACATGGAAGATTACATGCTGCCGTCAGACGACCGCATGAATAAGGTCGGCGTTACTGCCAGATTCTTAGGTCAATACATCGACTGGAATTCACGAACCAATGCAGAGATAGCAAAGAGTCACGGCATGATTCAAGTTGTTCCATGTACGGCGAATTATCTCAGTGGCGAGAACGTCGATAACATCCAGACAGGACTACATGATTTTTTCTGCTATCTCAAATATGGCTATGGTCGAGGGTGCGCTCAAATCAATGCTGATGTGCGCGATGGGCTAATAAGCAGGGACACTGCTCTTGCGTGGATTGAACTAAACGATGGCGCTTTCCCAGAATACTATCTGGGGGTTCATTATTCAGAGGTGCTTGACCATATCGGTATGACGGTGGGGGAGTTCCACAAAGTTGAGGCGCAATTCCGTGCTATCTAAGCGAATAATTCCTGTCCTGTTGTGCCGTGGTCGGCAACTAATCAAAGGCAAGCAGTTCAACGCATGGCGATCAGTTGGGGTAGCCGCTCAAGCGGTCAGAATCTATCAACAGCGGGGTGTGGATGAATTGATGCTGCTAGATATTGACGCAACCAAAGAAGGACGTGGTCCCGATTTACAGCTAATCGAGGAATTGAGCGACGTTTGTTTCATGCCTCTAGCCGTAGGTGGCGGGGTGAAATCGGTTAATGATGCCAAAGCATTACTGCGCGCGGGAGCGGATAAGATCGTCGTCAAGACTGGCGGGGTTAAAGTTATCGCGGAAATTGCCGATAAAGTAGGATGTCAGGCCGTGGTTGGGGTGATTGATTACCGAAACACTGAGGTTATAGGCGTTGCCGAACGAGCACTTGAACTCGAATCTGCCGGAGTTGGGGAAATCCTACTACAAGCAATGGACAGAGAAGGCATGATGCAAGGCTACGACTTGGAGATGATTAAGCTCATTTCAGGCATGGTCAGCGTGCCGGTGATAGCTTCAGGAGGCTGTGGGAGCTACGAACACATGGAACAAGCCATTAAAGCCGGTGCTGATGGGGTTGGAGTTGGGTCATTCTTTCAATTTACCGATGCAACTCCAAAGAATGCCGCTCGATACCTTGCCAAACAGGGATTGGAAATGCGATGCGATTAGTCCCCGTAGGCAGCGAAAAGAGGTCGGTGGACATTCTTTACGCTTTACTTGCTGAACGAACCCCAGACGAAAGCATATCCCATGTCGAAATGCCGACACTTGATAAACATAGGAAGTTCGTCAAGTCGAACCCCTATCAATTTTGGGCGCTGATTCAGATCAACCACACCTATGTCGGGTGTGTCTATATTTCAAAACAAAGGGAAATCGGCATATCAATCTTCAAAGAACATCGAGGCAAAGGCTACGCGACCAAAGCAATCAAGATGGCAATGGACAAGTTCCCTGGACGATTCCTTGCCAACGTAAATCCGGTCAATCAAAAATCAGCCGACTTATTCAAGAAACTCGGCTTTAACTTGGTACAACATACCTATGCAAATCATAGCTGAACTAGCCGCGTCTCATAACGGAAGCCTACAAAGGGCGCTAGATACCGTAAAAGCCGCTGCGGAATCAGGGGCGACAGGGATAAAGCTCCAAACATGGACTCCCGACACAATGGATTGCGGCAACCGGATCATTCAATCGGGGCCGTGGAAGGGTACAAGCCTTCGAGACCTATACCGCGAAGCATGGACACCGTGGAAATGGCACAAACCGATCATTGAGAAGGCCAAAGAGCTAGGCTTAACATGGCATTCGACCCCGTTTGACATCAAAGCACTGGAATTTCTTGAGTCGCTGGAATGCCCTAGATACAAGGTAGCATCGTTTGAAATCACCGATATTCCGTTGATAAAGGCAATTAGCGAGACAAAAAAGCCGATTATCATCAGTACGGGCATGGCAACGCGGGACGAAATTGATAGGGCAATGGATGCTGTCTGTGGTAGCGACATCACTTTGCTTCATTGTGTCAGTTCATATCCGGCGAACCCACAAGACTTCAATCTTCAGACGATGAACATTTTGAAGATGAAATATCATTGTAAAGTTGGTTTATCCGACCACACTCAAACACCCGTGGCAGCGATGATAGCTGCCTCATTCTACGCAACAATGATTGAGCGGCATATCACCCTAGACCGACAGGATGGGCTGGATGATGCCTTTGCTTCGACTCCCGACCAATTCGCTGATATGGTAATGAGCGTCAAACTAGCCCAACAATGCGTTGGAATAGTTGAATTCGGCACTAAACCTTCAGAAGCACCCAGTCTAGCCCTCAGACGCTCTCTGTGGATAACTCAAGACCTAAAACAAGGCGACATCCTCACCGTTGACAATCTAAAGACCGCAAGACCGGCAGAAGGCTTAGAACCTTACCGAATCAATGAACTACTCGGAAAGCCAGTCAAACAAAACATTAAAGCCGGAACCCCTGCAAGTCTGGACATGATTTGAGCAAGCCTCCAATACAAGCAGGGTTCGACTACGCTCAGACACTGATTGAGTTGCGTAAGGTATTCAACTACGAAGAAATAGCCCACAGGTGCGGGTGGGACAGTAAAGGTTCAGTCACCAAAGTCCTAAAAGGCGCTATCCCTGCTCACCCTCAAGGCGAGGCACTCTACATCCTTTACTTCGAGACTTTCGGTAAGAAGCCACACTACTGAAAATGTTTCCCTAGGGAAACGACAAATCATTGATTTTCATGCTTAATAGACACAATCGCTAGGGAGTGCGGTTGTTTGATTGCTTGAAAAGAATTCAAAATTTAATCAACGGAAATCAAATAAATCAAAATGCCCGGTGGAGCTAGACAAGGCGCAGGTCGCAAACGAGGTTCGGTAGCAAAGCGGACGAGTGAAATCGTTGCCGCCACGATTGCCGAAGGAATCTCTCCTCTTGAATATATGCTCAAGGTTCTCCGCGAACCCGCGCTAGAGCAGATGGATGACGAGACCAGCGAAAGCTACATTGCTCGATTGTCCGCGCAGGAGAAACGGCGCGAGTGGGCATCGAATGCTGCCGCACCGTACATTCATCCTAAGCTTACTGCCGTCGAATACAAGAAAGACGAGAAGCAGTTCGCCGCTGAACAAGCCGCTGAAGCTGAGAAGCTTGCCAACATGGACATCAAAGAAGTCGCAAGACGTATCGCGTTCATCTTTGCTGAAGCCCAACATCAACCAACTAAAAGCAGTCCTGAATCGAGGGTACATTAAATGAGAGCAATCGGAGTCCTACACCCAACAAATATTCCAACGGTTCCTGCCGATACTCAATACACCTTCCTGATGACTGGCGGCAGTTCCGCACAAGCGTCTGATTGGCTATCAACTGCCTCGACTGCGATGGCGAATGCTGCGGCGGCTGGCGTTGGAATTGTCCGCATCACACCAATCAGCACAAGTTCGATTCCGCTTTATGTGACAGCGAACCTGCAAACCACGAACGCAGTTGCCAATCTCGCAACGTCAAGCGTATCGTCTGGCTCGGCATCAGCTTCGACCAATATTTCATATCCGGTTCCAGTCAGCGGCAGGATGTTTCAAGTCTCCGGCGCTTCGACTGGATTCAGTGTGGCATCGTTGACTTCTGGCTACATTCACGTTGAGATGTGGCGCAAGTGATATGACAGTCCGCTTCGGTAATACGACTCCGGTATCAACCTATTCGACTCCTGCGAGTCCGAATATAGACCGGACGCTGTTGGGTTTGGGAACGATGGCGACCCAAAACGCATCAGCAGTGGCGATTACTGGCGGAACAGCGGCATTATCAAGCATTGCATCGACTGGTGTTAATTTGTCCGGTGGCGAGATAAACGGCATTGAAATAGGGGCTACGAACGCATCAAGTGCAACATTCACCAGCGTTACGGCGACCAGCGCAATCAACGCAGTCTCGGTCACAGCAACCAGTGGAATAAGCGGTTCAAGCGGTTCATTCGCTACGGTGGCAGTCACCAGCGCCTTCACCGCAGCGTCTTACGCAACAACAGCCGCTCCTGCTTATGGTAAGGGCAAGGTCTATTTCGACACAACATTGAACAAATTACGGGTAGGTGGTGCAACAACGTGGGAGACCATCACCAGTGTCTAACTCTTGAGGAAGAGCGTACTCCGCAGCAGCCTTCGGGCGAGAAACTATAAAGGAGATTCATCATGGCATTTGAAAACAACATCATCACAAGCGTTTATGGTCGTCGTCTCGGCCTTCAGCGATTATCAACCTCACAATCAGGCGCAATAGCAGGTCGTAACGCCGAGTTCATTGCTGGCCCCGATGGTCTAAGGGTTGGTGTTACAACCGCTGAAACCACAGCAACGAACCTTCGCGCGCATGGCGTTAGCTTCCTTAACGGCACATCGGCAGCGTCGTCCAGTGTTTATGTGATTGACCCGCCAATTCCTGGCATTCACAAGACAGTCGTGTTCAGTTCGGCCAATACGCCAATTTACCTGCGCACAGCCAATGCTGAGACCTTCCGCACCACGGCAGACTCAACGATTGCCACTGTTCTGTCCTCGACTTTGACCGGATGTACCGTCGAGTTGATTGGCTTGACTACGGCGATGTGGGGATTACTGACCAACGGCACATCAACAATTAGCCGCGCTGCAACAACTTAATCAACCGTTCTGAGGGGGACGAGTCACATGGAGAAGAAGGAATTGAAGATTGCGATTGTCGGAAGCGCGCCGTCAAGCATCAAGCAAGCACCCTACCAAGACCCAAGTTGGTCCGTGTGGGGGTGCAGCCCCGGTGCTTACGGTGTCATTCCTTCTGGTCGATCTGATGTTTGGTGGGAGTTGCACGTCTATGAACCAGGGCAGCAATGGTTCAGTCCTGAGTATTGCCAGTTCTTGAATGCTCATAAGAAGGTTATGGTTGCTGAACACGTTCCACAAATACCCAATGGTAAGGTCTTACCCGTCAAGGAGTTGGTTGCTAAATATGGCCCTTACTTCTTTACATCGTCAGTAGCTTGGATGATGGCGGCGGCGATTGAGATGGGCGCTACCAAGATCGGTCTTTGGGGCGTGGATATGGCCGCGACTGAGGAGTACGAATCGCAGCGTGCTGGACTGCATTACTTCGCCATGATTGCAAGGCAGAAGGGCATCGAGGTCGGTGTTCCTAGTACGTCTGACCTGTTTCGCCCTCGATTCCTTTATGGTGTCGATGAAATCAAACATTCGCACATCAAGCTTCGTGCGCGGCGTGAAGAGCTTCAATCCCGTCTTCGACATGAAGAAGCGGTGTTGGAGAACGCCAAAGGTGCAACTTATTTCCTAAAAGGTGCGCTGGATGACTTGAACTACATGCACATGACATGGGCTGACGGTTCGGATTGGCTTGAGCCTCCGTTGATTGGTCAAGAGATCATGGGTGGCGTGGTTGAACCTGTGATCCTTGATGCTATGCCTACCAGTTCATGCCCCGGCGAAGTGACATGGGTTGGTGGTGCTGTTCCACCTTCCAAAAGATCACGCAAGTTGAACGGCAAGGGAGACCATGCAATTGCTTGATGAACTTGTTGCGAAGCTCACCGATATGCCCAGAGAGAAGGTCTTTGAGCAGACGAAGGAGATGCTTGCCGCGACAAATCACATGAAATGGGTTCCCTCGCCCGGCCCCCAATATGAAGCTTACAAGTCCGAAGCTGATGTATTGTTGTTCGGTGGTGAGCCTGGTGGTGGTAAGTCTCAGTTGATACTTGGACTTGCGTTCAATCAGCATAAGCGATCACTAATCATGCGTCGGCAGTATGGCGACCTTGACCGATTGGTCGAAGAAGCTATCAAGATTCACGGTAGTAAGGACGGGTTCAACGGTTCTCCGCCTCCCAAACTCAAGATTGACCAAGATCATGTAATTGACTTTGCCGCTGCTCACCGAGTAGGTGATGAACAAGGGCAGATGGGTAAAGGACGGGATTTGCTAGGTATTGACGAAGCGACTCACTTTGCCGAGAGTCAAATTCGATTCCTGATGGGGTGGAATCGGAGCGAAGACCCAAACCAACGAGTTCGTACTGTGCTTGCGACTAATCCCCCATTGTCGGCAGAGGGGTTGTGGGTCATTAAGATGTTCGCCCCGTGGCTCGACCCGAAATATCCATACCCTGCTAAAGAAGGTGAGTTGCGTTGGGTTATATCGGATGAAGACGGGAACGACCTTTGGGTTGATGGCCCCGAAGATATTCGAGAAATCAACGGTAAGAAGATGCGCCCGACCTCTCGGACGTACATTCATTCGTCTGTCAAGGATAATCCTTGGTACGCCGAATCAGACTACGAACGACAACTGGACGCGATGCCAGAGCCGTATCGTTCATTACTTATGGGTGGTTTCAAGACATCATTCCGAGACCAGCCAAACCAGATCATTCCCACTGCTTGGGTTATCAAAGCTCAATCCAGATGGACTCCTAAACATCCGAATGAAGTCCCAATGTGCAGTATTGGCGTTGACGCATCAGGCGGTGGGAATGACCCGATGGTTCTTGCTCGAAGGTATGACGGATGGTACGCACCGTTAATCAAGATACCGGGCAAGGATATTCCGATGGACAGGGCTGGTTCGTACTGTGCTGGGCAAGTTCTGTCCTATCGTAAAGACAATGCTGTGGTGGTGATTGACCTTGGCGGTGGTTATGGGTCATCGATGTACGAACATCTAAAGTCGAACGACATCGAGACCAAAGGATACAAGGGCGCTGAATCTACAATCAAGCGAAGTGCAGAGGGCAAGTTGAGATTCACCAACAAACGCAGTGCTGCGTATTGGTTGTTCCGTGAGGCACTCGATCCTGGGCAATCTGGTGGTTCTCCAATCATGCTGCCCGATGATGCTGAATTAGTAGCCGATTTGACCGCTCCGACCTTTGAAGTCACTCCCAACGGTATCAAGGCCGAACCCAAAGACAAGGTATGCGAGCGACTCGGACGCTCGACTGACTCCGGCGATGCTGTTGTCATGGCGTGGTTTGAAGGTGAAAGACACGCAACTGCTGCTTTGGAATGGATGGAACAAGGTAACGACCCGCGAAAGCGAATGAAGCGGATGCCTCATGCTGTTATCGGAATGAGAGAACCGATGTCTGCTCAACGAAGGAAAGCGGCATGACTCCCGTTGAGTCTTTTTTCGAGATGGTGCATGAAATTGTGCATACCTACGATGACATCATTGACGAGGGTTCGGTGACTCCTGAACGTCTGCATTCGATGATGGAAAAGGCTTTGCTCGGAATACCGACGAATCAGTTTTACTTGGACAATCGGACTTTACTTCAACCGATGATGACGATGGCGCTATTGAATTGGCGGATTGCGAACGAGTTGGAAAAAGGTGGACAAGAAAAAGACTTACCTATTGCTTACGTCATTCGTTCGGCTTACGCGGATATTTTTACGATGGCTTCGTACATTGTGAATGGATTTGAGAAAGCAATTAGTTGCGGGGTTGAGATTCGCCGCGAAATACATGACGAAGGGTTTGAAAGTTACCTGAAGGAAAGGACTGACCATGTGCGGCAGAGCAGTTAAAAACATAGCGAAAGTAGCTGCGGTGGCCGCTGGCGCTTATTACGGATTGGGGGCGCTTGGTGTCGGTGGAGCGTCTGCCGGTGCTGCTGGTGGTCTTTCCGCAACGGTTGGCGCGGAAACGGGCGCAGCATCTGCTTTGATCGGTGGTGGCGCGGCTACTGCTGCCGCTGTCTCTGGTGGCGCGGCTGGTGGGCTTACACTTGGACAAGCGGCGCTTGGTTTCGCGGGTTCTCAAGTGTTGGGCAGTCTTCTAGCTCCTAAACCGCAACAAGCAGACACTACTGGCGCACAGGAGCTAACCGCTCAAGCAACAAAAGTCACTCCAATGCCAAGTGTAATCGGCGCTAAAGAGCGCGCGCGTGCAGAGCAAAACCTTCTTCGTCGTGGCGGTGGTGGATTGAGCCGTCAAGACACAATCCTGTCAGATAGACTCGGATGAACGTCAAAGAACTCAAGTCGGTAGCCGACAATCTTTTCGGTAAGAGGTCTCCGCTCGTGAGCCTCTGGCAAGAAATTGCGGATAATTTTTACCCAGAACGTGCCGACTTCACCTTGAAGCGTTCGATTGGAACTGACTTCGCGGCTAACCTGATGACATCCTATCCAGTGATGTGTCGGCGTGACTTGGGAAATCAGTTTGGGGCTATGTTAAGACCGACTGCTAAACCGTGGTTTCACATTCAAAGACGGTTCATTGAGTCTGAGGACAACGAAGCCAAGCGATACTTAGAACACTTCGAGAAGATTCAGCGTCGGGCAATGTACGACCCGACAGCGATGTTCACCAGAGCCACAAAGGAAGGCGACCACGACTTCGCCGCGTTTGGTCAGTGCGTCTTATCGGTGGAAGTGAACAACAATTCGAGCTATGGCCAGCACCTTCTCTATCGTTGCTGGCATCTTCGTGATGTAGTTTGGCAAGAAAACGAGTGCGGTCAGGTTGGTTATGTCTTCAGAAAATGGTCGCCAACGGTTAAAACATTGGTTTCCACGTTTAAGAACGTGAGTTCAAAGCTTACCGAACTGTGCAGTAAGAGTCCATTCCAAGACTTTGAAGTGCTTCACATGGTTGTCGATGCCGAGATGTACGACGAAAAACCAAAGGGAAAACAGCCCCGTTGGTCGATTTGGTACGACTTCACCAACGATCACATCATGGAAGCTACTCCGATATGGGGTAAGCATTACATCGTCCCTCGGTGGCAGACTGTCTCTAATTCGCAGTACAGTTACAGCCCTGCAACGGTGGCGGCGTTACCAGACGCAAGGTTGATTCAAGCCATGACCTTCACGATTCTTGAGGCTGGCGAGAAAGCTACTAGCCCCCCAATGGTCGCCACAGTCGATGCGGTTCGTTCTGACGTGAATCTGTTCGCCGGTGGGATTACTTGGATTGACCAAGAGTACGACGAACGACTTGGTGAGGCACTCAGACCGTTGAATCAAGACTTCCGAGGATTCAACTTCGGTACAGGAATGGCGCAAGAAACTCGCGCGATGATCCGCGAAGCTTTCTACCTAAACACCTTGTCGATGCCTCAGAGAACGACTGAGATGACGGCTTATGAAGTAGGTCAGCGGGTTCAAGAGTACATCCGCAACGCTTTACCAATCTTCGAACCGCTCGAATCTGAGTACAACGCAGCGCTGTGTGACGAGACGTTTGAGTTGTTGTGGAGAAACGGCGCTTTAGGGAATCCGCAGGATTGGCCTGAAGTCCTTCGCGGTGCTGATGTCGAGTTCTCGTTCGAGTCTCCCTTACACGACGCGATTGAACAACAGAAAGGTCACAAGATTCTCGAAGTCAAAGCACTCCTTGCGGATGCTGTGGCAATCGACCCATCGGCTATCTTTATGTTGGATGCAAAAGAAGCTCTCCGAGACGCTCTGGATGGTATTCAAACCCCTGCGACGTGGCTCAGAAGCAAGGACGATGTTGCCAAGATGGAAGAACAACAGAAACAAGACCAACAGGCTCAACAGATGCTTGCCTCAATGGAGCAAGCTTCTAAGGTTGCGGGGAATCTCGCAGGGGCGCAAGCACAGACTGCTAACGGTCAGACGATGAACGTCCCGACTCCTGGCACTGAAATGGCGGCGGCATGAAAAAGAGTCTCGTTCAATCCCCTGCCGTCCCTGCTGAATACGAGTTGGCGGATGCTGATGCGATTCAAGCATTAGTTCAAGGAACTGCCGATGAGTTTCAACAAAGACGGGCTTTGAAGTGGATTGTTGAAGTAGCAGGAGGAATGTATCAATTCCAGTATTACCCAAGTGATAGAGATACAGCATTTGCGCTTGGCCGTGGCTTTGTTTCACAACAAATCGTTAAATTAAGTAAATTGAACCTATCGGCTCTGAGGAGGGCATCACATGACTGACCAAACACTAGACACAAACCCAGATGACACCGCATTGACTGACGCACCGAATGATGCGCCCGTTGATAAAGGTGAAGTTAAAGCCGAAGCGGAGGTAAAGACCGATGCAACGCCTGAGGCCAAACCGGATACCAAGGCAGACACCAAGGCGGAAACCGCACCTGATTGGCCTGAAGACTGGCGCGAAAAAGCGGCTGGCGGAGATGCAAAGGTACTCGCAAGGCTCTCCCGATTCGCATCTCCCAAGGCTGTTGCAGATGCACTAATCGCCGCGCAGAACCGTATTTCACAGGGCGACTTGAAGCCTGTCTTGAAAAAGGATGCGACACCCGAACAGCTAGCTGATTACCGGAAAGAACTCGGCATACCTGAGACACCGGATAAGTACGACATTTCGGCTTATAAGTTGGAAGGCGATGACGCGAAGATGATTGAAGGTTATCTCGCCAAAGCCCATGCGACGAACCAGACTCCAGAACAAGTCAAAGCGGGAATTGATGCCTACATGGAAATCAATACCCAAATCAACGAGTCTCGACAAAATCAAGATGTCCAGATTCAAACCGCGACAGAAGATGTCCTTCGTGGTGAATGGGGCAACGACTACCGACGAAACATAACTCTGGTCAATTCTCTGCTAGACGGTGCGCCTGATGGATTGAAAGACCGCATTTTGACCGGACGACTGTCGGATGGAACTCCTATTGGAAGCGACCCAGATGCTCTCCGTTGGTTGCTCGGTTTGGAGTTGGAACGAAATCCTGTCGGGGTTATAGCTCCGAGTGGTGGTGGCAACATGGCAAAGACGGTGGATGACGAAATCAAGACCATCGAAACCATGATGCGCGAGAACCGCAAAGCTTATGACCGTGACGAAAAAACTCAGGCTCGTTACCGCGACCTGTTGCAATACCGCTTGAACGAACAAAAGAAAGCAGCATAGCCGACAACCTCGAAAGAGATCGGCACAAGTAGTAAAAAGTTACCGAAAGCAAGGCACCTGTCAGTAGGTGTGAGCGCCGAAAGGTTATCCTCACGCTGGCATGAAAGGGTATCCCAAGCGACGGTTTGAGATTTTTCAATCGTTTTAAGGAGATTTAATCATGTCAGATTCAGCATTTCAGATTCAATACCGCCAAGAATTCGTGGCGGCGTTTGAACAGCACCAATCTTTGCTGCGTGAAACCGTCACCACTGAAGCTGTGATCAAGGGCAACCAAGCAGTATTCCTTGTCGCAGGTTCCGGTACGGCAGTCGCAGTTTCCCGTGGTATCAATGGTCGCATACCCGCCCGTGGCGATGACCTGACGCAAAACACATGCACGCTTCAAGAGTGGCATGACCTCGTTCGCAAGACAGGGTTCAACGTGTTCGCCTCTCAGGGCAATCAACGTGCAGTGATGCAGATGACCACAATGGCAGTTCTCAATCGCAAGATTGATGACCTGATCGTTACCGAACTGAACACTGGTACGGTTGCGATTGGTACAGCAGCAGTCACGATTCCTAACGTATCGTTCTTTCAGAACGCCCGTGTGAAATTGTCGAACGCTTCTGTGCCGTGGGACTCTAACGTCACGCTGTTGTGCCAACCTTCGTTCCTTGCGTACCTTGAGCAAGCTCCAGAGTTTGCCAATGCGCAATGGGTCGATATGCGTCCTTACGCCGCAAACAGTTCTCCATCGTGGCAGGACAAGCCGATGGCGTACCGCTGGCGGAATACTCTGATTGTCGAACATCCGAACCTTCCGGGTAAGGGTACGACTTCAGAGAAATCGTTCCTGTATCACAAGTTGGCAATCGGTCACGCTCTGAACACCGAAGGACTTCAAACTCCGGTAGGTTATTTTGAAGAGCAGGACTACTCATGGGCGCGCGCAACGGCCTACATGGGTGCCAAGTTACTGCAAAACGCAGGGGTTGTAGTGATGACTCATGATGGCTCAGCTTACGCTTAAGCCGTCATACCTTCACATTTTTTAAGGAAATCATCATGGCTTATCTTGGCTCAACGCAAGCAAGCAGCATTGCCAATCCACCGATTCAGATGTTCGGTGGTGTTGGCGCAGGCCCAGACGTTCGTATCGCGTCTGGTTCAACTTTGCTCTTTACCAGCAATAACACTGGGCAGAGTTCAACAGCGACGGTTCGCCCAGGTCTGGGTTCCGGTCAGCAGTTCTGGATTTACACGACTACTGACATGACCTCGACACCTTGGGACACCGCTGCTTACTTCACTGACGGCGGTGCTTTGGGTATGCGTCCGGGTGACATCATGGCAATCGTATCTCACGGTTCAACGGTGTCTTCGTCGTATTACCTGCGCTTTGCAGTGGTTGGTAGTTTGTCAACGGCTGGTGCGGCAATTCTCAGCACTGGGTCGTTGGTAACTTGCACAACGTAAGGATTCACCTTCACCCCCGCATTACGGTGCGGGGTCTTTTTCATATCTGAGGAGATGAGCAATGAATATGCAAGTGCAAGAAGCACCAAACAACGCGGCAGTCGAGATTCAACGCCGACGAGCAATTGTCGAATCACGAGAACGCGAAGCAGGGCAGGTCGCCGCGCACCGTGCGAATGTTCCAGACCAAGCCGTAGCACGGAATCCAATGGCACATCCATCTCGGATGCAGTTGGCGCAATTCACACGACAAAACTGGACACACAACGCCGAAGAAGGCATTACGGTTGAAGACTGTTTGAAACCCGCCTACTGGTCGCACATGGCTCAAAAGATGACGGCCTATGACCATATCGAAGTCCGTGCCGATGACGGTTCGTGGGTCGCCGAGTTCCTTGTGGTTCAGGTTGACCGGATGTGGGCAAAGGTTAAAACCTTGTGGAAGTTCGACCTCGCTTTCGAGGACGGATCACCCGATCTCGACCTGCATACGGTGAAATGGCGCGGCCCACACAATAAGTTTGCCGTAATTCGCAATTCTGACAGCGCCGTGATTCGTGAAAACTTTGCCACCAAGATCGAAGGTGAAACTTGGATGCGCGAACACGAGCGGGTTATTTCGGGGTAAACCATGACAACCAGACTTCTGATCTACAACGATGCTCTCATGTACTGCGGAGAGCGGTCTATATCCTCTCTGACCGAGGACAGGGAACCTCGTCGATTGTTAGATCAGGTCTGGAACTCAAACGGCGTTGACCGTTGTTTGGAAGAGACTCAGTGGCACTTCGCTATGAGAGCCGACAGGTTTGACCCTGATCCCGATGTGACTACGGATTTCGGTTATGCGAATTCCTACACCAAACCGACTGACTGGATTTTGACATCAGCGGTTTGTCAGGACGAATTCTTTAGAGTTCCGTTGAATCAGTATTCCGATGAAAAGGGATTCTGGTTTGCTGACATTGACCCGCTTTATATTCGATACGTCTCGAACGATGTAGATTTTGGAATGGACTTAGGTAAGTGGCCTCAGTCGTTCGCTGATTTTGTGGCGATGCACTTCGCTTCGAGGATTATCTACAAACTCTCGGCCTCTGATGCGCGTCAAAGCGAGTTAAGAAAGCAACGCGAAGAATTTCTTTTGACCGCTAAGAATAAGGCAGCTATGGCAGAACCGACGAAGTTCCCCGCACAGGGTTCGTGGAGTAGAGCGAGGACTTACGGAAACCAACGTCGGGATGGTGGTAATACATCTGGGAGTCTTATAGGGTGAGTCGTCAAGAACATCTACTAGCTTCTTTCAACCGAGGGCGTGTCTCGCCCTTGGGGATGGGGCGCGTCGATGTCAAACGAATTGCAATGTCTGCCGAGACTCAAACAAACTGGATTCCACGGGTTCTGGGTTCGATGTCGCTAAGACCTGGCCTTCAGTATCTCGGTGCGACAAAATCAAACGCCGCTTGTCGGATGGTTCCGTTTATTTTCTCAGCGACAGATACATCATTACTCGAATTTACTGATAGTTTTGTCCGGTTCTGGAAATCCGATGCGCTCATAACGAGAGTCACAGCGACTTCGACTGTCCCTGCATTCTCAACTCCTTGGACGGATTCTGACGAAGCTGGTGCCACTTCTACGCTTGTGGGAACTACTTACGAATTCGTTGGCACGGGAACCAACGCGGCGATTCGAGATACGGCAGTCACGACCTTAAGCACAGGGATTCAACATGCCGTGAGGATTGTTGTCTCGCGTGGCCCGATGTATGTACGGATAGGGTCTTCGTTGGGGGATGATAGTTATCTCAATGAGACCTTATTACGAACAGGAACTCATTCGCTGACTTTCATTCCGATTGTTACCCCGTACTACATCCGATTGTTTTCAAGAACTATCCCTAAGTCGATTGTGACATCGTGCCAGATTGAAGCGGCTGGCACTCTCTCGTTACCCTCCCCGTATCTTGCCGCGAACCTCTCTGACATCCGAACAGACCAGTCTGCCGAGGTTGTTTTTGTTGCTTGCGATGGATTCCAACAACGGATGATTGAAAGACGAGACAATGATTCGTGGTCGATTGTTCTCTATCAACCCGAAGACGGCCCATTCGGAAACATCAATACCAGCGCCGTGACATTGACTGGTTCAGCAATCACAGGAAACATCACCGTCACCGCGAGCAAAGCGACTTTCCGTGCTGGTCATGTGGGTGCTTTGTTCCAGATGATCTCGGAAGGTCAGTCGGTTCAATCAGATATTGCTGCTCAAAATACTTTCACCGACCCGATTCTGGTGCAAGGAATCGGAACAGACAGAACTTTCACGATCAATCTTTCAGTGACTCCGACATTCGCATGGGCGGCAGGTTCAACCGTTGTCCTTCAAAGAAGTATCGGGGCAGTCGGCTCGTGGTCGGATGTCACAGGTAAATCTTGGACAGCAGTTACAGTGGAGACCTACGCGGATGGACTGGACAACCAGATTGTTTATTACAGATTGGGGATTAAAACTGGAGCCTATACGGGGCCGGATTCAGTTCGGTGCGCTTTATCCATAGCTACCGGAAGCGATGTCGGCGTTGTTCGCGTGACTGCCTTCACTAGCGAAACATTAGTCGACGCTGAAGTTCTCGCAACTCTCGGCGGAACGAATTCAACTGATTTGTGGAGAGAAGGAATTTGGTCTGATGTAAATGGTTGGCCTTCGTCGGTCGCTTTGCATGAAGGTCGAATGTGGTGGTGTGGTCAATCTAAAATTATTGGGTCTATCTCAGATGCTTACGATTCATTCGATGGAAATGTTGAGGGCGATTCTGGTGTCATATCACGCTCCATTGGCTCCGGCCCTGTGGATACTCTTCAGTGGATGGCATCGAATCAGCGTCTTTTAATCGGGTCTGAGGGAAATGAATTCTCTGCTCGGTCTTCATCTTTGGATGAACCTTTAAGCCCCACAGCTTTCACGATCAAACCTACTTCAAGCCAAGGTTCTGCCTCAGTCGATGCGGTCAAGATCGACAATCGGTGTTTCTTTGTTCAACGAAATGGAAGTCGGGTTTATGAGTTGTCATTCGACCAGAGATGGTACGACTACTCAGCCAAAGACATCACAACAATCATTCCTGAAATTGGTTATCCGTCCATTGCTCGAATGGGCGTTCAAAGACAGCCCGATACTCGAATTCATTGTGTGAGGTCAGACGGGACTGTTGCGATGCACGTTCAAGAACAGAACGAAGACATGGCCGCGTGGATTGACATTGAAACCGATGGATTGATTGAAGATGTTGTTGTCTTACCCGGCGGGAATGGGGAACTAGACGATTACGTTTACTACGTTGTCAAAAGAACTATCAACGGGGCAACAGTTCGTTACTTAGAAAAGTGGGCGCAAAGTCTTGACTGCGAAGGTGGCACGTTGAACAAACAAGCAGACTCATTCGTAATCTATGATGGGTCGAATTTAACGCACCTTGAAGGCGAGTCAGTGGTTGTTTGGTACAACGGCGAAGACATCGGTACGCAAGACGACTACACACAGACCTATTCTGTTTCAGGAGGTACTTTGACTCCTTCGGTATTTGCAACTGGTGGAGTCGTTGGGCTTCCTTATACCGGAACTTTCAAGTCGATGAAAATAGGCAGTCCAAGTCAGTTTATTCCGCAAGTTTTGAACCATTACAAAGTAGTGAATCATATTGGTTTAATCATGGCGAACACTCACCGAAAAGGATTGAGATTCGGCCCCGATTTCACCACGATGGACTCATTACCGGACATTGAAAGTGGTATTCCGCTTGGTCTCGTGACGAGCGATATGTATACTGCTTACGACCAGCAACCGATTGAATTCCCCGGCGGATGGGACACGGATTCTCGCGTTTGTCTATTAGCTCAAGCACCTCGACCAGTTACTTTGCTGGCGCTTGATTTGGATTTGGAGATCGAATAATGGACTTAGGCGCATTCACCCTTCCTGTAATGACCGTTCTTGGCGGAGCGTTGGACTACGGTTCAAAGATCGCCGCAGGGAACGCCGCAGTGCAATCGGCTCAACGGAAACAAGTTGGAGCGAACTTTGCCGCCGATCAGTTAGAAGTTAACGCTGGACAACAAGAAGCCGCTGCGTCTTATCAAATTTACGACTTGAATCACAAGAACGAAATCGGGCTTTCAAGAGTTCGAGCCTTGGTTGCGATGCAAGGTGGTGGAAGTAACGACCCTTCAATCTTGGGGATTCAAGCAAGGATAAACGCCGAAGCTGGTTATAGAGAAGCAATGGCTTTGTACGAAGGTCAAGAATCCGCGAGGGGAATGAGAAACCAAGCCGCTGCGACTCGGTTTATGGGAGATATGGAAGTCGCTGATGCGAAAGAATCAAAGAAATACTCCAACATCGCCGCCATTGGAAGCCTTGTAAATACAGGGGCAAAGATGACCATGTTTGCTAAATACAACTCACCACTAGGTATCTAAATGGCTACTTTGCCCGGTGCTGACCAAATCTACGGGGAACGTCCTACCCCTAGGCCTTCTACGTCTGTCGCTCAGATTGGGGCTACTGGACAGGAAGGCAGAAGCGCGTCTTATTTAGGCGCTGCGGCGAGTGAAATAAATCAAGCCACAGAATATATAGCAAGGGCGCAACAAGAATGGGATGAATCAGCAGTACAAGACGCTGCCAACAAACTTAATCAAGCTCGATTACAACAAGCCTACGACCCTAACGATGGATTTTTAGCGCAGAAAGGTGCTGCCGCTGCTGCTCCTGACTTCACGGAAAAACAAATAGGCAAGTTTCAACAATCTGCTGATGAGATTAGCGCGACATTACAAAACCCAAATCAACAAAGAATGTTTGAGCGTCAAGCTAAAGTCGTCGGAATGCAACAACGGGCGACGATATACGAACACGCTTCACGTGAAACAATCCAACATCGAAGCGATATAAACACCAGTACCGTCTCAACTGCCAAACAGTCCATTGGATTACTCGCAGACCCCGGAATTGGAATTCTAAATCCAGACCCATCTAAGAGAACTGACCAAAATCGTGCTGCAATAGATGCAGAAGTCGTCAAAGCCTACGCTGCGATAGACAATCAAGCGCGATTGACAGGTAAGGACGATGAAGCTTCAAAGGGGCTAGTTTCGGCACAAAAAGCACAGTTTTTGCAAGGAATTCTCACCGAGAGGGTGGAAAGCGTGATGTTTTCCGACCCAGTTAAGGCGACGGCTTTGTTCAATATGTACGAATCAGCCTTCGTTGATCCTGAGAAAAAGCTACTTGTTCAGCACAAATTGAGAGAAGCAACGCTCGGCGTTAAAACAGTCAACGATGCCGACTCGATAATGAGAGAAGTCCGTTCTGTTCCACAAGAACCTCAATCACCAGATGGGTTTATGAAGGTCAGTGGAGACGTTCAGCGTCAAAGAGATACTGAAAGACTCGCCATGCTCAATAACGAGCTAAAGGCGAATCCAAACGACGCTTCACTGAAAAGCGAAATTGCTTTTGAGGAAAGCAAAAATAAATGGTACGACAGCGCCACTCAAGCGCCGCAGATTTCTACCAACGGGATGCCGAATTCCAGAGACATTCGCGCTCAACTCCCTGTGATGTTGTCAAAGGTTGAGACTTATGCCGACCAAAGCTACGGAACGGACAAAAACAATCCTGAACGCGCTGCGTATGTCGCTCGATTGACCAACGAGATCAAAGGAAAAGTAAGTCTCGAAGTCAATCAACTCGAAGCGGTTCAAAAACAAGCCCAAGGCGAGTTGATTACGATAGTCGGCGGGATGGATGGATACAGGCCAGTGACTTCGTTCTCTCAATTGCAAGCTAATCCGAAAGCTTTCAAGGCGTGGCAGTTACTCGACCCACAGGCTAAATTAAGTATTCAAAACCTGATCGAGAGCAACGCAAGCGGTAAAACTGGAGAAAACAACGATATGTATTGGGATGTTTTCAAGCGCATTCACCTACCGCCGGGCGACCCGCAGAAGATTGACTATTACCAGCAGATTCTAGGATTTGCAGGGCCGGATAAATTGAACGCTCGGCAGTTGGAAGTATTGAGGCATGAGATTGACCGCGACGAAACGCCAGGAGGTCGTTCGGTGAATCAATTGATTCGCTCATCGAGCGCAACGGTAGCCCAACAGTTCAAAAATACGCTTGCTTTTACTTCTCAACCAGACCGACAAGTCGCCGCTACGATGCGATGGACTGAAGAAGCTGGAAAGAAAATTGATGCTTACGCCAAAGCAGGGAAAGACGCGCGAACGCTGTTTATGATTGATAGCCCAGATTCAATAGTCAGTCAAAAATACCTTCAAACTTTCATTGATTCGACTCCCGCACAGGGACTAGCAGAACAAGCCGCCGCGATAAAGACTGGTTCTGCTCCCGCTGTTCGTGGGGTTACACCAGAACAAGTCACTAAAGCGCCTCAGTTGGACGCAAGCAAATACAAAACACCCGCAGAAGCGATGGCGTGGATGAATGGGCTTCCTAAAGACATCACCATGATTCGTGACGAAACCGGAAAACTTGTCTATATCCCCGGACGGAAGAAATGAGTCTTCTAGGCGAACTCGAACCAGTGTTACCAGAAAGCCAGAGTTTGCTCGGCAATCTTGAACCTGTGCCTTTGTATCAACCAAAAACCGCAGAAGGGGCGTTGGAGAGCGTGCAAGCAGGGCTTCAGGGTTCGGTATTAGGTCTTGCTTGGAGAGGTCGCCTTCCTGATTTAGTTAGCGATCCAAGTCACTCGGCGTGGTGGGAACGGGCTTTAACTGGTATCTCACAGGTCGGCGCAGATTTACCAATAATGATTCCCGCTGGTGGTTTGGGGGTGGCTGGTGGTACTGCTGCTGGTACTCCCGCTGGCCCCGCAGGTATGGCGGTTGGTGGAGTATTGGGTGGTGGTGCGGCGATGTTTGGGGTTCCTGCTGCCATGCGCGAGACTTTGATGCAAGCCTACAAATCAGGAGAAATAGTCACCGCTGCTGACTTTTGGAATTCGATTAAAGAAGTCGCGTCTCATACAGGAAAAGAAGCCGCTATCGGTGCTGCGACAATGGGCGCAGGTTCAATCGCTGCTAGAACAGTCGGGAAAGCTTTAGTCCCAAGTATCGGAACATCTATTGGAGTCGGAACTGCGACGAAGGTTATCGGCGCGGCTGATGTGACTGCTCAGATAGCCGCGATGACCGGAATCCCCGCAGGGCTTCAGGGCAGATTGCCTGATATGCAGGAAGTGATGGACGCTGCGATTGTGATAGGTGGGTTAAAGGGCGCGCACCTTGCTGTTGATAAGGTAATGAAGGTCTATGAAAAGACCGGAAGGACTCCTGCACAACAAGCCGCAGACGCTAAAGAATCTCCCGAAGTAGCCGAGGAATTCACCAAAGAAACTCCACAAGAGAAAGAGTGGATTCAAAACCCGCTCAAGATTCAAGAAGGGTTGTTCAGGGAAGTCGCTCGAATTGACGAATTGGCTAAAAAGCCAATCGAGTCAATGACTGAAACTGAAAAGGTGGAATTATCCGCAAGCCGTGATCGCGCTGCTGAATTGGAAGTCAAGCTTGTCAAAGCAAACGAATTCAAAGCCAGTAGCGACAAGGTTTATGACGATTTTTACCGCCAACTGAAAGAAGTTGACCAGACTCGACAAGATTCTGGAACCGACCCGTTCGGGGATGAACATAATCAGAGCGTTGCTCGGTTAGTTTCTGACAACGCAAAAGCAATCGCTTCGCTGGCCGGAATTCTGCCAGAACAAGTTTATTCGGATCGTGGCGCGACGATACAAGACGCTTCCGCTGCTTATCGAGCAAAGGTAGAAGCCGAAATCCCGCCAGAAGCGCCAAGATTTACTCCCCCTGTTCAGTTGAAAGACGCTGAAGTGGATATGTTCGGAGACCCGATTCAACCTAGAGTCGCGGTAAAAGACTTACCGACTGAAGAAATACCGATTGAAAACTTGAAACTTTCAAAGGAAGTCCCGCAATTCAAACAAGGGGCAAATGATGAAGGCATTGTCGAGCCTTTAGGTGGTAAGTTCGATAGAACAGGAGTCGCACCGATTCAAGTTTGGGAAAGACTGGACGGTTCTCAGGAAATCATTTCTGGAAGACACCGATTTGACTTGGCACGCCGTTCAAATGAGGCGACAATACCGTCTCAGGTTCACCGAGAGTCTGAAGGTTTCACCGCTAAAGACGCGGCAATGCTTGATGCAGAATTAAACATACGGGAGGGACAAGGAAGTGTCGCAGACTACGCCCAACATATTAAAGCTGCCGGTTACTCGCGTGAGACAGCCGACGAGCGAGGACTTCTGGCGAGAGCAAAAGGCAAGGCAGGATTTGCAATCGCCAACAACGGAAGCGACACGCTCATTGCCAACCATCGTTCCGGTCTCTTATCCGATGAGGCCGCCCTCTCAATAAGTCTCGCTGCGCCGAATGTCGAAAGGCTTCAATCTTTAGGCATTCAGATGGTTCAATCAGGGAAGTCTATCCTGATGGCAGTAAATACCATGAAGTCTGTCTCTGTAATGGCCGCAGAACGCGCCGCAGGGGGCGAACAAGGAGACATATTCGGGTTCGATGACTCTGCCATGCGCGAAGCGGAAAGCATGGCTAAAAAGGCCGTTTCCATCCAACGGGGAATATCCGAACAAATCGCCGCGGTATCGGGCGCTTCTAAACGTCCCGAACTGGCTAAAAAGCTCGGAGTCAATGTTGAAAATCCCGAAGGCATCAGAGAACGAATCGCTGAACTGAGGCAAGAACAGTATTTGTGGGATAACTGGCCGATGCACCCTGAATTAGTTTCCAAGTTGAGGGAGTTGCATCAAGACGTTACCCCGTTTGAACTGGTTCCCGAAACTCCAGCCGAACTCGAAGCGAGAAACAAAGAAGCAGTTGAACAGGCGAAACGAGCCTTACTTGATGACAAGATTAAGGATAGGATTGCTAAAGGAAAACCCGTCACGATTGACCAAGCGGATTTGTTCAATACGCAGAACACCTTATTTCAGGACAGCGTACAATCAATCGATGGACTACCCGGCACACCGGCCAACCGAACTATCGACGCTGACACCCTGCGCGATCTACGCCGTGAAGCGGCTGGTTTGGAAAAACCCAAAAGCGGAACATTGCTCTACATCAGTCAAGATGGCGAAGCTGTTGCTAGTGGTGAAAAGGGAACCAAAATCCCCACAAGATTTATTGAGTTTGCCGAAAAACATGGCTTGAAATTTATCGCTAGGCGCGGAACTGGCGGGAACGTGTCCAGAAAATCCAACACGCCGATGCCGGTTGAATACCGCGAATCAGGCGCGCGATATTTTGGTGACGAAGTTCAAGAGGTTCTGCCGACCAAGCCGAATCAATTCATTGACCGAACCGGGAAAACTCTATTCCAAGACGGCGTATCACCAGCACCAACTGACCGAAAATGGTACTACTCACAACTATCCGAATCCATCGGAAAGATGCCCGAAAAGCTCAACGGCGAAGAATCAGCTAAGTGGTTAAAAGCCAACGCCGGAAAGCACGGAGTCAAAGCCGACGAGATTAAATGGTCAGGCATCCTCGACTACCTGCAAATGCAAGGCAAGAACAAAGTCAGCAAGGAACAGGTGCAGGACTTCTTGCTGAATAACAATGTTCAGGTGAATGATGTGGTGTTGGGGGCGCATGGCAAAGCCAGCGAACAAATGCGCCGCGCACTTACTGGCGAGAATTTAACCGAGTTGAATCTTACTTCGGATGACTGGTTAAAGCATTCGGAGATGTTTGAAAAAACCGCGCAATCGTGGCAACGGGCTGGCGAGGACGATAAAGCCGAAAGGTATTTCGCATTGTCTGAGGAAGCGAACAGACTTGCTGAAGGGTTAGATTCTGAAACAGGATCAACTGAAGGAATGCCCAAATTCGCCTCCTACCAACTCCCCGGCGGAACCGGGTATAAAGAATTGCTGATTACGTTGCCTCAACGAGAAGAATCACCTTACGTTGTGGAAACCAAGTCTGGCGAGGAGGTATCTCGGCACTCCAATCGCGCAACCGCGCTCGAAGCGTATAAGGCGATGCCAGACCCATTGTTGCATCAAATCAGGCCAGTGCGAGATAGCAAAGAATTCCAATCCTCACACTTTGAACAGAAAAACATCCTCGCCCACATCCGCATGAATGAGCGGGTAGATGCTGATGGTGCACGCGTACTTTTTCTGGAAGAAATTCAGTCAGATTTTGCACAAAAAGGCCGCAAGGAAGGGTTTGCGAATGAGCCGCTTAAAGGCAAGGTTGTTCCACAAGACCTTGCTGGAAAAACATACTGGAAAATTGAATGGGAAAACGGCAACTTCTCTGGCGGCTACAACACCAAAGAAAACGCAGAGCGGGCGCTTGCGGAACGCGCAATACCTATGGCCGGCGGAGTCCCATCTGCCCCATTCGTAACCGACACAAAAGCATGGACTTCCCTCGCACTCAAACGAGCCATAGCCTACGCCGTAGAAAATGGGTTCCAGAAAATTTCTTGGACTACGGGTGAGCAGCAGGCGGCGCGGTATGACTTGTCGAAGCAGGTTAGCCGGGTAGAAGTCAGCAGGCCGCAGAATGGTACGTTTGCCGTCTATGCGTACAAAGAGAAATCGGACACTGTTCCGGTAATGCAAACCAAGGCATCATCTGAAAGCGAACTGGCTGATATTATCGGGAAAGAGTTGGCATCGAAGATAGTCAAGCAACCGATTGGCACGAAGCGGGATTACACCGGCCTCGATCTCAAAGTCGGCGGCGAAGGCATGAAAGGCTACTACGATGGCATCCTCCCCCAAGTAGCCAAGAAGCTCGGGGCGGAAGTTGGGGAAGTGACGATCAATCAAGACCATGATGCCAATCTAAATACCGAGAAAGAGTGGAATGAGGGTTCGGCAAGGGATGTTTTGAAGCGCGGCGGCGAAATATATGTGACAGACGCGCATGGTATGGAAACGCGCATTAAAAACGAGGCAACGCTAGACGCAGAGATTGAAGAAAATGGCGAACCACGCGGATACATTCTTGGCGACACGCAAGGATCGTCAACTCAACCCGGCTTCACCATCACCGATGCCATGCGTGAGCAAGTACAAGGTAAGGGCTTGCCGCTGTTTCAAAAACAAGCGCAAGAATCTGCTAATGACCATCTTGCTAGTTACAACGTCGCTGAAAAGTTAATCACCACTTTCCAAGGCGCGAATAAATCCTCAGTCATTCACGAGCTAGGGCATCATTTCCTTGAGACCCTGAAGCACTACGCAACGCTTCCCGACGCAACTCCTGAGATTAAGGCCCAATGGGACATCGCTCGTAGAGAGTTCGCTATCGGTGAAACCGGAGACATCAGTACCGCTTCGCACGAACAAATGGCGAGAACATGGGAACGGTATTTAGCTGAAGGCAAAGCCCCGACTCCCGAACTTCAAGGGATATTCTCCAAGTTCAAAACTTGGATGCTCGAAATCTATTCCGACATCAGAAACTTGGGGATAGAAATTACTCCTGAGATACGCGGATTCTTTGACCGATTACTAGCGACTGAGGAAGAAATTCAGTATGCGAATCAAAACAACATTCCCAAGGCTTACGCGCGCGAAGCGATGGCGAATGATGCTCAAAAGATTGTCCCCGACGAACAAAAGCCCGGATTCAAAGACGAACAGTTAGCGATTGAACCGTTTGCCGAGGAACTTCAAAAAGGCCCCGGCAGTGGATTAACCAACGATTCTCGAATCAATGCTCAGTTTATCAACGGAACAACTGATTTGAAGTTGGCAATTCAAAGAGTTTCAGAAATAGATCAAGCGAACATTCAAAAACACCGTGGAGGTACGAACGGGGTCAAGTCGTGGGAAGAAGCAAACTCCGAAGCCGACAAGTTTATCGAAGATACGCTCGGCGGGAAATTGGTTGATAGCGAACCTTCCAGTATTCCGCACGACATTAGACAAAGAGCAGCGTTCAAGGTAATGATGTCGGTGGCGAAATACTCCTTGCAACTTAGAGACACGATTCTGAAAAAAGGCGAGAACGCAACGGTTCAAGACCAGTTCGATTACCTGAATTCGATTCTCAGAATGCGAATGACCCATGCTGAATACTTGGGCTTGAGAGCCGCTTCAGCTAGGGCGATGAATCAGATTCGAGATATGAGTCCTGATTCGGGTGTAGTCGACAAGATGGTCGAAATGACCAGCGAGCGAAATCTGTATCAGTCGGCCAAAACAGACGCTCAAGTGGCTTCTGAATTGAGACTGAAACTGAACGAAATAATGACACAACATTTTGGTGGTAAGAGTGCGCTGGATATTGCCAAACTGCAAGAAGATATTAAGTCGCTCAAAGGTCAATTAGTCTTTTCCAAGGCTGTTACAGATGCAACAAAGTGGGAAATGGTAGTCGAGGGATGGAAGTCTGGATTACTCTCTGGCCCCGTGACTCACATCACTAACCTATTCGGGACGGGGGCATTCCAAGCCCTGCGAATTCCCGTCGACGCTTTGGCTTCAGTCATTGGAATGGCGCGCGGGGCTAGTGTCGGGATGGGTGAATCTGACAGAGCTTCAATGAGTGAGTCAGTCGCTAGGGTCTCAGGAATGCTAGGGGGGATTCAGGACGCGCTTCGTGTGGGTTGGAGTGAATTCAAAGCCGACGATCCTACTGGAAAAACGGAAACATTCAGAACCGCGATACCGGGTAAAGTCGGGGAGATTGTTCGCACTCCACTTCGAGCGATGGCCGCTGAAGATGCGATTCTAAATACGATGTATTCAAGGGGTGAATTGCATACTCTGGCGATTCGCCAAGCGTTCAATGACGGAATGAACCCAAGTACCAAAGAATTCGCTGATCGCGTTCAGTCGTTGATTGACAATCCGACACCTGAAATGCAAGCAGAAGTTGATTCAACAGCGACTCGAATGACTTTCAATATGCCAAGTGGTGAAAAAACCGCTGCTTTGCAGGGATTTATCAAGAAGTGGAATCTTCAGCTAATCATTCCGTTCGTCAGAACCCCGATAAACATCTTCGAGGAAGCGGCTCGATTAAGTCCCTTCGCTCCGATAGTAAAAGACTGGCGTGCGGATATTTCCAAAGGCGGGGCAACGAGAGACAAAGCTTTAGCTGAGATTGTTTTAGGCTCAACAATTATGGGGCTTACAGCGGCCTACGCGATGTCAGGAAGCATCTCTGGGGCTGGTAGTCCAGACCAAGGAAAGAACAGAGCCAAAGCCGGTGTATGGCAACCGTACAGCGTTTTAATCGGTGATACTTGGTACGAGTATTCTCGAATTCAACCCGTGGGTACTTTGGTCGGACTCGCAGCGGATATGGCTGGCGTTTGGGAACACATGACCGATGAGGAAATGGACAAGATTCCGAAAATGCTATCAATCGCCTTTGCTAACGCGGTGACGAATCAAACCTTCCTTCAAGGGATTACCAATGTCGTAAACGCGATGTCTGACCCGAAAAGATTCGCGCCTAAATTCATGCAGCAACTCGCAGCGTCTTTTGTACCGAATATCGTCGGGCAACCTACGGCGATGTCTGACCCCGTAGTAAGGGAAGTCAATAGTATGTTGGAAGCGGTTCAAGCACGAATCCCTGGCCTTCGACAAGACCTATTACCGAAACGAGACTGGTTGGGTGAAGAAGTGCAAACCAAAGAACGATTAGGTATTGTTTCACCTGTTCGAGAACAAGACGTTTCCAACGATCCTGTTCGATTGGAAGCGGCGAGATTGGACATTAGCATTTCAGCTTCTCCCAAGAAAATCCACTTAGGCAAGGGAACAGGGAAAGTCGGAGATGTCGAATTGACCCCAGAGGAACGCGACAAGTTTGAACAGGTAAGCGGAGAAATGACGCACAAGATTTTAACGAACGTAATCGGGCAAGCCGGATGGGAAAATATTCCTGACCCAATCAAGCGAAACATCTTCCACAAAATCATTACGTCAGGAAATAAATACGCCGCTGCCATTACCTTGCCACCTGAAAAACGTGCTGCGCTTATTGGGCAGATAAATGAGAAGATAATCGACTCGCTCAGTATGGAGCCAGCGCAATGAATATGAACGAAAACCTGTTTATCGAATCCGAAATTAAGGCCGCCAAAGCAGAAGCCAAGTGTGAAGAATTGACATTGGCTCTCGCTCTAGCTGTTACAGGGCGTTCCATCGCTGAAACTAAATGTTGTGATGCTGAAAAAGCATTGACTCGTGAAAAAGAATTAAGGATAGAAGCTGAAAACAGATGTATGGAATTGGCAATGAATCCTCCTGTCGAGTTGCCGAAAGAAAAAGAAGTCGACCTGTCTCCGATCATCAATCAGAACAAAGAAATTATTTCACTGCTCAAGCAATGTATTGATATGCCATTACCGCCATTGCCTGAAATCATTCCTCATCGCGGTAGTGATGGCAGATTAGTTAAATTAACACTCAAATAGGAGAACGAAATGGCCTTCGGAAGTACGTTTCAGAACGATTTAACCAAGCTGATTTTCAACGGGACGGCAATTTCAAACATTGCCGATAACGCATCGGCTTCCCCTTCAACTAACTTGTGGTTGTCTTTGCATTCTGCCGACCCCGCTGGTGGTACTCAGGGAACAAACGAGATTGCATTGACGGCTTATACCCGTATTGCAGTAGCTCGAACGTCGACAGGGTTTGCGGTGACAAACAATATCGCGGCTTTGAGTATCAATGTCGATTTTCCAACACTGACCTCAACGAGTACCGGAACGGCGACCTACGCAGGAATCGGACTGACCTCTGCTAGTACGGGAGGAAAGCTAATTACTTCGGGGGCAATTACACCGAACATTTCTCTTGCTCAGAACGTCCTGCCTCGTTTGACCACTGGCTCGACATTTACCTTGACGTAAGAAATTAAAATGTCTTATTTCGTAAATTCTGCTAGAGAAACAACAATAACCACGGGAACGGGCGCGATCACTACGTCCGGTTCGGCTCCGGCTGGCGCTCAGACTTTGGCAACTGCTTACGGTTCGGTAGCGACTGCAAATGTTCCTTATCGAATCGAAACGCAGACGACTAAGACTGAGTGGGAAGTCGGTATCGGTGATTACGATGGTTCAACCGGATTGACAAGGGTCTTCGTGTCTGCTTCCAGCAACGCAAATGCTTTGGTTAATTTCTCGGCTGGAACTAAGGATGTATTTGTCACTGTACCTGCCGAGATGATGAGCGCGGCTGGCATGGGGGCAAGTCTTGCCGCTGCTCGCGGATTCAATCTTCAGTAAAGGATAAATAATGGCAACCCCAAATAGTCTTCCCGCATACACCAAAGTCTTTAAGGGCGGCGGTGTCGAGGTAACGGCAGCAAATACCAAGTCAGACGGTTCTGGCACGATTGGAACTGACATTTTCCTAGTCGGTACAGTCGAGGCGACTATCGGCGGATTCCTGCGGAACATCACGACCTATCTAACAGCAACGACTGCGGCAACTGCAACGACTGCAACGGTGGTTCGTTATTTCTGGTCATCCGTGTCGTCAGGCGCAACTACGGCGGCGAATACACATCCTCTTGGTGAATTCGCGGTAGCGAGTCAGTCTGCTGATAACTCAGGGACAGCGACGTTTCCAGTAGCTGCGCTGAACTTCCAGAACACAATCCCTGCGGGTGCTTCAATTCTGGTCACGAACCACGCAGCACCAGCGGCGAACACCAAACTGAAAACCGAAGCATTCTGGGGGGAGTACATCTAATGGATATGCCAATCATTTTCTTGTCGGGCTTGTATAGCGGCGCTAAAGGCTTTCAGCGTACTGATGAATCAAATAGCGTTACTGGAGTATTCCTTGCTGACGGAACAGAAGTCACTGACGGATGCTCCTACGTTTCTGAATGGCAAGATACCGAGAACAAACGGTACGCCTTAGAAAATGCTGATGCAATTGAGGCAGCGAAATCCGAAGCAGAGAAAGTCGCCAATCGCGAAGCACTGAGGGCCGAAAATGAATCTCTAAAGCAGCAACTTATTGACGCTCAGTTGCTTGAAACTAATGCAGCATTTAAGGCTCAGTTGGCGGCATTGAATAATGTCTGATGCATTCCACTTACCGCGTGCTGACCAGTTAATCACTGACGCTATCTTTACGTCAAATAGCCCAACTAACGGAGGCGTATGGGTTCCGTGGTACAAGCCGAGAAATTGCAAGTTTATTGCGATTCACCTACGTGCGGCTGGCGGTGGCGGTGGCGGCGGCTTTACGGGCGCAGCGAGTGCGGCTGGTGGCGGCGGAGGAGGCGGCGGCGGTGGTAATGGGTTTACATTGATTCTCGCAGATTTGTGTCCTGATGTTTTATGGATTTCCCTTGGAACTCCTGGGGCTGGGGGCACGGGTTCAGGAGTTCCTGGTGGTGCAGCAATTCAGAGTTACATCAGCACTATTCCGGCAACTACACAAAATACAGGTCTAATAATGGTGACGACCGTTGCTGGCGGTGGCGCAGCTGGAACAGCATCAGGCGCGGCGGCGGTGGGGGCAGCAGGAGCGTTGGTTTCGCTAACTAACTTGTATAGCAGTATTGCGACCCACAGCAATATGGCTGCACCTGTTGCCGGTGGCGCTGGTGGAACAGCAACCACGGCGGCGTCAGGTAGCTCAGTAACGGCGACTGGTGTTGCAACCACAGGAGGCGCTGGCGGCGGTGCCATCGGAACAGCAGGCGCAGGCGGTGCTGGTGGTGCAATTACCACGGTTTCTGCTCTATGGTATCCAACAGTAGCAGGGGGTGTCGCCTCTGCTGGAAATGGCAACGATGGAATCAGGGTAGGACAGTCTTTAATTAGAGGGCTACAAATCGCCACAGGCGGCAGCGGTGGCGCTGGTGCAGCATTCAACGGAACTATCGGCGGTGCTGGTGGTAACGGTGGCGAAGGTTGCGGTGGTGGTGGTGGCGGAGCAGCACTAACAGGCAATGCGGGTGGTCGTGGTGGTAACGGTGGAATAGGTATCGTCAAGATAGCCTGTTGGTAAGCCATGATAGCCTTCGGATCAATTTCAGAACTCCCCATCACCGCGATAGATGCGGCTAGTGGTGGCGTAACAGTTGTCACTGGTGATTTTTCTGCGTCTGGTGGTATCGCCAGCAACTTCGTCGGGTTCTCGATTGTTGCCACTGCGTACCAATCGTCTGCTATCGGTCTTGCTCAGTTCATCGGTCAATCAACTGTCAGCGCGGTTCTCCAAGGTTCTGCTACTGGCGCGACTCAGTTTGAAAGCAGGACTGTTTCTGTTGCCGAGTTCCAAGCAGACGCAAGCGGCGTTGCTCAGTTCATTGGTGTAGCGGCGGCTGGTTCGGTTGTTGTTACTGGAGATTTTTCTGCTTCTGCGAGTGGCACATTCAATCCAATCGGCGCATCAATTGCGGCATCCGATCTACAAGCATCTGGGTCGGTATCGGGAACCTTCATAGGGTTCTCGACGGCATCGGTTGATCTATCTGCATCAGGAGCGATCTCTGGGACGCTTGTCGGGTTTTCCATCACATCATCAGCGCTATCCGCATCCGCTTCAATCGACGGAACTTTCATTGGAACAGACGGCGCTTTTGTAACGATTGTTTCCGGCTCGTTCTCTGCGTCCGCTGGTATTTCTAGCTCGTTCAAAGGAACCGATGCGAATGCAAGCGGGTATGACGTTGCCACTGTCTCCGGCCCTAATCGGTGGTTAATCGAAAAGCAAAAACGCGACCGATTGATTCTTGAAGAAGATGAAGAAATTTTAATGCTTATGGGTGAGCTAATGCCTCACATAATGAATCGCCAACGGGTTGGACTTCGGTCTTTCTCCCGCTCCTCCTCAAGAGGCTGAAGTCCTTCCCTGCGGCGACCACTAATTTTATAGGAGAACAACATGACTTCACCCTCAACTGATCGTCGGTACGGATTGAACGTCAGCGCGGCAATCAAAGTTCCATGCGATTGCGCGACAACTGCAAATATCACATTGAATGGAGAACAATCGATAGATGGGGTGACGACCTCAGAAAGCCGTGTGTTTGTGAAAAACCAAACCACGACTGCGAACAACGGTATTTATCGTTCCGATACTGGAGACTGGACGCGAGAACCAGACTTCGACGGCGCAAGAGACATCGTTACGGGAACGATCATCACGGTCAATGGCGGTTCGACCTTGAGCGATACGATGTGGAGAGTAACCAATACTGGCACGATCACAATCGGAACTACGAGTCTGACTTTTGAGCGTGCCATAGTGAATGATTCTGCCTCGATGTCGTTCTTGCAAAACGGGACAGGAGCGGTAACAACCACGGTTCAATCGAAGTTGCGCGAACGTGTCAGCATTCTTGATTTTGGCACAGGGACGGCAACTGACCTATCGGAAGCAATGGCATCGCTCACAAGCGGCGGCACAGTCATAATCCCGAAAGGCTCTTATTCATTCTCAGGCGCGATCACTTGCTCCCAAGCAAACATCAAGGTTCAGTGTGACAAAGGTGCGGCGATTTCGTGGGCAGGTCTTGGCGCGAGTACAAATGCGATCACCGTCACTGCTAATAATTTCGAGTGGGACGGCGGAGTGATTACTGGACCATCTTCTGCTGCTTACGTTGCTGATGAAAAGTTTATCTCAATGACTGGAACATCTTCAGCTTCGAGAAAGACCGGACTGAAGGTAACGAATGCGGAAATTCTCAACTTTGGTTCTGACGGTGTTTGGGCTAAATGGGTATCGGGTGTGTTTGTGTCCGGTTGCGTGATTCATGGAATTGGCTACGCAGGAATCCAGTTGCTCAGTTGCGATTTCGTTCGGATTCATAACAATCACATTTATACGATAACGCCGGGATCGGGTGGGAATATGTACGGCGTTACTTGTACGCACAATTCGACAAACTATAATCTTGATCCTAACGCTGGAACTAAATCCGCATTGAATCCGTTTTGTTGGGACGTTGTTATTTCTGATAACTGGATCGAAGATATAGCATGGATAGGAATAGACTTTCATGGCGCATACGATTCAGTTGTTAGTAACAATCGGGTGTATAACACAAACCAAGGCATTGCTGTTTCGAGTAGTTCGGGCGCTGCGACAAATTATGCAGGTTGGAACAATCAGGTTAGCAATAATTTGATTGATTCACGCACAAGTTTAGGTGCGGTAGGAACTGGAAAAAATTTAGACTTTGGCATAAATTTAAACGGTGGTGTGACAGTGCAACAAAGTAACGTTGTTTGTACCGGAAATATTATCTATGGTCATGGAATATTAGGAAACGCAAACAGCGGATCAATTCAAGCATCATTCACAAAAAACGCAATTATTGCTAATAACATCATCCAAGCATGGGGCGGAAATGGGATTTATTACGCTTCGGCAGTCGGGTTGCTGGTAACAGGTAACACAATTCTTGAGATTGGCGGCGCGGCGGCTGGTCTTGAATACGGCATTGGTGCAGACGTAGAAGTTTCAAGCAATACGATTACACAGAATACGATGCTGGCTAACGGCGGAACGGCTGGAAGGCGCGGGTATGTTGCAAACTCGCTAACGACAATGCCGTTGCTTTCGCAAAACAATTTCTCTGCTGCAACCTTAGATTCATATAATTTCCCGGCTGGATTTGTCAAATACTCCGATACCCTTCCATCGTATGCCTACAATGTTAACAATGCGGGTGCTGGCGAAGTTATTGACATAACCACAATGAAACGATATGGACAGTTCAGACTTGAAGTAAGCTCATCCAATGCGTCGTCGACTGTTACCAATCTAACAGGTGGCGTATTAGGTCAAATCGTCAATCTGTACTCCCCTGCTGCAACAGCATGGACGTTTACGAGAGCGAATGCGGCGCTTGGTGGCGGTGCTGATTTTGCCGCGACTCAATACGATACGCTTGTACTTCAGTACAACGGGACGCTATGGATTGAGTTGTCGAGGTCAGCTAACTCATAATAGCCATGAAACTCCTATGCCTACTGCTAAGTCTTACCTTAATCGGTTGTGCATCTATCAAGCCGATTGCAGAATCACCTGAGACATTCGCGCTCCTTATCCTTCTCACCATTCTGCAAGTCGCTGATTGGTGCTCGACTAGAACCATCTTAGCTAAAGGGGGGCGAGAGCTAAACCCGATTGTTGCCGCAGGAATCAAAGCGGTGGGCATGGACGCGTTTCTTATAAGCAAGGGTTTGCTTGTCGTCGCGCTAGGCTGCTGGATAGGTACTCAAACGGCATGGCTACTTGCAGCGTTGGTCGTTTTTTACATAGGTATTGTCATGCATAACTGGAAATCACTATGAGCACACTATTCGACAAACAAACGAAGTTCACCCTCATGGTTGCCAAGTTGATTCAAATGGCGGATTACATGGGATACAAAGTAACCCTCGGTGATGCTTTCCGCGACCCGCGAGTATTTGGTGCTATGGGTGAAAGCAAGGGCTACGGTAACGCAAGCTCTAACCACAAGAATCGTCTTGCCATCGACCTTAATCTATTTAAGGACGGTGTGTTTCTAACTACGACTGAGGGGCATAAGCCTTTAGGTGAGTGGTGGGAATTGGAGGGCGGTACTTGGGGTGGTCGGTTCAATGACGCTAACCACTATTCATTGGAACACAACGGGATTAAATAGTGAGTGAGATAACAATGGCCGACGAACACAAAGAACACGACCTTACCGCCCTGTGGGAACTATTGCACACGGTTGATAAGAAGCTCGACCTACACATGCAACAGTACGCAATCAATGCGCCTAAAGTCGATGAACTTGTCCAACTTCTCGATAGAAGCAAAGGGATTCTGATATTCCTGACTTGGGCGAGTGTTATTGCTAGTGCGCTAGGCGCAATGTTTCTTTGGCTGAAAGACCACATAAAATAGGGGAATGACAATGAATGATTTTTTAGCCGGACTTGCACCTACCATTGCAAGCGCACTTTTAGGGCCACTAGGCGGCGTAGCAGTTGCCGGACTCGGTAAGATATTCGGCATTGATAACGCGACTCAGAAGGACATTGCCGCGCAATTTGAAGCGGGGAAACTCACGCCGGAACAGATAGGGGAAATCAAGCTGCTCGAACTGAAATTGCAGGACGATGAAAAGGAACGCGGGTTTAGGTATGCGGAACTTGAATTCAAGGACAGGGATAGTGCAAGAGATATGCAAAAGGTGACGCAGTCGGCTGTCCCTGCGGTATTGACTTACCTGTTGACCTTTGGCTTCTTTGGGATTCTCGGCGCGATGTTTCACTATCCAGATGTAAAAGACTCCCCGCCACTGATGATAATGTTGGGGAGTCTCGGGACTGCTTGGACAGGGGCTTGTGCTTTCTGGTTTGGCACAACGAGAAGCTCTCAGAACAAGGACGCTATGTTGGCGAATTCGACTCCGATGAAGTAGTCTCGCCAGTATCAGGATGCTGTGGTAGTGGCATCCAGTGGGTAGCATCGCGTGGTGGTGATTGGCTTGCGTATGCGTCTGACCATCCACCCGACACATTCCAATATCCAAGTCCTAAACTCCATTTGCCTTTGCCCTTTGGGACAGCCCAAATAAACATTTCGCCCTTTGACAGAGTCGAAATATCTTGCCATTGGGATTCATGCTGTGGTGCGGCGGCTAGGGCGGCTTTGTAGCCATTGGAAATGTACTCAAAGGAATACCCTCTATCCATTGCGGCCATGCAAGCCTCTGCCATTTCTAGCGAAAGTTTAACCGGCACAAGCTGCCACTGTTCGGGGTCATAGGTTGTCGTAATCATGGTTTGGCTTTCCGTGCAAATAACATTGCATCGGCAACTTGATACGCCCACTGTGCAGTTTTGTAGCAGTCATCTTCATTCTGCGCGTATGCGTTAGATAGCGCCGCACAAGCAAACGAATCACGCATTTCATATATAGCATCTTCGGCGTGCTGATTGAGCCAATTAACTGCTGTGGCAGCAGTTATCTTTCCTGCAAGCAAATCTTCAACGATTGTTTCGATGGTTGGTATCATTTCATCTCTCCTGTACAAGTAACTTCATCGGTGCGGATAGGGGTGGATTGGCAAGCGATATAAAACGGCCTCAAGTCGTCGATGATTTCGTCGAACGGTTTTCCGGTTGAGACATTAAGCTGCCAAGCGTCTGCCCACTGTCTAGGGTTCATGCGCCGCGCAACTTCATAGCGGTTATGGCCTATTTCCAGTTCCGCCACTCGTCGCTCAAGGTATGCAATGCGGTCAGAGTCGGTCATTGGTTTGCTCCGTATAAGATTCCATCAATCGTTGCGAGATAGTTTGTATTCCATAGGCTTGCAGTTCATCGCTTGGAGTTTTCTCGCCGTAATCAAACATTGATTGCTGAAAAATATGTACTGCTTCATGAACAAGAATTCCAGCAATCTGCGCTCCGGTTCGTTCTCCATCCACGCGAAGGCAAACTACGGCACTTTGTTGGCAATGTTCGTTGGAGTAAAGAAAGTGTGTCGTCGCGTTTGAGTGAGCGTTGATGATAAAGTTAGGCCAGTCAGCTAACGGCAGATGATGCGCTTTGAGAACGGCATGGAAGTCTTTTTCAGTAAGGCATAGCGTGTAATGAGACGAACAATTAAGCAGTGCTCGGTCAAGCCAACGTCGTTTCATTTCCCCTCCAGTATCTCTTTAGTCAGCATATCGACGGCGTTATTTAAATCCTCAATCAGATAGTCTGGAATCGTTCCACGGTCTTTAGCGAAGCTCCACGACTCAAGCGCACTGAGTAGCTTGATAAGTTCCAAACATTGTTCTTTGTTCATTTCCCACTCCCTTCTGTGTCTGGTCTGGCGAGGATGAAGGCTTCAACGTCTGCCAATGTTTTATTCACACAACCGTTGCCATAGATAGCTGTGATTAAAGTTACTTCGCGGTTTTTCTTCCACCAACGATAGAGACTAGCCTCTCGGTTCGCTTCTTCCTGACTCGGCGTAGGTGTCGGCGTAGGTGGTATGGGTGCGGCGTAGAAGTTTGTGCCTACAGCTAAATCACCATTTACCCATCTAAGCGTGTATCGACTGAACTCAACCCCCTCGTACACAGCCACAGGCTCAGTTGCGTAAATCTTTGCCAGTTTCTCCTCGGCCTCGGTGAGCTTGGCTTGGAGTTCCTTGACTTCTCTTTTCAAGGTTGCTATTGGGTGCGATGGACATTCTTGGATATGCGCTTGCAACTGTTCCCATGTAGCAGGAGCCGCTGCCTCCCATGCGCAATGACTACATATCTGATTAAAGTCACCGCGAATAAGCCGTAGATTGGTAGCGCGGAGTGCCGCGACTTCGGCATTCCGATTGCTCAACTCAATGGCGTAGGACTTTACGGCTTGCTGGTAATCATCCATAGCAGTCTTAGCCTGCCTATGTGCTGTTGCGACTTCTGTATCTCTGGCTTTACACTGTTCACAGTCGTGCTGGACGCATCCGATAATCTTGCCTGTGACTTTGCTTGTTGTCTGTGCGCTCATGCCGGCTCCTTTGTTGGTTTTATGATTAGCTTCTCTATTGGGTAATCTGAGCTTATAGGGTTAGCGTCCCTGTACAAGTACGGGGCTTTGTCAATCGTCATAAAAGCCACCGGCTCCGTCGTATAAATCTTGTCGAGCTTGGCTTTCAACTCGTCGTAGTCGGACTTGAGGATGTATTCCCAATCGCCACCAATGTCCTTAAGGCAATCTACTACTGAAAACTTATCTATGTAAATCACTCTCGGCGGTGCGCTCATCGCTTGAGACTCCTTAGTTCGTTTTCATAATCATCAGCATCTAGCGTGTGTCCTCGCGTAGCTTGCCACTCGATTCCCCTTGTCAGTGCCTTCCCCCACAGCGCATCATCATGTGCCTTGAGTGCGGATAGGTCGTCTGTGGTGGCGAGAGCGTTACGTGCTGGAGTTCCTGCGTCAACAACTTGAACGCTCCATGTTTTAGGATTGTTAAAACTAGACACCACATTGACATATTCGCCTAATGCCGTTCGCAATTCCACAATCCGCGCCTGTTGCGCCAAAACCTGCGCTTTCAGTCGGGCGAGTTCTTCTTCCTTTGGGTCGTGCTTTGGCAAGGGCAATTTAGCTTCGCTCGGTTCGTAAGCATCTTCGCGGTCGTAGTAGTCTTCCTTTGGGTCTTGTGTGGTGTCGGTCATGGCTTTGGTTCCTAATAAAGATGTTCGCTGTGTAATGAGCCGGTTTGCCAATCGCGTTCACTTGGCAGAATCTGCCCATTGGCATCTGCTATAAACCACGCTTGTTCGCGTGTGTAGAACTTGCCGAACTGGTCAATAAATCCTTGTTCTGACGTTCGCCAATCCATCGCATACTTGTCATTCGATGTAGGTTCTACGCCGATAGCCCTACACATAGCCCGAATGTTCGAGTGCATGATTAGGCAGAAGTGCCGTACTCCTATCGCAATCTCATTGCTGTGCTTGTGGCGATTGGCAGCACAAACAATTCTTGGATTAACCTGACTCATTTCGCTCTCCCAATTTCCACAGCAACCAAGAAGATTGCTTCACGCATCGCACGAAGGTCATCGTCTGGGATGGCCGGATCAAACAACAGTGCCTTATTAATCGTCCTAGTTAGCTCCTCTCTATCTGTCCAACAACAGGCATCCACTGTTGTGGCTCCAACACTCGCGGTCATACCCAACTTCACCTGTAACCGCTGGCTATCGTCGCCGGATGTGAGAGGGGTCCATTCAACCCAATCATGCTTTGGTTTCTTTGGGCGTAGCACATACATGCAATAGAGCGCATCGTGCCATTTAACCTGCTTAATCCCCGCTGCCCGTGCAGCCAGTTCCATCTGTTCTTTGGTCGGTGTCATGGTGTGCCTCCGTAGCTGTATCAGTAGCTCATTGCTTCACGGTAGAGCGCAAACTTTCAATGATTCTTTCTGCGGCTCCCGCGCCATTGTCTCGGTTGTATAGCGCCGTTTGGAGTTCATCGCCACGCAAACTTATTTTCATTACCCGACCATGCAGATAATCGAAATACATCTGATTGTTGTTGGCAATTTCTTCACGCGCTTGCTCAGTCGTCATTTCTAATGCGCCACGAGCGTGTATAAACCCCATGCCCTGTTGCCGAGAGCCGTTGTAAAGAGCCGCCAGAACTTCCGCTTTGTCCAGTCCCGCAATGTTCATTTTGAATCTCCTTTAGTTGATGTGGCTGTATCAATCAATACTCGTTCGACGCTAGGTGTGAGTTGACCTGCATTCCTTAACGCGGCGAGGATGCGGGATAAGTCGTGGATGTTCATTTTCGGTTTGCTCGTCGCGCAACCTTCTGCGCCTTAAATTTGGCAGCTTGTGACTTGCCGCCGCGTTTCGGTTTGGCAGGTTGCGCCCATCGCGCATAGTTATCGCCCATTGATGCACCTACCGCCGCAAAATTCCGAATAACAATATTTAATTCAAGCCTCGGAGACTCAACGGCGACTACGGAAAATGGGCTTCGAGTCGGCGCAAAAACAACTTGCGCGGAAGGAACGAACGGGTTGTAAATCATTCCGGTAACTCACAGTCAAAATTCGGAACGCGTTTCCAGCTTTTTGCTTGCTGAATTGTTAGCCAGTAAGACTTCCTGACATTGCCGGCTGCTTTTTGATTGGCTACGAATAGCCGTTGGCGCTCTGCATTAGTCATGGCTAGAACGGCAGCGAGTCGTCCATATCATCGAACGCTCCCCCCATAGGCTTAGATTGATTAGCGGCCTTTGGAGCATCACCCTGGCCGTCTTTAGGCTTCGGGTCGAACAGGTTAAAAAACACCCTGTCCTCGCCTTCTTTACGCGGTAGAGCGGCTAAATTGATGTGCGGGAAAACTACGCCGTAGGCTTTTCCGTTGTGTTCGTGGATTTCGCCTATTTTCAGCCACACGGTTTTTTCGTTGCCGTTCTTGTCAGTGTATTTGCGCTGAGCTACGCAGAGTTCTTTGGTAATCATTTTGTCGTGCCCTGTATTTTGTTGAGATCGGAAACCATTTGTTCGATTTCGCCGTTGAATTTCAAAACCTCGGTTTCGAGTTTGAGCGATAGAACTTCATCATCAATCACCCGCATTACTTTGATTCGCATACGTTCTGGCATTCGCGGGTCAAACGAAACATAGTCGCACCACTTCCGGCCAGTGCAAAGCATCTGCCAAGCCATCTGCAAAACGTATTTGTTCGGTATCTTGCCAGTCAGCAGGAAGTCAATGTGAGTTGCCGTGTTTGGACACTTGATCTCGACTAAACCATCATCGACAAGGCCATCAGGCGAAGCCCCGGACATAGCAATCGTCGGGTGATGGATAAACCCTACCTCTTGAACGATAACGCCGCGCTGAATCTCATAGGTCGCTCTGGCGAAAGGCTCTTGTTCCGTTCCCCATTGCATTGCGGCATTGGTAAAGCCTTCGGGTATTTGTCCGGTAAGGCGTTGAGCAACCAATTCGGCGCGGTAATTGGCTCTGGTAGCTGCTTCGCCGGTCTTAGTCGTTGCTAGTACGTCTGCCATGCGAGAAGCCGTGATAAACCCGCACCGTTCCGCTAACCATTCGGGAGTTCCTTGGTCGGCGCTCATTTGCCAACTTTCACTATGCCAAATTTATTCGCGGCAAGCTCGGTCGCCTTCTTACCTAAGAGATTCAACGCATGAGAGTCTTTAGACCGTGTTGCCAATTCTTTAGCATTCAGATATGCCGCCTTTAGAGCATCACCATCTTTCGCAGTTTCAAGCGCTTCCATGTGAGTCAACAAATCAAAAACTTCGCCTTCGGGCAAATCTTCACCGGCAAAAATATACAAACCCAATCCAAAAAGAGCGATACCCTTAACCAAACACCGTTGATAGGCTTTGTTAATGTCAAAGGCATTCGGGTTGGCGATAGCCTTGTTTCGGTTATCCATCACAGGAAGGAAAGCGGGTAGGGTTCTCCCTCCACTGGTCACGTTACAGAACACCATCATCGTGCCATCAGGATAGGTCACAGGGTTAGGAAACTCCCAAGTTACGGACGGGTCGACCTTGCTGATTTCACTGATAGCGAACGGCCAAGACAGATACGAAAACTGCCCTTTCTTTTCGATGTGTTCGGTGACGTTAATCTTGCTCAACTTGTCAAACGCCGAATCGCTCATAGTCCATTCTCCCTTAAAGCCTTTAATCGGTCTTCATTCATGCAGACCATGTTTTCGGTGTGTCCATCGCGTTGATGGGGTTCTAATGCGGCTTGCTCGGCCTCCCATTGTTCGCGTTGGCACTCAAATTCATGGCGGTCTTGGTCGTTCACTTTCAAACCTTTCCGGCGGCATTGCCGCCTTTAAAAAATCCTACTGTTGATTTCAAGTTCCCATTGCTTCAATTCGAGTTCAGATATTTCGCGCTGCAACTGCTGGATGTTTGCAGGCGACCTACCTGTTGATCTCGCTATGACAATTTCTCTACGCAGTAGCCATAACATGCAGCGGTAAAAATGGTGGAGTAGGTTCATTTCGACTCCTTTGTTATGCCGCGCCACGGTAGGTCTTGGTAAGGTGACGGACTTCCGTGCATTCGTCCATCGCCGAATCCAAAATCCTTCCCGTTCCAATGACACTTATAGATGCTTCGCGTGATTGGATATATCCGTTCAAACAACCCTTCCCTTTCTTTGAGCGGCTTCTGGTCGCCGCGATACCATCCTGTGCGCTTCAAGATGCCCACCCTAGCGACACACAAACGAAGGTTAAAAAGGAAACTGTTATCAGTAGCGCAATGAATACTTGGAAGCTGTAAGGTGGCTCTTGGTCGGTCATGCTATCTCTCCCAATTTGATTGAATCATTCAATCGGTCGGCTCGGTCACATTCCGCGTCATACTTAGCATTCGGCGGCATGATGTAATTGCCGACTGGTGGCAGTTTGAATTCACGCGACGCGGTTTGTTTCTTAATCCGCATAATCCACAACGCCACCTGCGTACAGTAGATAGCGCGTTTCAGGTCGCCATAGTGCAAGAAGCGATAAGCGCAGTCTTTATAGAACTTGTCGGCAGTCAATCTCTCCCAACTACCTAATGCAAGCCTTGCGCTAATCATTGCCTTGTCGCTTGAGTAATCCGGCGAGCTATACCGCTGTGATTGCAAGCGGACTAGGCGTTTTTCTGTGGCGTTCATTTTGTTTTCCTCGTTGTTGTTTGATTGCTTACCCGACACACTAAAGATAGATTTAGCATCTGTCAACTACTTTCTACGCAAAGTTGAAAATAAATTTATTTCACGATCCTGCAAAATACCTATTGACGAACGGCACAAGTTAGTTTTAGTATAGCCACCATGAAACCAAATGAACTCTTAAAGTTTTACCCAAACATGGCAGCGATTTCGCGCAAGCTAAAATGCACGGAGGCCGCTGTTGGTCAATGGTTCAAGGCGAAGCAGATACCAGAGAAACAACAGTATCGGCTGGCGTTACTTCATCCCGATTTGCGTGTGGATGTGAAGTTCATTAAGGAGCTAACGAAATGAGTCTGACCAAACGCGCCACAGGAATGCCAACAAACCAAGTGTCACCTACCCGCGCAGCACTTAGAAAGCAACTAGCCGAGAGAATGACCAGGGAGCAAGCAGCGCGGAAACCATCGCAGGAAAATCGAAAGGGGAATTCGTAATGGATTTAATGTTTCCTGTTGAATGGAGATTCGGAGATAGTCCGACAGATGGGATTGGCGGTGAGGCTGTTGAAGATGCCGGAACAATCTATATCGTTCGAGATGAAGAAAATGGGGATGATTTTCCGAATGGTGACGAAGCGTTGTTAGTTAAGAAAACAACCCTTGATGAGTTAGTTATCTACTGCATTGACGGATGGCGCAATGGTGACGGTTACACCGATAAAGACCATGTTCCGGCATCCGATGCGTTGGCTGAAGCGTTGCGGAAGGCTGCTAACTTACTTGATGCAGCAAAAAGGAAACCAACATGACACCAGAAGAAGCTGACTCAGCACAGCAATGGAAAGGCATGGACGGGGCTATTGCATGGCACTTGATAGACCGGCACGCAGATAGTTGGAGCGAAGTCGGCGAAATGATGAACGCATGGCTTCGGGCGAATCAAAAGGGAGAAGAAAATGCTGATAAACCAGATTGAAACCGCTATCGACTCTTTTCATCAACACCACAGCAAGAGCGCCGTACAGCACCAGATAATCCTATCCTTCCTTTCCACTGGTGGCGACTACTCCATCAACGAGTTAGCCAAAGCACTCGGCATGGGTAATAACGTAGTCTCTGGACGGCTCAATGAGTTGTTAAGCCTGAAATTGATCGTCGAAGCCCCGCGCAGGAAAGACCGCTATTCGAATGTAATGTGTCGTCCGATAGCTTTGGGTACGAAACAGCTTGAACTTTTCCACTGAGGACGATATGAACGACATCGAATCACTAGCAAAAGAAGCCGGAATAACCGCTGTCAAATCCCTGTTATTCCGACGAGAGCAGGGTCAGGAAATGACTTGGCCAGAGCAGCAAGAATGGGATTCTGTTGTTAGTTTTGCCAAACGGGTAGCCGAAGCAGAGCGCGAAGCATGTGCAAAGATATGCCATGAAATACAAATGTCAAAATACTCGCATGACAGCGGCGATGAGTATTATCAAGGTTATGGCGAAGGCGCAAAGGATTGTTGGCAAGCTATCCGCGCCCGTAAATAAATCACACACAAGCCGAAAAGTAGCGTATAACTTGTGCATCGGACTGATAAACCGATGCGATGAAAGGTCAATCAATGAACCACTCCATCATTAGTTTCTTAAAGCGGTCGCTGGCACAACGTCAGCCGACTGACCTTTCTCGCCTGTACCTTGGACGGACTTTATCCCCCGTCAGTCAGCGACCCCTTTAGGAAATTAACATGATAATCACACCTAAGAATTGGCTTGGCTTTCAGCATTACAAAAACCGCCGCCCTCCGTGGATAAAACTCTACCGCTCTTTGCTTGATGATTCAGAGTGGCATTGCCTGCCTGACGCTAGCAAGGCGCTAGCAATAATGCTCTGGTTGCTAGCATCCGAGAGCGAATCTGGGGAAATAAATGCTGATAGCAAGCCGCTAGCGTTCCGCTTGCGTACAACTCCACAGAAAATTAAAGATGCCCTTAATCCATTGATTGAAAGTGGCTTTTTTGTTGCTAGCACGGCGCTATCAAGCCGCTTGCAGGATGCTATACCAGAGACAGAGACAGAGACAGAGACAGAGACAGAGACAGAGACAGAAGCAAGTAAACCAAAGGCGGCGCGAAAACCTGCGCCTGATTTGCCTGATTGTATATCGCCTGAAGTTTGGCAACGATGGATTGATTACAGGCGGGAGATTAAAAAACCGCTTTCACCCTCCACCGTCAATGCTCAGATAGCCAAACTTTGTACCATGCACAAACGAGGACACGACCCCACGGCGATTATTGACGAAAGCATTGCAAACAGTTGGTCTGGACTATTTGAACCAAAAATTAACGGGAGTAATCATGGAAACTCAAGATTTGACAAACTCGCAGCAACCGCAGCAGCGCTCACAGGTGGTAGTCAGAGAACTATCGACAACGCAACAGGGCGCATGGATTGAAAAACTATTCTCACGCTTGCTAACGATTTACGGCGACCGATTCACTACATTGTGGACGCATTCAAGTGCGGCTGAAATGAAGATTGTTTGGGCTGATGCGCTAGGTGGTTTTAGTGGTGAAACCTTGTCGCTGGCTTTGAAGGCTTGTTACAAAGAGCCTTACTGCCCGAACCTGCCTCAATTCGTCTTGCTCTGTCGGCAGAACATGCAAGGCCAAACGCCGATTAAAGCCGACGAAACTCCGCTGTCGAAAGACCAAGCCGCGAAGATTTTGAAAGAAGCGCAAGCAAGAATGCCCGAACGATTGAGCGATAAGGTCGCCTCAACGAATTGGGCTAAGAACATCATAGACCTGTGGGATAAGAAGCAATACGACTGTGACTATGGCTATCGGCTTGCGCGTGAAGCATTGGGAATGAAGGCGGCATGACATGAATTATTCAGACTTCTTAGCAAACAAAGCAACGATTGACCCGAACACAGGGCTAATCGACATTCCGCCATTAAATCCAATGCTCTACGAACATCAAAAGGACATGGTGACATGGGCGCTTCGCCGTGGTCGGGCGGCATTATTCGCTGATTGTGGGATTGGTAAAGGCCCGATGCAAATGGAATGGGCTGATAAACAACCGCATGAGTGCATTATCGCTGCGCCGTTGGCTGTGGCGCATCAGTTCGTGCGTGAGGCGGCGAAGTTCGGGATTGACTTGGCCTACGCTAAAGACCAGTCGCAAGTTACCAAACGGATTACGGTCACGAATTACGAACGGTTAGAAAATTTTCACGTTGAGCAATTCGGCGCGGTGGCGTTGGATGAAAGTTCAATTCTCAAAAATTCATCCGGTGCGTATTGCAATTGGATGATCGAAGCATTTAAAAATACGCCGTTTCGTTTATGTTCCTCGGCGACTCCTGCACCTAACGATGTGATGGAGTTGGGTACGCAAGCTGAGTTTCTAGGCGTTATGACGCGGGGAGAAATGCTGGCGATGTACTTCACACATGACGGCGGAGATACGTCGAAATGGCGCGTTAAAGGCCATGCACAAGCTGCTTTCTGGTCATGGATGGCATCATGGGCGGTGATGATTCGGAAACCTTCTGATCTTGGCTATTCGGATGAAGGGTTTGTTTTACCGCCACTGACCATGCACGAGCATTGCGTCAAAGTTGATGCTCCGTCAAACGGGTTTTTATTCGCCGTTGAAGCGCAAACCCTACAAGAGCGACAATCGGCGCGGCGTGATTCGATTGGTGATCGGGTTAAAGCCTGTGCCGACTTGGTGAATTCAACCGACCGGCCTTTTCTTGTTTGGTGCAACTTGAACGCTGAATCAGAAGCGTTGGCCGCTGCAATACCAGAAGCGATAGAAGTAAAAGGCTCCGACACCGACGACCACAAGGAAAAGGCTATCGTCGGATTCTTGGAAGGCAAGTATCGCGTGATGGTGAGTAAGCCTCGCATTGCAGGGTTAGGACTAAACATGCAGCACTGTTCCGATATGGCTTTCGTTGGTTTGTCAGATAGCTACGAACAGCTTTATCAGTCGATTCGTCGGTGCTGGCGGTTCGGGCAGTTGAATCCGGTGGATGTGCATGTAATCACGGCGGAGACAGAGGGTGCGGTTGTCTCGAACATCAAACGAAAAGAACGCGAAGCCGAGGACACCTACAACTCAATGATTGAGCACATGAAGGACTTAAACGCAGCAGCTTTACACGGTGGTTCAACACGAAATAAAACCGACTACGCGCCGCGTATGTCGTTATCAATTCCTAATTGGCTGGAGGCCGCATGAATATCCTAAATCAAGCACAAGGCGAAAACTGGACGCTGGCGAACGGTGACTGTATTGAAGTCTTAAATTCACTTCCTGAAAACTCAATCCACCTATCTATCTTTTCACCGCCTTACGCATCGCTTTATACCTACTCGAACAGCGACCGCGACCTAGGTAATAGCTCAAGCGATGAACAGTTCTATCAGCATTTTGACCATGTGATTAAAGGTCTGCATCGAGTCACGAAGGCGGGGCGGATTGTCTGTGTGGACGTGATGAACATCCCAGCGATGAAGGAACGGGACGGGTATATCGGATTGAAAGACTTTCGCGGCGATGTGATTCGCGCATTTCAGCGGCAGGGCTTCATTTTCCATAGCGAGCATTGTGCGTGGAAAGACCCATTGATTGAGGCGACCAGAACCAAAGCGTTAGGACTTATGCACAAGCAACTGTGCAAAGACTCGACACGCTCACGGGCGGGAATTCCTCAATACCTTTTGGCTTTCCGAAAAGACGGCGAGAACATGGAGCCAGTCGCACACATCGACGGATTGACGGAATTTGCTGGCGAGAATCCACCAATTCATGGAACCTTATCCCACGAAAGATGGAGGCGCTACGCTAGTCCAGTGTGGATGGATATTAATTTCAGCAACACCCTAAACGCGAAAGCGGCACGCGAGGCTGACGACGAAAGGCATGTATGCCCGATGGCGCTAGACCTGATTGAAAGGGCTTTGCAGTTGTGGAGCAATCCCGGCGATGTAGTATTCGACCCGTTTTCAGGTGTAGGTTCAACCGGCTATCAGGCGTTGAAAATGGGTCGCAAGTTCATCGGCTCGGAATTGAAACAGTCGTATTACGATCAAGCGGTCAAGAATCTCGAATCCGCAAAATCTAATCAAGCAAGCATGTTTGAATTGGTGGCATGATATGCGAGTGCGGCAGTCAGAAGCACATTTACGACCTATCCAAACTTTGCTGCTGCGCGAGGCTAGTAGCCAGTGCGAGGCCATCAAAGGCGCATCAAGAGGTAATGTTGGCTTACATAGCGAGACAAAGCTACGCACCGACACGCGCCGACATTTTGAATTATCTCAAAACGAACTTACCGGCTGCTTGAGCGAATACGAGATAGATTGTGCAAGGCGTAGGGGGTGGATGTGAATGAAGACCATGCATATTTTTGCAGGCGTTGGTGGTGGTTTGTTAGCCGACAGGATTTTAGGCCATGACCCAATTATCGCTGTTGAGTGGGATAGATACGCTTGCCAAGTCTTGCGAGAACGTGCCGCAGATGGATGGTTCCCCAATCTGCGAGTGTGGGAAGGGGACGTTAGATTGTTCGATCCATCCGAGTACGCCAACCGAGTGGATTGCATCCATGCAGGATTCCCTTGCCAAGACATTAGCGTTGCTGGCAATCAAGCCGGATTGGGAGAAGGAACTCGAAGCGGCCTCTACCGGGAAGTCCTGCGGATTGCTGGCATCGTTAAGCCCCGACAAATCTCTCTGGAAAACGTGTCAGCAATCCTTAGTAACGGACTCGGAACCGTACTCGCAGACCTGGCCGCGATGGGGTATGACTGCCGGTGGATTTGCCTACGCGCATCCGATGTCGGAGCGCCGCATCACAGGGATAGGTGGTGGTGCTTATGTACCAGACGGGGTGAATTTTCACCACACGCCGACGACATCACAGGACGGCGGGAGCAATTCGCGCAAGGCAATGTGGCCGACTCCGACAGCGCACAACGCAAAGGAAACGAATGCGCCAAGCGAAGCGAATCGGAACACGCCGACATTAGCGGCGCAAGTTGGTGGGACGTTGAATCCAACGTGGGTCGAGTGGCTAATGGGATTTCCAATCGCGTGGACCGTCTCAAGGGATTGGGTAACGCGCAAGTCCCGCTCCAAGCCGCAGCAGCCTGGCGAATCCTTGGAGGCCCCTGAATGAGGCACGCCGCTAGGGTCGATGCCAACCAAACCGCCGTCATCAGCGCGTTAGAGGCCGCTGGCGCTGAGGTGTGGGTGCTTGGCCTGCCGGTGGACTTGTGGGTGAAGTACCG
>OFSE01000019.1_pt1 | contig 53552 bp, 46 predicted proteins | sample 1543261 | NCBI WGS metagenome assembly OFSE01 (sample SAMN07774225, study PRJEB24372) | wastewater metagenome | isolation source: Exp Tend VB 50WW | collected 2016-02 | reverse complement strand
CTTCCGATCTATAGATATAACGTGCGGGAATGGCATTATTTTTTATAAAAAATAGGGAGTATCTTATATTAAACTATTTAATGTAACGCCAACTATTCAGGAATAATCTGCTCTAAGCGATAACCATAGCTGTACACCGGTGCTAAGCGATAGCCATTTTCTGGGCGCAGATCGAGTTTGCTGCGCACGCGGGAAATATGGGTATCCATCGTGCGCGAAGGAATATCGATGTCGCGTGACCAAACCGCTTCCAGAATGTAAGCGCGTGATAAAGGCCGGCCAAGATTGCGAAACAGCAGCAAAGCGAGGTCGAATTCTTTTTGCGTCATTTCTACTGGTGCATCATTGAATGAAGCACGTGCGGCTTTGATCTCAAAGGTATAGGCACCATATTGCTCAAGCTCAGGGGCGGTTTGTGCCGGATAAGCGCGGCGCAGCAGGGCTTGTACGCGCGCCACCAGTTCGCCACGGCGGATCGGCTTGATCATGTAATCATCGGCACCGGCTGCCAAGCCTTCGATGATGTCTTCTTCATCCGAGCGGCTGGTCATGAACAACACCGGCAAAGTGGTGGAGAGCTTATCGCGCACCCATTCCAGCACCTCTTTGCCGCTCAGATCCGGCACTTGCCAGTCCAGGATGAGCATATCGAAACTCTCTCGCCGTAATTGATGCAGCATCTCTTTGCCACTGGTAAATGGATGGCAAGTGTGGCCTGAAGCATTCAAGATGGTGCAGGCGAGTTCGAGTAAACTACTGTCGTCGTCGAGTATGGCGATTCTCATAAGCGTATCCGAATAATTGTGCAGTTGATTGAGCGAGAATAATTCACGAGCAAAACCATGTTATTGACTGCTGTACTGTACTGCTGCCTATTGCGTGGATGTTTAATCACGCGAGTCGGCGTCCGGCAAAATGACGTTGACATCTAAAACTTCGAGGTTACCTTGTTTATCGAGTGAAACCTTAATATCGTCTGGGTTCACTTTCGTGTATTTGGAAATCACGGCAATCAATTCTTCACGCAAGGCAGGCAAAAAATCATAGCCTTCACGGCTGGAGCGTTCGCGCGCAATAATAATTTGCAGACGCTCTTTGGCGGCGTTGGCGCTTTTTGGCTGTTTCGCAAAGAGAAAATCAAGCAAAGCCATCTTACTTACCTCCGAAAATGCGCTGTAACAAACCAGGTTTTTCGTAATTCACAAAGCGTAGCGGCTTGTCTTCACCGAGAAAGCGCGCCACCACATCGTTATAGGCTTCAGAAATATCGCTCCCTTTAATATGAATCGCTGGATTACCATTGTTTGAGGCTTGCAGCACATCTTCTGATTCTGGGATTACGCCAATCAAAGGAATGCGCAAAATCTCTTGTACATCGGTATACGACAACATCTCGCCAGCTTCAACCCGTTTTGGTGAATAACGGGTGATCAGTAGATGTTCTTTAACCGGCTCGCCACCGGCCTGTGCGCGTTTTGATTTGGCTTGAATAATGCCCAGAATCCGATCAGAGTCGCGTACCGAGGAAACTTCAGGGTTGGTCACCACAATCGCTTCATCGGCAAAGGTCAGCGCCATCACTGCGCCGCGCTCAATGCCGGCAGGTGAATCGCAGACGATGTAATCGAAATTCATTTTGATTAAATCGTTCAACACACGTTCAACACCGTCTTCGGTCAGCGCATCTTTATCGCGGGTTTGCGAGGCAGGCAAAATGAATAAATTATCGCAATGCTTGTCTTTGATCAGTGCTTGATTGAGTGTTGCTTCGCCGCTGATGACGTTCACTAAGTCATACACCACGCGGCGTTCGCAGCCCATGATCAAATCCAGATTGCGCAGGCCAACGTCAAAGTCGAGTACCGCCGTTTTATGACCGCGCAAAGCCAAGCCAGACGCAAAACTGGCGCTCGATGTGGTTTTTCCTACACCGCCTTTGCCGGATGTTACAACGATGATTCTTGCCACAGAAAACTCCTTAATGTTGCTGTACGTAAATAGTGTAAATCGTTAAAAATCAGATTAACCCGCCGGGTTGATTGATGATACTTCAATATGATCACCAATCAGCTTGATTTGTACCGGATGTTGCGCGGAAAGCTGCGGAAAGCCGTTTTCAAAGGTGCGATAAATGCCGGCAATGGAAACTAATTCGGGCTCCATGGTTTGCGCATAAATGCGCGCTTGAATATTGCCACTGGCACCAGCCAAAGCGCGACCACGCAGTGCGGCATAAATATGAATGCTGCCGTCAGCAATTACCTCGGCACCGTTGTTGACGGAAGCAGTTACGATTAAATCGCAGCCACGTGCATAAATCCGTTGGCCGGCACGCACCGGGGTATCAATAATCATGGTCGGCAGCGCACTTGCTGGCAGCGCTACAGGTGTTGTTGCTGCTTGGTTTGTGGCTTGGTTTGCCGATACTGGTGCGCTTGTGGTTGTTGCGTTGGCGGTAGTTGGTGTCTCTTTTGGGTGTTCTTCTTGGCGGCTTTTATTGACGACATCAATACTTAAACCATGTGACTGAATCAATGTGTGATCGGCTTCACGCGCGTGACGCACGGCAACGGCATTTAGACCAAACGATTTAAATAACGCAATTAAAGCCGGCCAATCGATGGGCTGATCGGCAATCGATTCAATATCCAGAATGGCAAATTCATTTTCAAAAAAATCGGCCATGCCGCCGGTCATTTGTTTCAGTGCCTGTTCTAAAACCGGCATTGAGGCATCATTCAGCACCACGGCGACCGCCACCACAGTGGCAATTTTTATTTCAATAGGTTTGCGGGTGAGGCTGTTTTGCATAAAGTACGTAAGTATGGGTGTTATCAGTTTTTATCTGTAGTCAATAATCAGAGCACTGATCTGGGTTAAAAAGCGAGCTTGGAGATGCATTTGCAACTGTGTCTAAATTTGTTCAGCACATGCTGAGCGCACGGTGAGCAGCTTACCGCAAATTTTGTTAAAAAATGTGAAATTAGATGTGATTAAGGGCGAATCCTACCAATTGACACGGATTATTGCAAAAAATACGTGTGCCGCAAAAAATAATGAAATAGGTATTTGATGGGGTTGATTTGTCTTTGATTTTTGTCTGATTTACCTCTGGCAGGGCTGAGAATCAAGAGTGGCGCGGGTCTTCCATTTTATTTAAAATTCATTGGACAAATGCAACAGTAAGTAGAATGCGCAACCACGATGGCATAGTTGCGTAGTAATATGAAGTTTGTAGCTGATTTTAGCCATATTTTATGCTGCAATGCAAAAATTTTTTATTCGCATTTTTGCAGAAATAAATACGAAATTAAGTAAGAAAATTAAAATAAAAAGCACGCCAAAGATGCTTTACTTTTAGCTTCATTTGAATCTTCGTTTCAAGCGAATCAATGCTTGTTGAAGAGCCAATGCAAGACTAATTTTTAAATATGAATCATTACAAAAGACTGGAGACAAGCATGTTATTTAAAACGAAATCAATGGTAGCCGCACTGGTGTTGGCGTGGTCTGCAACGGGTATGGCCGCTGAGCCAATTAAAATCGGCGTATCTGGCCCATTTACTGGTGGCTCCTCTTCGATGGGCGTAAGCATGCGTGACGGCGTCAAACTGGCAGTTGCAGAAATCAATAAAGCTGGCGGTGTCATGGGGCGTCAGTTGGAGCTGGTTGAGCGTGACGACGAAGCCAAAAATGAACGCGGCGTTCAAATTGCACAAGAATTAATCAACAAAGAAAAAGTGGTTGCAACGGTTGGCTTTATCAACACGGGCGTGGCATTGGCTGCCCAGCGTTTTTATCAGGAAGCGAAGATTCCTGTCATGAATAACGTTGCGACTGGTTCTTTGATTACACAGCAGTTTAAAGACCAGCCGGAAAATTACATCTTCCGTAACGCAGCAAATGACAGTATTCAGGCACCAATGATTGTGGAAGAAGCCATTGGCAAACGGCATTATAAAAAAGTAGCGATCTTGGCCGACTCGACCAATTATGGCCAGCTCGGTCGTGCTGATCTGGAAAAGGCGCTCGATTTAAAAGGCGTCAAACCAGTTGCGGTAGAAAAGTTCAACATTAAAGACGTTGACATGACCGCGCAATTGCTGAAAGCCAAAGAAGCTGGCGCTGAAGCGATTTTGACTTACGGTATCGGCCCAGAATTAGCGCAAATTGCTAACGGTATGACCAAGCTAGGTTGGAAAGTGCCAATGATTGGTAGCTGGACATTGTCAATGGCGAACTTTATCGACAATGCAGGCCCCGGTGGTGAAGGTGCACGTATGCCACAAACTTTCGTGCAAGAGCCAACTACACCAAAGCGTCAGTCCTTCATCATTTCTTACCTGAAAACCTTTAATCCAAAGAACGCCCGGATCGATTCGCCGGTCTCTGCGGCACAAGGTTACGATTCAATTTACCTGTTAGCCGCTGCGATTAAACAGGCTGGTTCAACTGATGGTCCAAAAATCAAAGCAGCGTTGGAAGATTTGAAAACACCAGTTGAAGGTGTCGTCACCACTTACAACAAACCTTTCTCTGCCGCTGATCATGAAGCGATTACCGCCAATATCCCTGTGTTTGGTGAAGTCAAAGGTCAGCGCGTGGTGTATGCCTACGACACTGATTTAAAAAAGGCGTCTGAAGTACGTTTGAAAGATGCCAGCGCCAAAGGTGCTTTGCCACCGAAAAAATAATTTTCATTTATTTTCATTCGTAGTCTAGTGACTCATTGACGATATTTGCCGCTGCAATCAACCTAACAGTTGATTGTGGCGGTAATTTTTCGAGCAAAGAATTTGTAGTGGATATTGAATAATCTGGCGGAATCAAACTCATGGAAATTTTGTTGCAACTTATTTATAGCGGTATTGCGCTCGGCATGATTTATGCCGTCATCGCTTTCGGTTATCAGCTTACTTTCGCTACCTCAGATACCTTGAACTTCGGTCAAGGCGATGCGCTCATGTTAGGCGCTATGGTTGGTCTGACTTTGGTGAATCTAGGCGTTAATTATTGGTTAGTGATCCCAATTGTGATTGTGTTTGGTATGTTTCAAGGTGGATTTGTGGAGCGCATTGGTGTGCGTCCCGCAATCAAAATTAAGAGCGAATTTGGTTGGATTATGTCCACCATTGCCTTGGGAATTATTTTTAAAAATGTGGCCGAAAATATTTGGGGCCGTGATGATTTAAAGTTTCCTTCGCCATTGCCAGAGGCACCGATGAAAGTGCTTGGTGCAAATGTATTGCCGATGGAGTTGTTGGTGGTTGCCGGCGCGGTACTGATGATGTTGGCGGTCGAATTTTTTAATCGTAAAACCATTTATGGCAAGGCAGTAGTTGCCACTTTTAATGATCGTGATGCTGCTAAATTGATGGGCATTAACACTGGTTTAGTGATTACTTTTTCCTACGCTTTATCGTCTGCCACGGCCGCTTTTGCGGGTGTCTTGATTGCACCGTTGACTTTGACTGGTGCCACGATGGGCGCGGTATTAGGTTTAAAAGCATTTGCTGTTGCGATTATTGGCGGATTGACCAGCGGCATGGGGATTATTGTCGGTGGCATTATTTTAGGTATCGCCGAAACCACCACAGGTTTTTATATTTCAACTGGCTACAAAGACGTGCCAGGTCTCGTATTACTTCTGTTAGTGTTGGCCATCAAACCTGCGGGTCTGTTTGGTAAATCTGCGATTAAAAAGGTTTGACATAATGAAGCGTAATTCTCTAATCGGTGCTGGCGTGCTGCTGTTTGCGTTGGCCATTTTTCCTTTGTTAGTGCATAACTCCTATTATGTGCACTTGGTCGAAACCATCTTGATCTATGCGATTTTGTTGTTTGGTTTGGATATTGTGGTCGGTTATACCGGCCAAGTGTCGCTCGGTCATGCTGGTTTATTTGGTATCGGTTCATACACTGCGGGGGTGATGTTTTTAAAACTGAGTGCGCCACTGTGGCTGATTATTCCCGCTAGCATTGGTGTCACCGCATTGTTCGGTGCCATTCTGGCGTTACCTGCATTACGAGTTACCGGGCCTTATCTGGCGATGGTGACCTTGGCGTTTGGCACGATTATTCAAATCTTGATTAATGAAATGACTTTCCTCACCGAAGGGCCATTGGGTCTAACTGTTAAGAAACCAATTTTATTCGGCATGCAGTTGGACGAGCGTAGCTTTTTTTGGCTTTTGGTGGTGTTGTTTGGTTTGTCGTTGTTAGTATGTGATCGGATTCTGAAATCGCATCTAGGCCGTGCCTTTGAAGCCTTGCGCGGCAGCCCGGTTGCGTCCGATTGTATGGGTGTGTCGGTGTATCGTTACAAAGTATTGGCGTTTGTAATCAGTGCAGGTTTTGCTGGTTTGGCAGGGTGCATGTACTCATATTCCGAGCAATACATTTCACCAAATACCTATAACTTTGAGTTGACGGTTCTGTTCTTGCTGGCAGTGATCATGGGGGGGCGTAAATCACGCATCGGTTCCATGCTTGGTGCTGCAATTATTGTATTGCTCCCGAAGTTGCTTGACGATCTCGACACCTTCAGAGTCGTTGCCTGTATTCTCGCAGCCCTGATCGCCGTTGGTGGTGCAATTGCCATCAGTAAAAAAATCACGACTGTGCGAGCGATGAGTATTCCAGTGCTTGGTACCTTGGCGCTGGCAGGGTTTTCATTTTGGCTGCAATCAATCACCGACTGGCGCTTGAGTATTTTTGGCTTAATGATTTTGTTTGTGGTGTATTACCTGCAAGACGGTATCGTCGGATTTGTACGCCAGTTGCTGCGTTATCGCAAACCAACTACTTCCATGCAAAAAATGATGCCCACATCTGCCGCCACAGACGGTGCATTGGTGCGCGCTGCGGGTGCTGAGCAGACCAGTGCGATTCGCGACGATTTGCTAGTAGCTGAAGGCGTGTTAATGCAGTTTGGTGGTTTGAAGGCGATTAATCAAGTCGATTTGCGCGTCAAGCGTGGCACCATTCATGGCTTGATCGGCCCGAATGGCTCTGGCAAGAGCACCATGATGAATGTATTGACTGGTATCTATGTACCCACTGCCGGGAGTATCCAATTTACTGGGCGATCTGTAGTGGGACGCACATCATCGGATATCGCGTTATCGGGTATCGCGCGCACTTTCCAGAATGTACAGTTATTCGGTGAAATGACAGCGCTACAAAATATTCAGGTGGGTTTACATCATACTTTCGGTAGCACGATGTTGGATGTGGCGGTGCGTACACCAAAATATCAGCGCGAAGAAGAGGCAACGGTTACGCGTGGTCTAAGTTTGCTTAATTTTGTTGGCTTGGGTGACCTCGCTTACGAAGAAGCACGCAATCTACCTTACGGTAAGCAACGCCTACTTGAAATTGCGCGCGCTTTGGCACTTGATCCGCAACTTTTGTTATTGGATGAACCTGCCGCTGGTTTAACAGCGCCTGATATCAAGGAGCTGGTATCAATTATCCGCAAGATTCGTGATCATGGCATTACCGTGATTCTGATCGAACATCACATGGATGTGGTGATGGGTATTTGCGATACCGTTTCGGTACTCGATTTCGGACAAAAAATTGCAGAAGGTGAGCCAGCAGCGGTACAGGCAGACGAAAAAGTCATCGAAGCCTACCTCGGCGGCTCGGCCAGTTAGCGAGCTAAGCGGCTTGCTTAACTGCCCATAAATTGCAAATGAATAGGTCATTCACATGTTAAATATCAAAAATCTGGAAGCGGGATACGGCAAAGTGCAAGTGCTGCATGGCATTTCCATCGATATCCCAAAAGGCAAAGTCGTCACCTTGATCGGCTCCAACGGCGCAGGGAAAACCACCACCATGCGCGCCATATCGGGCATGATCAAACCCACCGCTGGTGAAATTTCACTCAACGGCAAGCGGGTGGATGGGCTGGAGTCGTACAACATCGCCAAACTCGGCTTAGCGCATTCACCCGAAGGCCGCCGCGTGTTTGCCACCATGACTGTCACCGACAATCTCACCTTAGGTGCATTCCCACGCTTAACAGGAAGTCGCCCAAAGGGCGATGTCGCCGGTGATCTGGATAAAGCGATGGACTTGTTCCCCCGCCTAAAAGAGCGCCGCAATCAATTGGCGGGCACTTTATCCGGGGGCGAGCAACAAATGCTGGCAATGGCACGTGCAGTAATGTTAAACCCAGAGGTGGTGTTGTTAGACGAACCCTCAATGGGATTGGCGCCAATTTTGGTGGAAGAGGTATTCCGTATCATTGAGCGCCTCAAACAGCAGGGAACCACCATGCTACTGGTCGAACAATTCGCAGCCGCTGCATTAGCGGTTGCCGACTATGGCTACGTACTAGAAAATGGCAAAATCTCGGTACACGGCCCAGCGGAAAGCTTGCAAAATGATCCGGCGGTAAAGGCGGCTTATTTAGGGGGCGGGCACCATTAATGTGTGTATTGAAAACCAATTGACATAGAGTTATGCAGTATAAAAAGACTCGCAGCTTTGCGAGTCTTTTTGTTACGCTTATATGCTTATATGCTTATATAAGCGCTGCTATGATAGAAAATAAAAAAACCGTTTAACAAAGAAATTTGTTAAACGGTTTGTTTATTTTGGTGGCTCGGGGCGGACTGGCTACCAAAACGCCTAAGTCATTGATTTATATAGGTGTTAATCACAAAATCGCTACCAACAGGTGTTCCACTTGTTTGGAACACTTAATGCCATATTTTGACGTAAATTCTTTTCAAATGCTAGCATTCAAAAATTGGTAGTGGCTGCCGCACCAGCGGTAGCCTCACACTCGCGAAATCGTCTCTGAAATTCGATCCATATTGAACAGTAACCAGCGAGTCCCAAAATCATGATTTTGGTGTTCCAAATTCCAATTTGGAGTAATCAGACCAAATCCAGACGATCAGTATCAGTGCTGTTAGTATCATTATTCACCCCAAATATTGCGTAGTCCCTTGGTTCAAGCATTCCTGCCGCAATCAATTCTCTACCGAGTTTTTGCAAGTCGCCCTCAAACATTTTCATTACATAAGCACCAGCCAAAATTTTTCGTCTGGTATCGCGTTTTCTCTCCTCCATTGCTTCACGATTTCTCGTCTGCTGAATACGGGCTTCAAGCTCTGCTTTTTGTTGAAGTAATTTATTCAAATTCGGTTTGCTCATTTTCTTCATCTCCTATTTTTATTGTTTTGGCGTTGACATTTCAAATTCACGTAGTAGTACATAAATAACAAACAAAAAAGAAACGTCAAGAGCAAAACAGCGAAATGCGCACTTATACGTCGTTACTCGACGTGTGCTCAAAGCTGAAAGCAAAAACGTTCAGGAGAAATGAAATATGGCGATTTACCATTTGAGTGTAAAACTCATCACCCGCACCACTGGAAGAAGTGCAACTGCAGCCGCCGCATATCGTGCAGGCGAAAAAATTCACGATCATCGCACTGGTCAAACTTTTGATTACACCCGCAAAATGGAAGTGTCTTACCGCCGTATCTTTACACCACTGAATGCACCGCAATGGATGAAAGAGCGAGAACAGCTTTGGAACGCCGTAGAACAGTCTGAAACCAGAAGGGACTCACAAACCGCCAAAGAAATTATCGTCGCTTTACCGCACGAACTAAGCCCTTCACAGCACATTATCTTGCTGGAGCGATTTGTGCATACTCAGCTAACTAGCAAAGGAATAATTGCTGACGTAGTTATCCATAATAAACCCAATAACGTACATGCCCACATTCTGCTGACCACTCGTGAAATTAATATCACCAACGATGGCTTTGGCAAAAAGAACCGTGATTGGAATAGTAAAGAGCAATTGGAAGAGTGGCGCGAGCAGTGGGCGAAGCATTGCAATAGAAGACTGTCCATCGCGAGCAGCAAATCCCGCATTGACCACCGCAGTTTACAAGACCAAGGACTGGATCAAATCCCAACCGTCCACGTCGGTCCAAACTGTCATGCAATGGACAAACGAGGTATCACCTCAAAACGAAAGGAACTCAACACACTAATTAAGGAGAAAAATATGAGTAACGAAAAAAATAAACAATTCATCGATTCATTAAAATTGGAGGGTGACGCAGAACTAATTCAACAAGAAGTTGTTCAAGCAAAAAAATCTAAGCACTTGTTCTTAAACCCTACCGACTTCAATAACAGCAAAAAATATCGTGAAGCGATTTTTGCCAGAACCTACATTCCGATTTTGTTGGAGATATTTGCAGACTACTGCACTGGGGTAGATGAGATTGAAACAGATATTGGCACCTGCTTTCAAATCAATCTCAATGGTGGTGGAAAAGTTTTTGACTATGGTAGTCAAATCAAAGTGGCGAGTGGTACTGAGGAAGAAGTCAAGGTTGCGATCAAATTAGCTGTGGAAAAAGGCTGGCAGGGAATTCACCTAACGGGTAGTGATGAATTCAAGTCAAAAGTGTTTGTCGAAGCCGTTTTATCAGGTGCATTCCCACCAGAAAAAATCACGGGTTATAAACCAAGTAAAGCCGATCTTGAAATCATTTGCGATTGCAAACCTGCGTTAAAGATTACCAATGACAGTAATGTGATTAAGAGCTATGTCGTTGAGAAATCAGATGGCAGTGGCACAAGCAGTGCTGAACAGGTTCACCTTCCACGATTAAAAATCTAACCGATCCAAGTATCCAAAAATATTGCGCCTTAGAAAGAGGCGCAATACTCTTGAAGCAGTTGCTCAAACGCAAATCATGAAGCTGTACATGAGCCATAATTAAGACTAAAATCAGTCTTCACTTATTTGCAAGAGGTCTGATTATGAAATTCTCAACTCAGGTAAAGCCTATTAGCTACCTCAAGAGTCACGCCGCTGAAATCGTCAAAGACATCACGGAAAATCGTGAGCCTATTTTGATTACGCAAAACGGTGAAGCCAAGCTGGTTGTTATGGATGTGAAGAGCTTTGAAGAACAAGAACAAACTCTTGCACTATTAAAAATCTTGGCACTCGGCAATCGTGAAATTGAGCAAGGCAAGTTCCGCGATGTCGAGAATTTGTTTGACGAACTGGACAAGGCTGATCACTGATGGGCTTCAAAGTCCTCATCCTAGAATCGGCTGAACAGGATCTGAAAGAACTCAGAGCCTATATCGTCAAAAATTTTTCTGCCGACACTTGGCGCACCAGCTTCGCCGATATAAAAGGGGTGATTCGTAACCTACAAGAATTTCCTCTGGCTGGTTCGACTCCAGAAGAAATCGAAAAGCTGAACCTCACACAATATAGGCAGGTTCTATCAGGTATGAATCGTGTCATTTACGAAGTAAGGCAAGAAGTTGTTTATATCCATATCGTCGTAGATGCCCGACGGGATATGACCTCATTACTCACGCGCAGATTATTAAGGGCAATATAAGATGACTAAAACCAAAGTCAGCCATCGCATTCAAGCATTAAGTGTGAGAACACGCAAATGAATATTTCACAGATAGAAGAAAAGGTTAAAGCTCTCATTGAGAATTTTGAACCCACTGAATTTTTGTTCAATCTTTTGGAGTGTTATGGAAAACCGAAAGCATCGATTACACGGTTAAAGATGGTTGGTAAAGGTAGCTATAACCTTTCAAAAAATTCCGATGAGATACTCTGGAAAAAGCAGGTTTTTTTCAAGTCAACAAATAGTGATCAACTTCTTTCACTGATTGATGAAATGAAGCATGCAGATGTAGTTGAGAAGCACCAGCCACGTTTTATTATTGCCATTAATCAAACTCATCTTCTTGCGATTGACACCAAGACGGAAGACACCTTGGATGTTGCTTTGACGGAACTCAACAAGAAGTTTGATTTTTTTCTGCCTTGGGCGGGTTTAGAAAAAGCACAAGTCCAAAGTGAGAATCCTGCTGATGTCAAAGCAGCGGAAAAAATGGCAAAGTTGTTTGACCTATTAAGGGATAACAATCCAGCCAAATCCAAACAAGAAATCCATGCACAGAACGTTTTCCTCTCACGAATTCTGTTCTGCTATTTCGCTGAAGATACGGGTATCTTTGAGCCAAATCTTTTCACAAATCATGTTGCTTCGCACACGTTAGAAGATGGTAGTGATCTGGATGATTACTTAGTCAAGGTCTTTAATGTGATGAATCAGGAGCACCATGACGGTCTTCCTGACTATCTTACTGACTTTCCTTATGTGAATGGCGGATTGTTCGCTGATAAGTTACCAATTCCCAAATTCAATAGAAAATCTCGTGCCATGCTCATTGAGTGTGGCTCGGATTTGAATTGGTCGGAAATTAATCCCGACATATTTGGCTCAATGATTCAAGCGGTGGTCCATCCTGACCAACGTGGAAACATGGGTATGCACTATACGTCAGTGCCCAATATCATGAAGGTCATTGAACCCCTTTTTCTGAACGAACTGAAGGAAGAGTTTGAGAAACATGCAGATAACAAGAACAAGCTTGAACAACTGCTACTCCGACTTGAACATCTAAAAATTTTTGACCCTGCTTGCGGATCGGGCAACTTCCTCATCATTGCCTATAAAGAGCTTCGTGAGCTTGAAATGGCAATTTTCAAGCGACTGCAAGAAATTTCAAAAGAAGGATTGATTCCCCTTTCCAGAATACGACTTTCCCAGTTCTACGGCATCGAATTGGATGACTTCGCACACGAAGTTGCGATCCTCTCGCTATGGCTCAAAGAACATCAGATGAATCTGATGTTCAAGGCTCTATTCGGGCACACAAATCCTGCCCTTCCTCTGAAGAACAGTGGCAATGTGGCTTGCGACAATGCAGCCAAAGCTAATTGGTTGCAAGTATGTCCACCTGAAGCTGGATATGAAGTTTTTATCATCGGAAATCCACCATATCTCGGGGCACGTCTTCAAGATAAGGAACAAAAGAGTGATATGGATGCAGCCTTTGGTGATTCAGTTGCATATTCTAATCTCGATTACATTGGGTTGTGGTTCTACAAAGCCGCCGCATACATCAGCCAATCAAACTGTTTTGCCTCTTCTGCCTTTGTAAGTACCAATTCGATTTCACAGGGTGAGCAAACAGCAATTCTTTGGCCATCGGTGTTTGACCAGGGCATCGAGATCGGCTTTGTTCATCAGAACTTTAAGTGGGAAAACAACGCGAAGAATAATGCTGTTGTAATGTGCGTGATTATTGGCCTTCGCAAGATCAACGAACAATCTCCTAAAAAGATTTATAAAGACGGATTGGTCCACACTGTAAAGAACATCAGCCCGTACTTGGTTGAAGGTGGCAATGATGTGATTAAGAAGCGAAGCAAACCACTTTCAGATGTCCCACCCATATGTTTCGGAAGTATGCCCAACGATGGGGGAAACTTACTGCTAACAGCAGATGAGGCGGCAGGACTTGTCGAACGCGACTCTTCAAGCAAAGAACTGATAAGGCGCACTGTTGGTTCACATGACTTCCTACATGGCGAATATCGCTACTGTCTTTGGCTAAATTCAACAAATTACAAAGGCAACAAGGAGATTACTGAAAGGGTTGAGGCAACAAGACGTAATCGTGAAAGCAGTACGCGTGCTTCCACAAAAGCTCTTGCAGCAGTCCCCTACTTGTTTGGTGAGGTTCGCCATCAGGATGGACCTGCAATCCTTGTTCCACGCCATAGCAGTGAAAGACGAAGAGTCATACCAATTGGATTCTTGACAGACTCCGAGGTCATTAATGATTCAGCCCTCGCTGTCTACAAGGCCACACCACTTCTGTTTGGAATTCTTTCCTCTGCGATGCACACTATCTGGGTACGTGCGGTTGGTGGTCAATTAGAAACACGGCTCCGTTACTCCGCAGCCCTTTGCTACAACGCCTTTCCACTACCGAAAATCAACCAGGCATTGAAGGGGGCTATTGAAGGCGCAGCACTTGCAATTCTGGGGGCTAGAGAAAATTATCCTGAACTAACCCTTGCAGAAATGTATGATCCCGGCAACGAGCCGCCCGATCTTCTTGATGCTCACCAAGACCTTGATATGGCAGTTGAATCACTCTATCAAAATATGCCATTCAAATCGGATGAAGAACGTCTTGGTGCTTTGTTTAAAACCTACAAAAAAATGACAGGGACCCAGAATGCCTAACATTGTTGAAGTAACCTATGCCCAGACTGGTCAAAGCACTAGCACCAACCAGTACGGCATGCGTGATATGCAAGATCGTGCTTTTGAAGCTCGTAATGCTCAATATCTACTACTGAAAGCACCTCCTGCTTCTGGTAAGTCTCGTGCCTTGATGTTTATCGCACTGGACAAGCTCATTAATCAAGGATTGTCCAAAGCGATCATTGCGGTTCCAGAAAAATCTATTGGTGGCTCTTTTGATAGTGTGGAACTAAGCAAGTTTGGCTTTTTCGCTGATTGGGTTGTAGCGCCAAAGAACAACCTCTGCACACCTGGTGGTGATCAAAGCAAGGTGAAAGCGTTTGCCGATTTCTTGAAGGGACCAGATAAAGTTCTCGTCTGCACCCATGCAACCTTGCGGTTCGCTTTTGAAGCTGTTGAAGAATCTGACTTCGACAATGTACTGCTCGCCATTGACGAATTTCACCATGTTTCTGCTGATGGTGAAAACCGACTTGGTGAACTGCTTCGCTCAGTGATGGCGAAGTCAGATGCACACATTGTTGCAATGACTGGCTCTTATTTTCGAGGCGATAGTGTGCCGGTTCTTCTTCCTGAAGATGAAGCCCAGTTCACCAAAGTCACCTATAACTACTATGAACAACTGAATGGCTATACCTACCTCAAATCACTTGGTATTGGTTATCACTTTTATCAAGGTAAATACACTAGTGCCATTCATGAGGTATTGGACACTGATAAGAAGACTATCCTGCACATTCCACGACCAAATTCGGGTGAATCTACAAAAGAAGGTAAGTTGGATGAAGTAAATCGTATTCTCGACATAATCGGTACAGTCACGCATCGCGATCCAAAGACACAGTTTCTGCATGTGAAGAGACATGGCGATGGAAAAGAAATTATCGTTGCCGATTTGGTTGATGATGATTCAGGCACTCTTCGCGATGAAATCCTGAATAATCTACGAAAGCTTGAAAAACCAGAAGATATGGATCTCATCATTGCTTTGGGTATGGCAAAGGAAGGTTTTGACTGGAAATTCTGCGAACATGCCTTAACTGTTGGCTACCGTGGATCACTCACGGAAGTGATCCAAATTATTGGGCGATGCACTCGTGATAGCAACAATAAAAGTCATGCTCAGTTCACGAATCTGATTGCTCAGCCTGATGCCGAAGATGATTTGGTCAAGTTTTCTGTGAACAACATGTTGAAAGCCATTACCTGCTCATTGCTGATGGAGCAGGTGCTTGCTCCGAACTTCAAATTCAAAACCAAGCAAGGTGAAGACGACAAGAGCACTGATACAGAGATCAAAATTCGTGGATTGAAAGAACCTTCATCTAAGCGAGTTAAAGACATCATTGAGTCTGACCTAAATGACCTAAAAGCTGCCATTTTGTCGGACGATAAGATCGTTAAAGCACTTCCAGGCAATGTTGATCCAGAAGTCATCAACAAGGTGATGATTCCGAAAATCATTAAGATTCGATATCCAGAGTTGAGTGATGCTGAGGTTGAAGAAGTTCGTCAGCAAGTTGTGGTTGATTCAGTCATCAAGAATGGCGAAATTAAGGAAGAAGGCAACAAGAAATTTGTTCGCATGGCTGACAAGTTCATTAACATCGATGACTTGCACATTGACCTAATTGACCGCGTAAATCCATTCCAAAAGGCATTTGAAATCTTATCCAAATCTCTCACGACAAAAGTCTTCAAAGTCATTCAAGACACCATTGAAGCGACTCGCGTGCAGATGAGTGATGAGGAAGCAATTTTGCTTTGGCCAAAAATAAAAGAGTTTGTGAAAGCATACGGCAAAGAGCCAAATCTCAATTCCTTAGATCCTCTTGAACGGCGAATGGCGGATGCTGTTGTTTATTTGAAAGCTCAACGAAGACAGCAAGGGGTGTAATCGTGGAGAAGGATGCTCTTCAAAAAATTCTGGACGATGATGACCTTGGACTTTTAAACATCAAACCCAAACGATCTTCTATCACCGTTGATGAACGTTTGCTTCAATCCTTTCAGCAAATAAACGACTTCTACAAGCAACATGGCAAAGAGCCAGAGTCGAATCCTGCAAATATTTTGGAGTTTCAACTATACAATCGTTTAAAAGGACTTCGTGCCAATAAAGAGAAATGTGAAGTTTTGCAGGAATTAGACGAGTACAAGATACTTAACTACGTAGAACCTGCCAAACCGATATCATCTGTCGCGGATATTTTTGATGATGATGCCTTTGGACTTTTAGATGATTCTGCGGACGATATTTTTAATTTGAAACACGTATCAAAATCTCGCATGGTAATGCCAGAAAAAATTGCGCAGCGCAAGAAATGTGAGGACTTTGATCAATTTGAAAATCTGTTCAAACAATGTCATGCAGAGCTGACTTCGGGTATTCGTGAGGCGCGACAGTTCACCGGCGAACAGCAGATTAAGCACGGTCATTTTTTTGTTTTGCATGGGATCATGGTCTACGTTTCCGAAGTTGGCGAAAAAGAGGTGAAGAATGGCAAGGTCAATGCAAGACTTCGGTGCATTTTCGAGAACGGTACCGAGTCAAATATGTTACTTCGCTCGCTCGCAACAGAGCTTTACAAAGATGAGACGGGTCGTCGTATTCTGGATCATCATGATAAGGCACTGGAAGCTCTGGAGCAGATAAAGGAAGAAGACGAAAAAACGGGCTACCTTTATGTGCTTCAATCACTCAGCCAAGTGCCTGAGATCGCAAACACAAAGAACCTATACAAAATTGGCTACTCAACTATTCCAGTGCAAGAACGAATAAAAAATGCTGTGGAAGAGCCAACTTACTTAATGGCTCCCGTGAAGGTCATTTCCGTTTTCGAGTGCTATAACTTGAATCCGCAAAAATTTGAATTGCTACTGCATACCTTTTTCGGCGGGAGTTGTCTTGACGTAGATGTTTTTGATAAGGATGGAAAGCGATTTTCTCCACGTGAGTGGTTCATTGCGCCAATCAATATTATCGAGGCAGCGGTTCAGTTAATCATTAATGGCGAAATTGTTCATTATCGTTTTGATGAACTGCTGCATGAAATAGTTGAACGGGATTAAATTTAGCGTGATTTTGAAAATGGTTTTTAATTTATTTGCGAACTTTTATTTTTGAGTTTTTTGCCGCTAACTTTGCTCGTTGGCTACGTTTATCCGTAATACTTTTCCATTCAACAGAATATTTTTCCAACATTCGCTTTCGTAGTGAATTGAATCTTGGCTCGATGTGTTCTGCTTCAGAAATTCGTCCAATCAGACTTGAAATCAGTTTTTCTTTATTCGTTTTTGAGCTTGATGCTTTAATCGCTGCCATAATTTCACGAATTCGTTTCATTCGAATATAGGGGAGCGAAATTTTCCCATTAAACACAATTAAGCCTGTTACGGTAGCAGGTGTTTTTTGGTAGGTTTGTATTTTATGGTAGTGATATCCGGCATTATGTATATGCTCAGCAATTTTGGTGAGTAGTGATTTGTTGGCGTTGGTGCCTGAAATCGTAATATCGTCCACATAGACAGTTAAGGCGCACCCATTTTTTGCACATAGGTCATGAATCGAATCAAAGAGAAACCTATTAGCGAGAAATGACAAAATGGGGCTTATGCAACTGCCCGTGGGTAAATGCACTCCAAATTTATTGGTTTTTACGGTCGTTAATTTCGCCAAGATAGTGGCTATGTCGATTGAGCAGCGCAATACTTTCTTGAAGAAATTGAAAATATAGTGAAATTTAATTGATGGAAAAAATTTTTTTATATCAATTTTTAAAATATTTTCACCATAAACGTGTGCTTGTGCGTTTGTTTTGTACGATCTTTTTTTTATCGCTGAATGCACATATTGTGGCGATTTAATTCTGGAAAGTAACTTTAATAGTTTTTTATGAATGACCGCTAGCTCACCGATTGGCTCAGTGATAAATCGATTTGTTTTTTTATCTTTGAAAATCCGATACAAACCAGTCGTGTCGGAATTCGCGAGAACAGGTAATCGATGCAGATCGACACCCAATATTTCTGCTAACTTCTTCTTGTTCGATAATTCGTAAAGCGGTGAAAGCTCAAGATCATACGTTTTTCTTAGAGGTGAGAGATAAGTCGTCATCTTGATCCGCAATCCATTCTAGTACCTTGAGCATTTTTTTTGAAACGAATGCGCGTGCTTTACTCATACTTTGCGATCCATCCAAGGTTTCAGAGAAAACTACCAAAGACGAAAGCGGCACTTTGAAAAAATCAACGTACCTATGCAAAATATCTAATGTCGGTTCCTTTTTTCCTGACTCTAATTCTGAAAGATAAGAGCAAGAAATAGATAATTTGGATGCCAGCTGAGTTTGATTGATGTTGTGATACTGTCTTAAGGTTTTTAACGCCTTGCCTATCATGATAGTTACCTTTTCAAAAATGGAGGGGCGTGTGAGTCAATCGAACAATTTCATTAAATCAGATATTCCATCCTTAAAGAAATTTTCTACCTTTTCGATGAATTCCGGTGCATGCACCATAACCCAATGCCAAACAGCGGGTTTAAGCAAAAGCAACCGCAACATATATTTCACTAGTTGCAGTAAAAATCGCTTTAATTTTCGCCACTTGGAAGGAGAACTCTCCTTTGGTATTTCGTTGTCACACTTTGGTCGTTCTGTAGTTTTTAATTGCATAATTTCTCCAACTGAAAGACATTAATCGGTTGACTAATGTGAAAGCTAATGCTTCCCCCTCGCACTTTCAGCGGACAGAGACAACGACCAAAAACCCCTTGTTCCATCAATTGACTGATCGCAATCCCTATGCGATCAGGTATGCACAGTCCACAGTTCACACATCATCGATTGACGCGAGAGCATTGAGACCGAAGCAAGTTTTCGATAATCAAAATTCGATTACCACGAGCCTAAACTCAAACAAACATTCGAGGTTTCTCTGTTTTACAAACTACAAGACGAGATAATGAATGCAATGTAAATTGAAGTCAAGTTATTTCGCTTATAGCGAAAAATTTTAGCTGGTGAAGTTATGTTTGAAAGTGTCTTGCAATTGGGAAAATTGCAAGGTAGCTAAATTACGCAAGTCCAAATACAAATTAATTCGAGGCCCGACGAACAATAAGATTCTGTGCGATTGTTGATTGCGGATTGCCATACAAAGTTGCCAGCACATCCCAAAATGCAGGTGAGATTGCATCACCAGTGCCAAACCCCTTGAAGTGATTAGCAAGACCCAGTGCGTGTCCAAACTCGTGAGTCACAATGTCCTGTGTCACGTCGCAGTGACCATTTCCAAGATTGACGAAGACAGGATTTGATGCAATTCCATACTCGCTGTTGGGCTGGATCATGTTTCCAATACCGGGACTTTCGGAGACATTTGCGCAATAGCCTTGATAATTGGTTGTTCCCGACGGGACATAAGATGTGCCATAGCCGATCTGAATGAAATTCTCATTAGCCGGCTTAACTGAAACTGGTTCTAAAACCAAGACGTTCCTCAACTTCGTGTTGATTTGTACGATGGCATTGTTCACCTTGTTCGCATAGTCTTGTTCTGCCGTATTCCCATTCGTCGGTGCTGGAATATAGACGAGAACATGTCGGCTTGGTGTTGATAGCCACCTCCAAGTTCCTGGTGGTTTTTGCAGCGAAATAAAGTTCGAGAAAAAATCAATATTGCTGGATTTGAGATTGGCGATAATCTCGGTATCACTTGCGGTGGTGACGGTAGGTTGATTATTGCCATTTTCACTGCCTGAATTACCACCGCCACATGCTGACAACGCGACAGCAAGTAGGGCTGCTAAGATGAAGCTGAATTTCATGTTGTTATCCTTGGGTTTAAATTAATCTTTGAAAATCGGAGTGATGATTGGTGTTAGCTCGTTGATCGCTTCAACTGATCAGAGTCGAGGAAGAAAAAAGTCTTGAACTCGCCGTTCTTGCGAATGCCAAATTCTAGTTCTGCATGAACATAGAAAGTTTGGGAGTGTCCGCCTTTGCCACAGACATACTTCTTCGTGGCACCAAAATTTTTATTGACCAACTTCTGCTTTCATTTGCTTAATCAAATTTGATTTTTTTGATGCGAGCCAAAACAGATACAGGCTGATTGGCATTGTCAACATAAAACCGAGCATGATTATTCCTATGATGATCAAGCCATTTTTTTGTTTCGAGAATGCAGATGGAATAAAACCAATTGGCTCCTTGTTTTCGATCTTTATTCCGTAGATATACAAGGGATAACTTGCCTTATCGTAAAACTTCACCAAATACAGTTCCATTTCATCACCAACATTTAAGTAGTTATCAAGAGTGGAACTGATGGCTACATTCTGAAGGGTTGTTGTATTCCCATTTTTTTCTTTAATCTCAATTACGGTGTAGTTTTTTGCCAGATTGGTTGCGATTGCATTTCCCAGCATTGTGATAACACCGTTAATTTTTCTAAAATTTTTAGCCATATTTTCCTCGCACATGATTCGACAGCATAGTTTTTTCGTGAAGTGGTAGACCTAAAAAATCAATTTAAAATGATTTAATATGTCATTTTATAATAACGCATCGAGTCATTCCAAGGTTGACGTAAAAAGATCACACTTCACGCTCTACTATGACGGGGTGTGTCATGCCACAAGAAGAAATTAGCCCAGAAAAACAATTGGCTCGTGAAGTCGGCGGGATCATTGCGATTCGCAGAAAAGCCAAGGGATTGACTCAGGCACAATTAGCCGAGCACATGGATATTGAAAAAGAAACCGTCAGCAGGATAGAGACAGGACATATCGCACCGACGTTGGCACGCTTGGCTCAGATAGCCAAATTGCTGGATTGTGAAATCAGCGATTTACTCAAAATCAGTACACCTGATGTAAGTGATCAGGCATTGGCACTCATGAATCGCATGGAAAGTTTAAGCGAGGGGCAGCAAACTATCTTGCTGGATTTATTTGGCAAGGTTGCACTTGCTATGGGCAAGCTAAACGCCAAAGATAGAAAAGTGGTAGAGAGATTTCTTGGCGATATTTTGTAGTCGAAATCCGGAATCTACATGGGTAGGTTGGACGCTTGGACTGAGCTCCAAGATTAAAATAGAAATATCATTTGATACTGATTGTCTATGTGAAAATCACCATGTAGGCTAACGCTCGACCAAGACGCTAACTGTCCAAAAGAGCAAGTTGTAATCCTGCTGGCGCATTAGGAATCTCGCTAATTTGAATTCCGCGAACCTTTGCCATATCTGTGACAACTTGGGTAATGTGATGGGTGGTATTTAATTGCCGCCATGTAGAGGCATTCCCGGCGCTATTCAATCTGCCATGTACAACGTCATAAATGTATGTGTCAGCTTCTGAGAATCCAGCGCCAGAAAATTTATCGCTGTTCACCAATCTGCCAAAAACGTTTTTCATGATTTCGAAATGGCTTCCTGAATCTTCCCCGCGTACGATTAACCAATCTGATGCGGTGGCATAGCGAGAATGAAGGATAGGACGTCCACCTGACCCACCGAAGTCAATTTTTGCACAGTCAGCTGCGAAATCGCCAAAAACCATATGTTCCGCAGTGTATGGGTCGAATTTGACTGCCTGACGCCATGCTCGCCATTCGTTACGTGGATGGATAACTAATTGCCCAGCCTTCGCAGGATTCTTCTCTGGATAATTTGTTCCAAGAAAGACGATGTGCTGCCACTGTCCAAAATCTTGAAATTGTTCAAGAGCCGATTTAATAATTGGAGCTACTAGCGAAGGGTCTGATAAATCTGCGTCAGTGAAATCTGCAAATATCGCACATTCTGTGCTTTCCAGTTTTAAACTTAACAAAACACTTTGGATTCGTTCTTTGATGTTCGGATCAGTCATATCGCCAGAATCGACGCGCAAGCCAAATTTCAATTGTTCTGTGGTAGATAGCGATTCTCTAAATGCGGTAAGTTCCATCAGCTCTAAATCGGAAAGATTCGCTGATGGAATCGCTCTCACATCGAGGCTACGCGCTCGCTTAAAAACGGTAGGAAGCCAATTGATAGCGTCTTCATGTCCGTATTCTTTGAGGATAAATGTCGGATCAATAAACACCTGTCGGCATGGCCAATACTTTAAAAGGGCGCCGCCAACATCCGGGATAGCTTCGCTTGGCGAGAACAATTCATGTTGACTGCTACTATCACGCTCACTTGCTGGTGGAACAATTAACAATGGCAATATGCATTCAGCCACATCACTTCGAAGTGCTTTGAGTCCTTCTAGCTCTCCTTGCTTCATCCTAAGGGCTGGAATATATAGAATTTTGCGACGTTTAAGCATATAAAACCTCCTATTCAGAAAGGAAAAGGCTACGTATTGTTCCGCGTCCGATTTGGTTTGAAAAAATAGTGTAATTCTTTCGTTCAAACCTAATGCGTCCACAAATGATTGCAGTCGCGATGCCAAGTTGTTTCGCTAAATTCTCTATTGGTGGCAATGTCTTTGCAATGCGAGCAGGAGATCGAGTCCAAACTTCTTCTGCAATAAGCATATTAGATGCAAACCTGTTTGCCTCTTCTTCAAACTCGTCTACGTCGTTTTGATCAATGTCGTCAAAAAAGCCAGAAGCAAGTCCAGTGCGGTAGTGTAGGACAACATGAGCAACTTCATGCATTAAAGTGAACCAAAAATTGTCCACTGAATCCTTACGCAAGGTCAGGCCAATTACAGGTATTCCATCGACCAAGAATGCAGCACCGTCGACTTCCATTCCAGGAATTTGACGCTCAATGACAAGAACGATCCCATAGTTCTTGAGTAATTTCTGAGCCTGTAATGGACCGTCTGAAAACTGGCTAAGCTTTGCCAAGTTTTTGAGCCAAGATAAATCAATTGGACGGTAGCACAGTCGATCCGAGTCGATGATTTTTTCAGCCCGACGGGTCACTTGTGCTTTCCAAGAGAGAAGAGCCCAATCTTCAGAATGGTCTTTTACATTAATACCTGTGCGTAGCAATGATGGGGTGCCATACTTTCCAACATGTTCAGAGACGTATCGAATTAAACGCTTGATGCCGTTTTCATCTGAATCAGGCTCTTCAAGCCACTTATGCTCTCGAGCATGTTTCAAGACTTTTTGTGCTTCCGACGGATTTAAATCAACTGGTGGAAGCCATTTTGCAATTTTGGAAGATAAAAAGTCGGCAGAAATATTCAAAGAAAGTGCTCTCGCGACCTTCATGTAGTTGGAGAGATTGATACTACGATAGCGCTCAGCCTCCCAACGTTGAATAGCCTGCTCTTGTAACCCAAGCTTTCTTGCTAGATCTTTCTGCTTCCAATTTTGAGATAGACGAGCAATGATTAACAAATCTCCCAAATCATCACCAGCTTGTTGTTTCATGAGTTCTAAATCGCCGTTCTGAGCCGAACGATATGCCGCCAATCTCTTATCTAGTTCTCGTTTTTCGGTTAAAAGTGAGCGGCGAATACCTTCAATGGCCTCTTGAGGCAAACCATCGATAATCGATTTTAATGTTTGTTCTGACGAAAGCGCACAAGAAATTTGCTCGATTTCTAGTTCGAGTTCTTTCGCTTGACGCTCCGTGAATATAATGGAATTTCCTGACATGCTTTTAGTGTACACAACATATTTGTTGTCTGCAAGCTTTTACTGATTATTTAAACAGTGTTGTTTTTGTGATATGTCCGTCCAACATGTCCATACTGTCCACTCCTATTCATAAACATTCCCCCGAAAATCCATGGCAACAACTTTGTAAGCCAATTCCACGGCATCTCTATTTTTGCCCATCAAGCTATCTGCACCACCTTTTCCCCGTCTCGCTAAAAACGCCAAGATTTGCACGTCTGCGAATCAAAACAAGCATTCCCCTTCGGGATTTTCTGCAATCGGTTCTCTCTTCGTTGCGACTGCGATTTTGACAAATTGCTTGCATTGCTTCTTGTCCAGCCATGCCATTCGTGGCTTAGGCGAAACGACTCAAAAATGATGCAGATAAATGAGTTGTGGAGTCTGCAAAAACAGAGCAAGTCAAAATCAACTTCAGGCTCAACCAGCCTAAAAACGATACGAAAGCAGAGAACACCATGAACACATTTTTTGCACAACCTTACAACTTGGATGCAGTCGGTTTTTACTTTGAATCACTGGAGGCATACACCGAGAAATCGGAAAACCTGCTGGATGCTTTTGGCAATCCCGTGGAAGAGTTTGAAATCCAGTTTATTGATGGTGACGACTGCGATTTATTTTCGGTATGTGGGATCAACCAAGGCAATTTACAGACATGGTTTGAAACTGTCGCAGACTTGAGCGATCAAGAAAAAACAGCCTTGTTTTATTTGCGCAGTGTTTTGGGCTACAACTTGGAAAATGCTTTGGATAAGCTGGAAGACGTTAATTTATCTGAGGGTAATTTGAAGGATGTAGCAGAAACTCTGTTTGACGAATTCTATTTAAACGACGTGCCAGAATCAGTGCGTGCTTATATTGATTATGAAAAATATGCGCGGGATTGTGAAATAGGTAGCGACTTACACGAGTTTGATTTTAACGGCACAACTTGGACATGCACAAACGCATCAGGCATATAACAAAAGCCTACCGCACCAGCGGTAGGCAATATATTTTCCGCATAAAAATGAGCCGAAAATTGTACAAAACATAGGCTTAAAAATCGCAGTAAATTGATCAGAAATATATTTTTGATTTTGTCGCAAATAGACTTGACTTGTCCCCCCGAATTTTGTTTGTTGGTAGTAACAACAACAAAAAGAACGGATGAGCCAACAACTAGACGATTTTTACTCACACCTTAATGAAGCAGTCATGACTACCAATGATTTTTCGGAAGGTATCAAATTCCGCAAGCGCGAAAAGGTCGATCAGTTTTCCTATTGCGGATTGAATCAAATGTATAAGCGTTACCTGAGCTTCGACATAGATATTCCTGGTTCGGCATATCGTTTTGACGATTTGAATTTGCCGACACCAACCATTATTACAATTAATCCGACGAATGCACACTGCCATTATCTGTACCACTTAAAAACACCCGTGGCATACCATCACAATAGCCGCACTGGTCCGCAAGATTATTTTGAGGCGGTTCAGAATGAAATGGAAAATCGCCTTCGAGCTGATACAGCCTACAACCATACGATTACAAAAAATCCATTACATGATCGCTGGCGTGTGCAAACATTTCCGACTAGCTATGACTTATCTGATTTTTTAGAATATATCGATCTACCGAAGCGAGGAACCGTTCGCAAGTTGCCCGATAACATAGTAATAAAAGGTCGCAATGACGAGTTGTTCCATACCTTACGTTTATGGGCATACATTGCTGTACATAACTTTGTAGATGGTGATCGCTGGGATATGGAGGTATTTGCTGAAGCAATGGAAATCAACAGTTTGTTTGATAAGCCGTTGCCGATGTCTGAAATTAAAAGTACCGCAAAATCGGTTTCCCGTGGGGTTTGGCGATACCGTCATCAGTTAGGCAAGCATACGCCAAAAGTGCTCAAATTTACCGATGAAACAGCCACACAACGCATGAGTTTGGGAGCTGAATACACAAATGCGATTCGCATAAAAAAATCGCTAGAAACCCTACAAAAAGCAAAAACTGAATTGCAGATGATGGGGCACACAAAGATCAGTATCGCAAAGTTAGTAGCGCATTCAGGAATGAATATCAAGACTGTCCGCAAATACTTTTCACAACTGTATTAATATGAAAATTTGTTGACCGTTACGCCCTACCATCAGGTAATTAGCCCAGATAGCTTGACCCGCCAGAGCGCATCGAACAATAGGAAACATCGCCAACCAGCAAGAATATAGAATAGCCAGTGGGCTATCAATTAATGTAATGCGGTACAGTAATAAAACGGAATAGAAAGTTAATGACCAAGAGAAATGAAATAAAAAATGGCCAACCCAAAATTGACCATTTTATTTTTGACCCGCATTTCGTTTAATCAGATGCCACTCTGCTTGAATAATCATTCACAATTGATTTCATCAATTAAGTCGTCGATGGCATAAGGAACGCCACCGGAGGAGCCGAAAAATTCTTCCATTTCTTCCTCACTGAAACCAAATGCTGAGATTAGCAATTGCTCTGACATAAATTGGTTAATATTGTTGGTAAATAATTCCATCAAATCTGAAAAGTTCATCGTATCGTCAAACGAATCATAAGCATTTGAAAATGCATCGTCTGCAATTTTGGCTAAGAATTTCGTGGTAAGGCTTGGAATAATCTGTGCTTCAATAAATTCTGCTGTATTCATATTTTTCTCCTAATTTATTTTGAATAATTGTTTATGCTGCTTGTTCTTCTGAAAAATAGACATCGTCATTTTCAGCATTAATCATTTGCATTACTGGACTTGGAACTTGATCGTCAGTGATGCATTCATTGCCGAAGCCATTCCAGTTTTTTCGAGGAACCCCGCGACAAAATAATTCAATTTTGTTTGATAACTCAGGGTACATACTTTCAATCATCTCATAGCAATAATCAGGCTTACGGCTGTGCTCACGGCGACGAAATTTAAATACTGATTCTGGTCGTGCGGTTGGAGGAACTTCTGGCAATTTTCCACGAGTCGCAATCAATAAAATTTCATGTTGAACGCGCACATAACAGCCCTGACCTGCTGACATTTTGTCCCAGATAGATTGCGTCTTATAGGTAAATCCCCAGGCATCAATTACCGCTAACGCTTCGCGGATAAGGGAAGCAGAGCACCACAAAAACAATACGGCATCATCGGCTGCAATCTCTTTGACAGGCATGGCACAAATATCCTGCAAAGTCATCGTGGGATATCCAACGGCGACCTCGCCCATGTAATCCCATGGTGGATCAGCCAAAATCACGTTGTATGGTCCTGAATGTGGATCAAGTGGTTTGTTGTTAGCGCGCTTTGCTTCGATTTCTTCCAAAATTTGAGAACGACGAGCTTCAGTTTTTGCTTTGCGAAGTGCTTTTGCTTTTTCCAAGATTTCCTTCTCTGAAAGTTCAAGCACCTTGTTTTGTGCCTTTTCTGGCAAGGTCGCAATGATGGCGGCATTGCTGACCTTCAACTGACCGTTGTCTACTGCCTTAATTAACTCAATTGAACCAAGGTTCAATACGGATTTAGCCCGTTGCAATGAGTCAATCGAAACTTTCATATTGGACGCTGCTTGGGCTTGCGATACTGCACCAGAGGTGTATTGATTACCACCAACAGACGAATTTGCCAGTCGAGCTGCAATCATGGCTCGTTGTCCCTCAGTCAAATGTCGACGGTGCAAATTCAGACTGGCAACTACTTGTTCCACTGGTTCATTTGTCACGGTAAGTTCGGATACCATTGGAGTGATACCCAGTTCCCGGCAAGCACGGTAGCGATGGCGACCATCCAACACGTAGCCGTTTTGAACGATAATAGGAACTTGTTGACCATTGTTGCGGATGTCTTCTTTTAATTCGAGAAATGCCTGTGCGGTCATTTCTGGGAATAAATGTGCGGCTTCATGAATTTTCATAGCAGGCTGATTTACATTATTTTTGATCGTGTTCATAAATTCTCCGTATGTTGGGTTTAGTTTTCATCTCGTCTGCGCAGATTCGATAAGACGTATTTTTCCATGTACGGGAATTTTTAATAATTGGCTGGATTTTTGCGTTTTCCAGCCACCCCTTGACATTTTTAATGTGTGAGACGAAGGAATGGCAGATAAAAAAGGTGATAAAAGAAGCACCAAAGATAGTAAATTGACCGTTTTTAATTCGATGCGAGCCGCCGCTTGGGTAAATGATCTCAAGCGTAGAACTGAGGTTGAGAGTGATAAGGCGTTACTAAAGTCCATTCCAACCATCCAAGATTTGGAAGTTCGGTTTGGACGATACTTATCAGGTATCCATCTTCCCTCTGAAATGATTAGAAATGCTATTCACTCCTATGCGCCTGTAAAGAAATCGCGCTTCGTCTTTGAATTCGGTCCTGAAGATCAAGGGGAATTCGTATCGCTTTGGATGCTGTTTCAGGATCGCTATGACGAATTTTGGACGATCATTGAAGATGTCATTCCCCGATTGCCAACAGATAAGGAGGAAGGGCATTACGGGCGGATTGATCGCATCGCAGCTATTTTCTGTGCAACTGATACATGGGCGGATATTCGCGTTAAACGAGCCTATTCGTTTGAAGTGAATAATCCAGTTCAAGTCTATATGGATGAATTTCAGGTGATGCCTGAATTGCGATTTTTGGCAGCAGTGATCGCTATTTGGCGATTGAGCATGTTAGTGCGGGAAGGGGAGGAAGCGACTGAATATTTATTACATTGCTTATTGGCTGGTCCTTATGTGCAGGTTTTAGAAAAACATGGAATTTATGAACATGTTTGCTTTCTGGTTCACGCGTTCGCGGTAAGACATTACTTGATGCAGGGGCAGACGAGCCTTACAGCGAAAATTTTTTCTAACATATATCAACCGACACAAAAAATCATGAAGATTCAAAAGAGTGAAAAAAGTAGCGATCTACCAGACTCTACAAAGGCTGTTTTTTCGTTTTGGAATTCTTCGGCTCTAAAGTAGCTTTAAATTTTTCTTTGAGTTCGTATTTTTCGATGAAATTTTTGAATATGCTTTGTCCTTGACCGTATTTTTCCTCAACTGAACTTGCAATCTGCCGTGCAGTCATTTTATGGTTATTTGGTTTGTCAGCGCTGAGACCTAAATCAAGAACACAATTAAGCAAACGGTCATAGCTGGGTGTACATTGTTCATATGGTCGAATTTGGTATGAGTCGCCCTTGGTATCGGCTAACAGATGGGAGCAATTTCCGTGAAAAAGTTCTTGTCGTTGATCGTCGTAGATATGGCATAGTTGATTTAAATTGATACCGTATTCCTCAGTCAGCTCAAAGGCATAAATCAACGCATTTTCTTTCAATAAGCAAAAGTCATTTTCTACTAATTGCTGCCAGAACCATTGAGCGATGTTGAAGCCCTTGCGAATCAGTTCAGGCTCTAGTTGATCAGCGATTTCTTTCGCTAATTCTTCACTATGCAAAAGCGCCGATCTGAAAAATTGCAACAGCACTTCTGGTATGGCAACGTCTTTCCACTTCTCATAAATTTCTCTTGCTTCATTAATAGAGTCAGCAACTGCAACGCTGAACTCACCATGTGCAATGAGTGATTCATTGATAGATGAAATCGTTTCTTTTGTCATTTCGGAAGGGTGAAATGACAAGGTGGGGATCTCGACCAATGAATATTGTGAAGGCTCACATTCTGCTCTTACTGACCTGAAAAAACCAATCAATTGATCATCGACCTTCATCACAGGAATTTGCATTTGCCATGTTTCAGCAAGGTCGCCAAGGTCAACATCAGATTGGTTCTTAGCATTCACAGGCGCAGAAAACATGGGCACGATATGAGCAATAATCCAATCGTAAACAGACCCCAAACGATATTTTATTGAAGCAGAAGGCAAGCCTTGAATTCGCCATTGTTCAATCGTTGCAATTGGTTCGCCCAACCATTCTGCTAATGCAGTTTCATTTGTCAGACGTGCTGATAGAGAAGGCGAATAATTTGGAGAAGGTTTTCGTATGATCACTGGTGATAACATCTCGAAAATTGCACCGAGATGAGCCATGCCGAGCTGAGTGCCAGGTGATATTTTTTTGAGGTTAAGTAAAAATTCGAGTGGAGTCATAAAGAGTTCAATCGTGCTTACCGCTTTGGCGGTAAGCTGTAATATCATCAGGAATTTCGGTTTATCTGTGAATGGATATTTCAGTTACGGAACCATATTTTTTGCCAGCCATTCATTCCACCAACCTTTTTGATATTTCAATGTATCAAAGCGAATGAATGGGAAATCTAACGCCGTGAATGCATCCCTTGCCTGAACATCGGCAGAGGCTTTGCTACGATAGTGTTTTGCTTTAATGCCGACAGGTGCATGTCCCGTCCACTGGTCAGCACGAACGGCATCAAGATCACTTGTGCCTAATGCATCGGATACCGTGTCGCGGAAACTATGCAAGACTTTCGTGCGTGGAACATGCACGCCAATTTTTTCGAGATAATTATTCACGTCCCTAGATAAATTGCGTTCTCGTTTGTTCCTCGAATCCATAGGCAGATTTGGGAAAAGCCGAGTCGCACCAAGTGATCTTAAATCTGCCAGATAGTCATCAAAACCAATTTCCCATATTGTCGGATGTAGGGGTATGGTTCTTTTTGATTGTGCATTTTTGAGTCGCTTGGTTTCTATCTTGTGCTCAATCGTGTCGGGTTTCTTTCTGGGGCGATGTTTAATGGAAATACAGCGAATGCCGTTTTCGATGATGATGTCATCTAGGTCAAGGCAGGCAATTTCGTTGGCGCGAGCACCCGTAAATAAGAGCAGTAAAGGACCCCAAAACTGATGAGGTCGTTTCGCTTTCATGAACGTGGTGCTGTCAAAGATTTTAATCAGTTCTTCTTGTTGGAAGGCTTCGGCACCACCATCAATTTCGCCATCAGAGTGGCGGACCGAATCTTCAAATGGATTCGGCTCAAAACAACGTCCCGCTTTAATCGCCCATGAAAAAAATCCAGATACATTGGTCAGGTGATCATTGCATGTCCTGGCTGAAATCGTTTCAGGAGAAATAGAATTGCCGTTGTCATCAAGCACAGTTGGTGGATTGAGCAGTATTTCAGATGCCGTGCTAATTTTAATGTTTCGCTTTTTAGCATGTAGTGGAATGTGCGAAAGTGCTTCATTAAAATCCGTGCATTCCAGACGACTGATTTCATGCACCATGCGATGATTACCGCCCATCATTATGCCGAATAATTCTAGGCTTTCGGTATAGGATTTCTTGGTTGCAGCGGCAATGCCTTTTTTAGACAGCAAGTAAGAATCAAAGGCATCTTTCAACGTGCTTGGCTTGGTGGGAATTGCGGGAGCAAATTGAGTAATTTCGGCTTTTAATTTTTGCGCCTCTATTTTTAGTGCTTCAGTTGGTGGCGGTGGCGGAGCTGGTTGTTCACCACGACTGGCATGCAAGAAGAGAGCGAAGTTTTTCAGTTCTTCTTGGGCGATCTGTGGATTATCGTTTGTTTGGATACGAGCAGCAGAAATACTGCCATCCTTTCCAATGGTGAGTCCTTCCACAATCAGTTTTTTAATACTATCAGGATCAAGGCTGTCTGGATCAATCGTCATAAGTCGTGCCAATCTGGTAATCAATGGTAGCATTGTGCCAGAAAGTTGGTAGCCCGTAAGCCTTGCTGTTTTGGGGCAACGTGTAGAGAGGGAGCGATTGAGCTCTGGCTGACCAAGAATGGTAGCGAGAATTTGTGGAAAAACGATTCGGAAATAAAAAACGCCGTGTCGAGAACGGCGTAGATGGGATGCTAATTTCATCGGTATCACCTCAATGTGAGGTGGAACACCTGTTTGGAACACCTGATATTTTGAAGGTCAAAAACCTCAATCAGATCAACAACTTAAAATCTTGGTGGCCCGGGGCGGAATCGAACCACCGACACAAGGATTTTCAGTCCTCTGCTCTACCGACTGAGCTACCGAGCCAAGACGAAAAAGTATAGCGGAACATGTGCACGAATGCAAATGTTTTCTGTTGCGGTAGGATAAATTTTTGTTTTTACTTTGTTTTGAAGCCGATGGCGGTGAATTATTTTGTGCGTCGTATAATGATTGGCATATTTCATTTCAGAGTATTTTTTTATGGCTTTCGGTAATCATCAGGTCGATATTTGTGTTGTCGGTAATGGTGCGGTGGGTAAGGTGACTGCCTTGGCGCTATCGCAGCAAGGTTTGCGTGTTGGCTTATTGGCACCGCGTTCTGCTGAGCCGGTTGCTGTTCTCAGCGATGAGTGGGATGTGCGTGTGTTTGCCTTGAATCATGTTGCGCATCGTTTGCTATCGGGCTTAAAGGTGTGGGATGCATTGCGATTAGAGCGTGTCCAAGCGGTTAGCTCGATGCATATTGTTGATGCTGTGCCAAACGCCTTGGCAGCTAGTGCTTTATCATTTGATGCGTATGCCGCGCATGTGGATCAACTAGCTTGGATTATTGAAGATCGTAATTTGGTACAAGCGTTGGATTTGGCATTGCAGTTTGCGCAGAATATTACGCATATCAATGAACAAGCACAATCTTTGCATGTTGATGAGAGTGGGGTTAATGTAGCTTTGTCTAATGGCACCACGATACGCGCCGAGTTGGTTGTCGGAGCCGATGGTGCACAATCTTGGGTGCGTGGGCAGTGTGATATTGGTCTTGATTATCGCTCCTACGAGCAACGTGCCATCGTCACGAATTTCGCTTGTGAGAAACCCCATTTGGGTGTGGCACGTCAGTGGTTTGTTGGCGATCAAGGCATTATTGCTTTATTGCCTTTGCCGGGTAATCAAGTGTCATTGGTGTGGTCGGCACCAGAAGCGTTAGCTACTGAATTAATGCAAGAATCCTTGGATGAATTGGCAAGTCGCTTGTTTTTGTATGGGAATGAGACACTTGGCCGACTAACCCCACTACAGCCGGAACGGGTACGAGCGTTTCCATTGCGTTTTTTACGGCCGCATTCAATGATTGCGCCGCGTGTGGCGTTGGTCGGGGATGCCGCGCATGTTGTGCATCCGATGGCTGGTCAGGGCATGAATCTTGGTTTTGGAGATGTTGCCAGCCTACTTACTGTTATCGGTGAGCGCGAGTCATACCGCGATTGTGGTGATCAACGATTGTTGCGACGTTATCAACGCGCGCGGCGCGAAGAGGTCGCTATGATGCAAGTGACAACAGATGGCTTGACGCGTTTGTTTGGCAGTAATTTGGCGCCAGCGAGAATGGCTCGTCAGATTGGGTTGAACTTATTTAATCAGCTGCCAGTCATAAAAAGAAAACTGATCGCCCAGGCGATGGGGCGGTAATATTGGATTGATGTTTGGCCATGCAAGCAGTTGGCTGCTTGAATGGTAAAAAGACGGCAATCGCTTTTTTATTTTGTATGGGAAAACAAGTGAAATTATTTCGATTAAAACCTTTGTTGGCTTCTACCTTATTGTTGATCAGCGCTTGTACGCAGGCTGAAACGCCGTTGGAAGCTACTATTAAAAAGAATCTTGAGCCACGCCTTGGCGACGGTGCAAAAATTGATTCGGTGAGCAAAACTCCATACGCAGGTCTGTATGAGGTACGTGTAGGCGGCGATATTATTTATACCGACGAAAAAGGACAATTCTTGTTTATTGGCAGTGTGGTTGATTTAAAAACCTCGCGCAATATCACGAAAGCACGTTTGGACGATATCAATAAAGTGAAATTTACCGATTTGCCTTTAGAGTCTGCGATCAAAACAGTGCGTGGCGATGGCAAGCGTGTGATTGCGGTGTTTGAAGATCCTAACTGTGGATATTGTAAGAAGCTACGCAAGACTTTGCAGAGTGTAAACAATGTGACGATTTATACTTTTCTCTACAATATTTTGACACCAGAATCTGCGGCGAAGTCAAAAGACGTTTGGTGTAGTGTTGATAAGAGTAAGGCGTGGGATGAATGGATGTTGCATGGCAAAGAGCCAGTTTCGTCGCCCGAAAAGTGCCAAACACCAAATGATGCAGTGCTGGCTTTGGGACATAAACTAAATGTAACGGGCACACCTACTATTATTTTTGCAGATGGAACGCGCGCACCAGGTGCTGTGGATGCACAGGCCTTGGAAACTAAATTTGCCAGTTTGGAAAAGACGGTCGTGCGCTAATGTAGGCTCATTAAGCGTAGTTTTTAAAATCATGGCAAGTGCGATTGGCGCCTTAGCTGGCACACGATGATGAATCAACGAAAAATCGTCGGTATTTTGCTAGCGGCAGGAGTAGGGCGCCGGTTTGATCGCAATGGTTTGCAAAACAAGCTTTTGCAGCGCCTGCCAGATGGTCACACGGTCGCGCAAGCGGCCGCTATCAATTTGCTGGGTGCTGGTATCGAAGTCATGGCTGTGGTACCGGCGTCGGCATCAAACTCTGTTTTATCTTCTCTGTTACTAGCCGCAGGCTGCCAAGTGATCGAATGTACTGATGCCGCAGAGGGTATGGCGCATTCCTTGGTCTGCGCGCTACGTCATTTGCCGATAGATACGGCGGGCATTGTGATTGCATTGGCTGATATGCCATTGATTCGTCCGGCTAGTATCAGGGCAGTGGTTGATGCATTGCTCACTGGTGCCGAGATTGTAGTGCCACACTATGCAGGGAAACGTGGCCATCCAGTCGGATTTGCTCAGTGCCATTTTGCTGAGTTAATGGGCTTGCAGGGCGATCAAGGGGCGCGTCGTTTATTACAAACCTACCCATCGCATGTGTTGTCGCTTGACGACCCCGGTGTACTGCAGGATATCGATACGATGGAAGATTGGCGTCAATTGTCTACCTAACTATTTCAAGATTCAGTGATGAGCGCGATACGGTTGATCGTGCCATCGCTAACAAGTGGGTGAAATTCGTTCAATTTGCCACATCTGGGTAGAATTCCCACCAAGATGCGTGTGCAATCGCACCGATCAGCACGGTTTTCTCTTAAAATAGTGCCATCTTTATATGGCTTACTCTCTTTCATCATTCCCGTCTGGCGCCCACTTTTTTACACCATGAATCTTTATGATAAGCAGCTTGCGACCCGCCTAGGTTTTGGCGGGTTGGTTCCTTTTGTATTCCTCAGTTTGGCTTGCTGGATTGTGCATCCCGGCTGGCTCGGTTATTTCATCAAAGCGCAACTATTCTATGGTATTGCTATCCTTTCTTTCTTGGGCGGGCTGCATTGGGGTGTGGCACTGATACTCAAAGAGCGACCCGCAGGCGAAATTAAACGAGCGTTATTGTGGGGAGTGATGCCGAGTATTTTGGCGTGGTGTTCGATGATTAACGTGGGGGTTGGCTTTCTAGTGCAGATGGTTGGGTTCATCGCCGCTTATCAGGTCGATCGGCGTTTTTATGTGCACTATGGTTTGCCCGATTGGTTTCTAGTGTTACGCCTACAATTGACACGCATTATTGTGGCCGCATTGGCACTGACATTTTTAGCGGCGAATATACGCGGCTAATATCATTGCACCTAGCCAGAATAGAAAAAATTGAGACAAATTACTATGAGTAAAGTAAGTATTCAGTACAGCATTGTGCCGAAAGATTTGGCTGGGCATTTATTTCAAGTGGTATTAACTATCCAGCAGCCTGATCCCGAAGGACAGCAATTGGCCTTGCCAGCCTGGATACCTGGTAGTTACATGATTAGAGAATTTGCGCGCAATATCGTTCGTTTGCGCGCCCATAGTCAGGGTAGAAAAGTCGCAATCAAGAAATTAGATAAACACACATGGCAGGCGGCAGCTTGTAAAGCCGAGCTCATTGTCGAGTATGAAGTGTACGCTTGGGATCTCTCGGTACGCGCAGCACATCTGGATCAGAGTCATGGTTTTTTCAATGGCACCAGTGTTTTTTTACAGGTTCGCGGACAAGAAAATGTACCGCATGTGATCGACATTCAAGCACCAGCTCAAATCATAGACGCTGGCTTTACCCATCATGCGCAAAGCACCACGACGTGGCGTGTTGCGACCAGTTTGCCGCGCTTAAAAGCCAAACCCTACGGATTTGGCAGCTATATTGCAGCGGATTACGATGAATTGATTGATCACCCAGTTGAAATGGGTAATTTTGCCTTGGTGTCGTTTCATGCCCATCAGATACAGCATGATTTTGTCTTGACCGGGCAAGTGCCGAATGTCGATTTGAATCGGATTGCGGCCGATTTGAAAAAAATCTGCGAAACACAAATCGCGTTTTTTGAACCGCGTAGCAAGCGTGCGCCGATGGAGCGTTATGTGTTCATGACCATGGCTGTCGGTGAAGGCATGGGTGGTTTGGAGCATCGCGCATCAACCGCCTTGGTATGCAGTCGCAACGATTTACCGACCAAGAATCAAGCAAGCATTAGTGACGCGTATATCAATTTTCTGATTTTATGCAGCCACGAATATTTCCACACTTGGAATGTTAAGCGCATTAAGCCAGCGGTGTTTGCCAACTATGATTTGACACGTGAAAACTATACGAGCTTGCTGTGGTTATTTGAAGGCTTCACCAGTTATTACGAAGATGTTTTTTTGGTGCGTGCTGGGCTGATTAATGAAGAGCAGTATTTAAAGCTGGCTGCAAAAAATATCAATACAGTGCTGCGTGGTTCTGGGCGCACCAAGCAGAGTGTGGCCGAATCAAGTTTTGATGCATGGACTAAATATTACCGGCAAGATGAAAATGCACCGAACGCAATTGTTAGTTATTACGCTAAAGGTGCCATGATCGGGTTGGCATTAGACTTGTTATTGCGCACTCAAACTGGCGGCAAAAAATCATTGGATGATGTGATGCGCGCTTTATGGCAGTTGTATGGCCGCGATTTTTATCAAAATTTAGGTAAAGGGAAAGCGCAAGGTGTTGCAGAAAATGAGATGGAAGTTCTCATCGAAAAAATCACCGGCGTCAACGTGAAACGCTTTATGGATCGCTACGTGCGCGGCACAGAAGATTTGCCGCTGGCGGAGTTGTATGCCGATTTTGGTGTGCAAGTGACGGATGAAAATCCGCGTGCCAAAGTTAGTTTGGGTGTGCGTCTAGCCAAGCAAGGCAGTGATTGCAAATTAGTGAACGTATATGAATCCGGTGCAGCACATCGGGCAGGGTTGTCAGCTGGCGATGTACTGGTCGCCATCAATGGCTTGCGTGTCACAGCGGCGGATGTGGCGGATAATCTGACGGCATGTTTATCACCTTATGCGCTAGGCGAGATGGTACAAATACATGCATTTCGGCGTGATGAATTATTGATTTTTAATGTCAAGCTACAGTCCGATAAGGTACCCACGCTCAATCTTTGTTTGGCACCATTGGGACAAACAAAACATCGCACATCGCTGATACGTCCTACGTTTCAAAAAAAGCAGATAAGTTAAATAAAAACCGCATCTTCCGAACTAGCTAGGTTGGAAGATATTGTGCGTTTGATCTGGCTGGGTAGAAGTCTAGAATGAAGTAATCTGTCGAATAGTCTTGCGTAGTCTGTTAGCTGGTTTCATTTGGAGAGAAACATGATCAAGCGCACTACAGGTCACCCTATGGTTCAAATAACGGGGCGCACAGCACCGAAGCGCAGTCCCATTTCCGCGCAGCGCGGCGTCTCTTGGGTGGCGATGTTGATTGCCATTGCAGTCATCGCGGCGGCCACCGTTGCCGGTGTTATTTACTACAAAAAATTTGCCAATTCGAGCGCTGTGGGTGATAGCGATCAAGGCGCGTTTGAAATCATCGAAGCAAGCAACCGCGATTTTGACGGCTCACCCGCGTTGGCACTGAGCTTTTCGCACCCACTGGATGCGCGCAAAAATTACGATGAGTTTGTGCAAGTGTTCCAGATGCCTAAAAAGCTGAACGAGAAAGATAAAAAAAATAAACAGCAAGGTGGTGCAGCAAACGATGCGAGTAATCGTGCCGATACTATTGCTGAAGACGAAGGCGGCAATGAAGGAGATGAAGCCTTTGATGACGTTGAGCGAATTAACCCCAACAATGCTACCAGCGTGAGCACCGCGCCAGAAGATTTAGTTACCGATGGCGGTACCCTTGTAAAAGGCTCTTGGGTGGTGGGTGATAATCCTCGTCTGCTGTTTTTCCCACACGTTAAACCGCAGGTGCGTTATGTCATCAAAATTGCCAAAAATTTGTTATCGCATGCCGATACCACATTAGCACAGGAGGCTGCCTATTCGGTGACCACAGCGGCAGTATCGCCCGCATTTTATTTCGCCAGCAAAGGGGTGGTCTTACCCGCCAAACAGAATGGCGGCTTGCCAGTGGTGACGGTCAATATTCCTGAAGTGGATATTCAATTTCTGAAAGTGAAGTCGGATCAATTACCGCGCTTCTTAGATTTAGTCACCAGCCCTTCGGCCAAAGCCAAGGCAGAAGCCAAAGAAAGTGCAGGTGTAGTCGATGATGCAGAAGATCAAAATGATCCTTATCGATACGACTACAATCGCCGCCAAAGTTTTAAAGGCGCGGTCAGCAGTTGGGATTTGGATACCGTGCACAAACTGACCGAAAGTGTGTACAGCGGCCGCTTTGTGACGGAAGCGAAACAAAATCGGCGCAGCACGACTTTTATTCCGGTTGAAGATATCAAAGAGTTGAAAACACCGGGCATTTACATGGCCGTGATGTCACAACCGAACCGATTTCGTTATGACTATCAGGTCACTTATTTTTACGTAAGTGATCTGGGTTTGCATACCCGCATTTTCGCCAAAACGGCTGATGCGTTTGTTAGTTCATTGGTGGATGGCAAAGGCAAAAGTGGGGTTGAAGTATCTTGGCTAGATGAAGCGGGCAAAGTTATTGCGAAAGCGGAAACCGATGGCGATGGCCGCGCCCATTTTACCGAGCGCGCCAAAAACGCCAAAGTTGTGATGGCGAAGCAGGGCGATCAAATTTCATTGATTGCTTTGAAAGAACCATCTCTAGATTTATCAGAATTCGACATTACTGGTTTTCCAGGTCGGCCTATCCGCCTGTTTCCTTATGCTGGCAGAAATCTATATCGCCCCGGTGAAAATTTTGATATTTCCGTGTTGGCACGCGATGCCGATGGTTTCCCAATTACGGCACAAGCAGTACAAGCTATTCTGAAGCGACCAGATGGCAAAGCGCAGTTTACAGCGACCCTTAACCCCGACCCCAAACACGCGGGCTACTACCGCCGAAATATCAGCATACCAACCGATGCGCCAACTGGTTCGTGGTTGCTGGAATTGCGTGCCGACCCAGCAGACAAGATTGCCACCAGCACCTTTAAATTTGGCGTAGAAGAATTTTTGCCAGAACGTTTAAAGCTCGATTTAATCAACACCAAAAAATATTTAAATAGCCAATCCAGTTTTGATATTGCGGTGAAAGGAAGCTATTTATACGGTGCGCCGGCTGCTGGTAATGATTTATCAAGCGTAGTGCAATTTGAGCGCAATAAAAATCCTTTGGCGCAAAAACTCCCCGGGTTTGAATTTGGTGCGACCAGTGAAGACAGCGAACGTAAAAAACGTGACTTGGGTAATCAGCAGTTAAATGAAACGGGCGAGATCAAGACCATCATTGATGTCAGTAACCTTGCTGATTACGATTCACCATTCACAGCACGTGCGGTGTTTAGTCTGTTGGAAAGCGGTGGGCGACCAATAGTGCGTTCGATGGAAAAAGTGTTTTGGCCTGCATCTCATTTAACCGCAGTGCGGCCACTGTTTATTGGCGACTATGCCCGTGAAAATAGTTTGGCCGAGTTTGAGGTAATACGGGCAACGCCAGAAGGTATTTTAGCCGAAGCCACCAATTTGCCCGCTCGGTTGTTTCGCATGGATCGGCATTATTATTGGCAATTTTCTGATACCGGTGGTTGGCATTCAGGCTTTTCTGAAAGTGAAGAGCTGGTCACTACGACTTCGGTCAGTATCGCGGCGTCTGGTCGGGCGAAATTGTCGGTGCCGGTGAAATATGGTCACTATCGTTTGGAAATATTGGATCCATCGACAGAGAAATCCCTGAAGTATCAATTTTATGCAGGCTGGTTTGCCAAAGAAGATGAGTCGCAAGGCGTGCGGCCAGATCGGGTAGCGTTAAAGTTTGATAAAAAAGCTTATCAGAATGGTGATACCGCAAGCCTGACCCTGACCTCACCACATGCTGGGGAAGCCCTCATCACGGTCGAAGGTGATCAAGTTCTGTGGACCAAGCGGCAATCGGTATCTGATCATGCCGAGACGATCGACATCCCCGTCAAGAAGGAATGGAAACGGCATGATCTGTATGTGTCAGTCATGGTAATGCGCCCCGGTAGTGTGGGCGATAAAGTAACGCCAGCACGCGCTTTGGGTGTGTTGTATTTACCGCTGGAGCGGGATGATCGCAAACTTCAGGTAACCTTAGAAACCCCACCAAAAATCTTGCCTGAGACGACTATGCAAGTGAAAGTCAAGGTGCCGCAAAGTAAGGGGCAAGCGGCGATGGTGACGATCTCGGCGGTGGATGTCGGTATTTTGAATATTTCCCGCTTCGCTTCACCTGATCCGCATGGTCACTTTTTTGGTCAATTGCGCTACGGTGCCGATCAATACGATATTTATGGTCGCTTGATTGAAAAATCGGCAGGGCAAAAAGGCAAGTTGAAGTTTGGTGGTGACAGCAACGTCCCGAAAACCACCAAGAGTTTGCCGAAAAAAGTGAAGCTGGTGGACTTGTTTTCAGGCCCCGTCACGCTAGATGCGCAAGGTGAAGCCTTGGTCAGCTTGCCGGTGCCCGATTTTAACGGCAGTTTGCGGGTGATGGCGGTGGTTAATTCTGCCGATAAATTTGGCGCTGCAGATAAAGAGGTGGTGGTCGCCAGCCCCCTGATTGCAGAATTATCGACGCCACGTTTTCTGACGCTCGGTGACAATGCCACCATCGCATTGGATTTGCATAACCTGTCGGGCAGTGCGCAAAAACTCAAGGTAGTGCTATCCAATGCGGCGGGTATCGTAATCGAATCGCCACAGCGCATGGTTGATTTAAAAGATCAGCAAAAAACCACTTTGCGATTTGCCGTGGCTGCGGGTAAATCGGTTGGGTTGAGCAACGTGACGGTGAAAGTGACTGGCAGCACGATCAATCTGGAGCGTCAGTTTGGTTTGCAAGTGCAAGCGCCAACTCCGCTGCAACAGATTTCGCGGCGTTACGTGGTTGAGGCAAATAGCACATTGGAGCTGAAAGACCCAGAATTATCGGGCTTATTGCGTAATGATAGCGATGCGCATTTGCTGATTTCTGACCAGCCACCGATTGATGTGCGCTCGGTTATCAAAGGTTTGCTGGTGTATCCGTATGGCTGTGTTGAACAGACTACCAGCACCGCGTATCCGCATGTATTTATTGATGAAGCGGCGGCGAAAAGTTTTGGCTTAGTGCCGTTTAGCCGAGCACGACGTGCTGAGGCATTAGAAAGTGCGATTGCCCGTTTGGGTGCGCTGCAAGCACCCAACGGTGGCTTCAGTTTGTGGGGTAGCGGTACTAATTATGAATATTGGCTGTCGGCGTATGTCGCCAATTTCTTGGCAGATGCAAAAGAGCAAGGCTTTACACCGCCTGAACAAATGCGCCAAAAAGCCATCGACTTTTTATTAAAAGGCTTGCAGGAAGGTGTCAGCGGTTTGCCTGCCAAACGGCCACGCTATGACGAACAAAGCATTTGGCGTGATTATCATTATGGTGGCGGCGGCCGCTTTTCAGTGCTGGCGTATGGCGCTTATGTGTTGGCGCTGGATTCAAAAGCACCTTTATCCACCCTGCGCCAGTTATATGCGTTGCGTGAACAAGCACATTCCGGTTTGGCGTTGGTGCATCTGGGTATTGCCTTACGTTTGATGGGCGACGATGCCAGAGCAAAAGTCGCACTGGCTGAAGGTGTACAAAAAACCCGTGAAGCTGGTTATTGGTGGGGCGATTACGGCAGTGCCGTGCGCGATTCTGCGCTCTCATATTATTTGCTAGGGAAGCACAAAATTAATATTGAAGGGCGCAACAATCTGGTTGCCAGTATCGCCGACGAGTTAAAAACACCTTCTTACTACTATTACAGCAGCACGCAGGAAAAACTTGCGCTGTTTTTAGTGGGGCGTGAATTAAAGACTGAGGCAAGCGGGCTTGCTTGGTCGGTTGATTTAAACAATAGCGCAGGTAAAACCACCAGCATCGATGGCAAGGGCAGCGCTATTCAATCGATCGATACAGGCGATTTGGCACGTGGTTTGAAACTGGTGAATCACCACAAAGATAAATTGTTTATCGAATTGGTGTTGTCCGGCTATCCTGAAAAATTACCGCCTGATAAAAAAGATGAATTTTTCTTGAACCGCGAGATTTACGATGCCAAAGGTGCCAATGTTGGGCAGCGTAGCTTGAATGTGGGTGAATCGGTGATCGTTAAGTTAACGGTCAGCGCACGTCGCTTTATTGGCAATGGCATGGTGATTGATCGCATTCCGGCTGGCTTGGAAATTGAAAATAGCAATCTGGTGCAAGGTGAAGGATTAGCGAGCCAGGATATTGGTGGTGTGCAGGTGGCATCTGCGATGAGTGATCCGCGTATTCAACATGTCGAGTTTCGTGATGATCGCTTTGTGGTGGCGGCGCGCTTGGGTGGCGTTATGAATTTCTTTTACCGCGCACGCGTGGTAACGCCAGGCAAATTCGTCATGCCGCCGTTGTACGCAGAAGATATGTATCACCCCAATGTGTATGGCTTGCAATCGTTCGGGCAAAGTTTGACTGTGGTTGATGCGCGTAGCAGTGCGAAAGATACCTCGGTGCCGATATCGCCGCCAGCGCAGCCGAGTGCCGATCCTGCATCTATTTCTGCATCTATACCTACTGCAACCTCAGCAAGTCAGACGGTAGAAAGTAAGAGCACCAACTAACATGACTTCTTAAATCAGGTGGTACAAGCTATTGCATGAATGGACGAGGGCTGTGCAAGTGAAACAGGGATTGGCTCGCTATTTGGCATCTTGCCTAGCGTGGTGTTTGTCCGCTTGGCGCGTTTTGCACAGCCTATTCGTTAGATTTGAGCAATATCGTAAAACCAGATGGAGCATAGCGGCTCTGCTGAGTTTGTGTGTGTTGCTCGACATTGTTTTTCCGCCGCCCGTGCCCAATACGGCAGCGTCGCAATCGCTGGTGATTCTGGCGCGTGATGGTACGCTGTTGCGTGCGTTTCCTGATGCTGAGCATGTCTGGCGGCATCCGGTGCAGCTCAGTGAAGTGTCGCCTTTATATATTCAATCTTTATTGCAGTATGAAGATCGCGCCTTTTATTGGCATTGGGGCGTGAATCCTTTTTCATTAATACGGGCGGGCTGGCAGTGGGCGCGCAATGGCGAAATCGTTTCCGGCGGCTCCACCCTGACCATGCAAGTGGCACGTATTCTGGAACCAAGCGGGCATTCATTGCTGGGCAAGCTGCGTCAGATTGCGCGTGCTGTGCAACTGGAGTGCCACTACTCAAAAACCGAGATTTTAGGTTTTTATCTGAATTACGCACCAATGGGTGGCGTGTTGGAAGGGGTGGAAGCGGCCAGCCGTGCTTATCTGGGTAAGCCTGCGCATCGACTAACCCATGCTGATGCGGCATTGCTGACGGTGATGCCGCAAGCGCCCTCTAATTACCGCCCCGACCGTCATCCTGAGCAAGCGCGGCGCGCGCGTGACAAAGTGCTGCAACGCATGCAGGGGATCTGGTCGGCGCAAGATATTCGCGATGCCTTGCAAGAGTCGGCGTATGCACCGCTGGTGCGCGAACCGATGCTGGCACCACTACTGGCGCAACGCCTGAAAAAAAATGCCGAGCTAAATTCAAGCCACAGCGATCATGCTGCCGATGGTGCCAATCTCCAGCGCAAAGGGCGTCTGCGCACCACCATCGATGCCGAAGTGCAGCAAACGGTGGAGTCGCTGTTACTGGATCGCATCGGCGCTTTACCTTCCAAAGTATCGATGGCGGCGATGGTAGTTGATAACCGCACGTTGGAAGTCAGAGCCTACGCCGGCTCGGCTGACTTTCATGATAAGCAGCGCTTCAGCGATGTTGATATGGTACGTGCCTCGCGCTCACCCGGCTCGACTTTGAAACCGTTTTTATATGGCCTAGCGCTGGATGAGGGTTTGATTCATTCGGAATCTTTATTGGCCGATGTGCCGCAATCTTTTTCTGGTTACCAACCGGGCAATTTTCAGCAATCGTTTCACGGTGCTGTTAGTGTGTCAGAAGCGCTTGGTAAATCTCTCAATGTGCCAGCGGTTGAAACGCTGGATCATCTCGGCCCCAACCGTTTTGTTGCGCTATTGCGGCGTGGTGGTTTGAAGCTGGATTTCCCACGTGGTGCCGAACCGAATCTGTCGGTCATTTTGGGCGGCGCTGGTACTTCGCTCGAACAATTGGTTAGCGCTTACACTGCTTTTGCACGGCATGGTATCGCCGGGCGGCCTAGATTTTTTGCCGATGACAAAATCATCGAGCAGCGCATGATGTCAGAAGGGGCGGCTTTTATTGTGCGTGACATATTAGAGTCGGGCGGCCCGATGGGACGGGTTGCCGAAAATTCGGTTGCCGTGAACCGTGGCATTGCCTGGAAAACCGGCACCAGCTTTGGTTTTCGTGATGCCTGGTCGATTGGCGTGTCGGATCGTTTTACGGTTGGCGTGTGGATTGGCAAACCAGATGGCACGCCGAACCCCGGATTTTTTGGCGCGAATATTGCCGCACCTTTATTGGTCGATATTTTTAGCGCCTTAGATAGCGAAGCCGATGGTCGCTCTAGTCTGGCCAGAGTGCCGCCAGCGAACGTCACACAAGAAAAAATCTGCTGGCCGTTGGGCACTCGCTTACGTACCGACGCGCCGCAAGAGGCGAGCTTGTGTCATCAGCTGCGTACCGCTTGGGTTTTGAATGGCGCGACGCCACCGACTTTTAATGACAGACTCAACAGCGCCAATCTGCGTTATACGGTTGAAGTTGATAATTTGAGTGGTCAGCGCGTGTTGAGTGATTGCAGCGATACACCCAGCCATCAGCAAGAGTTGGCACGCTGGCCGAGCGCTTTATTGCCTTGGTTAGAAGAAGGCTACCGACGCCAATCACAAGCGCCCACATGGAAAAAATCTTGTGCGCAGCACGCCCAGCCGGAGCCGGGTTTGAAGTTAGTTGGATTAAATAACGGCGATGTTTTGCACCGTGCGCGTGATGATGTACCGCCAGTGATTCGGCTTGATGTGCGTGGTTATTCCAAGGAGGTGATCTGGTTGATCAACGGCCAAGCCATCGCCCGCCGCCCAACTCGCCAGGGCTTGATCCGGCGATTGGAAGAATATGGCCGTTACGACATTACCGTGCTGGATGATTACGGCAACTTTGATCGACTGAGCATTAGCGTGCGCTGAGTAATTATGAGGTAAAGCGGGTTAGCGTTAAAATTGATTAAAAAGTAGATACTCCCTATTTTTTAATATTTTTATAGCCTTTCCCGCACATACTATCTACGTTATAAAAAAATACTGGATACAGTATCAATAAGTATTCAGAAGAATAACTGCTGCAAAGCCACACCAGGATCGTCGGCACGCATAAACGCTTCGCCTACCAGAAAGCCGTGCACCTGCGCATCACGCATTTTTTGCACATCGTCGCGCCCCAGAATACCGGATTCAGTGATCACCAATTTATCGGCCGGAATGCGTGGCAGTAGAGCCAGCGTATTGTCGAGCGATACCTCAAAGGTGCGCAGGTTACGGTTGTTGATACCGAGCAGCGCTGTTTTTAGTTTGAGTGCCGCATCAAGTTCTGCGCCGTTGTGTACTTCGACCAGTACATCCATGCCCAATTCCAATGCACAGGCTTCTAGCTCGGCCATCAAGCCATGATCCAGCGCGGCGACGATCAACAAAATACAATCCGCGCCCCAATCTCTGGCTTGATAAATTTGGTAAGGATCAATCATGAAATCTTTACGCAATACCGGCAGCGTACAAGCGGCGCGCGCTTGCTGTAAAAATTCTGGCGCACCTTGGAAAAACTGCACATCGGTCAGCACCGACAAGCACGCCGCACCATGTTGCTGATAGCTGGCAGCGATGGTGGCTGGTTGAAAATCATCCCGCAACACACCCTTTGAAGGCGAGGCTTTTTTGATTTCTGCAATCACAGCCGCACGCCCAGCAGCAATTTGCTTGCGCAAGCTGTTGGCAAAACCGCGTACCTGCAAGTGTGCATCGCGCTTGCTTTCAACTTCGGCACGCAAACTCGCATACGATTGATAGCGTTGAGCAGCGCTGATTTCATCACGCTTGACGTCAAGAATTTTATTCAGAATATCGGACATAGTCGGCTTACCTTATTTCATTGCCCAAGCCTTGGGTCACTTGTATGAATTGTTCCAATTTAGCCAGTGCAGCACCAGACACGAGTGCCGCTTGGGCTGCTCGCACACCGTCAGCGATGCTGCTAGCAACGCCAGCACCATAAAGCGCGGTACCTGCGTTTAAGCAAACGATGTCAGTCGCCGCGCCGGGCAGGTTATTCATCACATCGAGAATTTTTTGTTTTGATTCAACCGCACCATTCACTTTTAAATTGCGGTTCGACACCATTTTTAAACCGAAATCTTCAGGGTGAATTTCATATTCACGAATGCTACCGTTCACCAGCTCGCCCACCATCGTCGGTGCGCCAAGCGAGACTTCATCCATGTTATCGCGCCCCCACACTACCAGCGCATGTTGCGCGCCCAAGCGTTGCAAGACGCGCACCTGAATCCCGACCAAATCAGGATGAAATACGCCCATTAAAATATTCGGCGCAGCCGCTGGGTTGGTCAGTGGTCCCAAAATATTAAAGATGGTACGCACGCCGAGTTCTTTGCGTACTGGTGCGGCGTATTTCATGGCAGCGTGATGATTGGGTGCAAACATAAAACCGATGCCAGTTTGCGCAATCGACTGCGCAATCTGCTCTGGTTGCAGATTGATATTCACCCCCAACGATTCCAGTACGTCGGCACTGCCGGACGACGACGATACACTACGCCCGCCGTGTTTGGCGACACGCGCACCAGCAGCGGCGACGACAAACATGGAAGCGGTGGAAATATTAAAAGTGCTAGTACCATCGCCACCCGTGCCAACGATATCGATTAAATGATCGGTATTGGCGAGCGGCACTTTGGTGGAAAATTCGCGCATCACTTGCGCAGCAGCGGTAATCTCGCCAACGCTTTCTTTTTTGACGCGCAGGGCAATCGTCAACGCAGAAATCATCACTGGCGACATCTCACCGCTCATGATTTGCCGAAACAGATACAGCATTTCATCGTGAAAAATTTCACGATGTTCGATCAAGCGGGTTAAGGCTTCCTGGGCAGAGATTTTCATCATGCGGCCTTAGCGGAAGCGTGTGTTAAAAAATTTTTCAGCAAAGCGTGACCATGTTCTGACAAAATCGATTCAGGGTGAAACTGCACACCTTGTAAATCAAATTCTTTATGACGCACGCCCATGATTTCACCATCGTCAGTCCAAGCGGTGACTTCTAGGCAAGCTGGTAAGCTGGCGCGTTCAATCGCCAAAGAATGGTAGCGCGTCACCGTGAACGGGCTGGGCAAACCTTGAAACACGCCCACACCGGTGTGCGCAATCGCCGATGTTTTACCATGCATCACTTGCTTGGCGCGCACCACTTTGCCACCAAATGCAGCACCAATCGCCTGATGCCCAAGGCAGACGCCGAGAATCGGAATCTGTCCGGCAAAACGCTGCAACAGGGCGACCGAAATACCCGCTTCATTTGGTGTGCAAGGGCCGGGGGAGATGCAGATATGATCCGGCTTTAAGGCGGCAATCTGGTCGAGCGTAATTTCATCGTTACGGAAGGTGCGCACGTCTTCTTTCAGTTCGGCGAAATACTGCACCAAGTTGTAAGTGAAAGAATCGTAGTTGTCGATCATTAGTAACATTTAAATCTCCCCATCCAAACCATCTTGTACTTGTTCAGCAGCGCGTAACACAGCGCGTGCTTTGTTTTCGGTTTCTTGCCATTCCATTTCAGGCACTGAATCAGCCACTACACCTGCCGCAGCTTGCACATACAGCATGCCGTCTTTTAACACACCAGTGCGAATCGCAATCGCTAAATCCATCTCGCCGCCAAACGATAGATAGCCGCATGCACCGCCATAAATGCCACGCTTGGTGGGTTCTAACTGATCAATCAATTCCATCGCCCTCACTTTTGGTGCGCCAGATAACGTGCCGGCTGGGAAAGTGGCTTTCAAGACATCAAGATTACTTAAATGTGCCTGCAAAGTGCCTTCGACATTCGAAACTATGTGTTGCACGTGCGAGTATTTTTCGATCACCATTTGATCGGTGACTTGCACGCTGCCGGTGTCAGCAATGCGGCCAATATCATTGCGCGCCAGATCAATCAGCATCACGTGTTCGGCGATTTCTTTGGGGTCGGCCAATAATTCTTTGCCGAGCTGGGCATCGCTTTCTGGTGTGGCACCACGTGGTCGTGTGCCTGCCAGTGGGCGTATCGTGACTTTTTTGACCTTATTCAGATCGCCATTCGGCATGGTGACATTGCGGGTTTCATTGCGCACCAAAATTTCTGGTGAAGCGCCGATGATTTGCATGTCGCCAAAATTATAGAAGTACATGTACGGTGATGGATTTAAGGAACGCAGCGCGCGGTATAAAGACAGCGGCGAATCAACATACGGTTTGCGAATCCGTTGTCCCACTTGCACCTGCATTAAATCCCCGGCCATGATGTATTCCTTGGCCTTTTCTACAGCTTTCAGATAATCCGCGCGTTTGAAATCGCGGATGCTTTCAGTGCGCACTGAAGCCGAAGTGACTGGCGCATCAACATTGCGGCGTAACATGGCACGCAAATCTTTCAGGCGTTGGCGCGCTTTCGACCATGCTTCCGGCTGCGCAGTATCGGCATACACAATCAGATACAGCTTGCCAGAGACGTTATCAATCACCGCCAATTCTTCAGTCAGCAATAATTGAATATCGGGTAAACCAAGATCATCTTTTGGGGTGGTGTCGGCCAAACGCTTTTCAATGTAACGCACCGCGTCGTAGCCAAAGTAACCGGCCAAGCCACCGCAAAAACGTGGCAAACCGGGGCGAATCGCGACTTTAAAACGGCTTTGAAAGCTGGCGATAAAATCGAGCGGGTTGCCTTCATGGGTTTCGATCACCACATCATTTTTCACCACTTCGGTACGCAAACCTGTGCTACGCAACAAAGTGTGCGCAGGCAAGCCAATAAACGAATAACGCCCAAAACGCTCACCGCCCACCACCGATTCGAGCAGGAAAGTGTTTTTGCCGTTGGCTTGCGATTGCGCCAGTTTTAAATACAGCGTGAGTGGGGTTTCCAGATCAGCAAAGGCTTCAGCGATCATCGGGATGCGATTGTAGCCTTGCGCGGCTAGCGATTTGAATTCGAGTTCTGTCATAGGAGGCTTTCTAAGCTTTCGACCGGTTAATTCAGTGATTCGAGCACTTTTTTGCGTTTTCTCTTTGGCAAATGACCTAAGCGCTAGCCGCATTCACAGCGAACCCTGAATTATGCAGGATTCAAACGAACTTAGGGCAAAAGGCTTAATGCACGCAAATCAGCGCAGCAGCAGCGAATCGTCTTGCAAATAGAATAAAAGGATGGGTAAAAACAAACGGTGACAGCGTTCGGTGTTCAAATCAATGAACAGCGCAGCACTGCACCGCGCGGCAATTTAGGAATGCCAGCGTCGCCATAGCCAGGCCTCAAAGCTGCCCGGTATCATTGCGAGATGTTTTTTAATCAGAAACATGCGTTGATGTTTTGGTGTAAGGGTTGTGAAGTTTATTAAAACTATATTCAGTACTATTCAGTTAGCGCTTACTGCGCCTTGATTTTTGAGCAAAAAATTGCTCGCAATCAGATGCGCTGCTTCTAACAAGGTGCTGACTATACCATCAGTATCGAGGTTTTGTACAGACTCGCCATGATTGTAACCGTAAGGCACGTGGAGCACCGGGCAACCCGCCGCACGCGCAGCGATGCCGTCATTTGATGAATCGCCAATTGCCACCACCTGCGCCGGATCAAGCGCAAAATCACTGCATACTTGTAATAGCGCAACGGGGTCAGGCTTTTTACGTGCAAATGAATCACCGCCATACACGACATCAAAAAAATCTCTTAAGCCTTTTTGCTCCAGCAAAGGCAAGGCAAATGACAAAGGCTTATTGGTCACGCAAGCGAGGCGCAAACCAAGCGCTTGTAGCTGCTGCAGACCGTCGATAACTTGTGGATACAGCGTACTATGTAGTCCGTTGATGGCGAGATAATGGGTTTGATACGAAGCCAAGGCGGCATCAAAATGCTGAGCAACTTGTGCTGCGGAAAAATCCAGCGATAAAACTCGCTGAATTAAATTTTCTGAGCCTTTGCCGACAAATTGTTTGATGGTTTCGATATCAAGCGGCGCTAACTGAAAATCAGCGCGCATGCGATTGATGGCGAGCAAAAAATCGGGCGCGGTGTCGAGCATGGTGCCATCTAAATCGATGATGGCGGCTTTGATGGTGGGCAACATGAATCAGACGACTTTGGAATAGAATTAGGCGACCTTTGCCAACTCCGCGCGCATGGCGTCGATCACGGCGCGGTAATCGGGTTTGCCGAAAATGGCCGAGCCCGCGACAAAGGTATCGGCACCGGCAGCGGCGATTGCATGAATATTGTCGATTTTCACGCCGCCATCCACCTCTAGCATGATGTCGCGCCCAGAGTCGTCGATCAGGCGGCGCACTGCGGCGATTTTTTTCAAAGTGTGCGGAATAAATGATTGACCGCCGAAACCAGGGTTGACTGACATCAGTAAGATCAGATCGAGCTTGTCCATCACGTGTTCCAGCACATGTAAAGGCGTCGCGGGGTTGAATACCAGACCGGCTTTGCAGCCATGATCGCGGATCAGTTGCAGGCTGCGGTCAATATGTTCCGAGCCTTCGGGGTGAAAGCTGATGATGTTGGCACCAGCTTTGGCAAAATCGGGAATGATGCGATCGACGGGCTTCACCATCAAATGCACATCAATCGGCACTTGCACATGCGGGCGTATCGCCTCGCACACCAAGGGGCCAATCGTGAGATTCGGCACGTAGTGATTGTCCATCACGTCGAAATGAATCATGTCTGCACCGGCGGCGACGACATTGCGCACTTCTTCACCCAAACGGGCAAAATCGGCAGAAAGAATGCTGGGGGCGATGCGGTAAGTTGTCATGGTTACGCTGAGCTGGAATGGAATCGGCTGGAATAGATTGTGCTGGATAGCATTTTACCCGCAAGTGTGTTGGTCGTGAGAGGCTAACGGCATGCGCGCCATGCTTTGCGTTGTTCTGGCAGTGAGCATTAAGTGAGTATTAAGTGAGCATTACATATACTGCCATTTTTTTAAAATTTTTATGCCATTTCCCGCACATAATTAGGGCGTGTTGAAAAAATACTAGATAGTGTAAATTTGACGCGATGAAATATTTGGCGGGCGAGCTGAAGTTGTTGCGTGCGGAGATGCGTGGTGTTGCGCGTGTCATGCAAGAGTTGCAGTTCTGGATTTACAATGCAGCATCAACATTTACCAAGGAAGTTCGATGGCCGCTTATCAGTTTGAAGTGAACGTGCAGACCAAGTATCTGGCCGATCAATCCGATCCAGATCGCAATAACTATGTGTTCGCCTACACCATCACGATTAAAAATACCGGTGAGGTGGCCGCGCAGTTGATTTCACGCCACTGGATCATCACCGACGCCAAAAATCAAATTCAGGAGGTGAAAGGCTTGGGCGTGGTTGGACATCAACCTTTGCTGCAAGCAGGGCAATCGTTCGAGTACAGCAGCGGCAGTGTGTTGACCACGCCGCAAGGCAGTATGAAGGGGAGCTATTTTTGTGTCGCCGAAGATGGGCATCGCTTCGAGGTCGAGATTCCCGAATTTGTATTATCCTTACCGCGCACCTTGCATTAATTTTTTGGCGCGGTCTCTGCTGCGGGTGCTTGATCTGGGTTCGATGGCGTCTTCTCAATCGATGATTGTTGCGGCGGCAAATCGGGTTTGCGACCAGAAAACATGGTCCACCAAACGATAAAGATAAATAGGCCAAAGGCGACGCCGGCTTCGAGTGCTAACAACCACATGGTTCTTCCTTGTGCTGAATAAAGGCTTGCATTGTAAGCCTAAGCGGATTTTTATTTTGTAGCAGTAATAGAGTAAGCCCTTTTAAAGTGAATGGAGACAATCAATGAATAATATGGATTACCAAAACATCTTGGTCGAAGTGAAAGATAAAGTCGGCATCATCACCTTGAATCGGCCTAAAGCGCTGAACGCCTTAAATGATCAACTAATCGATGAAATTGGCGCGGCGCTGAAAGCCTTCGATGCCAATCCAGATATTGGCTGCATGATCCTCACCGGTAGCGAAAAAGCCTTTGCGGCGGGCGCTGATATCGGCGCGATGGCTAATTACACCTATATGGATGCCTATAAAGGCGACTACATTACCCGCAACTGGGAGCAAATTCGCCAAGTGCGCAAGCCTGTGATCGCCGCCGTTGCAGGCTATGCGTTGGGTGGTGGTTGCGAGTTGGCGATGATGTGTGACTTCATCATCGCCGCCGAAAACGCCAAGTTCGGCCAGCCAGAAATCAAGCTCGGCACCTTGCCCGGCGCAGGCGGCACGCAACGTTTGCCACGTGCGATCTCCAAATCTAAAGCAATGGATATGTGCCTCACGGCGCGCATGATGGATGCAGTTGAAGCGGAGCGCGCAGGTTTGGTGTCGCGGATTGTGCCATTAGATCAATTAATGCCAGAAAGCATTAATGCAGCGACCATCATCGCATCCATGTCGCAACCCGCCATCATGATGATCAAAGAATCCGTCAATCGCGCTTACGAAGGTAACTTGTCAGACGGCCTGCAATTTGAGCGCCGCTTATTTCAAAGTAGCTTTGCCACCGAAGATCAAAAAGAAGGCATGAAAGCCTTTATTGAAAAACGCCCGGCAAAATTCATTAACAAGTAGATGACACAAATAAGTGACAAGCCAAGGTATTTTTCGGGCAAGCATTTTGTCCGAAAAATAGTTTGAATCAGAAGCCCGCTGCAGCATGTCGAAATTGATGTATGCAGCGGGTTTTCATTTATCAAAATAAATAGTTTAAATAAAAATCAAAAAAGTAATGGCAAGGGGGTTGACGAGAGATAGGAACTCCCGCATAATCTCGTTTCTCTGCTGCTGACAAACAAAACGATTTGAGCAAAAAGAGCCAAGCCAAGCGGTCGGATGGAAAATGTATTCGATAGCTGGTTTGGAAGAGAAAAACAGATCTTTAACAATTAACAGTCAATAAATGTGGGCACTTGATAGTAAGTGTACTTGGCTAGTTCAATGTAAATTTAGCTAGCCAAGCTCAAACAATATCAACTGTTCACAAAGATAAACAATAGGAAGTTCACTGAAGTCAAATTCAATGGACAGACTGTCAGTTATTTGAGTGAGCGACACTGTTCTTTGGAACAGAGATCAGCAATGATCACAAAACAGAGATTAAACTGAAGAGTTTGATCCTGGCTCAGATTGAACGCTGGCGGCATGCCTTACACATGCAAGTCGA
>OFSE01000016.1_pt1 | contig 55246 bp, 109 predicted proteins | sample 1543261 | NCBI WGS metagenome assembly OFSE01 (sample SAMN07774225, study PRJEB24372) | wastewater metagenome | isolation source: Exp Tend VB 50WW | collected 2016-02 | reverse complement strand
ACGGGTCTGGTCTGTATAGATGGGTCCCAGGTGGAGACCTGTATCAGAGATTTGGATTGGTTGATAACGGCTTGCGAAATGCTGGCCTCAAACTCAACGCGATCATATGGGGACAGGGAGAGTACGATGCGACAATAAGCCAGCCAGATGGGGCTTATTATAACGGCGTGATTTCGATTGTGACTGCTTTGAGGACTTCAGGAATAACCGCTCCTTTTTTTGTTTGCCAGACAACGGAGTGCAGAAACGGTGTCGATAATAGCAACTTCCCGAACAGCACAAAGCTAGATCGCCTGAAGTGGCAGTGCCGAGTGCAGACAGAGCAGCGACTTCTGATGCTTCGGCATGATCTCGGCATATACGAGGGGTCTTATTTTGACCAAATTAGGGACCTGTGGGACGAGACCCATTTCGGCACGATCGGCGCTCAAATTGCCGGTCTGCTGGTGTGGGAAACTATCACATTGGCTATTGCCAATGGAACAATACAATTACAAACACAGCCATTAACATGAGGTTTGCGATGGAAGAGAGAATAGCAGATCTCGAATCAGATTTACTTGAAGCTAAATCTAGAATTGCTGATTATGAACTTAAAATAAAGTCTCTCATGCACGCCATATCAGCAAGAGACTTCGAGATCGAAGAACTCAAGCGGCAGTACGGTGAAGATCGCGAGCGTCTTTGTGCCGAATCAGACAACGCAAAGGCTTTCTGCCTTGAGGCGGAAGATACGATCTGTGATCTGCGTCAAGTGAACGAAGAGATGCGCCATCGGATAGAAGAACTCGAAGCGGACGTGAAATCCGCCAAGGATCGTGCCGACAAATGCGAATCGCATCCTGACGTGCTTGCGGCAAAAGAAAAGGCAAGAGCTGAAGGGCTTCGACTACGATCGATCGAGCTTGATGCCGAAATGAAGAAAATTAAAGCTGAACTTGCCAAAGGAAAGTGATGCCTACGTATCAAATAGTGACTGGCATTACCACTCAGAAGCAACTCGTAAGCATACCGTCGAGGTTTGTTACCGGAGATCCGTTCTGCCAAGACGATGAAACTGGTTGCTGTGATAATCCTATTTCGTGGTCTGGTCCACTGTTTTTAACAAGTGGAGGCGGAAGCGAAGGCGCATGTTGCGATGTAGGATTGCCTGAGAATATCAACGCATCCATGTACGTTTTTGGCAGTTTGTCTCGAACTTGCGATGTTTTTGAGGGAACGTACTTATTAGCCTGGATATCAAATTATGTTCCAGCGGTTGCTAGGATTTGTGGCGCTGGTGGCGTTGGAAGCGGTGCGTGGGTGTACTCGGGAACTGTAGATGGGCACACATTAGTTATTGAATTAACATTTGATTGCGGTTGCGTTGATACATCAAATTACCCAGTGTGGGAAATATATGCAATATGCGACGGTACTAACGGGTTTGGAACTTCCTTTTCTACACCAGATGCTTGTGATTCTGTTGGTCTTGGCCCTTTTGGGCTCGCCTCATGTTGTTCCGAAAACGTGATCGTCACCCTTTCCGAGGCTTAGCATGGATGATTGCCCGTTCAAACCTGGAACAAAGAGATACAATCTTTGGTATAACGATAAGGCGTGGAGATCAGGCTATGATTTGGCCAAGAAAATCCATTTGAATGGCAAAACGACTGTAGATACAAAAAATGGTAAATGCGACCATCTTGGCGATCAAATTGGCGAACGCGATTGCAAATCGTGTGGTGACAGAACCGTAAAACTGAAGGTTTATGCGTGCTCGCACCCAGAGCACGCCGAAACAACGATACCGGAATGCAACAAATGCCAGCACGCATCAAGAAGTGATTGACAATGCGATTATACTAATAGCAAACATCGCATTAGATGGAGGTAGTTATGCTGATCTGTCTATTGTTCATCTTTGGTGAGGCGTGTTCCGAGTTGCAACCAATTGATCGAGATGATCTCGATGCGTTCCCCAGCCTTAATCAATGTTTTGATTACCATCGTCAAGCGTCGTCATTTTACGATTTCGCAGAGTTCAAATTTGAGTATCGTTTGTCGCCATGGATAGATTGGCGATCAATTATGGATGAGGCTGGGCACGTCAAGATTTGCTGGGATCTTCTGATAATGGCGCATCAATACGATGACGAGCGAATTGACAGATTGCACAATCTGAAAATGCGAATCGGATACGCCAACTATTACCGTGGAATTATGCCGATGCCTCGGACGTGTAATGAGTGGTTTGTTGAGTAGTTTGTTTACAAGCGGACTATAGTAAGACAGGCAAATCACTCACAAGTATAGGTTCAGAAAATGATCGAAATCTTCTTCGTGATTCTTGTTGGTGCGATTCTCTTGACGGCTATCTCGATACATCCGGTATCGAAGCTGATCGGCGTTATGGAGATCACTGATCTGGTTATCGACTCAGCCGAACAGTGCTATCCCATCATTTTGAACAATCGTCTGTTCTTTGTTTATGAAGACTTTGATAGTAATTATGGCGTCATTCTTCCATTTGAACCGCAAGAGCCAAGCAAGCATAGTTACGATATCAAGGAGGGCGTGGCGTGTTGATTCAACTTAGGCTGATTGCCTTCGTGCTACTTCCTGGCGTCATTGTTATGACGGCAGTGAAGAGCTATCCAATTGAGCCGCGATACGGGTTGAGTGTTGTCGCTGGCAGCGAATATGATGGCGAGACGCTGACAAATGATCTGCCTCTAAATGAGCATATCAAGAACATTGGTAGCCATGTTGATGGCGCTGGTATGTGCGTCTCAAGCAGCATGACGATGGCGGCTGTTTGGCAGGGGATGGATGAGTTTAGAGGTTTTCGCGACTGGTGTGCTAATTATCCTGGTGGCGGATATCCCGACAAGATGGACAAGCAGATCGCTCAGTATTGCAAAGAAAAGGGAATTAAGCCTCCGCAATACATCCAATACGAGGGGCGGAACCCGGAAGAGATTTTGAAGGCTTGCGATGCTACTGGAAGAATTGCGTGTATCACCTACGGTAAGAGTCCAAGGTACGGCGGCACAATTGCCCACATGACTTGCTGCGTGAAGTTTTCTGGTAAGTATGCGGTGTGCCTTGATAACAATTTCCCGAAGACATACGAATGGATGAGTCTTCAAGAAATGGTGAGTAGAGTGAATCATCCTAGTGGTTCTGGGTGGGTGTTTGTGTGGTTGACTCCTAGCCCGCCTCCAGTCCCTAAAAACTAACAACAAACGGAGAATGGTTATGCGGTATATCTTGACGATGATTTCGCTGCTCGCGATTTGCATTACGGTTGACGCTCAGTGTCAGAATGGCAAGTGCTACTCTGGTGTCGTCGTGGAAAGTCAAAGCAACGCGACCTACGCGCATGGTTGGTACGCATCCGGGAAGTGCTCGAAGTGCGTCGATCTATACTGGAATGGAGAGTTCATTGGAACGCTTGATCCGGTTCGATCTGTTTGGCAAACCAATGGCAAAGAGCATACGGTTGATTTGGCGTCAACATTTGGATTCGTTAAAACTGGAAATGGTTTGGTGTCAATTCCAAAACCGAAAGACCCGCCGATTCCGAAAGAGTGCATTTGTGCTGAAGGAAAGTGCGAATGCAAAACGTGCCCTGAAGGTTGCGTAGCTGTTCACGTTGCAACCAAGAATCCAGATTGTGGTTGCGGGGATTGCAAGTGCGATTTTTGCAAGTGCAAGGATGGAAGGATTGCTGCTCCTGGACTCGATTCTGATAAGACAAATTTTGGGATTTGCAAGGAATGGATTCCGGCACGATTCGAGACGTATCGGCTTAATGGTGCTGAAGTCAATAAGAGTAAGGCGTTCGCAGCTATCGGCGATACTGGAGTTCCTGATGACAGTAAACTACAGAGGGTGGTAATCATCTCTGATAGTGCTGACGAGCGTAGGAAGGTTCTGGATGACTTCGACAACTCGCCAGAGCTCGCTAAGTATCGTGGCAAGCTGATCGTGCAAGCCTACTCCACTGATCACTGGCACGTTCGCGATGTTGGTTTCGTGAAGACTGGCAGGCCGACTATCTACGTTCAGAGTCCTACTGGCAAGGTGCTGCATCGGCAAGAAGATTACGCTGGCGGCGCTCCACGATTAGCGAACGCTCTTCGCAAGGCCGATCCGAATTACGACCCCGCAAAAGATCCGGATCTATCGAAGCCGGTTGTCCCTAATACGCCAGTGAACCCGCAACCGAATCCGAACGTTGCTCCGTTTTCTCCTGATCAATCGCCTCTTTTCAAAATTGTCGCTGGGCTTGCGGCTCTTGTTGCCGCTGCTGTTGGTGCAATCTACCTGATGTTTTTCAAAAAGTAAGCGAGGCTATTCCTATGGATTTGACATCTGCTGCCGCGTTGGGGCCTTGGGGCCTTGCTATACTCGCGGCGTTCTATCTGCTTCAGAACATCTTCAAGCCGAAAACTCCAGGCCCGGTAGATCCGGTTACGCCAAGTCCGACGCCAGCGCCTTCTCCGACTCCGACTCCTGATCCAGTGAAACCGGCGACCCCGATTCTTGATTTGATTCTCGCTATGTTGAGCAAATTGCTTTTCCAGACAAAGCCTCAAGCGTATGGTGATGTTCCGAAGCCACTGCTGGAACTGTCAGAAAACTCGGTTGCTCTTGCAGCGTTGATGCAGATTTTGCGATCAGATCCGAATCAGTGGGCTCAGGTGGTTGGATTTGTTGAGGCTCAAACAAAACACCCTGGACGCGATCAGGGGTAAGGTGGTGCAAAATGGGTTCTAGTGACGACGTGGAACCTGTTGATAGCGCCGATCAGGACGCATGGGTTAATTTGGCTGAGAGGTTGAGAGCTCGATTAACATCTCGGCTGAGAGACATTCCGAAAATGAAGATCGATGACATACGAATCCTGATCGACTCTATCGAAAGTGTGTTTTGGTTCCATTGCGATACGCTGTTATTCGATAAGCGTCTGAAGAACGAGAGTGATAAAGCATACTTCGATATGGAGAAATAATGTCAGGCACAGAAAAGACTGTAGTAACAATCGCGATTTGTGTTGTGGCGTTGATTGGTGTTTCGGCGTCATACAGCAAGCAACGATCTCCCAATGTGGTTGGTGCTCAGACTATTGAGAAGCTGAAGGCTCGCGAAGTGTCGATCATCGACGACGAAGGCCGGGAAATGATTCGGCTTTCCGGATCGCATGGTACGCACGGGATCTGGGTGAACGGGAAGGATTCAAACCAGTTTGCTGCGATCTATTGCACTGGCCATAACTCGCCAGTGATTGCGATTGCTGATACGAGTGGCAAGAATCCTGGGTTTCAGTTTGGCTTGACGTTGGATGCAAACGGAGATCCATACGTTCAGGTTTTTGATGGGAACGGCAAGATAAAGCATATCACTGCTGACAAGCTGAAGAAAATGGCAGAGTGAATTTCGTGGATTCGTGGCGCACCGTCAGAAATGGCGGTGCGTAATCATAAACCAGAGGTCTTACGAAATGGGAACTGCTCAGATTGGTGAATCTGTTGTCGATGAGATTTTACGATTAGCGTCTGAAGGCAAGACAAACACGGAGATTGCCGACGAAATTGGGTGCTCTCGTGATACCGTCAGGCGTCATAAGATGAAACTTGATGGTGGTGGTGAGAAGATTCGCGAGAAGGAATTGAAGGAGCGAGCGAAGAAGGCTGAAGAGAAGAAGGAGGAGACGCCAGAAGAGAAAGCTGATCGGTTACGAATGCTCGCACAAGAGCGAGAACTGTTGCGAGATGTTGGCGGGGAGAAGTCTTTTCGCTCGTTCCTGGAGCGTCTGTACGAGAAGAACGTTGATCGCCTGCCGCCTCCACCGAAGTTTAAGCCAGCCCCGAAGAACAATGAGGACGTGAAAGAAACTCTGGTTGCGATCTGGAGCGACTGGCACTACGCTGAGATCGTGAAGAAGGAAGCCGTCCAGGGGCTGAACGAGTATAACCGGAGCATTGCGGCTGCTCGCGTGTATTCGCTTGTGCAAAAAATCATTTCGATCAAGAGCAAGATGGGACGGGGCGGCTGGCGGTTCCCACGTCTGGTTATCGCTGCTAATGGCGACATGGTAAGCGGAAGCATTCACGACGTTGAGAAGTCGAGCGATCCGAACAACATCATTCTGGCCTCTTACGAGTGCGCTCGATTGCTGGCATTGGCAATCAGGGATCTTGCGGCTCATTTCGAGGAGGTTTTGGTTGTCGGAACGTCAGGAAATCATGGTAGACTTCCTGACAACAGACACGTTCCGCAAAAAGAGCCTACGCGAAATTGGGATACATCGATCTATCTCATGAGCATGATTGCCCTTGAGAACGTCGATAACGTCAAGTTCGTGATTCCTGATAGCTACATGGCCGTTACTGAGATCGAGGGGCATCTGTTCGGCCAATCGCACGGGCATGATATTCGTGGATGGATGCACACGCCGATTTACGGGTTCAACAGGATGGTGAGTTCGCTGAACTCGATTCGCGTCAATCAGGGGAACCCGATTAACTACTTCATTTTCGGTCACTTCCACAACAAGATCAGCGTCGATTACGCTGGGGCGGAATACTTTTGCAATGGTTCATTAATCGGCGGAACTGAATACAGCGTGAACACGCTCGGGAAGGCCGACAAGCCGTGCCAGTGGCTTCTGGGCGTGCATGAGGATCACGGGGTAACGCATCGCTGGCCGCTCTATCCTAACGTGAAGGATGGGGCATACGAAGTTAAGGCAATTATTTGAAAGGTGGTGGTCCGTGGATTTCGCGCTTATGCTTCTTTGCGGTATCGTCCTGGGCTGGTTTGTCTCGCGCCCAATCATCGTTAATGTGTCCCAGAACGTGGTTTCTGCTGATCCGAGCGATCTGGCCGACAGTATTGAGTTGAGTCCAGACGACACGGTTTGCGACGATGAAGACGATTGATCGGAAATAGCTTGGCAGGTAGAATCAACCCCGCGTTTGCGGGGTTTTTTCGTTTGCGTGAACCTTTTCGGAACTCGCCGCGTTGATTATGTGTGGCGAGAACCTGGAACCAAAACGGAGAACACGAAATGAGTCTTACCGAAACATGCCCAAAGTGCGGTGGCCAAGGCGGATGCCCAGGAAGCGACTTCGGAGATTACGGCTGGCATCCGTGCTTCTTTTGCGGAGCGTCCGGCCTCGTCGAAGAGGGAACGACTGAACGCGAAGAGTACACTCGCAAAGCCACTGAAGGGCTTTACCGGCCAGAATACCGCGAGTCTGATTATTGCAACGACTGTCCATCCGATGAAGAGATCGCTCAAGACAACGCCAAGAATCTTGCCGTCGAATTGCAACCATGTGCTGAGTATCCATTCTAGGAGAACAAATGTTTCAAACCGATCTGCTTGATACTGTCATTCAAGTATCAACGCCAACCGAAAAAGATCCCGACCACTTCACGTTCGGACGAGTAAGGGCAGTCTACATAGCAGAAGGACACTTGAGGATTGTCGTCCTTCTGACAAGCGGCTACATGGTTGATATGGCCGCTCATTGCGCGAAGGTTAAAAAGTCCGATCTGCCAGAACGTGGCAGCAACCAGAAACGCGATCAGGAGAACACATAATGCCCGACGATTCATGGGAACTGATTAGCACATACAGCCGTCAACAAGCAATTGAAGACGGCACGTTGGTTGATCTGATGCAATCCGAAACAATCAGCGCCGTTCTTGAGGCAGGGTTCAGATTCCCGATAGCGATTACTGCAACGGCGTTCTCACTGGCAATCTGGCCAATAGACAACGAAGACGCCGACAAGTGGCTTGAGTCGGAGTGCCAGGATTTGCAAGGCCGTCTCTGGGATGTGCTCACGATGATGAAATTGGCGGCAAAGAGTAGCGACGACGACACCGTTTATTTCCGCGTGTCGATTCAGAACTGGCAAACAAAACGACGTAATACGATCACGCTCAAAGCGGTTTGCGGGCCGAATGATGATCTGTCGCCATGCCTAACTATAATGCTTCCCGAAGAAGACTGAGCAAGTTGCCTGAACCTTTTTGCGGCTAACGGCGTTGATGTTGTAGAACACTAACCAAAAGGACGATGCAATGTCAAAATCATTCTACAAGATCAAGAGTGCCTACAAGAACGGCAAATGCAAAAACTCGCTAGTCCGGCCTGGAGATCGCGGGCTATTCTACTTTGAAAGCCTGGAAGATGCTGGCTTCGTAACCATCGAGAGCTACGGAGAGGAAAATGTTTACTTCAAGTGGACTAGCGATGACGGGATTGTCGAGTCCGGATACTGCAAATGTCTCTAACTAAAGGGGTACAATGGAAATGGGCGAAATGAAATGTTTACTGTGCAGCGAAACGACGACTATCAAGTTGCATCTTGACGATCTCGATTCGCTCGAGTGTGACTCGTGCGGAGATACGTTCTCTGTCGAGTCTGTAGAGCAGGCAATTGCCGGATGGGAGAAGGCGATTGCTATTGTCAATCGCGTCAAGAAAGAAATCGAGAACCAAAACGCCTAACAGTTGGTGAATTATGCCATGTCCTACATCGTTTACTGTATCGTATCGCGACAATGCTGGCGAAACGGTTACTGCCCGTAACTGTTCGCCGGTTGATGCGATTTGGGAGATTGGCAGAACGCTTGATGCGCAAACGCTAGGGCGTTCGATTCTTTCGCTGCAAATGCTTCTTGCGGTTCGCGAGGAGATGGAAGAACGTCATCGCGAGAGTGATAAGATCCGTGTGGATTCTTTGCTTGCGGCAATTTAGTAAACCGGAGTCCTAATAATGATCACTGAAACTATTGACGGAATCAAATGGCAAGCTGAATATTCAGCTTCAATACACGGTAGAATTGTTACTGTGTTTTCCGATGATACTGGAAAGAGATGGTTTTATTACGAGCACGATGTCCATGGAAATTATCTTGAATATGCACTCGTGGCTGACAATCTAAGATCGGCATTGATTGAAGCCGCGTCCGAGGTTAAATATTTTTAGCAAACAGCCGCCGTAGCTCAATTGGTAGAGCAACTGTTTTGTAAGCAGTTGGCTGCTGGTTCAAGTCCAGCCGGTGGCTTTTCTGAAGAATAAGTGAACCTTTCCGTTTCTGGCCGCGTTAATGTTTCGAGTGAAACGAAACGAACCAAGAAACGGAGAGGCGAAATGAGCATTACCTGTAAGCTGATTAGCGTTCCGACTGAACCACCAACTCTTGCTCGCGAACACAATCTTGTTCGCTATGTCGTCGGCAAGGCTGATAACTACGGCAACATCCTGGGCCGATTTGACGACAAGCAATTTGCTCGGCTTTCGGATGCTGTCGATTACCAGAGCGTGAATCAGGACACGACTCTGTTCGCGTTCATCGTCGATGAGGGGAGTTTTGAGACTGAATCTTGCCGTGAACCTGGATGGGAGTCTGACGAAGAAACTGTGCTGGTTGCGTACTGCCCGTGGGAGTACGTCGAAGACAACGATCAGTTTGAGTGGCGTGAGGACAACGATTGGGAACGTGTTAGCGTTCTCGATGCAGAGTAACAACAAGTGAGGTAACATTGTGAGCAACAGGAACGTGTGGATTGATCGGGTGCAAAATGAACATTCTTGTGTGTTCTATTTGTACGACAACAAAAATGGCCTGGGTGACGAACTGTGGTTCGTCATCTCGTGCAAGGACGATTATTCATTAGCTTTTGCTGATCGAATGATCAAAGAAGAGTGTGCCGAATGTGGCTGGACAATTGCAGGATTCATTAACAGTAGAGGAAATTAACATGAGCGTCGAGAAGCGTTACACGACAGCGCCGGAGAGTTACGACGGTTTCGGAACGAAGACTGTCGGAGTCGTCGGTTATGATCGCGGATACGATGTGCGGCTAGTTGAGATTCGCAAGGATCATCTGGGCTGGCACGAGGGGCGTTACGCATCTGGCGGGAATCCGTGCCTAACAGAAAGCAAATGGAAACAATTGGTGAAGGCTGGGATTGCAACCGAAACAAATGGAGGCAAGAAATGAACTACAGTTTGTACGCTATAAATCAGGTTGGGACAGTCACTTTTGACGATCTCCTGAAGCACCAGGAAGAGCACGGTGATTTGCTGGCTCGTTCAGAGAATAGTGGATCGGAGGGCTGCTACGTCGAAGTTGCACGATGGAAGCCTGGATCTGATTGTCATTCTGGTTCGTGGCGTCGGTATGCTTTCAGAAAGTATTTCGACGGTGATCAAACGTCAGACGCATCGCTTTCGGCAAGCGATATCGCTTGGCATTTCGCAGAGAAAATCAACGCTCTCGGCAACAATAACATTGAGTTCATTCACCGTTTGCCGAACTGGAGTGACGAATGACAATCGAAAACAAACTGACGATGAGGCCGCTGAAGTTGAGTTTGCTAAACTCGGCAAGGCGGCTCGTGAAGATACTCGAATTGGATGCTCCCGATCTTGTGGTGGCAAACGAGATCGGGCTATTGTACCGCAGAGGGCTTGCTGGCCTCGGACACGAATTACTGAGATCGACGTTCGGAGCGTTTATCGATCTAACTCGCCATCAGGCCGGTGTGTGTGTTTTGTGTGATAACAAAACTTCCGTTTCTAAAGGCGACGGATTCTATTGCGATGAGTGCGCCAAGACGATTGAAGACGATACAGATAACAATTACGGGGATTACATTGATTCATTGCAATTCCCATCAACAAACTGAAATGGAGAACCATGAATACCAAAAATCGAGTTATGACGTTATACCCATACCGGCATTATGGCCAATGGGTATTCGATGACGAGCGAACCGGCCTGAAAGAAGAAGCGTTTGTTCGCGGCGCGTCGGAGATGATTTCAGAACTAATATTGGCTACCGGAACGAAAACATCTGGGCCGAGATGTTTTTTTGCCTTGTCGTTCTCTGACAAGCCATTCACTGGTCATCAGGTTCAACTAGACTGGTTCGCGTTCGCCGATGGTGGCAACTGGTATACTGGCGAGATCAACGGTGAGGAAATGGTGTGCTGGTTATGTCCGGCTCTGTTTCACTACTTTGATCGTGCCCCATTGAAGCTGTTCGCCAAGGCAAGCAAATTGCCGTTCGGAGTCGATCCGATTTGGCATGTCAAACTTGGCGAGAAAACGAAGCAATACATGGCCGCTGAAAGGGGATAAAATGTTTGAAGTTGATACGAAAGGCTTGGCGAAACTGATCGAGGATCAGGGGGCGAGCCGCCTCATCGCTGAACTTGTCCGCAATTCCTTGGATGAGGACGGCGTACAGAATGTCGATATTGAAGTCGGGCCTGTTAGTGGAAAAGATTTGGTGCTAGTGGTTGTTGCCGATGATGCGCCGCTTGGGTTTGCCGATCTGAGACACGCCTACACAATTTTCGGTGAGTCGTACAAGAAGGGAGAGTCTGGCAAAGCTGGCAGATTCAACCTGGGCGACAAGCTGTTTATTGCTGCCGCCGTTAATTCTCATGAAGATGGCGTCTCGCTTGTTTCCACTACGGGCGGATTGGTGTTTTGCAATAAGCACGGCAGGAGAAGGTCTAACCAGAGAACCGTCGCTGGCAGCTTTATCCAAGGATACCTAAAGGCAACTCGCGGAGAATACGAAAACGAGATCATACCATTCCTTCGGTCGCTATTGCTCCCTGAAGGAATCAAAGTCACACTGAACGGAGAAAAACTGCTGGCCAGAACGCCAGTATACGAGTTCAGGGCGACGTTACCGACAGTTCTGGCCGATAGTGATGGCGTCCTGCGCCCGACGAAACGCGAGACGACTATTCGCGTCTTCGATCCGTTGCCGGACGAGAAAGCGAGCATCTACGAACTTGGAATGCCGGTTGTAGATACTGGAGATAGGTGGCACTACGACATTCAGCAAAAAGTCCCTTTGGGATTGCAGCGTGATAATGTCACTCCGGCTTACCTCAAGCTGGTTCGCGCATTAGTATTGAATGAGATGCACTCTCGAATCAAACCGGAAGAGGCGAGCAATGCCTGGGTACGTGAGGCGACTTCGAGCAAGGTTGTCGTTCCTGCCGCCGTTGAAACTGTCCTGAATCACCGATTCGGCGAAAAGCGAGTCGTTTACGATCCGTCAGATCCGGAAGCCAACAATAACGCTGTGGCCAATGGCTTCAACGTGATTCATGGCCGTTCGCTGAATAAGGACGAATGGGAGAACGTGAAAACAAAAGCCCCGGTTGCGAGCGCAGGTGCCGCGTTTCCGACAGCCAAGCCGTATTCCGACGATCCGTCCGCTCCGCTCGTCGAAGTGCTGCCTGAGAGCGAATGGACGCAAGGAATAGCTACCGTCGTTAATTTCTCGAAGTGGCTTCATTGGCAACTGTTTGGTGTCAAACTGGAAGTGAAGGTACTCAATCACGCAAGCTGGTTGAAAGCTAACTTCCTGGCGGCTTATGCTCGCGGCCATCTGGATCTGAATCCGGCGAAATTGGGAGACTTTTTTTTCAACGGATTCTCGTCAAGCAGTTCAGACAAAGTTCTCGAATTGCTCATTCACGAGTTCGGCCACTGGTATTCTCCGAACCACTTGAGCGAAGAGTACCATGAAGGGCTTTGCAAGATCGGTGCGAAACTGGCCTCTATACTGTTTGCTGGCGTAGCTGATTTTAATTTCGTCGAAAGTGCAAAGTGCCAGTATTAGGAGATAAGTTAAGATGAGTAGTTTCACCGATCAGTTGCCACGATTCGCAACTGATCATGAATGCAAAGTAAAATGGTGCGGCAAGCCTCCAGGTGAGTGGTTTCGCTGCTACCTATGTGGTCACAAGTTTCTTGTTGGTGATTACTGGCGATTCGTGTTTGGTGGCAAGTCTGGTTTGACAAACTTCATGGTGTGCAAAAGCTGTGATGGCGATGATGTTATCGATAGATTCATTGCCCATTGCAAAGACTTGGATACGAAATACTGGTGGTTTTCAGGAGTGCAATAAGTGAAGAAAACAGTCAACAAAGACGTGATAATTCTGGCTTTGCAAAGTGCTATTCGCAATTGCGAGGCCAGAATTGAAGAGGCCAACGCGGGCGATTCTCCATCCAGCGTCCGGTTCAGTTTGGAAGGAAAACTTAGCGGTTTGATGGAAGCACTTAATATCGTGAGGGGGATCTGATGAAAGAACTTGAGCAAAGAATCGAAAACGCGATTGAGTTTGCTATCAGGTATGGTGAGACTGACGGTTCTCATCATAAAATGTTTGTCATCGACCAAATGATCCGAAGGCTTTGCGGATCGCAAGATGGCGAGGAAACAGAAAAATACAAAGCCATAATCAAGGCCGCGACTGCTGATCCTGATTATCCAGAATGGGACACGGGGATTGCACCATGAACGAACTGGATGTCCAGTTCAATGGAGGATTTGATGAAAGAGCATGATAGCAGAAGTGACGATTTAATAAGTCTTGCGATGAGGTACGGACAATTTGGGATTGATTGCGCCATGAGTAATCAGGACGAACGCCAGTTCGATTGCCACATCGAGCCAGATCGCCATCTTCTCGACGGCATAATTGTGAGCATTACGAACGGCGGAAATAAATGGACATCGATTCGCCTCACCAAAGATGAGGCGAGGATTCTTGTCGGCAAGATAAACGATTACATTTTAGAGGAGCAAAGACGATGAACCACACAAACCACAAGCTATACGTTCCACACGATTACCATTTGCATTTTCTGGTTGATCCGCCTGATCGTTTTTCGACGGCAAGCATGAGTTCGTGTGATACTGTAAATTCAAAGCAAACCGACGAACACAAAGCGAACGCGCGGAGGCTCGCCGCGTGCTGGAACGCTTTCCATGGCGTTGATACAGATACTATCGAGAAGATACAGATCGAAAAGATTCCGGTTGCTCCTGGCAATCTGGCCGATCATCTCAAAGACTTAACGGCTCAGGCTGAGCTATACCGTCGCGGCTACAAGTTAATGGGAGCGTCGGACATTAGCGAGTATCTGGCGTTGTGCGGCAGTGTTCGCGATAATATTGATTCGGTATCCCGTTTTGAAGAAGCCACGGGAATGTCAATTGGTCTTTTGGAAACCTATGTTCGCGAGGTTGGCCGATGCGAGTTCTAGCTTGTGGTGGCCGAAACTTCGCTGATCGAGAACGCCTTAACCGTGTTCTCGATCAGCTTCACGCAATTCACGATTTCACTTTGCTAATCAATGGCGATGCCCCTGGTGCTGACTTCCTTTCGTCAGAATGGGCGCATTCTCGCAAAATAACCGTCAAGACCTTTCCGGCTGATTGGGCCAAACACGGACGATCTGCCGGGCCAAAGCGTAATCAACAGATGCTAGATTTTGGCGTCAATCTTGTGATTGCGTTTCCTGGCGGTAGAGGTACGGCTGATATGGTTGCCAGAGCTAAAAAGTCTGGCGTTGAAGTAATCCAAGTCCAGTGAACCTTTTCAACTCTCGCCGCGTTCCCATTGTGTGTCGCAAACAACACAAACCAACAATGGGGACGCAAAATGATTTTTCTTCCAAGTAACATCGCTGGCCTTTCTGAAGTGTGTGCCAAGTCTGACACGAAGTACGCGATTACGAACGTTCGCGTCAAGGTGAACGAAGACGGCTCGTACATCGCGGATGCAACCGATACTCGCATTCTGGCACGGATTACCGGGCCTGGAAGTGACGGTAGCGGACATCCGTGCAAACCGACGCTTGAGGCTTGTCCGAACGGTGGCACGCAAGCATTGATTCCTGGTGACGTGATTCATGATGCTCTGAAGCAATCGGCCAAAGCGAAGAAGGCGTCGAAAGTGAACCCGGCTCTTGGATGGCTTGGCGTCCAGATCGCCGCGCCAGTCAAAAACAATGAATACGTGCAAACTCCTGTTTTCGGGAGCGCCGTCCTGGCGACTTCTGACGGATCAGCGAACCGAATCGAGTCCGTTAAGCAACCAGAATGCGAACGGTTCCCGCCATTCGAGGATCTGATTCCGTCGCGGACGAAGAAGCCTGATGTTCGGTTCCGGCTCGATATCAACTATCTTCGCAAGCTGCTTGACGCCGCTCAGCAAGTTTCTGATTCGATTACGTTGGAGGCGTTCCGTAGCAGTCACTTAACCGAAGACCCTGACGTTACGAAGCCGATCATCTTCCGGAGCCACAACGATTCAGGGCAGGAGTTTACCGGGCTGGTTTTGCCATTGAGCCCTGAAAAGCGATAGATCCAGCAAAAGCCCGCCAGTAATTTGGCGGGCTTTTTTGTTTGATTGCGTGAACCTTTCGGATTCTCGCCGCGTTAATGTTGCGTGTCGATTAGCGGTGAACAAGAAAGCCAAATGGAGAACCAGATGAACGATCTACGATTTCAAGCGAAGCAATTAGCATGCGATGACTTCGCTAACGGACGGTTGGGTAGGCATCAAATCGCAAAGGCTACGGAGTCATACTTCCGGTGGCTTTCGGAACGGCGAGATTCAAGCTATCAAATCCGTCATGACAATGATGGCAATGATGGTGGTCGTTTCGACTAATCAGTCGTACCAGTTTACTTAAATCGACTTGTTTACTACGTAGTGAACAAACAACCCAAGTGAAAATACAACAAAACAAGAAAGGTGATTTATGGAAGAGAGAATCCCGACTATCTGCGAAACGATCCTGCAACAACTTGGCGGACGCCGGTTTATTGTCATGACTGGCGCGAAGAATTTTATCGATTGCGGTAGCGGCGAATTGTCGTTCCGACTACCTTCAAAGCCTGGATACACGAAAGACGGCATCAACGTTGTTTCTATCAAACTCGAAGACAACGATACTTATACGATGACATTTTACCGTCTTGGCAAGTCAAACAAGTGTACTACGCTTGCCAAGATCGCTACTGTTGATGACGTTTATTGTGACATGCTTACGGAAGTGTTCACTAATCACACAGGATTATACACGAGGCTTTAAGATGAAATTCAAGATCGGTGATCGCGTCAGCGTGATTCTTCACGGTTCCTGGCGTCGGTGTGATCGCGTCGAGTCAATCGAGATTTACAACGGAAGATACCTCTACTGGCTCGTCGGTGGAGGTTGTTTCAGCGAAAACGAATTGGCAATCTACTGAAAAGGAAAACAAGATGATAGTCAAAATTAAATGCGTTTATGGCCGCACATTCTACGTCGATTCCGAAGACCTGGATGATTCTGTTCGCCCAAGAACGCAAATTCCGCTCCGGTTCAAAACTGGCCTAAAGTATCGTGATCATCCAATCAAGAGGCACGATTGGACGACGTGGACGATCCATCGCGACAACATCGCGATGGTGGGCGACAAGCAGATCAGGCCGATTCTGGACAGCAAAGATATTTAACTTGCGTGAACCTTTTACGGTTTCGCCGCGTTAGCTATCCAGAACCGCAACGATCAACCACAAAACAAGGGGATGGCAATGAGTGAGATTATCCGCAAGAAGTTCGCCGAATGCCGCAAGGCTCTGTCTGAGGCTCTGATTGAGCGTGATACCGAGATCGATCTGGCACTTACCGCTCTGGCCGCTCATGAGAGTTACCTGACGGTTGGCGCTCCTGGGTGCGCCAAAAGCCACCTTTTCATCAATCTGTTCAAGTGGGTTGATGCTCCGGCGTTCAGCACGATCCTGAGCAAGTTTACGCTGCCGGAAGAAATCTTCGGGCCGTTAGCTCTCACAAAGTTGCGAGATGATCGATACGTCCGCAACACGGATCGGCGATTGCCGCAAGCCGATATCGCATTTTTCGACGAAATCTGGAAGTCGTCGCCAGCAATCCGAGGCGTCAAGCTGAGGATCTTGAACGAAAAAATCTTCGAGAACGACGGGATCGAAACCAAGGTTCCGCTCAAGTCGTTCTTCGCGGCGTCCAACGAGTGGCCAAACGCCAATCCTGGGGCTGGTGAAGGGCAGGAAGACGCGGCTCTGTTTGATCGGTTCCTGATCCGTTCGACTACTCGTGCCGTTCGATCCAAGGCCGGGCTGAAGCGTCTCCGCTGGGCTGGTGATCATACGCCAGTTTTCAAGTCGAAACTGACTGCCGCTGAGCTGGCGAGCGTGAAAGAGATCGCAACGAAACTCCCGTGGAGCGAATCGGCAAAAGAGGCTCTTGATGCCATCGATTCGGCTCTTGCGAAAGAACTGATTTTCCCCAGCAACCGCCGTCAATACAAGAGCGTCGGAATCGTTTCCGCTTACGCCTGGATCAACGGCGCTAACACTGTTGAAGCCGAACACCTGGAAGTGTTGTCCCACATCCTCTGGGACGATCCGGCTCAAGCCGTCAAGGTGGCTGAAGTCGTGTGCAAAGTGGCTAATCCGATAGGGCCACAGATCAGGCAATTCCTGAAGGAAGTCGAAGAGATCGTCAACGAAACCGACGCTCGCAACATTGCTCAGGCTCATGTCGCAGCATCGAAACTGAAAGAGATTGATCGCAAACTCGTCAACCTTAACGGCGGCGAACGGGCAGAAAAAGCTCGTGCCCACGTCAGGCAGGCGAGCAAATCGCTGAAACTGGCGGCTACTGAATCGTTCTAGTCGGTTTTGTTTGTAGAAACGCAGTGAACCTTTTGACGGTTCGCTGCGTTCGTTTTGTGTGGCGAGTGCAAAAAACAAACTGGAGCAATACATGATTACTCTTGATCAGTTGGATAAAGAACTTGAATACGCAGATCGCGAAAATCTTGTCGAGCAGATCGCTATTGTTCGCGATGAAATCTACAAAGAACTAAAACGGTTCCGCAAGAACAATAAGTATGATAATGTTCGTGATTATATAGCGGATCTTGAAGACCTTGCGACTGTAGCAAACTGCATGGCTTGTGAAATTGGCGGCACGAAATCTTCCATTGATAGCATCGTCGATAAGCACGGTTTTGAGGCGGAAGAAATCCTTGAGGCAATCACCACGAAATACATCGACAGACTAGCGTTCGGATGGTGATCTTCAGTGAACCTTCTCTTGTCGAGCCGCATTATACTTGCGTAACGAAACAACCCACGGAGATAAAGCAATGACAACGATCCAGAAGGAATGGTACTTCGCACTTCGACGTTACTGGTCGCCCAGCAAGGCAATCAAGATCGCTCGCCGGTGCGGATTGAGTGTCGCCCATGTTCGATCAGTGGTTCGTGGTGACGAGTTCGATCATCTGTTGAAAATCGCTGTTGCGTGAAAGGGGCACATGGTTATCTCTATCAAGCCATGGACAAACAAACTTGGCGCTACAGTGACGCATGGCAGGCTTCTGCTTGAAGTGTGGCTTAACGGTGGCGTTACCCGATGCGTTCGTGATAACAGTTTGTGCGGGTTCCACGGAACTCACTACACGAACGTAACGCCAGGAACGATTGACGAAATGGCAAAAGCCGCTGTCGAATCCTGGAAAACAAACAGATCATCCTGGAGTGAATGCGAATGAAAGCAAATGAGAAAATCAAGTTCGTCCGCGATCTGTCGTCGAGTATCATCGACGATATCATTCTGAAGATCAAATCTGGCAGCGTGCCGGATGAATTGGACGGCATTGAACTTCGCTGGTTGCTGGCCGACTCGTTCGCAAGGCAAGCGTATTGCAAACAGAGCAAAGAATACAAGAATGATGTTCTGGTAAACAACTTATAGAAAGGAAAACGAAAATGTCCTGGAATCCATTCAAAGCAATCAGAGAACGTTTTCAACGTGCCACTATCGGCGGCATCATGGACGGCATGAACGCAATCGAGCCCGATGACGACAGTGATTTCATCGTGGAGATCCGACTTCGCAAGATACCGGCTCTTCCGACGCTTGAAGAGGCGCAGGCGATTGAGGATGTTACAACTGGCAAGAAGAAAGGTGGTGCGAAGTGAGGGACGTAATCCGGCGTGATAGCAATGGAAGAATCTACCTTGGCATAGGCAGGAATGAAGATTGCCCCGTGCTCGCCTATGGTGTGAGTAAAGAAGACGGTGATCGGCTGTGCAATCTGTACAATTCTCTTTCGTTAGAGAAAGAATCTATCATTGAAGATGTTGATTTTATACACAGTGCTCTTGATCTGTGCATAAAATCGTGGGGTGTGCGCGACGTGTTCCTTCTTCCGGAGGAGAAGGCCGCTCTCAATTTGGCTCGCGAGGCTGTTTTGAAGGCTGAAAAGATCCTCGGTGACAAACAATACAGAAAGGACGATTGACATGGAATCTCATTGGTTTGACGACTACAGCAACGTGCTGAAGTTGGCACGGCAATTGATCGAAAACGGCGTTCTGGAGACGGCTTCTGAAGTGCTTTACTACTTTGAGAAGCCGTGGAAGTACGATCAGGAATGGGAAGAATTAAATTCTCAGTGAACCTTTTCCGAACATCTGGCGTTACTACTGCACACAAACCAACGGAGTACTCCAGATGAAGACTTCAGACTTGTTCGCTATGTTCGATCTTGGCGCTCGCAAAGCGGCCAAAAATCCTGAACCGCTGTTCGTCGAAACGTCGGATGCCGGGCCTGAAGACGATCTGGCTCCTGCCAGTCCTACCGCCCTGAATCTGGACGAATGGACGTATCGGCAGGGGCAGGAATTGCTTGACTTCAATCCAGCTTTTCGGGCTACCAAATTAGGGCCTGACGCGATTGCCGATTGCTACGGCGCAGCGTTCGAGACTGAGCCGGTGCTAAATGATCGGTGCGTCGATTCGCTCCGTCAGAAGTTCTTCGAGCAACTGTTCGAGACTCCTGATTACCGTGCTCTGCATGATCGCACTTTTGGCGATCAGATTGCGGCGGAATCGGCGGCTCTCTCGTATGCCGAGTCGCTTGGGAAACTGGTGCGAGAACGTGCCGAGAAAGAGCGAAAGAAGTGTCGTGGCGGAAAGGGAATCCCATCTGGCAAACCGGCTGGCCTTGACGACGAAGAGGCTGATGTTCTCAGCGCTGTTTGCGAAGCGATTGACAAGGCCAGCGAAGAAGTCGAAAAGAACGAAGATATTGCCGTTTCGTTCGGGATGGGGCCGGGCTCGCCTGGAAGCAACGATCCGAAGGCAATCGCCAATCTGTTCAAGCGAGTTCGCGGGAACGAATTACTAGAGAAAATCTGCAATCAGGCCGGTAAGTTCATCAGGTTTGCGTCAGGTAAGCAACGCCAAAAAGTCTCGCACGGGATGGACGATGTTGTCGGTGTGACGGTTGCGGGAGAGATCGCTCGCCTAGTTCCTGCCGAACTGCTCAAGTTCTCGATTCCAGAACTTGAGTTGGATCTTCTGCGTCGGATCAACGAACAGCAAGCAATCTGCCGGGAGCACAAGTCAATCGAGCCGGTTGGTAAGGGGCCGATTCTGATTGTTCTGGACGAGTCGGGATCGATGATCGGCAACAAGATCGAAACGGCCAAAGCAATCGCTCTCGCTCTGGCATGGATTTCCCGCTGTCAGAATCGATGGTGCGGGCTCATCGCCTACTCAGGCGACTCAGGGCATAGACTGCTGGCTCTGCCGCCCAAAGAACGCTGGGACGAAGAGAAGCTATGCCACTGGCTGACTGAGTTTATCGGGTGCGGATCAGCACTAGATATCCCGGTAGTCGAGTTGCCAGATTTCTACAACCAGATCGGTGCGCCGAAGGGGAAAACTGACGTTGTGATTGTGACTGATGCTCAGTGCCATATTCGCGAAGAAATGGCCGCAACGTTCAACGACTGGAAGAAGTCGGTTGGCGCTCGCGTAACGAGCATCGTCGTGAAAGGATCTACTGAGGGGATCGACAAAATCTCTGACGAGTTCTACCGCGTCGAGGCTCTGTCGGCCTCGGAGGAAGCAATCGAGAAAGTTCTATCTATCTAGGAGAAATGAATGATTTGCGTAAGTGAGAAGGCAATCAAAACCGCTGAGAAGTTTCGCGACTTGGCGGTTCGTTTGGAAGTCGAGATCGCCAAGAAACGTGCCCAGCGATTGGACAATACACCGAAGCGTGCGAAACAGGCGCACGAGTCGAGAATTGAGTCTAATCACCTGGAGCGCGTCAAGATCGCTCTTGGGTATCTGGCAGATGCAATTGATGAGGGCACGCTGCCGGAAGAGTTGGCGGCTATCAAGAGTAAGGCGCAACTGCTTGATCATCTGCGCACACGAACAGCAAGCAATAGTTACTACCATGTTTGCGATACTGGCGAGTTCACCGATCAAAGCGAGATCGCGAAATCTCTCCGGTTGTTTATCGAGTCGCGCAAGACTGGTGAATCTCGCAAAAAAGAAGTCGAAGAGCTTGAGCGTCAGAAGATCGAGGAACTAGAGAGGAAAATTCGGTTTGCCGATATTCCTGGCTTCTTTCCGACGCCTAGAGCCGCAATCGATGTGATGCTGGCCAATGCCGACATTCGGCCTGATCACAAGGTTCTTGAGCCTAGTGCTGGTAAAGGTGATATCGCCGATGCGATTCGCAGGAAGGTTCCTGGCGTCGATGTTCGAGTTTGCGAAGTAAACTATTCGCTGCGTGAGATTCTGTCAGCGAAAGGATACAAATACTTCGGAACAGACTTCCTTCAATGCTTCCCTCTAACTGGCGGATTTGATCGAATCGTAATGAATCCGCCCTACGAGCGCGGGCAGGACATAGATCATACGCTTCACGCATTCAAGTGCCTTGCTCCTGGCGGCAAGTTGGTCGCACTGATGAGCGCCGGGCCGTTCTTCAGAAGCGATAGTAAGTCTCTCGATTTCCGAGACTGGTTGCACGCTATCGAGTTTCGACGTGAAGCTAATGTGGTCGTATTCGACAATCCGCCCGATCTATTCAGAGGCGTTGGCGTGTTTCGAGAAACCGGCGTCCAGACGAAGACGCTGGTTATCGAGAAGATCAGCTACACGTAATCGCTATGCTTCTCTCGCCAAGGTTCACGGTCGCTGAAATTTATTTCTAGCTTCCGTGAACCTTTTTCGTTTCCATCGCGTTCCTATTGCGAGTCGATTAACAACCAACAAAAAATGGAGAAAACGAAATGTACAATCCTTTCCCGAACGCTGGAACGCCTTGCGGTGAGATCGTCTCGTGGGACATTCGCGGTGAAGGCGTATCGCAAATCGATCTGGTAAACGGACTCAAGGACAGCAACCTTGATCCTGACGTTGCTCGCGAATTGTTGACGCGAAACGCATTCTCGCGAGCCTGCAAAAAGCTCTGCGACAACCGGGTTATTCGCAAGTTGTCCGAAGATGAGACGACGATCTACTTCCAGTTCACCCGTGAGTCGAAAGAATACGGCGAGTTCAACTACTCAAAGGAAGCCGTGATTTCCGTCAACAAGGAAACGGCCAAAGTGAGCGGCGACAACTTCACGCTTGTCGAACAAGCCCAGGCCGAACTTGATCGAGCGTTCGGAGTTCGCACATCGGCTGATGTGACTCGGATCATCCAGAAATTGTTTGAGGCGAACGCCGATCTGTTCCCGATCCGTCGCCGTGGCGGTGCCTACTTTGTCCCACAGACGTTTGTGGAGTTCGTCGGAAACATCGATAAGTTCATCACTCGCGTCAACGGAATCTTCTCACGCTGGCCGATCTTCGCTGGGACTGGCCCAGGCGACAAATCGGTTCGCAACGCGGTCGCGAACGGGATCTCGGAAGTGATCAACGAACATCGTGAGGCAATCGAGAAATTGCACAAAGGATGCCACAAGAAGTCTTTGTCGAAGTGTGCTGAACAAATTTCGGCAACGCGGTTCAAGGTTGAGGCATATTCGGCTTACCTCGAAGACGAGCGTGCAAAACTTGAAACCGCTCTCGATGAGGCACAGGAAGAACTTCGCGCCAAACTCGAAGCTATCGCTGCAGAAAAGGAAGCCGACGAGTCTGGCGAGTCGGTAGCTGAATCGACTTCGGCAACTGAATCTATCAGTGACGAACAACCAGCCCTGATCGGTGATTGATGTGGTTTTGGTTCACTGAGCTATTCTCAGTGAACCTTTCTTCTTGTCAATGCGTTTATACTTAAACTAACCAATAGGAGTTCGTTAATGGCTAAGATTTCTCATCATCAATGGACGAATGGCGGCGACAAAGTTTTGATCTTGAAATGTGTCAATTCCGACAGAACTTCGCACGGCGGATTTGTTTGGCCAGAAAGCGGAAAAGTAAAACCAAAATCATGGAGCGATACGCCAGACTGCGAAAGCGGCGGGCTGTTCGGCTGGGCGTGGGGGATCTGTTTCGGAGACGGGAAAGAGCCTGATTATTCAGGAAAATGGATTGTCTTTTCCGCCAATCCAGAGGATGTGGTTTTGCTTGGTGGCGGCAAAGTTAAAGCGGCATGCGGCGAGGTTGTTTATTGCGGATCGATTATCGGTGCGCAGATCAAAATTATGGAAGGGCGGCACAAGTGGATTGTGCATAACGCCGAAGGGAATACGAGTTCTGGCGACAGTAGTTCCGCCGCGAGTTCTGGCGACAGTAGTTCCGCAGAATGCACCGGAAACCGATGCGTAGCCTCAGTCAGCGGCGATTATGCTACGCTCGAAACCACTGGCGCGAACAGCATCGCGGCAACAACGGCTGATACATGCTATTGGATCGTCCATAAAGGATCTGTGCTAGTCCAGCGAACCGAGAAAGGTGTTTGGTTACTTAATGCTGACGATCTCGGATTAGCCGATGGGACGAAGGTTACTGTTAAGCACGGACAGATTGTTTGATTCATATTCCGAAACGTCGGCAGTTATTGGCGATTGCCGACGTTTTGCATTTCCAGAAAGGACAAAAATGGACTACGATCAATTCCTAGACGATATCCCACGAGGCTACACCGTTGCTCAGGTTGCCGCTCGATATCGCGTTTCTGGCGATAAGGTGCGCACCTGGATACGGAATGGCGAGTTGAAGGCGATCAACACGGCCAACAGACTAAAGGCAAAACCGAGATTCCTGATCCTTCCGGACTCGTTGGCAGATTTCGAGAAGGGAAGGCGCGTCATTCCGATTCTGAAGCGAACTCGCGCGAGACGCATTACTGATGGAGAGATCGATTACTTCCCAGATTGATCGACAAACAACCATCTCCGCACATACTCACTGACAGCCTTCAATCGCTCGTCACTTATGCGTTCGCGGTAGTGGCTACTCATGTGCGGCGATTCATGGCCCATGATGTAGTCCGCTGCCGGTTGATCGCGTGCCTCATCTGCTACGGTTCTGAACGTGTGGCGCAGGGCGTAGAACGTGCCAGTGATGCCGAGCGATTTCGTTAGCTTCTTTAGCTCTTTCGTTGTCGGACTATCTGCCGAGTTTTTTGCCCATCGCTGACCGTACTTCGTGATGAACAGGATTCCGGCATCTGCTTCCGAGTGCGGTTCTTTTCGTTGCTCTAGCACTTTTTGCAGAGCGACTACGGTTTCCGGCCAGAGATGGCATCGGCGCTTAACGCCAGTCTTTGGGCGAGGGTAATCGACGAACCCTGAGTCGAAGTTGATCGCGGAGATCGGCAGATTCCCGCAATCCGAGTTCCCGAAGCCGCAATTGATCCCTAGCAAGATCATCGCTTTCATCTGGACGCTGGCCGCGTCAATTAGGCTGATTAGATCATCGGCGGTGAAGAGTTTTTCCCCTTGCGCCGCTCGATGTAGGCGCATCGTTTTTGCTGTCGGACGATTAAACCCAGGCCCAAAAGACACTGGCGTAATCAGCCCAGAATCAACACCAAACTTGAAGATCGATCTGATTGTTTGCACGAGTTTGGCGATCTTGTGAGGTCCCCACGTCACCGACATTTTGCGTCTGAGTTTCGCGAAGTCTTCAGGCTTAGCGCTGGCAGCTAGTCTTGTTTTTCCGATGCCAACCAGAACCAGTTCGACGATTTTTTTGTAGTCGTTCCACGTTTGCTGAGACAACTCGCCAGAGTCGAGTAGCGATTGTTTGGCTCGCAGAAAACGGTTTCCGAGTTCCTTCATTGTCGTTTTCGACGGATCGGTTTCGGCTGGATCTCCCAGGTGTAATTCTCCAACCTCTCTGGTGTACTTTGCCAGCGCGCCTTCTGGATCGTCCCAGAGTCCGAAGTAAACGGTTTTGCCGCGAATCTTCTTCGCCCAGTAGCCGCGAGCGTGAGGAAAAAGCGGGAACTCTGGATACGGCTTGGCTGGTTTAGTATGATTATCCACATTGAATCTCCGTTGATCAGGTAAGAGTAACAGCGTGGAAACCAAGAATCAACGGTGTACTTGTGGGTGTACTGATATTTTTCTTGGTTCTTGAAATCGTCGTAAGTGGTTGCTGGCAAACAGTTTGGCGGCGTAGCTCAGTGGTTAGAGCAGGGTCTTCATAAGATTTCTTCGATATTGATAACCACGAAAAGCACGGCATTTTAAGCGTTTCTGCTTTACAAAAACAACAATTGTCAACCATGCTGGCTGGTGTACTGTGGATTTCTGGTGTACTGCCAACAAATGAACCGTGTGAGCAAGACACACAATCGCGACCATCACGCCAGCTCTTGGCGTGATTTTTTCATTTCTAGCCGTCCAGATTCGCTTCCGACATTTCCCACTTGTGCAAACTGGTGTACACTAATACACATCAATTGGTGCGGAACAATTTGCGAGATTGCCCATGAGAAAGCGATACTTCGTCGAGGTTGAAGAAATCGAAATCGAAGAGGCCGTAGCGGTTGCTACCGTGGCCTCTGAACAACAATCGGTTCCTCACACGGAGAAACCGGCGCACTCGCAGGATTTCGCGAGCGTAAACTGGTTTGGGGAACTTTACGGTTTCACGCGCACGCAGCGCAGATGCGTGGCCGTACTCTGGGCCGCGTGGGAGAACGGGACTCCCGATGTGTCGGAGTCGGTAATACTGTCCGAGGCCGATTCGGATAGTGGTACGTTGCGGGCTCTGTTCTTCCGCTCTCCCGCCTGGGGGAAGCTGGTGATCCGCTCATCGTCAATCGGTGGGCCGGTGGGTTGTTTCCGGCTCGCGCAACCGGAATGAAGTGTCGGTGAAAGCAGAAAGCCACGGCGAACACCGTGGCTATTTTTATGCGCGCGCGTGTGCAAATTGGTGCGTGCGTTATGCGCGAACGTGCGCGCGGATTTGCACGGTGACTGGCAATACTATTCCGGTGTTGGCTGGCTACTCAGCTGAATCAAGGAAGCCTTCTTCGTGCAAAAACCGCTGAAGAGCCCACATTACCGCATCGTTTTTAATGATGCGTGGGCGCTTGCTGTCGCAGTACGCATCGAGCGCATCCTTAATGTGCGCGTCGATTCGGACGCTCAACTGCGATCCGGTTTTCCCTTGGCTGTCGGTAGGCTCTCCAGGCCGTCTACTCGGCCTTCCGCGCCGTCTTGGTGGTTGTTTTGGCATAGCAATCATGATATTTCTCCAAAATTATTTTCGTTGATTTTCTCGTGGAAAGTGCGGTTTTTTGATTCGTTTTGCACTTTTTTTCTGTTTTCCGCTATTTGGTACTTGCACTTAATACCGAACGCCGATAATATACCCTCACGAAGCAAACGCGACCCATCAAAGTATGGTGAGTCAACCAGAAACCTTTCAAGGAGAATCAGAATGAAGAACACCGAACTCGTCAACGTGATCGAAGCCGCCAAAGCCGGTAGCAACGAAGCCTTCTCCGAGATCATCCGCCGCTATCGTGCTTGCACTTACAATGCCGCGCTGAAGAAAACACGCTGCCCGTTGACCGCTGAAGAGATCGCGCAAGACACGTTCATCAGCGTGTGGAAGGGGATCGGCTCATTCGAGTACGTCTCGGATGCCTCATTCGGTGGCTGGGTGTCGCTCGTGGCTTACCGCACTCTCGTCAGCAACCTCCGCAAACGCAAGGAAGAGATCGCCAGTGAGGACGCACTTTCTTCGGTGTCTGATCGCGAAGAGCAAGAGATCGACACGACTGCTCAGGATAACGTCCGCGACGGGATCGCTGGCCTGGAAGACTTTGATCGTCAGACGCTCGAAGACTTCTACCTGCGCGGGAAGAAGATTAAGCAGATCGCTTCCGAGACTGGTGCGCCGGTTGGCACAATCAAGCGTCGGCTGTCCGTCGCTCGCAATCGGCTGAAGGCCAAACTGGAAAACAAATCGCAGCGTGAAGAAGTGGCCGCGTAGTTCGGTGAACCTTTTCTGAAGTCGTGGCGTTAGTGTGGTGTCAAACAACGGAGATCAAAACAATGTCATCAGCAACTAAAGAGGACTTCGCGAAAGTCCTCTCGTGCAAACCGGGATTTGTCCAAACTCGCCTGATCGCCCTGGGACACGAAACCGTGTGCGGTCGGTGTTGCGGTGGTGGGCATTACAGTTATTGCCAGATGTACGGAACCCGCTGCTTCCAATGTGGTGGGAGCGGCAAAGTGGCAACCAAGCTATCTGCCTCATTGTTTGCGACGGTTAAGAAACAGGTCGCGAACGGCGAACTACAACCGTACCTGGATCGCATCAAGGCCGCGAGTGATCGCAAGAAAAAGGTTGCTGGCTTCCGTGACAAGATCAGTAATGCGTGGGAATCTCAGCCATCTGTTGCTTCCGAGAATGGATTGCATTTCACGAAATGCAGCAATCGCCATCATCGCCTGAACGCCTTCTGCTGCCCGTTGAGCAAGGAAGCCGACAAGCTGATTGGTCTGGTAGTCGATGGCGAGTGGAGCAAAGAGAATCGCTGCTATGTCCAGTTGAGCGACGACAAGCAAAACGAATGCGTCAAGCGCCTTGATGAAATCTTGTCGCTCGTGTCGAACGCTGAGAACCTTGTTCCGAGTCAGGCCGACGATGATGTTCGGAAATTTGCGTGAACCTTTTGGCGACTCGCGACGTTAGTGTGGTGAGTCGAATGCGAATCTGGAGAACCAAAATGCAGATCGACAAAGAAGACTTTCCGGATAACCTCAATTCCAGAATATCGTGGGATTGGCGACTCCCAAGGCACAAAAAAATTAACTCGGTATGGCTTTATGGCAAGCAACTACTAACGTGTTTCGGCTATCAGATTCATACGTTAGGCGAGCCAAGGCTTGGAATTGTATGCTTGAATTAACCAACGGAGCAAAACAATGCGATGCGAAGAATGCGGACACGCAACAGCAACAGATGACTATTTGTGCGAATCGTGCTATCGACAATCGCGGTGTGTCTCGTGCGGCAAATGCTGTTTCACGAGTTTGTGCGAATCATGCGAAGCCGAGACGAGACTTGCCGAACGAATCGTCGGAGAGTTTGAACATGACATCGGATATTACGATGAGATCGAACTTGAAGTGTATCAGTAATTGACACTGGCACTATAGTAAGTTACCGAAACAACAGAAGCAATGCTGCGTCCATGGGGGCGGCTGGTTAGGCGAGCGGTGGAATTGACTGTTTGCCAGCAAGGTGATCGTGGGCGAACAGAGCCACTTGAACGAACTCCTGCCAGCGCCGGTTATACTGCTCGCATTAACCGGCCAGCAATGTATTTTTCATAAAGGGAACGCAATGGCCGATTATTCTGAACCGATGGAAATCAAAGACGGCATCTATCCTGGAATGTCACGCACGGACTATGGCCGGATTCCTGCAATCAATCATTCGACGTTGAAGAACTTCCGTCGAACTCCTGCCCATGTTCTGGAAGCGATCAAGTATCCACCAGAGCCGACAGAATCGCTTGAGTTTGGTACGGCGTTCCATTGTGCTGTATTAGAGCCCGATAAGTTCGCGGCGACGTATGTGGTAGCTCCGAAGGTGGATGGCCGTACAAAGGCCGGTAAAGCGGCTAAAGAGGCATTCGCTGAGGAGTCTATCGGCAAGGTGGTGATTGACGAAGTTGAAGCGGCAATCATTGCCGGAATGCAACGCGGGTTGCGCAGCAATCCAGTAACCGACGATATCCTTTCGTCGCCAGGAAAGACTGAGGTTTGCCTTGTCTGGACCGACGAAGAGTCTGGGGTGCGGTGTAAGGCGCTGATTGACAAGATTATTTCGTTCGGTGGTGGAACATCCATCATCGACCTGAAGTCTTGTCTGTCAGCTTCTCGCTCCGCGTTCAGTCGTGATATCGATAAGTACCAGTACGACGAGCAAGCTGCTTTCTATCTTGGTGGCGCTAATGCTCTGGCACCATCGAATCGACGTTGGCTTTGGATCGCTTGCGAGAAAAAACGGCCATACCTGCAAGCGGTATACGAGCCTGACAATGACATGCTTCTGTATGCTCGTGATAAGATTCGGCAGCATTTGATCGATTACAAAGAGTGTATGAAGACTGGCATCTGGCCGGGGTATCCAAACGAAATCGTTACGCTCAGTCCGAGTCGTTGGGCGAAAACATCTGAAGAAGAAGGAGAGTCATAATGGGACTTTTTGACGTTGTTAAGCCACAGGTTTGCGAGATCGGAAAAATCAAAATCGGTGGCAAGGGTGATGAGCGAAAATCGCAAAGCGGTGGTACTTATCGCATGCCAGCGAAGTACGATCATTTTGTGATCACTTCGCTCAATCGCAATCAGGCTGGTGATTTCATCCGAGATGACGAGTTGATGAAATCGCTGGTCGCTGATGGCTGGGGAGATCCTGACGGGAAGTTACGCCGTATCCCGATCAGTCTGTTGAGCAATGATATCGAGGACGTGATGCAAGCGGCCTGGGTGTGGTACGAAGGAAAGAAAGTCGCTGCGCGTTCTGACGGTGTTACGCTCACGAAATTCTTCAACGGAAAGGAATGGCTGAAGGTTCCAGAAGAAGTCGAGTGGAAGCCGGAATACGCCGAACTGCGCGACTCAAAAGGAAGTCCGCGATTCAAGCTGCACACAATCTTCAATTGCGTGATCTCAGTTCGCCAAGCGCATTGGGGTGGCGTGTACAAATTCCGCTCAACGAGTCGGATTACTGCTTCGCAACTGGCGGGTTCTCTGTTGGAAATCAAGCAGCTTACGTGTGGGGTTCTTCGCGGGATGCCTCTCCGGTTGGTGATGCGCCCGATGCAGGTTGCGCCTGAAGGCAAGCCGACAACCGTGTACGTGCTTCACACGGAACTGATCGGCGATGATCTAATCGCAATCCAGGACATGGCGCTCAATCGTGCCAAGGTTGAACTGGCAAATGCCAAGAGCATGAATCTGGCTCAACTGGAATACCGTAAGCTGGTTCGTTCGCCAGGAGTCGAGGATGAGCAAGAAGCAGCAGAGATTGCTGACGAGTTCCATCCAGAATCGCAACCAGATGTTGCAGGTGAGACTGTTACGGCTGATGGCGAGGTTGTCGCTACCAGCACTCCGAAAGCCGCTGATCCTCTGCTAGTCGGCCTGGGCGTCGTCTCGGAAACAAAAGTCGCGGCTACGCCAGCGGTAGAGCCAGCAAAGGCCGTCGCAAGCCAGCAACCAGATAAGCCGGTAGTCGTTGATGGCGAACCTGAACCTGAAACGGTTCAGGGCGAGATTCCTGATAGCCTTTTCGGTTCCGATGGTGATCAGAGAGAGGCAATCAAATAGAGTGAACCTTTTGATAACTTATAGCGTTGCTAATGTGGAGGTTGACATGCATTGGGTCTGAGAAGAGTTAGCCGGGGTTCCCGGACAACGATAACGGGATCGTCGTTGCGAAGTGATCCCTAAGCTGCAAACATTTAACCAAAAAGATGGAGGGCGTACTATGCACTGGACTTAGTAAAGGTTAGCGGCGGTTCGCCGATCTGCTCTTATGGTTTTGGCGGTGAGGAGTATATCCGCTAGACTCAGCCGCCAAGTATATTGGTTTGTAGTTCAACGGATAGAACTTCCGCCTTCTAAGCGGAAAATCTGGGTTCAACTCCCAGCAAACCTATGCACAGTTCGATTCGCAACCTCACACCAACACCGGAAGGACTCCGCATGAATGATCATGCCGTTGAAATTTTCAATGATGTAATTGAATCTTGTCACCAATTGGCCAAATCAAAGGGCTGGTGGGACAAACCGCGAACACCAATCGAATGTATCGCTCTGGTTCACAGCGAACTATCCGAAGCTGTCGAAGCGATCCTAGATCATAACCCACCGTCAGAAAAGATACCATCACACTCTTGCGTCGAGGAGGAACTTGCTGATGCAGTAATCAGAATATTTGATATGTCCAGGCAGTTCGGGTACGACTTGTCTCGTGCTATTGAACAAAAGATGGGGTACAACAAGAATCGGTCGTATAGACATGGCGGGAAAGCCCTGTAATCTTTCAAGAAAAATCTCAAACATCAATGGAGTTTTGAATGAGCACTACCAGTTACAACACGCTGTTCGATCATCGTCTCGATGCGGATCAGAAAAAACAGTTCATCGAATCACAAATGATGCTCGCATACAAGATCGTGCATAAGCATTACAAGAAATACACCGGGCCGCAAGCAAAGACGCAACAGCTACTTGATGATCTGATATCAGCCGCCCACTTCGCGCTTGTGCAATCTGCGAAGTATTTCAACATCGCTCGCCAGTTTTCGCCTACAACCTATTCGACAAGATCGATGGAGAATGCTGTCCGCTCGCATCTGCGCGAAATTCGTACTGGCGGATTGATCCGCAACAAGCGGCGGCGAAATAGAGATTCGCCAAAAGATCCTGTGGTAGTCCAGTTCGATGAGGCGAATCTGACAATCGATAGCATCGTGAGTAGGTACACAGATGCCGACAGCGAAGCATGCAATGATGAGTCGATCATCGAGAAGGCTATTAGCGTGCTCACCGATGAAGAGAGGGATGTGATAGTTTCAAAATACTATCACGGTGAAAGCTACAGCACAATAGCTGGGCGCGATCGTCGTAAGCGGACGCGACAGAGATTTAAGATCCTTGAGAAATCGGCGATTAAGAAGATGCGGAATTTACTCAATAGCGAGATAAAAAATGAAACGACCGTGGGCTGATCGGGCCGATCAACTAGAAGCCAAGGAAGGCTATTGGTGCGATTATGCCGCCTTCCTTGAGTGGTTTGGCAAACAAGAAAGTAAGCTATACAGCCCAGGTGATATCATCCAGGTTCTTATAGACAATGACACAATTGATACGATAAATCTTTATTGCATCTTTTGTGATGCGTTCGATGCAATTAAACTTGGCGAGGAGGATTTATGAAGTACAAGATCGTCCACGGCTCGCTTTGTGATGTGTCAACATTTACCGCGTCTGTCGAGTCGCTAATCAGTAAAGGATGGTTTCTGATTGGCGGCGTTGCTCTGGCTAACAGCGGAGACTATACGATAATCTCCCAGGCGTTAGCCAAAGCCACCGAACCAGAAGCAATCGATCCATGGAGTGCAGGATGAAGATCGTCGATTTGCATCATTACCGTGGGCCATACGTTTACGTGGGACGGTTGATTCCGTTCCACAAATCGCTTGGCAAACTGGAAGGATCGCCGCTCGGCAATCCGTTCAAGGTGAAGGATTACGGCGGCGAGAAGTGCCTCAAACTTTATCGCGAATGGCTGTTTGCACAGATCAAGAATTGTGACAAACACACCATGAGTTTAATGCGATTGATTGACACAGAAACTACACTAGGTTGCTGGTGCTGCGACAAGAAAGATGAGGCGATCTTTGCCGATCCAGAAGTCTGCCATGCACAAATAATCTGGAAGGCATGGCGATACATGAAAGGTACAAATGTTATCTGAATCTGCCCTGCGTCTTGCGTCAGAAATGCTAGAACTGGCTTCTGATGAGTTTAGTAGCCATTGCTGCAATGATCTGGTAATTGATAACACGCCGGAGAATTTCGAGTTCATCCAGGATATGCACAACTGGAATGAGCGGTGCGTAAGCAAAGAAAAGCCTAGCGTAACAAGCGAAGGCGACAAGATTATTACAATGGATTGGTTTGTTATGAGTTACTTGTCGCATCTGCTGGAAGAAGAAGCTGAACAAATGGAGGATCGTGATGAGTGAGCACAAAGTCGAAGTTGTCGAAGTTAAGTTGGAAAAGCATCCGAATGCTGATTCGTTGTCGGTGGTGCGAGTTGGCGATTATACAGTTTGCGCTCGCACTCAGGATTGGCACGATGGCCAATTGGCAGCGTATATCGAGCCGGACTACATGGTTCCCAGTGAACGGCCAGAGTTTAATTTCCTTGGCGCATCAGGCTCGAAAGAGATCGAGAACAACGGCGTGCGAGGATACCGGATCAAGTGCAAACGACTTCGCGGCGTAATGAGTATGGGCTTGCTTGTACCAGCGCCTTCAGGTGCTGTTGTCGGTGACGACGTTATGGGCTACTTCGGGATCGCACGATACGAACCGAAGATCCAATCCAAGTACATCAGCGGCGGTGATTGCGTTAGCCCGCCTCCAGGATATCACAGCAAGTACGATATCGAGTCGGCGTACAAGTACGCAGGCGAGTTTGTTGATGGCGAAGAAGTCGTGGTTACGGAAAAAATTCACGGAGCAAACGCTAAATTCCACTTCGCAATCGGCGATGGAATGTATTGTGGTTCTCGTACTGAGTGGAAGAAGGAGAGCATAAACAACCTTTGGTGGAGCGCCATCTATAACACTGTCGGACTTCAAGAATGGTGCGAATCGCATCCCGATCTTGTCGTGTATGGCGAAGTCTATGGGCAGGTTCAGGATCTCAAGTACGGTGCGACAAAGGGGGAGGTTTGGTTTGCGGCGTTCGATATTCGGCGGCTGAATGGAGACTGGCTAGACCATGATGAAGCTAGGGCTATCTATCCGCTCGAATGGGTTCCTCTTCTGTATCGAGGTCCGTGGAACAAAGAGGCTATGTTCGCTCTTGCTGACGGAGATTCTGCTGTTGCTGCTAATCGTGGCGTCAAACAGATCCGCGAGGGCATCGTGATCAAGCCTATCAAAGAACGTCGGTGCGATTCGATTGGACGTGTTCAGGTTAAGATTGTTTCTAACTCTTACTTGGAAAGAGCGTAATATGCGAGAGAAGAAATCAGCGAAGGAAACGCGAGAGAAAATCTACAAGTACATCAAAAAACGTGGAAAGAAAGGCGCTACCGATGAGGAGGGGTTTGTCTATCTCGGAATCGGCGGTTGCACCTATCGACAAGCGAGATCGGCGCTCGTCAAGGAAGGACTGGTAGAGGCCAGCGGAGAGGTTAGGCATGGAACAAGCGCGTTCCCGGCAACCGTGTGGAAGATTACTGATAAGGTGTTTGAATGACAAACGACCCAACAGCAAGATTTACTATGAATCAAGCCATATCGACAGATGGCGTCATAACGCAAACATTGCTGTCCGAGAACCAAGGCTTAATCCAAATGTATACGGAAGAATTGAGCCGTTGGATTTGCAATACGCGCGAGAAGATGTTTCGAGATGCGATGACAACATTAGGTTGGACTCCACCACAAGATTTTGAAGGCGAGTGAACCTTTTGACGACTTGCAGCGTTATGTTTGCGAGTCGAACAAAATCAAAACAGGAGTATGCGAAATGAAGTTCTACAAGGTTCTCAAAAAAGGCAAGTCATTCCATGGCGGATCTTTTAATTGGTCTTTGCCAACACAAGACTCCCCAGGCGAGTAGCATAAGCTCGTCGGGAGCGTCGTCCCGTGCCATCATGGGTTCCATATTACTACAGAACCGGCATTGTGGATGGATGCCGACGCTGATGTTTTCGAGGTAGAAGTTATCGGCGAACCTCTAAATTGCGGAGCGCCAGACAAGTTTGTTTGCGGAGAAATTAGACTGCTAAAAAAACTATCAGTCGCCGAACTTGAACCACTTCTAATTTTTTCTCAAGGAGAGCATACTGTTTCTGTCGGAAAGGCGTTTGCTTTTGGGTCGGCCAAATTGTCCGTCTGGGGATCGTCGAGTGCAGAACTCTGGGGATCGTCGAGTGCAGTCAAATGGTCTGCAAACGCAAAACAATCAACCAAAGATTCTGCAATCGTGATTGATAGGAGCGTTTCCGGAAAGCCGAAAATTATCGGAGAACACCAATGAGAAAGTTAGAGATCCTGGAACTGTTGAGAGAATTGTTTCGAGAAGCAATAATCGCTAAAACCGAGCCAAATGATATTTCCGGGTGCTCAACTGAATACTTCGTCGATCAGGATCTGCTTATGAACAACATCGAACAAGAAATCAGCAAAGAGATATTACGAAAGCAAATCGATGGGGACTATTAGCCATACCGCCAAGTAGCCAGGATATAACATGATAAATGAAAGAGAATGCAACACATGCAAGCATTTCGACATTTTGCGGACTCCAACCGGGAGGCCAAAGCGTGATTGTACAGGCCAGTGTCTCGCTGACAAAGGTGGACTATTAACGTTGCGAGTCAGAGAGGTTCTTCGCAAAGTTATGCCGGAATCTTGCAAGCATCAGATTGAGAATTTTGTATCAAGACCGCATTGGATGGACCCGTATGATGGGATGGATTGCCCTTTGTGGGAAGAGCCTTGTTGACAAGGTGAACTATACTAATGGAGACAAAATGATTTGCAAGATACCTTTGGAATTGTTGATTGCCTTCGGATGCTTATGGATCGCAACACTCGCGTTGGCTCATAGCTGTGGATACCTAGCATGCCTCAAGTGGGCAAGGAAAACACTGTTTGATTCTAAATCGCCAAACGATTATCAACCAAGCAAATTGGAAAAGGAACCTCAATAATGAAAATCAAAGCATTGCGATCCGAGCTTCTTGCGGCGTGCCAACTGGTTAGCCAAGCAGTGGCAGCTCGATCAACGAAACCGATTCTTTCCTGCGCTAAGGCGTACACGCAAGCTCCCGATAAACTGGTTCTGTCTGGAACCGATCTCGAAATCGGTATCAGTTACGAGATCGCTGGCGTCCTGATCGACGAACAGGGTGATGCGATCTTCAACGTAGCAAAACTGGTATCGATCCTGCGAGAGTGCAAGGACGACGAAGTTGTCATCGAGTCCGACGCATCCAAGGTGGTTGTTACCACGTTCTCGTCAGAATACGAGATGCCCTCCGAGGATGTGGCTTCATTCCCGGCCATGTCCCAGATCGGCGAAAATGACGATTCGCACGAACTGGCTGAGGGTGTGATAAATGATCTGATCAAATACTCTGCGTTTGCTGCCGCCAAGCAAGATACGAAGTATGCCGTAACCGGCGTGCTCTGTGAGTTTGAGGCTGGCAAGGCTCGAATGGTGGCAACCGATACACGAGCCATGGCTGTTTCGTCAGGATCGGCCACAATCAACGATGTGTCGCTTGGCAAGGCTAAGTCGTGTCTCGTGCCGGTCGGTGCTCTAAAGCTCGTCCAGAAGGTTCTCCTGGGCGGCGAAGGGGCGGTTAAGGTTTGCCTGCGAGTTAATGAGGTTCTGTTCAAAACCGAGAAGGCAACTGTCATCACGCGATTGCTTGAAGGCCGGTTTCCGCCATGGCGCGATATCATCCCGAAGAAAGCGACAATCAAGATCCAGTTCAACGTAGGATCTCTACTGTCGGCGGCTCGCCAAGCGGCGATTATGACAGATGATGAGTCGAAGCGTATTGTGTTCAACTACTCGGCTAACCAATTGACAATCACGGCACACGGAGCGAATACCGGGAAGTCAAAAGTGACTCTGCCAATCGAATACACCGGCGAGCCTCTATCTGTCAATTATGACGCTGGCTATGTGATCGATACGCTCAAAGTCCTTGACGCTGGCACTACTCTACAATTAGAGATGGTTGATGCAGCAAGGCCAAGCGTGTTCAGATACGGCGATAATGCTTTGTTCCTTATCATGCCGCTGTCGTAACTCGGCAGCTCGCGTAGTTCAATGGCAGAACTCTTCGCGCGAAAGGATGCTGGTTCGAGTCCAGCCGCGAGCTTTGATATCAGCCAATTTGCACAAGCGAGGATATGTATGTCAGCACACAACGGACGTAGCAGATTCCATGTTGCCCATCATCCTCTGGTTGGTGACTATTTTGAGATCGGATCAACCGATTGCTACTCAGACATGGTTTGTGTTATTGCCGTGGTCAGAGGGCAGGTAGGTTACAAGCTGTTCGGTGGTGGCGTGTTTGCCTGGAAGACAGATGATCAATGGAAGGCTTTTGTATCCGATGCTCAACACTTTAAGCTGATTCGCGGCGGCGACAGTGATCTACCGTTCTAGCCAGGAGCAAGTAAATGATTGCAAGATTCTTGATGTGGCTGTTTTGCGTGTGTAGGCACAAATGGAACATTATTAAACAGAAAGACCTCATGGACGAGGCAGGCGATAAGATCGGAGAAGTAATATATCTCCAGTGTGATAAATGTGGTGATGTATCACGTAGAGAACTCGGATCTAAGCCGCCAAGGGGTGCGCCGTATCGGTTCTAGGATGTGACGATTTGCACAAGAGATTCAGCAACTAAGCCCAATTAAAACATCTGTTTTAATTCCCCATAATTTAGTAGCGTGCGCGTTAGAATGTCAATGTTTATCATCATGGTAAACATTCAACAACGAAAGGTCGGTGATTGATGAGCGATCAGATTAAGGCGGTTGATGCTACGTTGCGTGATCATTTCGCATTGTGCGCGTTGCAAGGATTGCTCGCGTTTGATGGTGGGCCGCTGCATGATGGTGATGAGGATGAAGAAGACTTCCAGCCCGATTACGATGGACCAGAGAAGACCGCTGATGATGCTTACTACTACGCCGATGCAATGCTTGCGGCTCGCCTGAAAGAGAGTGACTACGAATTGCGAAAGCGACTGGATGAGCCGTGTGGTTATGTTCCGTGTTGCGGTGGCGAACCGTGCTTCGCTCCTGATGGAGATGACGCAAAGAAGGATGTAGGAAGCCCACTCTACGATACAGGCGATCTCAAGTTCATCCCCGAAAAGAACACGGCTGATCGCGAGCCGGAAGCGTTCTTCCATATCAAGAACGGCAAAATGGTAGGTGCCTGGGACCAGGACGGTAAGCAGATTCGTGCTACGGCGTTTATTCAGTAAACAACAACAGGAGCCAAAGTGAAAGAGCTGCTGAGCAAGATCAACAAACTGTTCGATGACGACGCGAGCGGCCTCGGCGATAGTGGTCCCGGCGACAAGATAAAGTTCAAAAACTACATCCTGAAATATCTTGGCGATGTCGCGGCCAGTGATGTTGAGCCTGATAAGTTCGAGTTGGATGACGACGCTTGACTAGAGATTACCAACAAGAACCTGCGGGCCGCAATCTTTGCTAGTTTCGCGGCGTTCTGTCTGGGCTAGAATTTGAAATAATTTGCAGGATAATTTTGCACGCTTCACCTGATAAGTTGGGCGTGCTTTTTCTTTGTGATTGCGTGAGCCATCGAATCCGCCGAGAAAGCGATGGATGTAAAATGAGCGAATACAAAACAAAAATCAGGAAGCCATTGTTGCGCAAGGGCTGCGACAAGGAACGGCCAGAGCATTTATCCCTGTGCCACTGGTACGGATCAGAAGAGTGCGAGGATTGCGACAGGGGTGCATGTTGCGGGTGATAAGTGCTGGGTGATCGATGCGATACTGTAGGAAACGATATGAATAGTTTTCTCACAGACTCGGAAATTGATTTGATCAACTCAAGCAGTCTCAACAGGGGCACTCCATTCCTGATTCGCGGAGTAAGTTCCGGGATGCTTTCGGTTGCCAGATACTACGGTGGAGCGAAGTACAACGGCGCGTCGTACACATATCATCCGCCAACGGACGAGCTGATTCGTGATGATGTGCTGAAGTTCGTGATGATGTGCTGAAGTTCGTGATGAGGATTCGGAAGTCTGATAGTAAGGCCAAGAAAAAATCTGGCAAGACAACTGAAAAGGCAAGCAATCTATTCGATGAATAGTTTCCGCTGCTGCGTCAAGCGATTTTGACAAAATTTGCGAATGTTGTTTAACAATAGCACGATTCGGCACTATAGTAGGTCGTTCGGAAATAACTCCATACCACTAACCACTACTCAAGAGTAAAAAAATGGAAGAACAAAAAGAAAAACAGAAGGTTCTTTACACTCGCCGCGAGGCTGCTAAGTCGCTTGGCGTTTCGGAGTGTACCCTGGACTGTATGCGGCGTGCTGGCAAACTGGAAGTGGTTCGTATCGGGCGCAAGGTTATGGTTAGGCCCGAAGAGTTGGCTCGGATTGCAAAGGAAGGAGCGTGATCGAAATGGCGAAAGCAAACAGTGAGTTCTGGAAGAGTTACAAAGATCCTCGATGGCAGAAGAGGCGGCTGGAGATCATGGATCGGGACGAGTGGAAGTGTCGGTCGTGTGGGTGCGAAGATGATACGCTGAATGTTCATCATGCCTACTACGAACGCGACAAGAAGCCATGGGAGTATCCGGATCTGTCGCTTGTGACGCTGTGCGAGGCGTGTCATAAGAGAAAGCACGATATAAAAAAAGGTATATCTTCCATCCTGTCCAGGTCGCCAAAGTCCGTAGAGGATGAGGTTCTCGGATACTGCGCGGCAGCATTTTGCTGTTTCGATCCGAGGATGTATATGGACATAAAGCCTGATTCTGGCTTCATTCTTGGAGTTTGCAGATTCATCAAAGCGGAAACTGGCTGTGTCGGTAGCCTTCCAGATCATATTTCTGATTACGTCGACAGTTGTTTGACATTTGGCTATTTGCTAGAGCTAAACGATCACGCCGAATGGGAAGATGACGAAATCGATAAATGGCGGGAAGAAAAAAGGCTCGAAGACTTGATGTACGCACAGATGGCATTCAACGGATAGGATGTTGTTTATGGCTGAGCCAGGAAGTGGGAACTGGATCAAACTGCATCGCAAGATGGCCGACAACCCGATCATAGACAATGCTGAATTGCTAAGGCTTTGGACGCATTGTCTGATACGGGCAAACTGGAAGCAATCGAAATGGATAATCCCAGGAACTACAACCGTGATTGACGTGCCCAGGGGCGCATTCGTGACTGGCAGAAACTCGTTTCATTCTGATATCTACAAGAACAACGTGGGGAGGAAACCAACCGCCTGGACTATGTGGCGATGGATGAAGGCTCTTGAGGCGATGGGATGCCTGGAGATCAAAAATCTGAGCAACCGCGCATCGATGATAACTATATGCAATTACTCGACTTATCAAGATGTCGATGAGGCTGCGAGAGCAACTGCCGAGCAACTGATGAGCAACTGCCGAGCAACTGATGAGCAACTGATGAGCACAATAGAAGAAGATAAGAATATAAGAAGGGAAGAAGAATACATTGCGGCAGAGCCGCCTCGACTTTTCGAGCAAGACGAAAAAACCGAGAAAGCAAAAAAGAAATCGCAGCGGGACGAATTGTTTGATGCTCTGCTAGAGGTTTCCGGAGACGACGGGACAAATGGAAAAAAAATCGGAAAGCATATAAACACGCTACTCGCCGGGAAGCCTCCGTATACGCCAGATGAGGTTAGGCTAGTTCCTACTCTGCCAGAACTGCACTGGCTTCATGGTCAACGTTTATCGATTGATTTGATCGTTCAAAAAATCCACTTAACGCGAAATAAAGGAATCAAAGTCAATGCAAAACAACCAAGCCGACCAGTGGGAAACAATCATTCGCGAATCCGAGGAAAGGTCCAAGACGTGCCAGATGCCGCCGAAACCATTGGAAGTCCTGAGCAAACCCAATCCGGTTTCTGATCCTAGAACTCGTGAGGTCGCGAAGATCGACAAGACGCTCCTGGCAGTTTTCCGAAAGTGCTCGGCTGGCGAAATCCACTGGCCGCTGTTTTTGGAAGGCAAGCCTGGAACCGGTAAATCATCGGCGGTTCTGGCGTTCGCTGATTGGATTGCGTACTCGGCGTATTTCCAGTTCAACGATCTGATTCAGGCGTATCGTCAGATCGCCACGAAGGGCGAAACGATGGTGACTCGATGGATTCAGAGAGGCGATTGGAGCGATAACGATCAGCCTGGAAAAATTGCGTGGTTTATCGAAAAAGACACGATGGGCGAAGACGAGTTTCTGAAATATCTGAGTTCGGTTGATCTGCTCGTGATCGACGATCTTGGAACCCGTGGAACTGCTTCGGATTTTGTTTACGATTCTCTGCTCACGACAATAAATCTCCGCGCCGAAAAGCCGCTGATCGTGACAAGCAATCTCGATCTGCAAGGTATCGCGGACACTTTTGACGATAGAATTGTTTCTCGGCTCTATCCAGGCACAAGATTTGTTCTCAAAGGCCCGGATCGCAGGTTTGCAAAAACTTAGGATGCCATTTGCTTGCGTTAGGATCGCCCAGAATCGACTTTCTCTACTCAAGATGGCCCCTGAGTCATCTTGGGTATTTTTATCGCTCTAAAATCAATCCTACGCATTCTGAATATTGCTTGAATGAATGGCGTGTTTACAGTGCGATTACAGTTGGATGTGACAATCCCGAGCGCTACCGGGAAAAGTAGCGACTCCTGGCAAGGACGGAAAATGGAACAAGCGAACGTTTAGCGAGTGGGAGCGTGAGGATCGCGAGAACGAGCGTATTGAATCAGTGAATAGGGCTCGTGACAGAGCGGAGACTGATCAGGTGGTTGCGAGGTTCAGGGATCTGGCAGATCCTTCTCTTGTTGGTGGTTTTGTCGCTATCCAGGCCAGAAAGATTGATACCGGAAAGTTCCGGGTGAACCTTCGCGACATTGATTGCGATAGTGGCGAGCGAGTGATAGCTAATAGTTATTTCCTGACGGTCGGCGAGGATGGCTCGCTGGCGTCTAATCCTGAGTTTAAGCGGAGAGTTTGCGATGAAGAAAAAAGAAGCGGCGAAACGGAAGATGGGCGTGATCAAGGCGTGGGAGTGGTTGGCTGACAAGTGGGATTATCCAGCGGGAAAGGACTCGTATGGAGATTTGTACGTAATGATTGTCACTCATAACCGCAGAGGATTGTGCGAAAGCGTTCGTTCGATGGAGTTTCATAAAATGATCTCTTCAGCAACAGCCAAAACTATGAATGATGCTATCAAAGCGAACCGTCCCAATGGGGTCCATCCGAATATGTATTATTATCCGACCGATTATTCTGGTGCAAAAAAGCGTGCCAAGTTCTGTCGAAAGATGATCGAGTACCATAAAAAGATTGCTATCAAGCTGGCGAAAAAGATGGGAGGCTTGAAATGATGACTGAAGGCGAGTGTAAAGCATTCAATGAGTGCCAGCAAAGAGGAGACATTCACCCATACACCTGTGGTGGAAACAGGACTGACGCCAATCATCTGGACGGTGAAGGTGTGCTGGTTGCTGTTCGCAATGGGCTGTTCTGCCCATATTGCTCGTATGTCCAGGGCTGGACTGGCTTGGTTCCCGATCTGAATGAGCGAGCAAAGATTCTCGAATCGCTACCAGCGGCTCAAAGGTCTGGCGTTGCTCACGCGATTGATTACTGGAAGAAGCAAAGAGAAACAAAACTCTTCGTCTACGAGATCGGCAACGGGATGATTGGTTGTTCGTATCAGCGGAGTTACGTGATTGCTGCCAGTAGACTTGAGGCGTTGGATGTGTTTCATAGAACCATCGGCCATGTCGGACGAGTTACTGGCGTGATGCCATGCGAGCGAGGGGCCATTTCGGATCTTGACGATGAAGGATTAACTTATGGATAGAGAAAATACTGGCAACTCGTCGTCCGACGTTCAGGCGTCGTCGGTGTTGGAATCATTTCGCAAGATCATAGATGATTTGTTTGATGCGCTAAAGATTGCGATTGGCGATTATAATCGCAATCGTTCCACGGTCAACGACGCCGTTCAAGAAATGATCGAATACTCTAAAAAGCAGGTTACGTAATGGAAGGTGACAAGATTGAAATCGTCGTCTGGAAGGTGGATGACGAAATTCATCCGTATCCGTGGCGGTTCAAGATTGTGCGTGGGAAAGAATCGTGGGAGTTCTATGGGATTCCGAATTGCTGTCATTCACGAAGATCCGCGATGGCCAGGGCTCGTGCTAGAGTGAAGTGGATCGAGGACGGAACGATTTCTGATAGGTAAGTATGATGATATTCCACAAGGACGTTATCGCCGGGCATCTGGCCGATTGCCGTGTGTACGCTGGCGATAATCTGGTTTATTGCTGGATCGCTGGCGGGTGGCGGAAGGCAGTTGCTGGCGAGAGGACTGAAGGTGTGGCTGTTCGGCGCATTGATGACAGTTCCGCTTTTATCAAACTTGTCATGCCAGAACGAGATGTTTGTGATCCGGAGTTTGTTTACGCAATTTGAGGCAAAGACATGAAAAAGAAACCGAATATTAAAGTCCTTGATCTGGTGATGTCGTCCGATTGGGATGATGTCGAGATGGGGTTGGGTTACGCAAGCGAGTGTGGCGAGTTCAGCAGAAAGGCAAAAAAGTCGGATGTGACACTTGAGGCTATGGCGATTCTGTTGGATAATTGGGCCGGTAATTGCAATGCCCATGATTTCTGCGGAGTTCACAAATTGCTCGCTCTTCTTCTTCATCAAGAACTTGGGCGCACTAAAGCTACACGCATCATGCGAAGACTCGTGAACTACGAGGGGCTTAACGGGATGGATGGTGTTGCTGGCAGTGGCGATCCTGATCTAGCCAAAAAAGAACTTGGATGGATCGACGATTACGATGACATTGATGATGGCAAGTTTGTCATTCCTGATTAACGCCTGCACTATACTAATATCACACGAAAGGATTCAACCATGCAGTATCCGTTTCTTGAAAAGTACAATCTGCCAGTAGAGCGGCGAGAGGGAATGGCTTATGTGCCATTCCAGGATCTTGATGATGTGCTTGAGTCTCGCGGCATCAAAGAGCAGTTCATCAAACTGTTTGGCCAGCAGACTCAGATGCTTGGTGGGCCGTTCGCCTGGGACGTTGAGTGCGTGCTGGAGAGGATTGACGCTGGCAGAGTGAGTCACCCTGTGCTGTTTGATTAACTGGAGGTTGTGATGAGTGAATTTTGGATCTGGGCCATTGTCGTGGCCATCTGGCTTGCCGGATCGGTGGCGTCGTATTTTGCAATGCGATTGTGCATCTGTCGCGCTAATAAAATGTTCATGTTGTCCGATAGGGTCATCTGCGTAGTAATCTCTTTAATGTTCAGCGTCCTTTCGTGTATTGTAGCACTGGCTGCTTTCGTGTGCATTGAGATGGATTTCAATGACCGCGAAGTAAAGTGGTAGTGTTCATCTGTTATTGTTTAATCAGGAGGAAGGCCGCATGGCTGATTTCTGGATTATAGTTTCTGCGATCTGGATGGCCGGATCGGTAGTGGCTTATTTCTCGCTGAGACTGCTGATTAGCAGGGTTGACAAAAGGTGGAAGCTATCTGACAGATATATCGCGATAGCTTTCTCGTTGATTGGAAGTTGGCTTATTGCTGCTATCGCTTTGGGTATGACGCCGTTCGAGTTTGTTGATCGAGATGCGAAGTGGTGAACATGGAGTATGTAAAGTGAATCGTCTACAGTGTAAGCATATTCCAGACGTACCGATTCTGCAATTTCTTGCCAAGCAAACAAGATGGAGCAAGCACGGCAATGGATATTCTATGCCAACCGTCCAAGATGCAATGCCGGAATGGGCTTGTGTGAGGTTGCAGGTTGCTAAGATGGTCATGTTGAAGCGGCGAGGGCTGGTTGATGGGTGTGGGTGTGGATGCCGTGGAGATTGGCGGATCACGAATAAGGGGATTGAGTATCTAAACAAAGTCAAGGCGGGCACCATGGAGAACGGTAATGTTGCAGAGTAATGGAGAACGAATTACAATGCTGGAACACAAAATTGATGTTCTGGAACGCGAACTGTTTGAGCTTCGCGGCGTGGTTGCTACGCTTAACAATAGTATGATCTACTATCAGCAAGCCCTTGTTCGATTGCCAGATATGCGGCCTCCGTGGTTTGTTGGTGAACCGGTCGTCGCTCCATTCAAATTGCCAATGACGCCAATGTGTACAACAGGAATTTCCGAAATCTGAGTGAACCTTTCTCCGACCCGTAGCGTTAGTTTGTCGAGCGAATGGTGACGTGGCATGTGGCAAGCAGGCCCGACTGTACACCGGGCGGAATACGTTCCTGATGCGTGGTTCGACTCCCGCCGTCACCATCTACTGAAACATCCATGCTTCTCCCGTTGCGGAGCCGAAGAGTTAAGTTTCAAAATCGGTGATCGACCTTGGTTTCGTGTGCTCCTGTAAAACCGCGAGTCCAATAGATCAGGCTCTTCTGCGCTGGCGCGTTGCTGGTGGGCATGGTGAAATTTGTGATTAGTGTGTCGCAGTTGGTTAAAAAGGAGGCGGCAAGGTGGCTAAGAAAACCGAAATGGTATTGGCGAACGTATTGGTGTTGGATCATGATATTCACGCCAAGCTAAAGATTAACCAGTTTGATGTGTCAAATATGGTGAAGTCGCTTGAGGCCGATTGCCGCTTGCCGCCAGTAGTAGCGTGCCGGAGAACAAATCGTGTACATGACGGAAGATGCCGTGTGTCTGCTGCCATCAAGCATTATGGCGACGAGGCAACGGTTGATGTGGAATATCGGGATTTCGTTAACGACGGCGAGGCTTTGGTATTTTCTGTTGAAGCAAACGTCGCGCAGGGAACATCTCTTACTCCATTCGAGAAGAAGTCTGTTATAGCTCGTGCTGCCGATTACGGGATTCCAGTATGGCGAATGGCCAAGGCTGTCAGGGTAACAACGAAGAGGGCACAAGAACTTCTCGATTACTGCACGGCACCTGGGCCGGTTGCTTCGGAAGCTCCGGCAGATGCAACGCCTGATGATTCTGGGCGTGTCCCGCTAAAGGGTCCGCTGACATGGATCAATAGAACTGGAAATCCGCTAACGCCAGAGCAGAAGAAGTGTAATGAAAAAATTGGCGGTATGTCTGTTGTGTTTTACGTCAACACGATTATTACACTGATCGAGTCTGGTTCGATTGACTCAGAGAATGAAAAGATCATCGAAAGATTGAGGCATCTGAAGGATGTGTTGAACAAGACTGAATATGTCTAAAGATTGACAATCCCGAGCGCTACCGGGAAATGTAGCGACGATAGGGGTTTTGTGGCTGTTGGATTGAGAAATGAAGTGGTGACAACCCTGAGCGCTACCAGGAAATGTGGCGACACCCAATTGTCCACTTTGCCGGGTGCGTTACAACCCTCAAAAGATAAAAAGGAAAACAAAATGGCCAGAAAGAAGAAGAATGGCGGAAATCACGCGGAACCTAGTGTGCCGTGCAGGATCTACAGTTATGGGTGCCTTGAGCCAACTGTTGGCTTAGAAAAAATATTAGAACAGATGAGGAAGGGCAACGACTACCGAAACTCGCATGTTCGCATTGAGCTTGATCGTCGAGACGAATACTACGCAACACTGTCGGAAATTGATCCTAGCATCGGCGAGTTGCATTCGTTGACAAAGGGCATGCAAATTGAGATCAGGAAGCTGCCTAGAGGAAAAGAAAAGGACGAGATGATTGATCAGCAGAAGGCGCACAGAGACGTTCTTAAATTACTCTGCGCCAAGGCGAAATTAGCCGATGCAGTCAAGGCTAGATTGAAACAACTTGATGGTCAAAACTATGAAGAAATAAAGGAATTGTACAATAGCGCATCTGACGTGTATTGGGCAACACGCCTAGTTGTAGATGCTGCTGCAAAAGATTTCAAGAAAGGTTGTCCGCCAGAATTTAGGAGGTTCGTTGGCGAGGGCCGTATTGCTGTACAATTGCAGGGTGGCCTTCCGGTGAACGACGTTGACGGCGGAACTATATTCAGAATAGTGCCTGCTGGCCAAAGCAAAGGAGGTCGTCGCAAATTTGCTGAGTGCTGGTTCAGAGTTGGCAGCACCGAGAAAGGAAAGCCAGAGTTTGCTGTCATTCCTTTTGTGTACCATCGACCCCTTCCAGATGGCGCTAATATCAAATGGGCATACCTTCATCGCCTGAAGTGCGGGACGAGATGGACGTGGAAACTATCTGTGGTCGTGTCCAGGGAGTGTGGTTGGCCAATTAATGATGCTGCCAATGATGGTGTTGTGTCAATTGACATTGGGTACAAAATGACGAGTGAAGGTCTTCATGTTGCAACATTCGTGGCAAGCGATGGAGGGCAAGGTGATCTTGTAATCAAAAATGATGATTACAACCGTTGGCTTAACTCCAACTACACAAAAAGCGAACGAAAGAAGAGTTTTAATGACTTTAAGTCGTATCTGTCTGATTGGCTGTCTGACAGAGATGTTCCAGATTGGCTTTCCGAATCGACAAATACAATCGGTTTGTGGAAGTCATGTTCCAGACTGTCTCGGCTATATGAGGAGTGGAGTGGCAACAGATTTGTTGGCGACGATGAGATGTTTGACACGCTGAAGAAGTGGTATTACGCCGACAGAAGGGCGATTGACATGGAACAAGGCCAGAGTTCAAGGGCTATACGATGGCGAGACGATATGTACCGGAACTTTGTGTCTGGACTAAGACGCAAGTATAGAAAGGTGGTGATTCGAGACGTTGATTATTCCGTGATAGCGACGGCTGGTTACATGCCAGATATTGCGAGAAGAAACCGGTTCATCGCCGCTCCTGGCCGTCTCGTGTCGCTGATAGTCGTTGGATTTGCTGAATGCGAAAAAGTGGCTGTAGTGAAAGAAAGTCGAGAGGCCGAAGTTCCCAAGCCGAAAAAGACTGGTTCTGGATCGAGAAAAAAGACTCGCTCGAAAGTAGCAGTCTAACACGTTGCGGATTATCGACTTAAAAATCGTGCCGTGACAACCCTGAGCGCTACCAGGAAATGTGGCGAGAGACAAAATAATGTCATACACAACCCAAATAGACCGCCTGAAATCCGAACTATCATCGCAAGGCTTCGGAAGCGGAATCCCGAGCGGCAAAGAGACAAAGTATCTCTGCCCGTGTCACGACGATACCAACCCTAGCTTGTGCGTCCGCGAGGGCGACAAGGGCGATGGTACGGCATTAGCCTACTGCCATGCTTGTGGCGCTGATGGGGCGAAGGTGTTTGCTGCGTTGCGAATGGAACAAAACGTGCCTGATGCTCCGCTGGTGAAAAAAGAGAAGAGCAAGATCGTAGCCACCTACGATTATCGCGATGAACGTGGTAATTTACTGTTCCAGTCTGTCCGTTATGAGCCAAAGGATTTCAGGCAGCGTGTTCCAGATGGCAAGGGCGGGTGGAACTGGACGATTGCTGGCGTCAGGAAGGTTCCGTATCTGCTTCCGGAATTGCTTGCATCGCCTAAGAGTGAGCTGGTGTTTGTTGTCGAAGGCGAAAAGGACTGCGATGTTCTGGCCTTAATCGGGTTATGGGCGACGTGCAATCCGATGGGCGCTGGGAAGTGGAAACACATTGATTCGACTACGGTTGCCGAGGCGTTCCGTGATCGGCTGGTGGTTATCATCCCGGACAACGATGCTCCTGGGCGGAAACATGCTCGCGAGGTTGCTGAGTCATTGACCGGGATCGCGAAGTCTATTTGGGTTCTTGAGCTTCCAGGGCTTGCTCCGAAGGGAGATGTGAGTGATTGGCTGGCGGCTGGCGGAACGAAAGACGGACTGTTGAAACTTGCTGACAGTGCGCCAACAGCGGCTAAGTGGATCGAATTATTGAAGCCAGAAATAGTTGTCGTGGTTCCAGAGCCGACGCCAGCAAAGCCGTTGGCAATCGCAAAGCGTGTCGAGAAAAAGGGCGAAAAGCTACCTGACTGGCTTAGCGACAACCAGAACATGAACGAGCGGGTTGTTCTGGGATCAATGCTTGGCGACGTGGTTTGTTGCTGTGACATTGCCAAGTTTCTTACTGAGGAAGATTTCCAGTTCTACGGGCATCGGGTTATCTTTAAGACGATACTCGAAGTCTGGGAGAGTGGCGGGGCGGCTGGTGGCGATTATATTCCATCGCCACTGGTGGCTGACACGATCCATCGGGCCGGAAAGTCTGCTGATACTGGCGGGTTGGAATACTTAAAGTCGTTGCGTGATCTTGCGCCAACATCGGCAGGTGGTGTTCCTTCCGCGAAGTCGATCAAAGAGTCGTCAATCAGGAAGCAAATCTACCTGATGGCTTCCGCACTATTGGAAGAGTCTTGCAAGCCCACTGGTGATGCTGACGCTTTGCTGGCGATGGCACAAAGCAAGATCCTGAGTATCAGCACAGACAAAGGATCGGAGTCAACGAAGCTGCTTTCCGAATCTATGAAGAATTATCTTCTCGAAATGGAAGAGCGTTGTCTTGGCAGGGGAGTTGTTGGTGTAGCATCTGGACTTGTCGATCTCGATAAGCTGACTTCCGGATTGCACAAGAATGAGCTAACGATACTGGCTGCTCGTCCGTCGTGTGGCAAAACAGCACTTGCGGCACAGATCGCCGTTAATGCTGCCAAGGATGGGCACGGGGTTTTGTTTATCTCGCTTGAGCAGAGCGATAAGGAACTGGCTGGCCGTTTACTGTCTGGAGAGTCTGGCGTTGATTCTGGCTCAATGAGACGCGGAAGAGTCGGGCCTGATGATATCAGGAAGTTATGCGCTGCTCAGGGCGCGTTGACGCACTTGCCAGTGTTCATCAATGATTCTTGTTCGCAGAATGTTCGCGAGATTTACGCAACAGCAAGGCGTCTGAAGATGGCGGCTAACATCGGGCTTGTGGTGATCGACTATCTTCAATTGGTAGAAGTCGAGGACCGGCGAGTTCCGAGACATGAGGCTGTTGCTGGTATCACGCGAAGGTTGAAGTTCCTGGCCAAAGAATTGGAAGTACCGGTGTTGTGCTTGGCGCAATTGAACCGCAAGAGCGAAGAGAGTCCTGGCGGCAAGCCTAAGATGTCGCATCTTCGCGAGTCTGGCAGCATCGAGCAAGACGCTGATACTGTCATCTTACTACATCGCGAGGAACGCGATCATAGTCGCCCGTCGCCAGTTGATAACATCACGGCGATTATTGAGAAGCAACGCAACGGCGAAACTGGCGAGGTCAAGCTGATTTTCCGAAAAGCGAATTTACGTTTTGAGAATGCGGCACTATAGTATGGAGTCGGTTTATGAATGAGCCAACAAAAGACGATCCAATAGATGAGTGTGGCCTTGAATCTGTGTTTCGCGAGTCGCGTGATGGGTGGCGGCACTGGTGCGACATAACAGAAGTGTTCTTCCGAAAGGCCGACAATACATACTGGCAAGTTGAATACAGAAAAGCAACTGGCGGCGATTATCATGGACTTAGAGATGGAGAGTATTCGGTTCGCGAGGTCGAGCCTCATCAAGTGACAAAAACAGAATACAGGGTCAAGAAATGAAACCATGGATTCACTCGCTATCATCGTCTAGAAGATTCGGCGGAAAGCCGGAAGACTATATCGAGATCCATAACTTTCTCGATTCAAGCAAAGCTGTGATCTCTGACGTTCGGCATCGGGCTCTAACGCATAACTCGTGGTTCCTGGGATTTATTCTTGAGAAGATATTCGGTGTAACAATCACGAACTCAGATGGCAAGAAAGTGTCGGTTCGTGATGTCGGCGAACAGCATGTAGGCGAAGATTACGGCGGGTTTATTCCGTCAGCGCAAGATTTCCTGCAAGAGATCGAGTTTAAGCCTTGGATGAACAACGGCAAGGGTGTCCCTCCGTCAATGGCCAAGATTTACCGAAAGAAGAAAGGATCTGAAAATGGCGAAGTCGAAGATCAAAACGAGTCCGGAAGACCTGGATAACTACAAGTTGCTTCGTGAACAGATTGCAGAACTGAACAAGAAGCGTGATGAGCTTGAGAAGAATCAAAAGAATATCTGCAAGGATTTCTTTGCCAAACTGTGCGAAGACTTCTTCAAGGAAAACGAAGACGTTCACTCGTTTGAATGGCAGCAATACACGCCGTACTTCAATGATGGCGACCCGTGTACGTTCAGGTCGAGTCATGGATACTGCAAAATTAACGCTGTCTGTGCTGAAGACGGTGATGATGCGGATTCGGAATCCGTGTTTTCTGCTGACGGCAAGGATCTCGAATATGACAGCAAAGAATACAAGAAACTCCGTAAAGCCGTCGCTGGCTTCATGAGTAATTTCAGCGAAGACGACCTCGAACGCTGTTTCGGGGATCATGTTACAGTGAATGTTACTCGTGATAAAGTCAAAATCGAGGAGTACGAACATGATTAATGAAGTTGACGGATCGCGGCGGTATCCAGATATTGTGCTCCCGACGTACAAGGATACGCCGACCGTCGAGGATGCTAGTGAGCTTATCAGTGTCGCCACTGAGATCCTGGATCAGTTGGATATCGAGTTCGAGTACGCTGAGGTTAGTCCTGATCTCAAGGTGGTGTTGCTGTCTGGATTGAAGGATGCCGAGCCGATTGAGGATGATGAGTACAACGGCTTTATTGATCCAGATGAGTGATCGGTTCTTGGTGTAGAGAAGCAGCCATCTCGCCATCCTCATAAGTTGGAGATCGCATGTGCAAGTCATGCCACCAAGATTGTATTACTTGAATCGAGAAGTGAATGACAAAAGAAACGATACATAACATTCGCAGAATGTGTCCTCTTGGCACTGATCTGGATGCCTGGATCGCTTTTGAGCTAAGCGATATGGAGGATGCCAAGTGTCGCATGAGACGGATTAATGATGAAGAGGTTGCCGCTACGAATAAATTCAATGATACATTGAGATCAATTGAAGCTAGGCGTGAACAGGTTCAGGATTCATGCAAGCATTACGATGTGACTAATGTTGATGCTTATACGGCGTGCAAGACGTGTGGCAAGATTATGGAGTAGCGCAATGAACAATACAAGTGGTGGCGATCCGAAATACCTATCAATGTTAGAAGAGTTGCGCGATTTGCACATCAAGAAAGCCGCCGACTACGGCACTGGTGAAGATCCGTTGGCGAATCTTCGGGCCAGTAAATTGTTGGGTATCGAACCGTGGATCGGCGCTATACTAAGAATGTCGGACAAGCTATTCCGAGTTCATTCGCTGATCAAGAATGGTTCGCTGAAGAATGAAAGCATTGAGGACAATCTGATTGATATGTCTTCGTATGCGTTACTTGCCTTACTACTCAAGAGGGAATTGGATGACGCCAAGGGAATTAGAGGACCGCTTACAATGGTGGCACGAGAAGAAATTCAAGACGACCACGGTAGATGTTAATCGGACGATGGTTAAGGTCGCGGAGGAGTTCGGTGAGTTGGCTAAAGCGATCTTGAAGAACGATCCGGTTAATGCTCGCGAGGAAGCTGCTGATATGTGCATTACGCTTGTGCATATTGTCAGACAGTTTGGTGGATCGTTGTTCTTTGAAATGTGCCAGAAGTTGGGCGTAATCGAGGAGAGGCTGCGGACGGGAAAGAAGGTGAAGTGATGGAGCCGTATGATTGGCTCGTGATTCTAGCCTGTGTTGGCATTCTTGCGATATTTATACTTGGAATACTCTGTGTATGTCCGCAGGTGGATGACAAAATGACAAGCGTTAGTCCTGGTGGCGATTGGGTGGCGGCTGGAGGTATAGCTATCGTACTGAAAGGAGATCCAATGAGCAATCAAGAATATCTGAAGCGTTTAACCGATGGAAATCTAGTTGCAAGATTAAAGCGTATGGCTGATGATTATCTCGGTCCATGCGGCGCTAGTGCTTCTGCGTATGATATAAATCAGGCGAAACGAAAGAATCTGCTTGAGGCAATTCGTGTCATCGAGTTGTTCGACAAGACGCTTAACGACAAGGATAATAAATAATGGATTTCTTTCTAGTAAGTTTGTTTATGCTTGCCGCGCTACTAACCGCTGTAATTATCGCCTTGCCTCTGGAGGAGGGCGGCGACACTAACTCGAAAGGAGGTGAATAATGGGAACTCTATCGCTGGTTCTGCTTGGCTGTGTCGGCCTCGTTATGCTGGTGGCTATCGTGGAGATTGCCAGAACGTTAATCAAAGATTATCTGGCTAAAGACTACGAGCAACACTACGAATCAGATTGGAGGGTGAAATGAGTTCATCGTATCTGTTCTGGGCGTTTGTGTCGGTGACGGTGGTGTTCGTTGGAATCATTGCTGCTGCTGTTATCGCTGACAAGGAGGATTGATCGTGAAGATTGCAGCGTTGTTACTGGTGTTGTTCGTATCCCAATCGCATGCGCAGCCAGCGAATGAATCAAAGTTACGATCTCAAATGCGTGAGGCGAGTTGGACTGTGTACGTTCGGAATGCGAACGGTGAAGATGTTGCTCGTGGATCTTGCACCGTTACGGTAGACGCCAGGGGCCGGACGTGGGCAGTTGGTTGCTATCACGTCATTGCCGACGTGGTTGGTGGTAGCGGGCATCGCGCATCTATTGTGCGGCCAGTCTACGATAACGGCGAACTGGTTGGCCGGACGGAGTGGTTTGTTGATGTCGTGAAGCATTCCGAGTCTGAGGATCTTGCCCTGATGCGAGTCGCCAAGTCTGGAATTGGCTCACGCATCAAGTTTGATTTGTCTGGCAAGGCTATCCCGGTTGACGGAGAGTTGTGGCATTGCGGCACGTTTCTTGGCGTTTACGATCAACGTGTCAGTAAGGGGCTCGTCACTGGATACGGCTACAGGATCAAGGAATCGACGATGCCGTGCGATTGCACCGATCTGCTGATTCATCCAGGATCGAGCGGTGGCGGCGTGTTTAATGCAAATGGCGAGGTAGTTGGCGTGGTATCGTGGATGCACGGGAACGGCAACGGGTTCTTTGTCCCATCACGCAGGCTGGTTCCGTGGCTGAAGTCTGTCGGATATGGCTTTGTGGCTGATCCGAGTCTTGAAGAACGTGAAGTTTTACCGAAACCGAAAGTGAGGAAGAAATGACTGAGCAAGAGATGGTGAATAGAGATCAAGTGATCGCTGTAGCAGTTTCAGTGTACTCTCCGCTTTCGTCTCTACGCGAGGCGGCTTATGAAATAGAGGCAATGGAGGATTCGATTGCGAAAGATCATCTTCTTAAAGCTGTAGATATTATCATGGCTACAGAAGAGTCAGTGAAAACGTGTGTAAGAAATGCGTTCAGTTCAATTGGATACAAATACCGAGCTGCTGATAATAAGACTGCTGAGGAAACTGATGCTGTGTTTTTGGAGTAGCCAGATGATTGACGACGGCAAACAAAAGACAATGGAAGATCTTTATAAAGAAGCCAATCACAATCCGATAGTGAAGTCTTTTCTTAATTCTTGGCGATACGGAGATTTTCAATCTCTTGAGTCTATGCTAATCACGTTGGCTTGTGTTTTATCCAACGAAAGGCGGTACTGGATAGATACTGCTATGCAAATTAGCTTAGAATCGACCTGCTTGCCGTCTCCTGATCTTGCCGGAGTAGTCAAATGAAATGTTTTCTGGACATGGACGGCGTGCTCTGCGACTTTGTTTCAGCAGCATGCCAATTGCACGGGGCAGAAGATCCGTATAAGCATGAGCAAAACCTGGGCGTCTGGGGCTTCGATAAGCTGATCGGCGTCGATCCTGAAACGTTCTGGAAACCGCTTGGCTACGAGTTCTGGAGTACGCTGCCATCGATGCACGATGCCGGGTACATTCTTAGGCTCGTGGAGCGGACGTTTGGTAAAGAGAACGTCTGTTTGCTAACGAGCCCATGTGATACGCCTGGGTGCGTTGAAGGAAAACGTGAGTGGGTGAGGCAGAATATGCCTGATTACTCGCGTCGGTTACTGATCGGATCGGCAAAAGAGTTCTGCGCCGGGCCGAATCGTGTGCTGATCGACGATTACGATCATAATGTGAAAGTGTTCCGAGCGGCTGGAGGCGAGGCTGTTCTGGTTCCGAGGAAGTGGAATCAAGGATATCGTCTAAGTTTGCTAGGTACGTATGTAACGCTTGGTGATATGCTGAGCAAATACAACAATCCTAGTTTACATAATGCGTGATTGCGACTATAGTAGATTGTTGTTATATCAAACCATTGGAAGTGAACATGGATTGCGAAGACTCCAAACGAAAACTCACAAGCCAAGAGAAGGAAAGGTTTATACAAAACATAACTCCGCTGATATGCAATTTAGCCAGGAAAGGATTCAAAACGTACAGGGGTGTTTTTCAGTTCAGAGACGAAGCAAAAGACGAGATGCTATCAGCGGCCTACCTTGGCGCTGCGAAGGCGGCTGATTTGTATGTTAATGGATCAACAGCTAAGCCTGCAACGTTTGCCTATAAGTTTATATGGCGTGAAATAATGGTTGCAATGATTAAGTTGTCATCAAATGGACTAACGCCAAAGAAGCGTAAAAAGCACGAGTCTGGCAGGCCGCTTGTTTTTTCTGCCAGCACTATAACGTTCGGTGTGGAAGATTCTTGCTCGTATGATATTTTGTGTGG